>Ga0335070_10010870_pt1 | contig 10640 bp, 10 predicted proteins | sample Lox_Sample_13_FD_206722 | JGI IMG/M metagenome (GOLD analysis project Ga0335070, IMG submission 206722) | Soil microbial communities from Loxahatchee National Wildlife Refuge, Florida, United States - Lox_Sample_1.3 | ecosystem: Environmental > Terrestrial > Soil > Wetlands | place: USA...
GCGCGACTGTCACCGCGGGCGCCGGGACCGCGAGCGCCGGGGCCGCGAGCGCCGGGGCCGCGAGCGCCGGGACTACCGGCGAGGGCACCGCGAGCGCCGTCACAGCTTCGGGCGCGCCGGCTTCGGGAACCGCATCCGCATCGAGCAGCGCTGGCGCGGTTTCGGCGACGGCTACCGGTGCAGGCGCCACCGCCACGACAGTTGCGAGTTCGAGCGGGGCGACTGCCACCGCCACATCCGGAAGCGCTCCTCGCGGCGGGGCCGGTACGGCCCCTGCCGTGGCGCCGTCGCAGCCGGGGGTCTACGTGGTGCAGCGGGGCGACTCGCTTTCCGAGATTGCCTCGAAGGCGGGCATGACCGAAGCGCAGCTGATGTCACTCAATGGCATCCGCAATCGCGACTTCATTTTCGAGGGTCAGCAGCTGCAGATTGCACCTGCAGCGCTCGCTTCGACGACAGCTCCCGCAGCGGCGTCCCCAACGACCTCCGCAACCAACGTAACGCCGCCTCGGACCAGCGCTTCGGGTTCAACAACCGCCAGCACGGTTGTCCCCACCACCAACCTGCCGACTCCCCAACAGCTGTCGGGTGCGGTTTCGCCGCCCGGTGCGGACTCGGTGCCGGTGGTCGCGGGAGGCGCGGTGCCTGCCGCCGAGGCGCAGCGTGAAAGCGCTGAAGAGGCGGCGGCCGTGGCGAAGGTGCCTGCCGAGAACGACCAGCCGGTGTCGGCGGCGCAGGCCGAGGAGCTCAGTCCGGCGCTCGGACCGGCGGCCGACATCCAGCAGAACGCCGACCCGACCGACTACTCGGTCGGCAAGAACGACACCATCCGCGTGGCTGCCGCCGAGACGCTTGGGCACTACGCGGAATGGCTGGGCCTCACCGCGGCGCGCCTGCGCCAGCTCAACCACATGAGTTTCGGGCGGCCGGTGCTCATCGGGCGCAAGCTGAAGCTGGATTTCGCGCGCGTCTCGCGCGAGGACTTCGAGTCGAAGCGGCGCGAGTACCACCAGAACCTGCAGGCGGCCTACTTCGCCGCCAACCGCATCATCGGCACGGAGGTCTACATCGTGCGCAGCGGGGACAAGCTGTGGAACCTGACACAGCGCTTCGGGCAACTGCCGATCTGGCTCGTCCAGCAGTACAACCCCGATGTGGATCTGGCGGACCTGCACCCCGGCACGCAGATCGTCATGCCGCGGGTAGAGGAAGTCGTCGCCGGGCCGAACTGACGACCGTGCCGCACTGACAACCGTTGAGTGACGTGCCGGCGGCGCTGGATCGGCGCCGGTCCTCGGGGGCGACCCAGAACGGTCAGTGGCGGCGTTGCCGTGCTGCCGGTGGTCAGCGCCGGGTGAAGGCGTCGAGCGAGGCGAGATTCCTGCGATCGGTCGCGAAGCGTTTGGACGTGCCATCCGCCGAGGTGATCTCGAGCGAGATGTCCCTGGCCTCGGCCAGGCATTTCAGGCTCTCAGGCTGCAGCTTGAAGTACCACTGCGAGCTCCAGGGCACAGGGGCGTCGTACGGTGGATGTGACAAGCTGAGCTGTTGGGACAGGCCTGCCTGCTGGGGCGGGCCGTCATCGGCGCTGACGGGTTGGAGGTCAATGGGTTCACCATTGCACAGGATCCGGGGCGCGCTCACCTGACGCGCGCTGGGACCGGCGACGGTCGCCGGGCCAGTAGCCGTTGCGCCGTTGGCATCGGCGGCGGATGCACGGTTGGCAGCAGGGGTATCGGCTGCGGCAACGGATGGTGCGGGCGCGGGAGCCTGGGCCGAAACCCACAGGAACAGCGAGCGTTCACCCATACGGTCGGTTTCAAACGGCGCCAGGTAGGCGAACCGGTCGGCATCGTTCGTGTGCCAGTCCTGCACAAACAGCTCGATGGGACGACGCAGCGTCGTCACCGTGGTCGCGGTGTCAGGATCGAGTTTTTCGCTGACGGGCGCTGGTGCGGCGGCGCACGCGCCCAATAGCACCACTACCGGCAGAACTGTCGCAGGGTCGTGAGGCTTCATCTGGCTTCCCCCGGGCTGTGCGAACGCAAATTGTGACGCAGGGTCGAACTCTGGAACCTGGCGGTCGTTCCCACGTCGACGGGCGGCTACCCTTGGATTCATTGTGGGAGTCCGCCATTTCACCAATGTACATCGCCCGTTGCATCATGAGAGCTTATAATGCAGCTCATGCGCGCAAGTGCTTGTTTGACCATGGAATGAAGCCCGTCCTTGCCAGCCTGACCGGGGTAGCCCTGCTGGTGTGCGCCGCCGTGGCGCAGGCGGACGCATTGCCGCAGTCAGAGCGGGTGGCCATCCGCTCCCTGGACAGCCTGCCTTCGGTGGACCGGGTGCTCGTGCGCAAGTCCGAACGCAAGCTGTACCTGATGCACGGGGATACCGTACTGCGCACGTATCGCATCGCTCTGGGCCTCAATCCCACCGGCACCAAGGAGCGGGCCGGCGATTTCCGCACACCCGAGGGCTCGTACCGCCTGGTACGCCGCAATCCGCGCAGCGACTTCTTCCTGTCCATGCAGGTGTCGTACCCCAACCAGATGGATCTGAAGCAGGCGCGCCGCAACCACTGGGATACCGGCGGCTCGATCATGATCCACGGCCTGCCCAACCAGCTGAAGCACGAACCGACCTACTACGAGAGCCGTGACTGGACCGACGGCTGCATCGCGGTGTCCAACGCCGACATGCTGGAGATCTGGCTGTTGACCCCGGACAACGCCCCGATCGACATCCTGCCGTAGGGTCCGGGCCGGTCGCCGCGCGCGTGGACAGCAGCATCATCGTTTCCGAGTTCGTCGACGCCCGCGTCGGGCCGCGCGGCAGCCTCGAAAACCTCTCCCAGGACGAGATCGGCAAGCTGCTCAGTTCCGGGCGCGGGGGTCTGTACCCGCTGTTCCGCAAGTGTGCGCTGGCCGTGCTCAACAGCGGCGCCGACACCGACAACGCCAAGGAAATCTTCGACCGCTATCGCGACTTCGATGTCGAGATCCTGCGGCAGGCCTGGGGCGTGAAGCTGGAAATGCACAACGCGCCGGCTTCGGCCTTCGTGGACGGCGAGATGATCCACGGCATCAAGGAACATCTGTTCGCGGTGCTGCGCGATGTCGTCTACATAGCGAACGAGATCGTGGACAGCGGGCGCTTCGATCTGGCGGACTCCGCTTCGATCACCAACGCCGTGTTCCACATCCTGCGCAACGCGCGCGTACTGGATTACAAGTCGCGGCCGAACCTGGTGGTGTGCTGGGGCGGCCACTCGATCGGCTCGGAGGAATACCAGTACACCAAGCGCGTCGGCTACGAGATGGGCCTGCGCGGCCTGGATGTCTGCACAGGGTGCGGACCGGGAGCCATGAAGGGCCCGATGAAGGGCGCCACGATCGGCCACGCCAAGCAGCGCATCGAGCACGGGCGTTACATCGGCGTGACCGAGCCCGGCATCATCGCCGCGGAACCTCCCAATCCCATCGTCAACCAGCTGGTGATCCTGCCGGACATCGAGAAACGGCTGGAGGCCTTCGTGCGCCTGGCACACGGCATCGTCGTGTTCCCCGGCGGCGCGGGTACCGCGGAGGAAATCCTCTATCTGGTGGGCATGCTGCTCGATCCCGCGAACCGCGAACAGCCATTCCCGGTGGTGTTTACCGGTCCGCGCGAGAGCGCGGCCTATTTCGAGCACATCCTGCGCTTCATCGGCGCAACGCTCGGCACGGAGGCCACGCGCCGCTTCACCGTGGTGGTCGACGATCCGGCCGAGGTCGCGCGCCACATGGTGCGCAGCATGGCGCAGGTGCGGGAATTCCGCCGCCATCACAACGATTCCTACAACTTCAACTGGCTGCTGGCCGTGCGGCCGGAGTTCCAGCGGCCGTTCGAGGTCACGCACGAGTCGATGCGCGCCGTGGCGCTGGATCGCTCGCAACCCCCGCATCTGCTGGCCGCGAATCTGCGCCGCGTGTTCTCCGGCATCGTGACCGGCAACGTGAAGGATTACGGCATCCAGGCCATCGAGCGCCACGGGCCGTACGAGATCGCCGGAGATCCCGGGATCATGCGGCTGCTGGATGAGCTGCTGGCCGCGTTCGTCGCGCAACGCCGGATGAAGCTGCCGGGCAGTACGTACCGGCCTGTCTACCGCCTGGTAGCCTGAAGTCCGCACTCGCAGCGTGACATAACGTTACGCGCGGTTCGCGCTTCGCGCACGGCCCCATTGGAGATGCGACTCAGCACCAGTGCCGTGCAATATGCGTGTGAACCAGTTCCTGCGGTGTTTCCCGGGCAAACCGTACTCTGGCGCAAACACCAGGAGTCACCATGAGCTCGTCAGACAGGGGGAGAAGCGACTTGCCGGATGCGCGGCCGGAGCTGACTCCACCTGCGAAATCCTCTGGTACGGCCGACGCCACCGATCCCTACGCCAACTGGCTGGACCGCATGCAGCGCGCGCGCGCGCGTCACGCCGCGATCACGAAGAACCTGTACACGTGGTCCAACTACAAGAACTGGGCGGAACGGATGCGGGATTCGTTCGACGAGGACCCGGCGGCCAGGACCGACGGCCCGGTCACCCGACCGCCCAAGCGCTGACTCAGGCGCCGACCGTGACGGGAGCCGACGGGCCATGCACCGGCTCCGGTGAGCCGCGCGAGCCCTCGATCCACTCGATCAGCGGCGCCCACTGCTCGACATCGTCGTGGGCGATGTAACTCTTCATCTCGTGAACACCGATTCCCTGTTCGGCCGCGCGCACGTAGTTCTGTGAGTCGCGGATCGTCGCGACGATCGGAATCCCCAGAGTCTGCAGGAACCGGATCAGCGCCTGATAGGTCAGCGTGTTGCGCCGGATGCGGTTGGCGATGACCCCGAGCCGGTTGTCCTCGCGCCTGATCTTGGCCACGAGCAGCAGGTCCCGGATGGTGCGCGAGCAGGTGTGGATGTCGATGTCCGACGGCAGCACCGGAACGATGATCTTGTGGGCATCGCGCGTGACTTCCGGCAGCTCCCTGGAATCCACGGCCGCCGGCGTATCGACGATCACGTGCGTGCAGTTCTCCGGCAGGCGCAGCTGGAAGGCGCGCGTGGTGCGCGGGTCCTTCTCGAACGCGGCGATGACCTGGATGGGCGGCTGCGCGGGCTGGCGCTTGCGCACCCAGCGCACCGAGGAACCCTGCGGATCGAAATCCATGAGCACGGGCCGCTGCTGGCGGGAGGCGAAGTAGCTGGCCAGGTTGATCGCGATGGTCGTCTTGCCTGAGCCCCCCTTGGGGTTCAGGACGACGATGCGCTTGATGTTGCCCTTGTCTGTCAGTTGCCGGGCCTGATGTGTCAGTTGAAGCCTACGCAGGCGCTGCGCGGCGTGCAAGGCAACCCTTCCTCTCACGTCCGCTTGTCTTAATCACGGTGGTCTCTTCACCACCGCTGGAACGCGGATCCCCGGAACATCTTATAGCTCACGGGCATTCACCCTACTGTGAGTTCCAGCACGCCAGCTGTCACATGCCACCCGTAGGCTTGGGGCCCATGGAATTCCTGCTTCTGTGGTGGGACGAGCTCGACGACCTCGCCCATGCCTGTCGCCACCTCGCGACCGCGGCCCTGACCGAGGTCGCCGCCGCCGCCGCCCCGCTCGCCACCGGCTTCTCCGCCTTCGGAGCCTGGGTACTGCTGCGCCTGCAGGGCTGAAGCCCTTGCAATTTTCGGCCGTGCTCCCAAGATCGCCCGCTCCGGCGCCGATGCGCCTGACGGACCGCGAGCATGTCCAGCACGACGAACCCCGAGGCCCCGGCCTCCTCCCGGCAGACGCTCGGCTTCCAGGCTGAAGTCCGCGACCTGCTGAAGCTGATGATCCACTCCCTGTACAGCCACAGGGAGATCTTCCTGCGCGAGCTCATCTCGAACGCCTCGGATGCGAACGATCGCCTGCGCTTCGCGGCGATCGCCGAGCCCGCGCTGCTCGCCCAGGACCCGGATCTGGAGATCCGCGTGGACGCGGACTCCGCCAAGGGCACGGTCACGATCCGCGACAACGGCATCGGCATGACCCGCGAGGAGGCCATCGCCCATCTGGGCACGATCGCCCGCTCCGGTACCGCCGAGTTCTTCCGTTCGCTTTCGGGTGACCAGCAGAAGGATTCGCAGCTCATCGGGCAGTTCGGAGTGGGCTTCTATTCCGCCTTCATCGTCGCCGATCGCGTCGTGGTCGAGTCGCGTCGCGCTGGCAGTCCTGCGGATGCGGGCGTGCGCTGGGAGTCCAGGGCGGATGGCGATTTCACGGTGGAGACCATCGATCGCCCCGAGCGGGGTACCGCGGTCACCCTGTATCTCAAGAGCGATGCGGCCGAGTTCACCGATGCCTTCCGGCTGCGCTCGCTGATTCGGCGCTACTCGGACCACATCGGCTTCCCGGTGCGGATGCGCAAGGAGGGCGAGGCATCGCTCGAGTACGAGAACGTCAATGAGGCCAAAGCCCTGTGGACGCTGCCGCGCACGGACATCTCCGACGACGAATACAAGCAGTTCTACCAGCACATCGCGCACGATTTCGCCGATCCGCTCGCCTGGAGCCACAACAAGGTCGAGGGCAAGCGCGAGTACACCAGTCTGCTGTACCTGCCGGGCCGCGCGCCCTTCGATCTGTGGCAGCGCGATGCTGCCCGGGGGCTGAAGCTCTATGTGCGGCGCGTGTTCATCATGGACGACGCCGAGCAGTTCCTGCCACCGTACCTGCGTTTCGTGAAGGGCGTGGTCGACTCGAGCGACCTGCCTCTGAACGTGTCGCGCGAACTGCTTCAGCAGGACCCGGAGGTCGATGCCATCCGCAACGGCCTGACCAAGCGCGTGCTCGACTTGCTCGCGCGCCTGGCGAAGGAGGAACCGGAGAAGTACGCCACCTTCTGGAAGGAGTTCGGTGCGGTCCTCAAGGAAGGCCTGGCGCAGGACCCCGCCAACCGCGAACGGCTGCTGCCGCTGCTGCGCTTCGCCAGCACGCACGAGAGCGGCAACGAACCCACCACCAGCCTCACCCAGTACGTGGAGCGCATGAAGCCCGGGCAGGAGCGCATCTACTTCCTCATCGCCGAGAACGCCGCGGCGGCGCGCTCGAGCCCGTATATCGAGCGGTTGCGGGAACACGGGCTGGAGGTACTGCTGTTGTCCGAACGCATCGACGAATGGGTCATGGGACAGCTCGATGCCTTCGAGGGCAAGCGCTTCAAGGACGCCTCCCGCGGTGACCTGGAGCTGGGTGCGCTGGAGAACGAGGCCGAGCGCAAGGAGCGCGATGCGGCCCTGAAGGAGAGCAAGGGCCTGCTCAAGCGCGTCAAGGACGCGCTCGGTGATCGGGTCGCGGAAGTCCGCACCAGCACGCGGTTGCGCGAGTCCCCGGCCTGTCTGGTGCTGGGAGAGCACGACCTGGGCGCGAACATGCGCCGTATCCTCCTGGCCGCCGGACAGAAGGTGCCCGAGTCGCGGCCGGTGCTCGAGCTCAACACCACGCATGCCCTCGTGAAATATCTCGAAGGCGTGACCGATCCGGCGGCCTTCGGTGAGCTCGCCCTGCTGTTGTATGACCAGGCGGCGCTGGCGGAAGGCAGTCAGCTGGCCAATCCGGCGGAGTACGTGCAGCGGCTCAATCGGCTGCTGGTGAAGCTGGCAGGGCTGGCCCCGACGACCTGATCGCTTTCCACGCGCGCGTCTGCGATCCTTCGGGCCGATGCCTTATCAGCCACCCCGCGTCGAACGCATAGCGATTCCGGGCCCTGCCGGTGACCTGCAGGCGGTCGTCGAGATCCCACTAGCGCATGACACGCGGCACTTCGCGGTGGTGTGTCATCCGCATCCTCTCCACGGTGGAACGCTAGATAACAAGGTCGTCCATACGCTCGCTCGCGCGTTCGAGGAGCTCGGCGCCGCCGCCATCCGCTTCAACTTCCGCGGTGTGGGTTCGAGTGCGGGCCAATACGACGAGGGGCTCGGCGAGACACAGGACGCGCTTGCTGTCATCGACTACGGCCGCAAACGCTGGCCAGAAGCAGCGCTATGGCTTGCTGGATTTTCCTTCGGTGGCGCCGTTGCCATCCGCGCCGCGTCCACCACGCACCCTGAGCGTGTCGTAGCGATTTCACCTGCTGTCATGAGGCTGGACCGCCTCGACGTCAGCGGAACGCGGACGCGCTCCTGCCCCTGGCTGATAGTGCAGGGGGACGCCGATGAGGTGCTCGACGCGAAAACGGTGCTGGATTGGGCAGGTCGCGTCTTGCCACCGCCCGTCGTGAGCGTCATGAGCGGTGCCAGTCACTTCTTCCACGGTCGCCTGGCCGAGATGCGCGACGGCGTTCTGGCCTTCATGCGGGATGACACGTTGCGCTGAAAGTGCGTGACGGGTGGGCGCACCCGAAACTCGATCTTCATCAAAACAAAACCCGGCGGGGAGCGGGCTCCCGGCCGGGCCTGTCCGTGCCGGCGACAGGATGGGGCGTGTGCCCCGCCTGCCGCCGCCGCGGCTCAATTCCTCAGGAATTCACCATCGCCTTGAGGCTCTTCAGCGGAAGCACGCGAACCTTCTTGCTCGCGGGCTTGGCCTTGAAGGTCATCTTCTCGCCCGTGAACGGGTTGATGCCCTCACGCGCCTTCGTGGCGGGCTTCTTCACGACCTTGAGTTTCAGCAGTCCCGGCAGGGTGAACAGCCCATTGCCGCGCAGGCTCTTCTTGATCACGCCGCCGAGCGAATCGAACACGGCCCCCACCTGCTTGCGGGACAGACTCGTGTCCTTGGCAATCTGCGTCAGGACTTCCGACTTGGTCGGTGCGCCACCTTTTTTCGCCATTTTACGCTACTCCTCGAATGTAGTACCTGTGAGCGCGGTGCCGCCGCGCACTGTGAATCGGCGCGAAAAATAGCACATGCACGCCGATGCGCAAGCATTATTTTTGCCTGTGCTGATGCGCAAATGCCTTTTTTTTCAGGGTTTGCGCATGCGTCGTCGCTCGCAGGCGACGCGCCGAGGCCACATGAAGCGTGCGAACGAGCACGCGCGCGCCACGCGCTCACGCTTCGATTCCGCGTGCGGAGTCAGCTCTAAGAGTGTGTTTCGTAACAGCGTAGAGCTCGGCGCGCGGGGCTGCGCCGAGGCGTGTTCAGGGCACGAGCAACTGTATCGCGCGGATGGCGATCATGGCCCACAATGGGGACAGATCGATTCCGGCGATGGGTGGAATCAGGCGCCGGAAGGGCCGCAACACCGGCTCGCACAGCGTCGCGAGCACCGATTGCATGGGCGAATAGCCGCCTGGCGCGATCATGCTGAGCAGCGCGTACAGCAGGATGGCGAAGAAATACATCCACAGCACCGTGTGCAGCAGCTCTTCGGCGCAGGCCCGCAGCCACCACACGCCATCGGGCGTTCCGAATCCGGTCAGTGCCAGGATCGCGGCGACCTTCACCGCGGTCACGAGCAGGACGGCGACCACGGAGGCGGTATCGATCTTGCCCACCGGGGGCAGCACGCGCCGCAGGGGCAGGATCACCGGATTGGTGAGGCGCACCACGGCCTGACACAGGGGATTGCGGAAATCGGCGCGCGCCCACTGCAACAGCAGTCGCGCCAGGAAGACGAACAGCGCAAGCGAGAGCAGTGTGTCAACGATGTAGATGAGCGCGCTCATGAGTGTTCCGGGTCAGTTTCAGCGGCGTCTGTGGACGTGCATCTAGCGTTCAGCTCCGAACTGCGCGGCCAGCTCACGGCTGCGTTGCATGGCGGCCTGCAGCGCGCGCGCCATGATGCCGCGCAGACCGGCGGAGTCCAACAGGCGGACAGCAGCTTCCGTCGTGCCTCCCTTTGAGGTCACCTCGGCGCGCAGGCGCTCGAGGTCGCCGTCGCTGCCGTGGGCCAGCTGGCCCGAGCCATGCAAAGTGGCCACGGCAAGCCGGCGCGCCGCGACCGCATCCAGGCCCAGATCGATTGCGCCCTGCGTCATCAGCTCCGCCAACAGGAAGAAGTAGGCCGGGCCACTGCCCGACAGGGCGGTCACGACGTCGAGCTGTTCCTCGCTCGTGACCCAGACGGTCTCACCGACCGCTTCCAGGGCATGCTGAGCGGCAGTTCGCGGACCGGACAGCACGTTCAGCGGCGCAAACAGACCCGTTGCGCCGGCACCCACGAGCGCTGGTCGGTTGGGCATGGCGCGCACCACGGGGACATCGGCCCCGCACCAGCTCTCGAGAGAAGAGACGCGTATTCCAGCGGCGACCGACACGACGGTGGGTCGATTTTGCTGCAACACCGGCCGCAGAGGGCGCAGCACGTCACCCATGTCCTGCGGCTTCACGGCAACAATCAGCAGCGTGGCCGCCTCGATCGCCAGCCGGTTGTCGGGTGTCGTCTGGATCCGGAAATCGCGGGCCAGGGCAGCACGCGCGGACTCGCTGCTTTCTCCCACGCGGATGTGCTCGGGGCGTGTCCCCCGGCGCAGCAGGCCACCGATGAGGGCGCGGCCCATGTTGCCGCCGCCAAGAATTGCCAGTTGAGTGTGCGCCATTCGCTGCGATTGTAGCGGGCCGTGACGCACCCAGTGCGCGGGATTGGGGGCCGCGCCATCGGACGGCGTCAGCGGGCCCGGGGCTT
>Ga0335070_10010871_pt1 | contig 10640 bp, 17 predicted proteins | sample Lox_Sample_13_FD_206722 | JGI IMG/M metagenome (GOLD analysis project Ga0335070, IMG submission 206722) | Soil microbial communities from Loxahatchee National Wildlife Refuge, Florida, United States - Lox_Sample_1.3 | ecosystem: Environmental > Terrestrial > Soil > Wetlands | place: USA...
GGTCTTGCGTTCGTTGGTTGCCATATCTAAATGCTAGCCGATGTTGTGGTGGTTGTCAACCGGATAAGCATGCAACATTTTCCTCTCGATTTTAATTTGGTGTTGTCAGCCGTATAGATGTGCCGTCGACGACTCGGTTGCCCTCCTGGGTCAGCTCGAGGAAAGCGCGCCGGTAGTGCTGACGGTTCGGCAGGTGCTCTACGAGTCCCTCGACCCGGAGGAGAGCGACGGCGTTGCCGAGCCCCTGGTACCCGCAGAAGTCCTCGATCTTGCCGACCCGGAGCCGGTGACCCTCGGCGCGAGATAGCATCCTCAAGATCTGCCTCTTGAGGGAAGCGATCTTGGCGGACGGGACGATCTCAGTTTCTCCTAGAGGCATGAGCCACCTCCGGGCAGTCGCATGCGCAGGAAGTAGGTACGCTTGTGCATGGGCAGTGCGAGCTTCGCCTGGATCTGTTCCCTGCAGTTTCGCTCTGACTCCAGGCGGAGCTGTCGCTTCGCCTCGGATTCGCAGTCAAGGCCTTTTCTTTTCGACTTCGGCGGCACGGAAGGTCTCCTCTAGCACGGGTAGCACGGCGAGGTCTTTCTTTCGGTTGGCTGCCTTCTTCATGGCAATCACGTCGCCTAGCGAGGCGACGGTGACGGGCTGCCCGTCGATGGTGGTTCGGATAGCTCGCGATCTCAAAGACTCGAAGGATCTTACCCCGTAGACCGTGCCCATCAGGTCGATCTGGACGCCGCTTTGTGGCTCGACGAAACGGTAGAGGTGGGAGAGGGGATAGTGAGGCTGGGTGAGGCTCGAACCGATCTCTCGCACGATCTCTTCGAGCTTGCCGATGTTTTTCGGTGTCGGTCTGAACAGAAAGTCAAGGTCGTCGGTCGTCACCGGAGCGCCGTCGAGTGCTGCCGCCGCGTTGCCGATCAAGATCGTCTCGATACGGTGCATGTTCAAGAGCGACGAGACATAGCCCAGCAAGGAGGCAGCGTTCATGGTTGAAGGCTCCTCTGTTGTACCCACTCGAGCATCATCTCAACATCTCGAATGAAAGCCCGACGATCGATCGGCTCGTCCGACATCGGCGCCTCGTATCTCTCCTGCGTGGCAAACGCAGACAGCTCGTCGAGGTGCTGGATCTCGGGAGGCACGGCGATCTTTCTGGAGAGGTGGTCCATCAGCCTCCGCAGGTCGTGTGTCCGCTCGTACTTCATCCGGCATCGCAAGATGAGCGACTTGAGAGCCTTCTCGACGCTCTGCTGGAGCAGGTAGCCGAAGGCCTGGTCACCAACACGCTTCGGATCTACGTCCACTGCCATCTCGGCCAAGTTGTAGTCCTGGCAGGCCTTGGTCCACAGGATGTCGGCGATGGCCCTAGACAAGGCGAACTCCCTCGGCAGCCACCTCGTGCTGGACGGAGCCGTACTCTCCCTTCCACCTCTCGAACGACTCGGAGTCGACCAAGATGAGGTCGACCGGCTTGTCAATCGCGATCTTGCGGCGAAGCGCAGCGGTCTCTCTGAGTCGGTTGAAGCCCTCCGGGATCTTCCTCATGACCACCATCAGGTCGACGTCCGACCTGGGGGTAGCCTGCCCTCGCGCGTACGACCCGAAGAGGTAGACGGAGGCGTTGAGGTCGCCGAGAGCTCGGGTGACCACCCGGCTGATCGCAGATCTTTGCAGCACGCCGGTCCGGTGGCGGCCCCACCGGACGGAGGCCGCTCGCCTAGCGATCTGGCGCCTTCGGGCCGGGCTCAGCGCCTTGGCCCTGGCGACGCCTCCCATGTGCGACGTCTTGTTCATGCTACCAGACTACCATCCCCGGCAAGCATCGGCAAGCATAAGGGTCAAGGTCAAGCCTCGCCGACGTAGCCAGCGTCCAGGTCCCAGGCCACGAGAGCCCCGGGCCGTCCCACGAGCCCCAGTCCCTCGACCGGGACGCCCGCGATCTGGGCTCGCACCCTTTGGTGGTGGTGGCCGAAAAAGCAGACCCTCGGCCTGACCCTCCTCACGAGGTCGGCGAGCTCGGGACCCGTGGTCTCGTAGCCCGAGGTTTGGCGCCCGCCCGTCGTCGGCATCCAGATCCCTCCCGGGGCGTCGTGCAGCAGGAGCACGTCGACTGGTATATACGCTGACAGGATGATGAGGTGCTTGACCTCGTACTGGTAGTAGTGAGATGGGGAGGTTGTGCCGATCTCCTGCTTGTAGCGTTTCGGGGAGTAGCAGCCCCCGATGCCGGCTACGAAAATCGTCTTTTTCTTGTCTGGTGTGGTGTACCACATCGGACGTCCGTTACTGACATGATGAAGTTCCGGTAAGATCGCTCGGTTACTGGACTGTCCGCGGGGCTCTAAGAAATCGAAGTCCTCGTGGTTTCCCTTGATGAAGATGGTTGGAACCGGGGCGTGCTTCTTGGCCAGCCACCAGGCGGGAAAGTCGCCGGCACCTCCGTGATCGAGGATCTTCCGGTCGACCTTAGCTGGATCCGGGAAGACGCCGAGGTCATCCACCTGCAGCACGAGGGAGAAGCTTCGGCCGAGTCGCTGCTCGAACGCTGCAACTTCCCGGTAGAGCAGGTCGATCTTCCCGTGCATGTCGCCGGCCGCACATATCAGCATCTTGCCTCTCCAAGCTTCAGACCGTGTATCCGATCGCGGCACCGAGTATTCCGGCCACTACCGCCCCGAGCACGCCAAAGACGGCGCCACCGACGCACACGCCAGCAGCAAATCCGAAGAGCGCGTTACCTTTCCTGTTTCGCATGCGTCCTCGACCCTACGCGGACCCGAACGAAGTGTCAAGTAGTAATTTTACAGCGAGAAGCCGGCCCCGTGGTTCTTGCCGCCGCAACGGCACTCGCAGTCGTGTCCGATGGCCGCCAGGCACTTGGCGTTGCAGTCCTTGCCCGGATTGTAGATGCCTATCACACGGGTGAGCTTGATGAGTCTCTCCTGGCCACGCGAGCAGAGGTGCGGAACCACCACGCAGAAGCCGTCGCGGAACTCGTGTACCTGCCCGCGGTCGTCGACGGCGACGTCCATGTTCTTGCCGTCTACCACAGCCGGCCGAAGCTCCACGACGAGCACGGAGCCCTTCCACCCGCAGCGCTTGCACTTGCCGTTGTATCTGGACGGATCTTTCTGGATGCCGTAGTACATGTCAGTCCTTAGTGAGCACCGACGAGCTCGACCATGATCGACTCGAGCAGGGTGATGTTTTTGGGGGTGACTTTCTGCCCGAACTCCTGCAAGGTGGCTTCCACGGCGAATCGTTCAGATCCAGGTTTCATCCTCGAGAGGCTCGACACAGCTCGAGCGGCCATCCGCAGCCAGATCTGAGCCTCAAGCACTGTTTCGTCGATCTCCACGATCTCGCTACCACCTCCCACAAACAGGTTGGTCGAGCCGGCAAGTTTCTCTTTGGTGATAGCGGCCGCCCTCGCGGGCGTGCGGTGCTTGAAGCACTCCCTCACGGCGTATTCGACGATCACGGGATGAGAGGATGCCCGCATCGTCTATTCTCCTTGCAAGCTGGACGAAGGTAGTCTCCAGATCCCTTCCGGGTACCCCGATCGCCGCATGATCTCCACCGTGCGGGGTCCCGGCACGCCGTCGCAGCCCACCAGACCCAGGCTTTCCTGGCGCTTCTTCCAGACCGCCAGATCTTCCCCGCGGGCGAAGTCGAGCACCTCGCAGCCGGCAGAGACCAGGGCCTCCATCACGGCGTCGCCCGGGTCGCCTGCCCCTCGCTTGGCGGTGAGGTCGCGGTGCCCAACGATGCCCACCACGTCGGAGAGCGGCTCCAGGTCGCGCTCGAGAGACAGGGCGAAGCGCGAGATGGGGCCTCCCCGGTAGGGGGACGGGACCTGCCACTGGATCGCCGTCGGCATCAGCCTGCAGACGGCCAGCGCGAGCCGGGCCGCGACGTCGAGCTGCCCCTGGTAGAGGTCGGCCTCCGAGTGTCCCTGCACGACCTCGATGCCCACCGAGCAGCCGTTCGCCTTCTCGGCGTGGTAGGTGGCCACCGTCGCGAGGTCGGCACAGCAGGAGCAGGTGCCGTCCTGGTCGACCACCAGGTGCGCGCCACCTGACCGGGAGGCGTCGTGGGTCCACGACGCGACGACTCGGTCGCCACCTCCGGTGGACTTCCCAAGCCCTGGCTTGATGACTTGCGGCCTCAGGTCGCTGCCGCCCGGAATCCCCTCGGTCGTGTGCATGACCACGAGGTGCACCCACGAGTGCTCGCGCGCGGTCCGCATGCGCTGGTCCCCCGGCGCGAGCTTCAGGCCGGGATCGTCGAGATAATTCGCGACCGGTATGCCCGGTACGAGGACAGGTTGTCCTTCGATGACGATGCCCTGGCTCACGAGGGATATGATACCACGTCTTGATTCGCGGCCTAGCTACCTCTCTTTCGGTGGGCAGTCCCTAGTAGACGTGGTACCGGATCGAGATCGTCACGACCGTCGCCGTCGCGTTGCTGCCGGCCAGCTTGACCTTGACCTGCGAGTTGGCGGATATGATGGGAGACTGGAATGGGCTCTCGAGCTCCACGTCGTTGGCGCTCGTCCTCGTGAACCTCACCCGGCCGACCTCAACCTCGCTGCCGTTCGGCCCGGCATAGAGGACGATCTCGTAGACCCCGTTGGCCGGGACGTCGTCGAAGTTGATGCCGTGGACGTCGAAGGGCGAGGTGATGGTCCCGGTGGGTACCAGCACGGCAAAAGCTCCGAGCGTCCACGGGGTGGCTGATTTCGTCACGTTGATGCCCGCCGCGAGGGTCGGGTAGACCTGTGCCGCCGAGTGGTCGTGTCGATCGGTACGGTAGCCCTTCGAGTAGACGCTGTCGCCGTTCTCGTCGTCCTGCTTGTTGCCGACGACGTCGGACGAGAAGGTGTTCGCCGTCGAGTTGGGGGCCGGAACAGGTACCTGAGGGATGAAGCCGGCCTGTATGAGGCTGGCGTAGTAGGTACCTCCGACGTTCATGACAAAGTAGGCGATGCCCAGTAGCACCTTGATCGATGGAGCGACGTTCGTGCCCGCGCCCGCGACAGTGCCGGACAAGTAGATGGCGTCTCCGGCGACGGCAGATCCGTCCAGGATGACCGTCATCCCGTCCGCGAACCCGACGATGTTCCCGCCGGCGCTCGGGGCCACGTCTGCGTCGCGCGTCCCGAGTAGGCCCACGACGTGCGAGCCGTCGTCTGCCTGAGCGAGCAGGCAGGAGAGCGGGGCGAGGCCCGCTCGAACGATCGAGTATTTCGGCTGGGTCACGAGATCTGCGTTAACCAACACAGCGAGCGGCATGGCCCGAAGGTTAGCACAGTTTCAAGTCGGACAATTTCAGCATGGTAACGCGCCGTCCGAGCAAGATCACTGTGGGATCCGCGCGGCCGACGGTGGCGTCGATCCTCAGAGGAGGCTGCCGCCTGGCGTCCTGACCCGGATGAAGTAGGGGCGCGGCACCACGCTGGCGAGGGAGTCCCAGGCGAGGACGTGGGTGTGGGGCAGGTGGCCGTCCCACTCCGAGGTCCACCCTCCCGAGTCGGCGCACACGAAGGGCACCCCGCAGGCCACCACGGTCTCGCAGGTTCCCAGGTGATCGTGGCCGAACGTGAGGCACGATGGCCTCGCGAAGGCCGGGTGGTCGTTGTTCTGGCGTAGGGATCCGACAGGAGTCGGCAGGTCAGGATCCATGATCAGGGTCTCGAGCAGCCACCCCAGGTTGTTCGCGTAGCCCTGCCCTGCCGGCGGGGCGTCGGCGGCGAGCATGCACTCGTCCATCGGGTAGCTCCCGTCCTTCGGGAAGGTGGACTGCCAGGTGCAGGACTGCGGGTGCTCGAGTCGCCGCATGACGTAGTTCGAGTAGGCGTAGTCGAGCTGCGAGTAGCGCTTCCAGAGGGACAGCACGAAGGGCAGGGTGGCCGACGCGAGCCGGTTCGCCGACCCGGCCAGCTCCGACTCTATTGGTACGCTCGGCCTCGGGCACCCGATCGTGCGCAGGAGCTCGTAGGCCGACGCAGAATCCCACCCGAGCACGAGAGGGTCGAGCAGGTGGCCGTGGGTGATCACCAGCATGGGGTAGTCCGGCCCAACGTCGAGATCTCGGTAGATCGGGTACGAGACCGTGAGCTTGCCGGAAAATCCCGGCAGAAGGATCTTCCAAGGCCAGTCGCCGGCTGGCACCTCGCGACCCTCGTACGAGGTGACGGTCGAGCTCCCCTTCGACTGCGCGTACCAGCTCCAGGCCGAGAGGTCGTGGTTGCCCGGTACGTAGACGATCGACTCTACCTCGACCTGGCGGAACAGCTCCCCGAAAAAGACGCTCGAGGCCTGGTGCACCGAGAGCGCGAGACCCTCGCACGTCTTGGTCATGTCGCCTGGCACGCACTCTTCCCACACGTCGCCGGCCAGGATGAGCCGGCCGATCGACCCTCCGCCGAGCGCGGCGACCTGCCTCGCGGCAGCCGCGGCGACCTCCGGGTTCGACAGCAGGGAGCGGGGATCTCCGAGGTGCAGGTCTGACATCTGGAGTCTGGCGATCATGTCGTGATCCTTTTTTTCAGGGTGTTTTCGTGATGCGGTGGAACTCGGCGAGCAGCTCGGCCTTGCGCTCCTTGAGCTGGGCGAGCCTGGCGTCGACCTCCTCCATCGACCGAACGACCTCGATCACGCGCGCGAGGACGCCGTCGTCGTCGCTCACGCTCGCGGGGTCGCACCTCGCCATGGCGGCCAGCAGGGACGCCGTCTTCGGGGTCACGGCGACGGTGACCTTGACTGCTGCTTCAGCCGGCTCGGGAGGAGTCTCGGGGGGAGGTTGGTAGCGCTTGAATACCTCGGGGGTGTCGAGGGCCTCGGCGAGCTTCCAGCCTCGCTTGATGCGCGTCCGGATGGTGTCGGGACGCAGGTTCTTGAGGCGCGCCCACTCCTCGAGGTTGAGCCTCTTCCCCTCGTGCTCGATGAGGGTGTGTCGCGGTCCGCGCTTCCCCCTGGGCGGGGGAAGATCTGGGGCGGCGGCCGAGACGACCTCGACGCCTGGCACGCCGGACGACGGATGCGTGCGCCTGGCAGGCGGAACCGGCAAGATCTGGTCGGGCGACCATCCGGCGTTCATGCGCCAGATGATGGTCGACGGGGCGATCTTGGTCAGCTGTGACCACTCGAGCACGCTCTTCTTCTGCCCGTCGAGCTCGAGCATGATCCTCTCTCCGTCGGCTGACTTGCCGGGATGCACGGGCTCGAGCAGCTTGTCGGGGGGCAGCTTCTTCGCGATTCGCGCGTAGATGGTATTCTCCGAGAGGCCGAGCTCCCTCGCCCACTCCACCACCCCCTGCGTCTTTCCCCCCAGCGTGATGAGGTACCGCGAGCCGACGCCGGAAGCTGGCTCGAGCTCTGGATCTGGCTTGTGCTCGGCCAGCTCGCCCTCCGAGGCGTCGTCAGAGGCCTCCGCCTCCTCGGCCTCGCCGTCGCTGCTCTCGGCGTCGTCCGCCGCCGTAGATCTGGCGAGAGGTTCCGAGTCGTGAACTTCTGGCTCGACCTCGTCGCCCGCGCCAGGCGACCTCGGGGCTGTGACCTCTGGGGCCTCTTCGTCCTCGTCGCGCTCGAGGGTCGCGGTGCTCGGCTTCGGCTCGGCAGCGATCTCGGGAACCTGCTCGTCGTACCGGAGGTGACGTATCCGGTTCTTGCACTTCGGGCACTTCGACAGACCGTCGAGGTACGTCTTACGACAGACATCGCAGTAGACCATGATCTCCTCGCGCAGCTTGGACAGGGCCTCCCGGCGGATCTGACAGACTCGAGCGTCGCCGACTCCCAGCTCGACGCCGACCTCCAGCAGGGTAGCACCCTCGAGGTAGGTCCGGCGCAGGACGTACTGCAGGTTTTCGGGCAGCCGGCGGAGGTACTTCCGGATCATGCCCACCTCCTCGCGGCCGATCGCCTCCACCTCCGGGTTGTCGTTGCCTGGCACAGTGTCCATGACGATCTCCATCCCGACTCGCTCGACCGCGGTCCAGGGCGGCAGGGGTTTGTCCTGCCTCAGGAGTTGCCTCGAGTGGCGTCCCAGCGGGTCCTGTCGCCGCAGCTCGTCGATCATGGCGCCGCGCACGCGGTACGAGGCATAAGCCCAGAAGTCGACTCCCTGCTGCGCCTCGAACCTCGTGCTCGCCTCCCACAGGGCCTCCTGGCCCACCGCCACGAGCGCGTCTGCCCCGCCCTCCGCTCTCCACGCGAGCTTCCGGGCCATCTTCTCGACGGCCGTCCGGTGCTGCTTCCACAGCTCGGCGAAGGCGGGGGGCACGCCGCCCATCTTCGCCTGAGGAGAGACGGAAAGGCAAACTTCAGGCATCCTTCAAGAGGGTGTTCGGCGTGACGGGCTCAAACTCGCGCAACCTGGCCTCGAGGTCGGACACGATCGCGTCCGCCCGCTCGCTCTGCGCCCGCTTGAGCCGGGCCAGCTCGCGCGCGATCTCGAGGTCGCGGCGCAGGTACCTCACCTCGTCAGGGCTCATGCTAGACACGCGTTTCTCCCTCACGGTTTGACATGTGTTTCACATCATGTTGCGCTCATCGTGCGCAGCAGCTTGTCGACGAGCAGTGCGACCTCTCCGGGGTCGGTCATAACGTAGGTCTCCGCGATCAGGTTGTGCGGTCCGTAGCGGGCGACCACGTGGAAGGCCTGACAGTTGACCGAGTCGGTCACGCTGCAGAGCCGGTCGTCGTCGTCGTCGACGTGGTAGCTCAGCGTGGTGGTACCGTTGCGGTGGATCGTGGTCCAAGCTGGCGGCATGTGGCGGAGCTCGCTGAGCTTCTTCTTGAGCATAAAGATGTCGTGCTCGTCGGGAGACTTCGAGAATCGCAGGCCGTGCGGCATCTGGCCCGGACACCTTAGGGCGATCTCCGCGCCCCGCAGCGCTCGCTCGTCCTCGGATAAAAACGACGACGTCCCGCAGGCGCGGCAGTGTTCGGCGTCTTCCCAGTTCGGGATGATGACTGGCTTGTCAGGATCGTTCAGGCAGTTGAGGCAGTACTTCAAGCTCGACCTTTCCGGGAGATACTCTCCCGCTGAGAATAAGGTGTCAATACAAGAAATTGGTTTGAAGGGGCGGCGACCGTCCCTCGCAAGCGAGACGGTCGCCTGATCTTTGTCGTGCCCTCCTCGCGGCTGACTCGGAGAGCGGGGCCGTGGCCCTCACCGATGAGTGGCATCCGAGAGCGCTTGGGTGAAGTATGCCAGCCATCGCGCGTTGACTGGCCTCGGGTTGGTCCGGCGGGCGAGGTCTGCGCGTCGGTAGCCAACCGCGTGCTCCTCAACCGGACCGAGGTCGGCCACGAGTCGGCCGACGCTCAAGATCGCCCTTCGGTGGTCCAGCTCGACGATCAACGGAGCTCCTTCAATCCATGCCTATCCGGTTGACCACTATGCAGGAACAAAGTTGATACTTAACTGTACTAACTGGCCATTGTCCTGTCTGATCCACGACAATGACGCCACAGAACAGAGATTGATCCCCATGTGATTTGGAATCACTGAAAGAGGTAGTGGTGACAATTCAGGGCTAGCAATCAATTCATCTATAGTTTTTGTAATTGTTTGCATGATTCGTCTCCTATCGATTTGATGATGGTTGTCAACCGGATAAGCATGCTTCAATCTCTCACCTTCGGGAGGAGCTCGGCGTCCGCCACGGCGCACGCGCACTCGAGGCTCCTGTTCAGGACCGCGTAGGTTTCTAAGATCGCGGCGAGCTCGGGGCGTCTCTGCAGAGGAGAGGTGTGCGCTGGATTCATCGTGGTGCCGTACACCCTGGATCCGTTCACGACCTTCCTGGTGCCGTCCGAGAACGTCTCCTGGTAGACGAGGTACGCGTGCGGGGTGGTGTTTGGATCACATCTGACCACCCTCAGTCCCAGCCGCTTTCTCTCGATCAACTTGACAAGGTGCATTTTCAGAGAGGCTTTCCGGTGCGTGCCCACACGGCCCCGCGCCCGCGCGCGGCCTCGAGGGGGAGCACCTCCAGGATGCTGTGCCAGAACCTCTCCGTGTAGAACGCCACCTTGTCGATCATCTCGAAGGCGTCCTCGAGGGCCGCTCCTCGCTCGGAGCCGAGGCAGATCACCTGGGGAGGGGTGCCCACGGCGAGGCACGCGTAGAGGACGGGCGATCCGTCAGACAAGCCACACCTCGACGCTCATCGAGGAAGAGTCGGCGATGACCAGCGGTCGCATGTCTCGCGACCAGCGGCCGGCTGGCCAGAAGCGGCCGTTGTAGCTCATCTTCGCGACGTGCCTCCCGTCGAGGTAGAGGTCGGCGCGCTTCCAGTTGCCTCCCCCGAGTCCTTGGCGGTATTCCTTCGCCTGCTTAATCAAGTAGTCGAGCTTCCCGCTCGCGAGCAGGGGAGGCTTCGGCGCCTCCACCTCGCTGAAGTCGGGATTGGGACACGACTCGAGCTTGAGCTCGTAGCTGAGTGACGGATCCAGCGTTGCCTGCATGATGCTATCCTCCTCCTGCCTGAATCGAGTGTCAAATGTTATTTTTTGAAAAAATTCTTTCCGAGTCATCCTCGCTCATCAGGACGTTGTTCCGCAGTTTGACATGCTTGACCGTCTAAGGTATGCTCTCGCCATGAAAAACGCGCATGCGGTCG
>Ga0335070_10010872_pt1 | contig 10639 bp, 10 predicted proteins | sample Lox_Sample_13_FD_206722 | JGI IMG/M metagenome (GOLD analysis project Ga0335070, IMG submission 206722) | Soil microbial communities from Loxahatchee National Wildlife Refuge, Florida, United States - Lox_Sample_1.3 | ecosystem: Environmental > Terrestrial > Soil > Wetlands | place: USA...
GAACGCAGCGGATTTCGGGTGGGGCGCCGACCGCGTGGAGCACATCCTCTGGCGTCTGGGAAACGGCGAGCTCGATGGCGTGAACCCGAAAGTGATCGTGCTGCTTGCCGGGACCAATAACGTCGGTGACCGGGTGCCTGCGGCGGGAGTCGAAGCCACGGCGGAAGACGTGACCCGGGGCCTTCAGGCGATCCTGCGCGTCATGCAGTCCAAAGCGCCCGATGCCGTGATCATCCTGATGGGCATCTTCCCGCGCAACGACAACATGGACGTGATGCCGGTGATCGACCGGATCAACGCCAACCTTGCGACCATGGCCGACGGCCGGAAGATTCGCTACCTCAATATCAACGATAAGCTCGCGGACCGCGAAGGGAAACTCTATGAGGGGATGATGAATGCCAACGACAAACTTCATCCCGCGTTGAAGGGCTACCAGGTTTGGGCGGATGCCCTCAAGCCGCTGTTCACGGAGCTGCTCGGTCCGCCGGCGAGCGAAGACCACGCGCCCCCGCCCACCGGTGACCCATCCGCCCGCCGCTGACTACGTCTTGACGGTGTGGAACTCCCAGCCCTTGCGGAACACGGGCTTGAGCAGCTTGTTGGCCTCCAGGTTGTTGGTGATCCGCATCTTGTCGGGATCGTACTCGAGCTTGCCTTCGTAGCGGAGCGCGATCACGCCCAGCAGCATCCACTCGACGAACGGCGCCGCCACGTCGAAATTGGAGCAGGCCGGATCTCCGCCCTTGCAGGCGCGGATGAAGTCGCGCATATGCCCGGGCGACCGCGTCAATAGCGGCGGCGGCATGCGGTAGTCCTTCATCTTCTCCACGGGAAGCAGGCGCGTGATCTCGCCGTAGGTGCCGGTGGTCAGCATGCCCTTATCGCCGACGAACAAGCTGCCATCCGGGGTCGGGAAGCGGAGCTGGTCCTTCGATGCGGCCTTCAGCGCTTCGAACTCAGCCTCGTTGAAGACACGGCCCGGGGACCGGAAGTCGAAGCCCGCGTTCATGCCCATGCCGCGTCCGAATCCGCCGGGGCCGCCTGTTCCGCCCGGCGCGCCGGGTGCACCTTGTGCTCCGCCTGCGCCTCTGCCGGCGCCGCCGCGTCCCGCGCCCATCAGCGACGGCGGATCGCCGATCCACTCTCCCTCCGGAACGCCCTCGATCTTGGGGCTCTCCTTCAGGCCGTCGTACCAGAACACCTTCAGCGCCGGCATGTCCTCGTACGGCGCGAAGTCGTAGCGGATGACCGACATCTTGGGGAACATGAAGGAGCTGACGCCTTCCTTCTTGATGCACTCCACGCCGACGATCTTGCGCTTGGAGAGGTGCAGCGCCATGTTCGGCGCGCCCAGGATGTGGCACGCCATATCGCCCAGCGCCCCGCAGCCGAAATCGTAAAAGCCGCGCCAGTTGAACGGCTGGTAGAAGAAGCCGTCCCAGCGGTCGGGCTCGGTCTTGCCGCCGGCAGTGAAGGGCCGCTCGGCCGCGACGCCGAGCCACAGATCCCAATCCAGCGTCGGCGGGACCGGGTCGGGAGGCGGGATTTCGGTGAGCCCCTGCGGCCAGAGCGGACGGTCGCTCCACGCGTGGACTTCGGAGACCTTGCCGATATCCCCGTTCCAGACCATCTCTGCGCATTGGCGCGTGCCCTCGTTCGAGTAGCCCTGGTTGCCCATCTGGGTGGCGACTTTGTATTTCGCCGCCGCCGCGCGAAGCTGCCGTGCTTCCCAGATGGTCCGCACCAGAGGCTTCTGCACGTAGACGTGCTTGTTGCGCTCCATGCACCAGACGGCCGCGGTGGCGTGCATGTGGTCCGGCGTGGCCACGATCACCGCGTCGATATTGTTGGCTTCCTTGTCCAACATCTTGCGGAAATCCTTGTACCGCGTCGCCTTGGGGAAGCGCTCGAAGGTGCGCGCCGCCCGCCGGTCGTCCACATCGCAGAGCGCGGCGATGTTCTCCGTCGGCGCCGCCGCGCCGATGTTCGACGCGCCCTGTCCGCCGGACCCGATGGCCGCGAAATTCAGCTTCTCGTTGGGCGACTTGTATCCCAACGCCTTCAAGGATGGCGTGCTGCCGAACCCCGCCGCCGGAACTGCGCCGGCCAGCAGGCTCCCATAAAAGAAATGCCGCCTCGAAATTGCCATTTATCCTGACCTCCTATGCGAGACAACTCTTCACATACGCGAGGCACTTCTTGGCCTCGGCGATGATGTCCGAATCCGGCGGAATCGGGTACTCCAGTTCCAGGTTCGCCGGGAAACCATATTTTTCCTTCTTCAGCAGTTGTAGCACCTCTTTGATCGGTGTGTCGCCGGTGCCCCACACTGCCACGTTCGGCCCGTGATCCTTCTTCCGGTCCTTTACATGCAAATTGGTGATTTTGGCGTGGTGCTTCTGAATGAAGGCCACCGCGTCGTACCCCGCGGCGGTGAAGTGTCCGATATCCAGGTTCACGCCGTTGTACTTCCCGTAGGCCATCAGCGTGTCGTAGCTTTCGAGAGTGGCCGTCTGGTTCGGATCGTTAGTGGCGTCGTGTCCGTGATACCCCACGAGCAGCTTGTGCCTGTCCGCCACCGGCGCGATCCGCTTGGCCATGGTCAGCGTGGTGCTGGTGGTGATGCCCTTGACTCCAAGCCCTTTCGCCATCGCGAAGCCGTATTCGATGTCGTCGTCCGTCATGCTGTCCTGCATGTTGTAGCAGAGCAACTGGACGTCGACACCGGAGTCTTTGAATTTGTTCGTGACCTTTTTCCAGGTATCCGGCCCGGTCGATTTCCGCCAGTCGGCGAGTTTCGCCATGGCCGCTTTGCGCTCTTCCTGCTGTTCCGGAGTCAACTGGAACCGTCCGCCGCCGCGGCGGCCTTCACCGGGAGGTCCGCCCGCGGGTGGCGCTCCAGCGGGAGGTGCGCCGGCGCCGGCAGGAGGCGCGGTCGCCTGGGCCCGTCCACCGCCGCCGCCCGCACCGCGCCCAAACGTCGGCATCGCCGGAGCGCCGGCCAGCGACTCGCAGTGGTTCGACATGAGCTCAGCCTCGCCCAGGCCGATCTCCACGTATGCGCGGATGATTGCCTCCGGATCCGGCGCGGCGATCCGGTTGAAGCTGTAAGTGATCGCCCCGATCTGTACGCCGCCGAATTTCGAATCGATCATTTTCGCGCCAAAAGCCTTCGCCAGCGGCGCGGACGCCAGCGCGATCTTCGCGATATCCCGTCTTGTGAACTCCATGGTTCTCCTTTCCGATTACACGTCCCGCCTGCGTCTCCCGGACAGGACATCCAATTTGAATGGGCTGTACCTGCCTATGACATTATCAGCTTTCAGCCCCCGGAATTCGGAGATCCCCGCCGGTTCCTAGACGACCCACGAAAGCTGCCGCCGCACCGGTCCGCTCCGCCGCCTGCTGAACGAGCGCAAGCGTTGCGGCGGCGGCGCAAGCTCCACCACGTTGGCGGCTGCGCCTTTCCGGGTGAGTTTCGTGTTCAGCGTACGCTCGATCCGCGCAATCTCGGACCGCTCCGCGCGCGTCGCGAACGTCGATGCCGTACCGCGCGCTCCGGCGCGGCCCGTACGTCCCACGCGGTGGATGAAGTCTTCGGGAACCTGCGGCAGGTCGTAATTGACTACGTGCGAGATGCCTTCGACGTGGATGCCGCGCGCCGCGACGTCGGTGGCCACAAGGACGCGGTAGTAGCCGTCCTGGAAGCCCTTCAGCGCCTGATTGCGCTGGTTCTGGCTGCGATCGCCATGAATGGCCGCGGTCTTCACCGTGCCCTCGCGCGATAGCCGTTTGGAGAGCCGCTCGGCCCCGTGCTTGGTGCGCGCGAAAACCAGGAAGGAGCCGCCCTGCTCCTGGAGCATCGATTGCAGCAGGACGAACTTGCCGTCCTGCTCCACCTCGTAGAGGTGCAAATCCACTTTATCGGCCGTCGCGGTGGTGGAGCCGACCTCGATGCGCACGGCATCCCGTACCTGCGTCTCTACCAGGTGCTTGACCGAGCTTTCGATCGTGGCGGAAAAGAGCAGGGTCTGACGGTCGGCGGGTGTGGCTTCCATGATGCGGCGCACCGTGGGTAGGAAGCCCATGTCGAGCATGCGGTCGGCTTCATCGAGAATCAGGATCCGAACGCCCGCGAGATCGACCAGTCCGCGGCTGAGAAAATCGTAGAGCCGGCCCGGTGTCGCGATCAGGACCTGGGCTCCCTTGCGGATCGCCTGAAGCTGCGGATTTTCGCCTACGCCGCCGACGATCACCGCGGCGCGAACGCCGGAACCGGCCGCCATCCTGGCGAACGTGTCGTGGATCTGCATGGCGAGCTCACGGGTTGGCGTCAGGATCACGCTGCGAACTCCGGACCCGTTCTGCTTCTGGAGCCGGTGAATCAAGGGCAATACGAACGCCAGGGTTTTTCCGGTGCCGGTCTGCGCCGTGGCGACAATGTCTTTTCCGGCAAGCGCGGGCTCGATGGTCTGCGCCTGCACGGGGGTTGGTTCGGCAAAGCCATGCTTTGCCAGATTGCTCTTCAAAAGAGCGGAAAGGGGAAAGTCTGTGAAAGTTTTCATCTGTATTGTGCGGAGGGAAATCAGCGGGGCCAACTACCAGTGAGGGGAGAGGGGTGCGGATCTACTTCCTGTAGCTTTCAGTGTAGCAGAAAATCTTCGGACCTTACTCGCCGGCCTGATCCTCCGTTTATCATTCGATTAGGACTTCTGAATAACACTTATGCGGAACTACATGGATCTGACCGGCAAGGTCGCGCTCATCACCGGCGCATCTTCGGGCATCGGCGCGGCCACCGCCGAGGTCTTCACGGAGCTCGGGGCCAGGGTTGCGATCGGCTACCATCGCAATCGGGACGGCGCCGAAAAGGTGCGCGCCAGGACCGGCGCGCTGGCTATTCAGGCCGACGTGCGCGACGAAGCCGCGCTGCGCGAGATGGCGATGCAAACCGCCGCGAAACTGGGCCCGATCGATATCCTGGTCAACAATGCCGGGTCGCTCGTGGAGCGGATGAAGCTCGCCGAAATTACCGCCGACCGCTGGAACAACATCCTGAATTTGAATCTGACCAGCGCGGTGCTGTGCTCGCAGGCGGTGATTCCTTCGATGATCGAGCGCAAACGGGGCGCGATCGTCAACGTGGGGTCCATCGCCGGACGCAATGGCGGAGGACCCGGCGCGGGCCCGTACGCAGCCGCGAAAGCGGCGCTGATTTCGATCACCAAGTCGATGGCGAAGGAACTCGCCCAGCAGGGAATCCGGGTCAACGCGGTCTCGCCCGGTGTGATCGACACGCCGTTTCACGAGGTGTTCTCCACGCCGGAGATGATCCGCAATTTCGTTTCGCAGATTCCCATGGGCCGCACCGGCAAATCGGACGAATGCGCTACCGTCATCGCGTTCCTTGCCGGCGATGCGGCCAGCTACATCACGGGCCAGACAGTCGAGATCAACGGCGGGCAGTTGATGCTGTAGCGCGCAGCATGGCCATGCCGGTAAGCACGGCGCAGGTGAGCAACAGGACTCGGGCCGGCGCCGCGGCGTGAAGGCGCAGGTCGCCGGCGATCTGGCGGCCCAGGCCGAGCACGGCGCTTGTGGTACAAAGTCCGAAATACAGGCGCTCGTGGGCGACGCCGGAGACCGTAGTCAGCACCAGCAGGGCCGCACTCACCAGCAGGTAGACGGCGGTCATGATCCAGGCGGAGGCGGGCGATCCCGGCATGAGCGGGCGGACCGTAAGAAATGCGGTGTAGATCGCCAGGGCAAGGAAAACCACCGTGTGGACCAGCGCCACGATGACCCGCTTGCGATTGGTCAGGATCGAACAGCCGGGCACGCGAGGGTAGTGTAGCATGGCGTGCGCGGATCACTCCGGCTTCGGTCATCCCGGTGGACCGGGGATGGAAAGCCGGCGGCAGATCCGCTTCGCGAGGAGGCTTGCGATTTCGGCGTGACGAGGCACCGCTTCCGCGTGCCCGGTCTGCGGATTCTCCCACAACGGGGGTCCTTGCCTTCTCTCGGGAGCACGCAGCCATGCTTGCGGAGATGACGCAAGAGCCCTTCGCGCTTCATCCGACCACGACGAGTTCCTTCTCAGCTTCCGGCGGCAGCGCGCGCAGGGATTCCTCTCGCCGATAGTCGAGAATCAGGCGGATGGCCTCACGCAGGTTTGCCAGGCAGTCCTCGCGAGTCTTCCCCTGTCCGTTCGCACCGGGTACCTCGGCGCAGTATGCGACGTACCAGGGGCCGTCCTGCTCGACGATTGCGGTGAACTCGTTGCGCATGACTTCACTCTATCACTGGCAAGGTTCACTAACCCGAAGGGCAGGAGCCGCTGGTAGCGAAAGGGCGAAAACCGTTAGGATGGCAACTGTGCTGACAGCCGTAGGCATTTCCAAACATTATGGCGGCGTGTACGCCCTCAGGGGGGCGCATTTCGAAGTGCGCGCGGGCGAGGTACACGCCCTGATAGGCGAGAACGGCGCGGGGAAGAGTACGCTGGCGCGGATCATCGCCGGTTCCACCAGGGCCGACAGCGGCACGATCGCGATCGGCGGCCGGGCGGTACGTATCGCGAACCCGGTCGACGCGCAGCGGTTGGGAATCGGGATCATCTACCAGGAGCTCGACCTGTTCCCCAGCCTCAACGTGGGCGAGAACATCGTCATCGGCAACCTGCACGCTGGCGGTCAGCGTATGGAAGCCTTCTGCCGCCCCTACCTCGACCAGGTGGGCCTGGAATGCGAGGTCCGGCGTCCCGTGTCGTCCCTCCCGATAGGCCAGCGGCAGCTCCTGGCGATCGCGCGCGCGCTGAGCATGAGCGCGCGAATCATCTTGATGGACGAGCCTACCAGCTCGCTCTCGGAGGACGCGGCGGAGCGCCTGTTCGGCCTCATCCGCGACCTGAAGCGGAGCGGGGTGGCGCTTGTGTACGTCTCGCACAAGATGGACGAGATCTTGCGGCTCGCCGATCGCGCCACGGTGCTGCGGGATGGCGAAACCGTCGGAACGGTGGATATGCCTTCCACGAGCGCGGAAGAGCTGATCCGTATGATGGTGGGCCGCGAGCTGGCGGCGACTGCACGGCGGGAGCGAACGGCCGCCGATCCCATTCTGACGGTCCGGGGCCTTACCACCGCCAGGCTGAAAGATGTCTCTTTCGAGCTGCGGCGCGCCGAGGTGCTGGGCATCGCCGGGCTGGTGGGCAGCGGGCGCAGCGAGCTGGGTGCGGCACTGTATGGGCTGGATCGCATCGTCTCCGGGTCGATCGAAGCGCGCGCCGCAATCGGGCTGGTCCCCGAGGATCGCCGTTTGCAAGGCCTCATGATGCAGATGAGCGTTCTGGAAAACAGCACGCTCAGAGTGCTCGGCCGGGTGGCGCGCTTCGGATGGCTCGACCGGCGGTGCGAAGCTGCCGAGTTTGCGCCCGTGGCACGGGACCTCGCGCTGAGCTGCCCGTCGGTGGATGCGCCGGTGAGCCGGCTGAGCGGCGGCAACCAGCAGAAGGTGCTGCTTTCCCGCTGGCTGCTGGCGCGGCCGGGCGTGCTCTTCCTCGACGATCCCACGCGCGGCATCGACGTGGGCGCCAAGCAGGATATCTACCGCATGATCGATGAGCTGGCCGCCGGGGGCGCCGGGATCCTGCTGGTGAGCAGCGAGCTCCCCGAGCTGCTGCGCTGCTCGGACCGCATCCTGGTGCTGCGCGACGGCCGGATTGCCGCGCGCTATGATGCCAGGGAAGCTACGCAAGAGAAGATCATGGCCGCGGCCGCGCTTGGCGATTCCATCGACGGGGCCCGCAGTTGATGCGGGCCATAGTCCTGCTGCGGCGTGCGCAGAGTTTGACTGCCCTCGCGGGGATCGTGATCCTGGCCATCGCCATCAGCCCCACGGCCGCCGACGGGTCGCGCATCTTCCTCCAGGCGGGGAACCTTACCGACATCCTGCGGCAGATATCGCTCATCGGGATCATCTCGCTCGCCATGACCTTCGTCATCCTCACCGGCGGCATCGATCTCAGCGTGGGCAGCATCCTGGCCCTCTCCACTTCGCTGGTGGCCATGTGGCTGGCGCGCGGCTACACACAGCACATCGCCATCGCGATTCTCGCGGCGGTCGCGGCGTCGGCCGCCATGGGAGCGATCAATGGCGGAGTGATCGCCGCCACGCGCATGCAGCCGTTCGTCGTCACCCTGGCCTCCATGATCGGCGTGCGCGGCCTGGCGAAATGGATCACCAGCAATCAGAATATCGACATCGGATTCGGCCGCGACCTTGCCGCCGAGTTCGCCGCCATCTTCCGCGAGAAGACGATCGTGATCGGATCGTACGCGGTGGCAGCGGCCATCTTCTGGCTGGTGCTGGCGCGGACCGTCTTCGGCCGCCACGTGCGCGCGGTGGGCGACAACGAGAGAGCCGCCGAGTATGCGGGACTGCCCATTCGCCGCACCAAGATCTGGGTGTACACGCTCTCCGGCCTGCTTTCGGGCGCGGCCGGCGTGCTGTACGCGGCCGAGAACCACCAGGGCAATCCCAATGCAGGTGTGGCGTACGAGCTGGACGCGATCGCCGCGGTGGTGATCGGCGGCACACGGCTCTCCGGCGGCAAAGGATCGATCTCGGGAACCATCGTGGGTACCCTGATTATGGGCGTGCTCACCAATATGCTGCGATTGAATAACGTGGATAGCAACGTGGAAATGATGATCAAAGCGGTAATCATCGTGCTGGCGGTGGCGGTTCAGCGGGAAGGCAGGGAGTCGTGATGCGGCAGGCTTTGGTCGCGATGTCGATGCTCTTGGCCGCCTGCGGCGGCGGCGCGAAGAAGCAGTTCCTGGTAGCCTTCAGCCAGGCCAATAACGCCGAGCCCTATCGCGCCGCCCAGAACGCGCTGATGGCGAAACTCTTCTCCGGGATGCCCGATGTCAAGCTGGTGATCAGCGACGCGCAGCAGGACAACAGCAGGCAGTTGGCCCAGGTGGAGACCTTCATTCGCCAGAAGCCGGACCTGCTGATCGTGGCGCCCAACGAACGCGCCGCACTGACTGCGGTGATGGGCCAGGCGATGGAAGCGAAGATCCCGGTGATCTGCCTGGAGCGCGACATTCTCCAGCCGAACTACACCACCTACGTGCACAGCGACAACGTCGCGATCGGGCGCCTCGCCGGGCAATTCATCGTGGATCACCTGGCGAAGAAATACGGCAAGCCCAGGGGCAACATCGTCGCCATGCGTGGATTACTGGGCGTGGAGGGCGAGATCAACCGCGAGCGCGGCGCGAAGGAAATCTTCGACAAGTACCCGGATATCAAGATCGTTGCCGATCCGGTGGCCGACTGGATTCAGGCCAGGGCGAAAGACCGCATGACCGAAGTGCTGCGCGCCCAGCCCGCGATTGACGTCGTCTACGGTCACAACGATCCGATGGCCATCGGCGCGTACCTGGCCGCGAAGGAGTTGGGGCGCGAGAAGGAGATGATCTTCGTCGGCGTGGACGGCCTCGGTGGACCGGCCGGCGGCATCCGGAAAGTGATGGACGGCATTCTGGCCGCGACCTTCGTGTATCCGCTTTGCGTAGACAAGGCCGTGGAGATCGCGGGGCGCATTCTCCACGAGCCCGGCTTCAAACCTGAAAAGGACTACGTGCTCGAATCCGCGATGGTGACTCCGGACAATGCCGCGCAGATGTACGAGAAGTTCACGGTGTTACAGTAGCGCGTGGGGCAGCCGGAACGGCCCGCAACTGGAGTTCCGGCCCGGCCGCCAGGGGGCAAATGGAAGAACGAGCGCAAGCGCTGGCCACGATCGACGCGTGGGCTGGCGCGCTGGAACAAGGTGTACCTCACGATCTGTTCGTGTTCCTCAGCAGGATCGTGCCCATCGTCAATGTCGATCTGCTGATCCGTGACGACCGCCTGGGTACCCTGCTCACCTGGCGTCAGGACGAATACTACGGGCCGGGCTGGCACATCCCGGGCGGGGTCATCCGCTACAAAGAAACCTCCGAGACCCGCATTCGCCTCACCGCCAGGGCCGAATTGGAAACGGACGTGACGTTCGACCCCGAGCCGGTCGCCGTGATACAAACCATCGAGCCTGTCCGGCGCGAGCGCGGGCATTTCATCTCGCTGCTGTTTCGTTGCCGCCTGATGGGTCCGCCCGCCGAAAGCCTTCGTCACGCCGGATCCCAGCCGAAGCCCGGGCATTGGGCCTGGCATAAGGCCTGCCCGCCTGACCTGATTGCGGAGCAGGCTCCCTATCGGAGGTTCATCTGAGGGAGCCCCGGGGAGCGCGCATCTGGTCCTGGATCTTTCCGCTGGTCCTGGCCGCGGTTCTGCTCTACTTCGCCCTGCACGGCGTCGATTGGCGGCGCGTCTGGAGCCTGATTATCCACGCGGACGCCCGCTTGCTGTGCACCGCGGCGCTGGCCACCTGCCTCACTTACTTTCTGCGCGCTCTGCGCTGGAGGGTCGTGCTCACCGCCGAGGCCGCTTTCAGCGTCGGCACCGTGTTTTCGGCCAATATGGCGGGATACCTGGGCAACAGCTTTCTGCCCGCCAGGGCGGGAGAGGTGATCCGCAGTTTCATTCTCAGCAGCCGGTCGCCTCTCAGTAAGACCTACGTTCTGACCAC
>Ga0335070_10010874_pt1 | contig 10638 bp, 5 predicted proteins | sample Lox_Sample_13_FD_206722 | JGI IMG/M metagenome (GOLD analysis project Ga0335070, IMG submission 206722) | Soil microbial communities from Loxahatchee National Wildlife Refuge, Florida, United States - Lox_Sample_1.3 | ecosystem: Environmental > Terrestrial > Soil > Wetlands | place: USA: Florida...
CGTGGCCTTCGTTGATGTGCCACACGGCGGGCGACAAGCCCAGCGCACGCAGCACGCGCACGCCGCCGATGCCGAGGATCATCTCCTGGCGGATGCGCGCCGACTCGCCGCCGCCGTACAGGCGGTGCGTGATGTCGCGGTCTTCGTACGTGTTCTCGTTGCAGTTCGTGTCGAGCAGGTACACCGCCACGCGCCCGACCTGCGCCCGCCAGACTCGCGCCGTCACGTCGCGCTCCCCGATGCGCACCTTCACGGTGAGCCGCTGGCCCGCGGCGTCGTTGACCGGCTCGACCGGCAGGTCGCGCGCGTCGGTATCGGCGTACTCGGCGTGCTGCACGCCTTCGCCGTCGACGCGCTGCGTGAAATAGCCCTGCCGGTACAGCAGGCCCACCGCGATGAAATTCAGCCGCTCGTCGCTGGCGGCCTTGCAGTAGTCGCCCGCCAGGATCCCGAGGCCCCCGGAGTAGTTCGGGAAGCTCTCGTGGAAGCCGTATTCGGCGCAGAAATAGGCCACCAGCGGCTGGTCGCCGCGCGGCTCGACCTTGACGTACTTGTCGAGGTAGTCGACGACCTGGGTATAGCGCTCTATATATATGGAATCGCGCGCGGCGCGCTCGAGCCGCGACTGGTCTATGCATCGGAGCATCAGCCGGGGGTTGCCGCCCACCTGCTCCCACAGCTCCGGGTCCAGGTCCTGGAACAGCGCCCGTGCCGGGCGGTGCCAGCTGAAAAACAGGTTCGCCGCCAGCTCCGGCAGGCGGTTCAATGCGGCGGGAATCGGCGACGTGACTTCAAGCAATTGCATAGGGTCCGGGAGTCTATCAGCACAATTGAGTGGTGTTGCGGCCCTTGGCACAAGCGATAATCGGTCGGTGAGAGCAAATTCCCCGAATGCGCGCAGGGTCAGCCTGGCGTGTTGTGCCGTGGCACTCGGTCTCGGACCACGCTGCCTGCCGCAGGTCGCGCCCCAGCCCGACTCCGGAACGATGCACGCTCCGTGCCTGCCGGGAGAGCGTGGATACCTGCGCGCGAGCCTGCGCGGCGAGATCGAAGCGGACCTGGACTGGCGCGGTGCACCGCTCCAGTGCGAAGGCGGCGCGCGCCCCGACGGCCGCGGCTTGCGCGTGAGCTTCCTAGGCCCCGTGGACGCGCAGGGGCATCGGTTGCGGGTCGTGTTCGGCATCGCGGCCACCCCGGGCGCCGGGCGCACGGCCGCCGTACCCACCAACGTCACGGTCATCGTCGAGGGCGAACAGCGCCTGTACACGACCCACGGCGACGAGCGCTGCTCGATCGAGACCGTGGTGCAGGAACCCTTGCCGCTGCAGGACCCCGGCGGCAGCGCCCCGACGACGCACGGCTACCGTATCGCAGCACGTGGCTCGTGCATCGACCCGGCGACCACGCTCGACGGTGGCGGCCGGCTGTACATCAACCGTTTCGATTTCGCCGGCCTCGCGCGCTTCGAGGATAATGAACTGCATGCCCCAACGCGGAGTTGATTCGCGCCCCGGACGGCGCCCACGCGGCATCGAAGGGCTGCGGTCGGCCCTGCTGCTGGGGGCCATGCTGCTCGCGCCGTTCGCCGCCGACCGCGCCGCCTCGGCCGCCGACGGCAACTTCCAGCGCTCCACGGTCGTGATCCGCGGCGCCCACGGCCGGGTGCTGTTCAAGGTGCGCATCGCCGCGACCCCGGCGCAGCAGGAGCGCGGCCTGATGTTCGAGACCCGGCTTCCGGCCGACGAGGGCATGCTGTTCCCGCAGCCCGCACCGCGGGTGACCAGCATGTGGATGAAGAACACTTACATACCCCTCGACATGCTGTTCATCGACGAGGCCGGGCGCATCGCCTGCCTGCTGGCCAACGCGGAACCCCAGAAGCTCGATATCCTGAGCTGCCCGAAGCCGGTCGTCGCCGTGCTGGAGATCGGCGGTGGCGAGGCAGCCGAGCACGGCATCCGGGTGGGCGACTCCGTGCGCTACCGGTCCCCCGCCGGCCCATAGCGGCGGTGTGTTGCATCCGCAACACAGCAGCTTGAAACAGGCCAATAAAACTGGTGCGGATTCCCGCAACGGGCTGTAGCATTTATGCCTTAGAGAGCCCGCGTTCAAAGAATCCAACAACGCAGGCTGGCGCCACGGAGACCCGCGAGGGCTCCGTTTCGGCGCAACACAGCATGGCAACAGGGAGATGTAGATGAAAACCGCATCGAAGATTTCAGCGGCCGGATGGCGCACTGGCGTTGCGGCGCTGGCTATCGCCGTCACGGCGCAGGCACAAAACGCGTCCGCACCGACCGAGCAGCTCGAGGAAGTCGTCGTCACCGGATCGCTGATCCCGACCACGACTCCGACCGCGCCGGCCGTCACCGTCATCACCGCGGAAGACCTCCAGGTGCGTGGTTTCACCGACGTGGCCGATGCGCTGCAGCAGGGCTCGTTCTCGACCGGCAGCGTGCAGGGCCCGCAGACGACCTACGGCTTCACGCAGGGCGCGAAGACGCTGTCGATGTTCAGCCTGCAACCCAGCTATGTGAAATACCTGATCAACGGGCTGCCGATGTCGGATTACCCGGCGCTGTACAACGGCACCGACACGCTGACCAGCATCGGCGGCATCCCGATGGCGCTCGTCGACCACATCGACGTTCTGCCCGGCGGCCAGTCCTCGATCTACGGTTCCGACGCCATCGCCGGCGTCGTCAACGTCGTCATGAAGAAAAAGGTCGACGGCCTCGAGTTCGACGCGCGCGTCGGCTACACCGAAGATGGCGGCGGCCAGAGCCGCACCTTCTCGCTCGCCAACGGCTTCCAGGTCGGCAAGATGACCGTGATGCTCGGCGCGCAGGTCGATCACACCAACCCGATCTGGGGCTACCAGCGTCCGCTGACCGACAAGTACTACGACCAGGGCTCGAGCCCGCAGACCGCGGAACGCGATTATCTGATCACGGGTTATTGCGGCAGGTCCGGGGATCCAAACTGCCTCGGCACCCTGAACTACTACTTCGAGGACCCGGCGCAGTGCGCCAACGTGAGCTCACAGTTCGGCGGCTCGGTGGCCTACCAGTTCCGAGCTGACCACGGCAACTACTGCGGCACGTTCAAGTCCGGCTACTACACGCTCGACAACGGCGACACCAGCGTGCAGGGCTACCTGCGCGCGACGATGCCGCTCGGCCAGAAGTCCGAAGCCTATGCCGACGTGCTGCTCAGCAACGACGTGCAGCGGTTCAGCGCCGGCGGCGGCTACTACGACACGACGCTGGTGCCGAGCCAGTACGAATACTACTGGGACCCGAACCTGCAGGATTACATGAACCTGCAGCACATCTTCTCACCCGAGGAGATCGGCAACCTCGATTCCACGCTGAGCGACACGACGACCGACATGGTGCGCTTCACGCTGGGCGTCAAGGGCCCGCTGGCCGGCAGCTGGGACTACGACGTGGGCCTGGCCTTCAACAGCCAGAAGCTGATTGAGCATACCTTCACGCAGCTGACCCAGCCCACGCTCGACCTGTTTGCACCCATTTTCGGCACCGACGAGGGCTATGACCCGGACGTCGGCGCCGAGGTGTTCGAACCCGACTACGCGGCGTTCTACCAGCCGATCACGCCGGCGCAGTTCGCCAGCATCAGCGGCCAGTTCGTGAACCATTCGCGCACCGAAGACAGCCTGCTGCGCGCGCAACTGCGGGACAACAGCCTGTTCCACCTGCCCGGCGGCGATGCCGGCCTGGCGCTGGTCGCCGAGGGCGGCCACCAGCTGTGGACATACGTGCCCGATGCCGGCTTCGCGAACGATGAATTCTATGGCTACACCACGTCGGGCTCGTCCTTCGGTTCACGCAACCGCTACGCCATCACCTCGGAATTGAACATGCCGGTCCTCAAGAAGCTGACCGTCAACCTGTCGGGGCGCTACGACTACTACGACCTGAAGGACCAGCACTTCGACAAGTCGACCTACATGCTGGGCGTGAACTACGACGTCGTGCGCGCGCTGTCGCTGCGCGCGCGCATCGGCACCGCGTTCAAGGCGCCGACGCTGTCGGACGAGTTCCAGGGCCAGAGCGGCTTCTACACCGGAGCCACGGACTACTACACCTGCGAGCAGAAGGGCATTGCGGTCAGTGATTGCAATATCCCGACCAACGGCTCGGTGTACGGCGTCACGGGCGGCAACACTGCGCTCAAGCCGATCAATGCCGACGTGTGGAGCGCCGGGTTCACGTTGCGCGCCACCTCGAAGCTCAGCTTCGATGCCGACCTGCTGCACTGGAAGATCAATGACGAGGTAGCGACCAAGTCCGTCGACCAGGTGCTGCGCGACGAGGACGACTGCCGGCCCAACCCCAACGGCCCGCCCCGGCTCGACCCGAACTCGCCGACCTGCCAGCAGGCGCTGGCCGAGGTGCATCGCGATGCGCTGGGCAACATCACCGAGGTCGACACGCCCAAGCACAACGTCTCGCGCGAGACGCTCGAGGTGCTGGCGCTGTCGGCGAAGTACGCGTTGCTCACCGAGCGGCTCGGATCGTTCCGCTTCGAGGCCTCGTGGACGGACGTGCTGAAGCATGAGCTGCAGCAGTTCCCGACCGACCCGGTGCTCGACCTGCTGAACTATCCGTACTACTTCCCGAACGGCACGGACTTCAAGACCAAGCTCAACGGTTCGATCACCTGGGAGCGCGGCGACTGGAGTTCGACGGTTTACGCGAACCGCGTCGGCAAGTCGCCGAACTACCTTGCGACCTCATACATCGAAGGCTATGCGACGCCGGGCGCAGGCGACCTGCCGCCGCAGACGTTGTGCAACCTGGAGATCGGTTACCAGCTGACGCCCCGCGCCCTGCTGACCGGCACCGTGGTGAACGTATTCAACACGCTGCCGCCGGCCGACCACACCTACCCGGGCACCAGCGCGCAGCCGTACAACATCTTCAACTACAACAATTTCGGCACGAGCTATCGTCTCGAGCTGCGCTACAGCGCCGGGAAGTAGCGTGGCGATCGAAGGCACTGGCCCGCTCGCGGGTCAGTGCCTGTGGGCCTCGGGGGGCGCCTCCGCAAGGGGGCGCCCCGCTGCTCACAGCCCGCCGGCGCAGCCCTTGTCCAGGTAGTCCTCGATCCCGCGCAGCACCTCGGCGTAGGTCTGCCGCGTCCATGAAGGCCCGTGCGCGAAGTCCTTGAACTCGCGGTAGGTCACGTCGCGCCCGGCGGCCTTCGCCTTCGCGACGAACCATTCCGACTGCTTGATCGGCACGGTCTGGTCGCGATCGCCATGGAACACGTAGATCGGAATCGAGATCTGGTCCGCCTTGGATAGCGGGCTCAATCCCTTGACGGTGCCGCCCTGCCGGTCGCGGAAATACGGATTGGTGTAGAACTGCGCCCAGATGCGGTCGATGTCCGACACGCCGGCGCCCGCGATCGCGCACTTGTACAGCCCGTTCGGCCGCACGGCCGCCGCCATCGCGGCATAGCCGCCGTATGAGAAACCGAACATCGCGATGCGTCCCGGAATGGCGATCTTCTGCTCGATGAGCCACTTCGCGCCGTCGTCCTTGTCGTCCTGCATCTTCTGGCCCCACTCGGCGTCGCCGGCGAGCCAGAGCCTGCGGCCCCAGTCGGCCGAACCGCGGTACTGCGGCTGCAGTACGGCGCGGCACCGGCTGGTCAGCATCGGCACCCACATGAAGTAGTCGAACTCGAGCCCGTCGCGCGCCCACGGTCCGCCGTGCGGCAGCACCACGGCCGGCCACGGGCCGGCGCCGCACAGCGCCGGGTTCGGCGTGTGCACGAACGCCGGAATGTCGAGGCCGTCGCGCGCCTTGTAGTACACGAGCCGGCTCTGGCCGAGTGCCGCCGGATCGATGGCCGGATAGGCGCGCGAGAGCAGCTGCAGTTTCTGGTTGCGCAACAGGTAGTAGGCGAGCGGCTCGGTCGGCGCGTCGACGGCGATGACGGATGTGCCGTGATCGAGGGTCGTGCTGACCAGTCGCCAGTTGCGCCCGATGCGCATCGGCGCCGTCGCCTTGTCGCCCGTGGCCGGGTCGACGAGCTGCTGCGGCGCGTCGGCGACGCCGAATGCGCCGCTCAGCTGGCGGTCGAGGCCCTGCGTCCAGTCGGATACGTAGTACAGGTCGCGGTCGGTGGGACCGCTGTATCCGAACCAGTCGATCTCGCCGAAGTGCTCGCCCTTCACGCGGTTGACGCGGACCGAGGTGGCATCGAAGAACTTGTGCTCGAACACGGCATTGCCGAGCTTCCGGTTGCGCACGTCGTATTCGAAGATCGCCGCCTTGTCACGGCCGACGTTGCTCTGCACGTAGGCGATGTCGGGATTCTTCGAGAAGCCGACGACCTCGACGACGTCGCGGTCCTTGGCATAGGAACGGAAATGCTCCTCCCAGCCATTGGTGACCGGATTGCGGAATTCCGTGGCGACATAGGCGCCCTTCGCGTCGGTGTCGAGCGTGGTGCGCGCGCGCACGACGCCCTCGAGGTCGGTGACGTAGCCGCCCGTATTGTCCTGCTTGCGCTGGATGCGCTCGGCGCGACCATTGCTGACATCCACCTTGTAGATGTCCCCCTGGTTGACGCCGATATCGTTGACGACCAACACGTGTTCGGGATCATTCGGCAGGTCATCGAGCACCGAGGGCGAGGACAGCGCCTGCTCGATCTCCTCCACTTCGCTGCGGGCGGTCGGCTGCGGCAGCGGTTCGCGCCAGTCCTTGCCCGACAGATCGGTGAAATAGAGCTTGGTGACGAAGGTCTTCGTGGTCTTGTCGAAGTGCAGGTCGAAGGGCTGCCACATGCGCACCGCCAGCGTATCGTTCTTGATGAAGCTGACGCCGAGGATCTTCATCTGGCGGCTGCCGATCACGGTCGGCTTCGTGGACAGGGCGTCGGTGTCCCATACGAGGATGGTGCGGTCCTCGCCGTGGGCCTCGAGGGCGGCCAGGTGCTTGCCATCCGGGGACAGGCTGAAACTCGACATGGCGGGAAAGGCCGCCATCACCTCGATCGTGGGCGGCGTCGGCCGACCGTCGGCCATGGCAATCGAACAGAATCCGAGCAGAAATGCAGCTGGCGAAATACGCATGAACGGGCACCTGGAGCGGTGGAAATGGCGGGCTGAGATCACAACACAGGAGGGCGCGCCGGGGCAAACCCGCGGGCAGCCGCCGAACCCCCTATTGCGCAGAAACAACAGGACGTTTCATTTTGAAAACAGGCTGGGGCCATGGTAGTGTCCGTTTCGTTACAGTCGCCCGCCCGCTGGGGAGCCGTCGGGCGACAGCAAATAATTCAGGGAGTTAAATATGCGCAGTCCATTTGCCGGCAGCGGCATTGCTTTGCTGCTTTCCGCTTCGTCCGCCTTTTGCCTGGCCGCCGCGTCCGGGGCCTATGCCGCCGACGAGACAGCGGCGCCCACCTCGCCATCGGTCGTGGTCGAGAAGAAGCCCGAGGCCAAGCAGGCCACCACGGAAGCTGCGCCCGAACAGATCATCATCACGGGTTCGCGCATCCGCCATGACCAGTTCACCTCCGACTCACCGATCCAGATCATCACGAAGGAGCAGTCGGTCCTGGCGGGCCTGACCACGACCACCGAAACGCTGCAGGGCTCGACGGTTTCGGGTGGGTCGAACCAGATCAACAACTACTTCGGCGGCTACGTCACCGATGGTGGCCCGGGCGCCAACACCCTGAGCCTGCGTGGCCTCGGCGCCGTGCGTACGCTCGTGCTGTTGAACGGCCGTCGCCTGTCGCCCGCCGGAACGCGCGGTTCGGTCGGTTCGGCCGACCTGAACGTGCTGCCATCGGCGATGGTCGATCACATCGAAATCCTCAAGGACGGCGCGTCCTCGATCTACGGTTCGGATGCGGTCGCCGGCGTGGTCAACATCATCACGCGCAAGGGCATCAAGGATTTCACCGCGGAGCTGACCCAGGAGAGCACGGACGACGGCGGCGGCGCACAGACGACGCTGTCAATCACCGGCGGCCACTCCTGGGATCGCTTTGATCTCAGCGGCAGCCTCGAGATGTACAACCGCAACAACCTCGCCGTCGGCCAACGTGACTGGGCGCGCTGCCCGACTTCGGCGTTCGTCAACCCGACGACCGGCACCTGGTCAAGCGATTCGATCCTCGATCCGACCACCGGCCAACCGAAGTGCTTCCCGGTCGGCGGCGCCTTCGGCACCGCTTCACTGGCCAACAACTACATCGCCGCAGTGGTCGATCCCGCCCACTCGCGCTGGACGCCGGACCCGACGGCAACCAACAGCCCGATCCCCGGCTGGCGCAACGTCAATCCGCTCGCCGATCGCGATGGCTTTGCGCCCTCGTTGCTGAACGAATCGCTGATCTCGCCGACGCGCAACTACACCGCCTTCCTGAACGGCTCGTATGACCTGCGCGCGCTGGGCAACGCCGAGGTCTATTTCGAACTGCTGTACGACCATCGCGACTCCAGCCAGATCGGTGCGCGGCAGCTGTCTCTCGACTACCAGCTCGATTCCAATTTCAACCCGCATCCGTTCGTGCCGATCGACATCTACAACGCCATCGGATATTGCGTGACCGGCAATCCCTTCGGCGACTGCGTCGAGGCGCGGGCGTTCGTCAACTGGGGCAACGACACGACGCGCGAACAGGTCGGCTTCACGCGGGCCGTCGCGGGCATCCGCGGCGATCTGCCGTTCGGCAACTGGCGCTACGATGTCAATGGCACGCTGAGCCACGCGGCCGCCTCGTACACGTTCCAGTCCTGGCTGACCGACCGCATCTACAACTCGCTCTATGTGGTGCCGGTCACGGGTTCGACCAATGCCCCGACCCGCACCGTCGATGGCGTCACCTACACCTGCGCCGTCAACATCGGCGCGTCGAATCCGAACTGCGTACCGGCGCCGATCCTCGATGCCAGCTTCCTGTCCGGCAACATCGACGACGCCTACCGCAACTATGTGTGGCAGAACATCACCGGCCACACGACCTATGACGAGAACACCATCGACGCCAACATCGACGGGAGCCTGTTCAAGCTGCCCGCCGGCGACGTGCGCGCGGCGTTCGGCATCGAGGTGCGGAGCCTGAAGCTCGACGACGAGCCGGCCCCCGACGCGATTGCGGGCAACCTCTACAACCTGACCAGCGCCGGCATCACCAAGGGCAAGGATGCGGTGCGCGAGCTGTTCGGCGAATTCGAGCTGCCGCTGCTGCGCGGCAAGCCGCTGGCCGAGAGCCTGTCGATCAACCTGTCCGGCCGCTACACCGACTACAACTCCTACGGCTCCGACCGCACCTACAAGATGGGCCTCAGCTACACGCCGGTGAAGTGGTTGAAGCTGCGTGCCACCAAGGGCAGCTCGTTCCGCGCTCCGGCGCTGTTCGAGCAGTACCTGTCGCCGACCTCCGGCTTCTATCCGGGCTCGGTGGATCCTTGCAGCGAGTACGGCCAGAAGGACCCGAATTCGATCCTCTACAAGAACTGCGCCTCCGAGGGCCTGCCCATCGACTACGTCAACAACAACAGCGTGACGGTCTACTCGGCCGGCGGCGCCGCCTCGGGCATCCACAGCGAGAAGTCGCACGCCGATACGGTCGGCCTGGTGCTGCAGCCTTCGCTCCCGCAGCGGGCCGGCGACCTGGCCTTCGCGGTTGACTGGTGGCGCATCAATGTCGGCAACCAGGTGGCGCAGATCGGCGCCATCAACCTGCTGAACCTCTGCTACAACGATCCGCAGTTCCGCGCCGGTGGCAGCTACTGCGCCTTCAGTTCGCGCGACAGCAACGACAACCTGTCGGTGAACGACAACTACCTGAACATCGCCACGCAGGTCGCCGAGGGCGTCGACTACAACGTTCGCTACTCGCACGGCATCGGCGTCGGCGAATTCATCTCCGATCTGCGCGCCACCCGTTACCTGCGCCAGGACCAGCAGATCCTGCCAACCGATCCGCTCGACAAGTACAACGGCACGCTGCAGTTCCCGAAGTGGGTGGGCGATGCCGACATCCGCTACAAGTGGAAGGCCTACACCGTGCGTTATGGGCTGACCTACGTCGACGGCATGAACAGCAACAACTACCTGAGCACGCCGGACACACCGGTCGGACCCAACTACGATCCGTACTACAACTTCGCGGTCGGTCCTTACATAACGCAAGACGTCTCGTTCCGCTACGAGAGCCCGCACAAGTGGGAAGTCATCGCGGGCATCCGCAACCTGACCAACGAGACGCCGAAGGAAATCACCGCAGGCGCCTACAACCGCGCCGGCAACTCGCTGCTGTATAGCGGCTATGACTACTTCGGCCGCCGCGGCTTCGTGACCGTGTCGGTGACGTTCTAGCCAGACTCGCGGTGCGCTGGAGCGGGTCCAGCGCACTGGCGTCCGGTCAAGGGCGCCTCCTTCCGGAGGCGCCCTTTTTCATGCCTGTGTGTCTTTCGAGCAACACACGACCTTGCCCATTGGTCCGTCCGACCGACCGAAATCCGCAATCTCGACTGCTCGTTCGGCCAAACTGTTCGCTCGCCACATCGGGAATCGCCGCTGAATGGCCCATTATGTTGTGCAATCGCAACACGTTGTGCCGGACTTTAAACCGGTGTCT
>Ga0335070_10010875_pt1 | contig 10637 bp, 12 predicted proteins | sample Lox_Sample_13_FD_206722 | JGI IMG/M metagenome (GOLD analysis project Ga0335070, IMG submission 206722) | Soil microbial communities from Loxahatchee National Wildlife Refuge, Florida, United States - Lox_Sample_1.3 | ecosystem: Environmental > Terrestrial > Soil > Wetlands | place: USA...
GCACACCTGCGCGCAGCAGTCACAACCAATGCCTTCACTGATGCCGCAGTAGTCGAAAGGGTGCGTGGCCTTGGCCACCTGCTTGGGTTTGCCGGCGATGTAGTCGATGACGTTGTGCGGGCACACGAGGACGCAGCTGCCGCATTCGCAGCAGCTGCCGTACGCCACCACCTCGTTCATCATCTCCTTGAAGCTGGAAGTCATCACAGCCCCTACTCCCGACGCTTAGCCCTGGCTACCCGGAGAGTCAACGGCGATGTCGCATCGGCATCAGGCACGTCACGGAAGCGCTGCATGTCGATACCGCCGTCCGGGGTCATGCGAATGGTTACCGCTCCGTCAAGATCCGTGCGTGCCAGCACGCAATGGCGTGCTGCATAGCGCTGCAACACATCCGGATGCGGGAAGCCGAAGCGATTCTGGTACCCGGCGGAGATGACGGCGAAGCGCGGCGCAACTGCATCGAGAAAACGCGCGCTGCTCGACGTATGACTGCCGTGATGCGGCACCTTCAGAACGGCGCTGGCAAGTTGGCTGCCGGCACTGGTGACGACAGCGTCCTCGCCGAGCGCTTCAATGTCGCCTGGGAAGAGCACGCGCCTACCGGCCAACGCGAGGCTCAGCACGAGGGATTCGTCATTGTCCTGCAACCTGAGCCCCTCCGACCGCGGCGAGTGCACGCGGACATCGACGCCGCCTATGTGACGTGCCGCGCCTGCCCGGAGAACGCGGCGCGCCACGCTGCCAGCCAGCAGGGCCCTTTCCAGTTGTGCGAATCGATCAGACTCGGCCGCCGCACCGTTCGACCAGAATTCATGCGGCGAAAACTGCGTCGCCACGAAGCCGAGGCCGCCGTAGTGATCGCTATCCGGGTGGCTGAGCACCAGGTAGTCGACGTGTGCGATTTTGCGACTCCACAAGAATGGTGCAACGACCCGTTCACCCATATCGAAGGCGTCACCAGCTCCGCCGCCGTCGATGACCATCACTGCGGCGCCCGGGAACTCCACGACCGCCGCATCGCCTTGTCCGACGCTGAGGAACGTGAGCCGCAGGTCGCGACGGTGATAGCGAGCGGCGTACCACCACGCGGCGTCGACTGACGCGAGCATGACGAGTACCCCCAAGGCGGCCAGTCGTGTGCGCCCGGCGAGCCGCACCAGTGCCAACAACGCCGCATACATCACCACCAACTCAATCGCCGTGGGCGTGACCACGCGCACCGCGGCATAGGGCCAGGCAGCGAAAAACCGCACCAGCCACAGGCCCAACTCAACCACCGGTCCGGCGAGACACACGCATGCCCATGCCAGCGCCTCCGAACCCAGGAAGAGCAGTGCGCCCAGCAACCCGAGGGCCACCGCCAGTGACCCCAGCAAGGGGACAACGACGGCGTTGGCGAGGACGGCAATGAACGACACCTGATTGAAGTGCAACGCCGTCAGCGGCGTCGTGGCCGCCAGTGCACTGAGCGAGACCGCCGCGTACACCGCCAACGGCCGCCACAGCCGGCTCCGCCAGCCGCGTAGACGCAGCAGGTGGGCATCTTCCCAGCGCCTCCACCACGGCCAGAAACGCTCGAGCGCCAACACCAGGCCGAGCACGGCGACGAACGACAACTGGAACGAGATGTCCAAGGAGCTGCCGGGCGACATGACCAGTACGATGATCGCCGCTGCTGCCAGGCTGACGACGAGATGCCGTTCGCGGTCGACGATCATCGCTCCGATGAACACCACGATCATCAGCAGCGAGCGCACGGTTGCCACGTTACTCCCGGCGATTCCGGCATAGAGCAGCACCGGAACGATGGACAGGGCCGCCGCCAGCTTGGGCACGTTGGCGGCGAGCAGCAGCCAGCGGCTACGGGCGAGCAGCCAGCGGCACAGGGCGTATGCGACCGCAGCGACCAGACCGACGTGCAGGCCGGATATGGAGAGGACATGGCTGACCCCCGCGCGATTGAACGCCGTGCGCAACTCGGTGGGCAGCGTCGCGGCGGTGCCGATGATCAACGCGCTCAGCACGCTTGCCTGTGGTTCGGCCAGGCTTCGTTGAATCAGCGCCCCGAAGCCGCGCCGCCAGCGCGCGAACCATGCGCCGATGCCGTCCTCGGCGTGCCCGAGTCGCGTGAACTCGCCATCATCATCCGCGAATGCCGTGACGTACACGCCCTGACGTGCGAGGTAGGCCGCGTAGTCGAACTCGCCCGGGTTGCCGAAGTTGCGCGGCCGGCGCAGCGACACCGTGGTGCGCAGTCGGTCGCCCGCCGCCCACTGGTGCTCGAGGCGTCGGGTGGCCAGCAGCACCGTTCCCCGGGTTGGTCGCCATCCCTGTCCCTCATCGACCTGCTCCGCCTGCAGCAACAGGCGGGTGCGCGCACCGCGCAGTTCGGGATCTGCCAAGAGCAGTGCTTCGATGTCGACCGGTGCGTGGGTCACGGCGAGCGCAATGTGGTCGGGCGGCAAGCGAGGCCGATAAACGCGATCCGCGCCGAGATAGCCGGCAACCAGCGCGAGCAGGAGCACACCGACGTGCCGCCAGGCGAGGTCGGGTGAGACAAGCACGGCCGCGGCGCCAGCAGCCGCGGCGGCGAGGGCTGCCGGCGCGATCGTCATCCCGTGCCCGGCCAGGGCATCGCCGAGCAGCAGGCCGACGGCGACGCTCACCAGGAGAGGTGCGCCACGCAGCGTGTCGACGCAGGAACGCCATGTGGCCGCCACCGCGGCTGCCAGCGCGTACACCTCACTGCCTGTCTTCGACCGGTGTGGGATCTGTTGGAGGCGCTGGCGGTTCGGTGAGGGTGTTCTTGATCTGCGCCGCAAGGCTGGGCGAGATGCCCGGCACTGCGGCGAGTGCCTCGAGGCTGGCAGCGCGGATGCGCTGTACGCTGCCGAAGTGCCGCAGCAGCCGCTTGCGCCGCGTGCTGCCGATGCCGGGAATGCTGTCCAGCACCGAGCGCAACCGCTCTTTGGTGCGCAGTTGGCGGTGGTAGGTGATCGCAAAGCGGTGCGCTTCGTCGCGCACCCGCTGCAACAGGAAGAGCGCCGTCGAGTTGCGTTTGAGAACCACCGGATTCTTGCGGCCCGGTAGAAATACCCGTTCCTCGCTGTGCCTGATCTCAACGGCCTGTGGATCCCGTTCGACGCGCAGCTTCGCCAGACCGACCGCGTCGACTTCGTTGATTTCCAGCTCGCGCAGCACCTCGAGCGCTACGTTGAGTTGCCCCTTGCCGCCGTCGACCACCAGCAGATCGGGATAGCTGCCCTCTTGCTTGGCGCGCGTGAAGCGGCGCATGAGGACCTCGTACATCATGCGGAAGTCGTCGGCTTCGGGGACCGTCTTGATGCGAAAGCGCCGGTAGCGGCTTTTGTCGGGCTCGCCCTCGTCGAACGTCACCATCGATCCGACGGCCAGTCGGCCTTGGATGTTGGAGATATCGAAGCACTCGATGCGCTTGGGTGCATTGCGCAGGTGCAGCTTGCGTTGCAGCTCTTCACTCATGCGCTCGTGCTTGCGTTCGGCATCCTGCCGTTCGCGGAAGCTCTGCGCCGCATTCTCCGCCGCCATCTCCAGCAAGCGTACCTTGTCGCCGCGCTGCGGGCGCAGGATCTCGACGCGCTTGCCCTTGCGCTCGCTCAGGTAGTCGGCGCGCACCTCCTGGTCTTCCATCTCCACAGGGACCAGGATCTCGTCGGGCACGTAGCGGTCACCCTGGTAGAATTGGGTGAGCAGCTCTTCGAACACATCCTCGTCGGGCAGCTCGAAATCTTCGAAGCTATACGCCTGGTTCCCGGTGAGCTTCCCCTGGCGCACGAACAGTACCTGGGCTTCGATGAAGCCACCCTCACGGTACAAGCCGAAGACGTCCTGGTCCTCCCCCCAGTGGGCCACCACCTGCTGGCGTTCCTGCGTGCGCTCGATCGCACGGACCTTGTCGCGCAGGCGGGCGGCGTCTTCGAAGCGCAGCTCTTCGGCGGCACGGTGCATGTCACCTTCGAGTTGGCGGACCAGCTGCTGGCTCTTGCCTTCGAGCAACATCACGGCCTCGCGCAAATGCTGCTGGTAAACGGTTGGGTCCACCGGCAGGCAGCAGGGGCCGAGGCACCGCTTGATTTGATACTCCAGGCACGGGCGCGAGCGGTTGCGGAACACGCCGTCGCTGCAGGTGCGCAACGGGATGACCTTGCGGATCGTGTCGAGGGTCTCGCGGACGCTGTAGGCCGAGGCGTAGGGGCCGAAGTACTTGCTGCCGTCCTTGACGATCTTGCGGGTGACCAGGATGCGCGGCCACGCGTCCTGGGTGGTCACCTTGACGCTGACGTACGACTTGTCGTCCTTGAGGCGGATGTTGTAACGCGGCTTGTACTGTTTGATGAGATTGTTTTCGAGAATCAGCGCTTCCTTGTCGTTTGCGGTGACCAGCGTCTCCAAGTCAGTGACGCGTTGCATGAGGAAGCGCACCTGGCTGCGCTCGTCGCCGCCACGGAAGTAGGTGCGGACGCGGGCGCGCAGGCTCTTCGCTTTGCCGACGTAGATGACCTTGGCGTGCTTGTCTTTGAGGAGATAAACGCCCGGCCGCGCGGGCAGCGCGTCAAGCTTCTCGGCGAGCTCTGGGCCGAGCCCCGGGGCAAGTCCCGCGGCGGGCGGCGACGAAACCCCTAGCGCGGGCACGGCGTCTGCTTCGCTGTTGTCTTCGGGCACGTGGGAATTATACCGATGCGCACCGCGCGCGGCGACCAGCGCCGACGTCCTACCGAGCCGCAGCGACGTGGCCGTAAGCTTCGAGTTGGGTGGTGAGTGACGGGACGCCGGCTTATCGCGCCTCCGGAGTCCACTCGAAGGCGAGCTGATGCTTTTTGCGCGTGTTGCATTCTTTGCAAGCGGGGACCAGGTTCCCCTTGTTCGAGCGGCCGCCACGGATCAACGGCACGAGATGATCCATGGTCAGTTGCGCCGGGGGAAACTTGTTGCCGCAGTAGTGGCAAACCCCGGTGGATCGGCGCCGTTTCCACCATTGTGACTGCCGCAATTCGCGGGCCTTGGCGCGCTCGCGCTTGATTTCGTCGTCGGACAGGACGCTGACCCACTCGCTCATTGCTCACAATGATCGTCAGGCACGAGCAACGAGTCAATACGCGAGCACGGATCGAAAGTGATGGCGCTCAGCCCGAGCGGACGCACACTCAGAGTGAGTGCGGACGCTGTAACCCAAGCGTAGCAACTTCGGGGGACCGCCGGGAATCGGCTGACCGTTCTCAGCTGACGGCGCGCTGCAGAAGCGATGGGCACTACGATTGCTCCGAACGTCGAGCACGGATGAGGCGTAACCCGCCGCAGGGCAGCTTGGACGATGTTGATCTGGGAACGGGTGCGCAAAGGGGGCTGCATGGCGCGTCTGTTTGTGTGCGATCACGATGGCAGTATTACTGCCGACATCGAAGCCAGTGGGGCTGTGCTTCGTGAGGCTCTGGATCATGAACAAGCCGACACGGTTGTTCGGTGTGCTGTTCTCATGGCGTTGTCGGCACTTGCAGAGGGCGGGGCCTGGCCGACCGCGCTCCTGGAATGCATGTCCGATTTCATGGATGCGATGCGGGCACACATGCGCACCGCCGAGCTGATTTGATCCCAGCCTGGGCCCGGGCTGCAGCCCCAGCTAGAGGAGGAACGCAGAGTTCGGCTGTGGGCAAGGGCTCGGGCGCGGGCTGGGCAAGGGCCGCAAAAGAGCGCCGGCCGCCGGCCTCAGGCCACCAAGAGGCGATCAAGCTCGCCCTTTTCATCGAGTGAGCGGAGGTCTTCAAACCCACCGATCGGACGATCGTTGATGAAGATCTGAGGCACCGTGCGACGGCCCGAGACCTCTATCATTCTGTTGCGGAGGTCGTCGTCGCCGCCGACGTCGACCTCATCAAACGGTACACCCTTGTGTCGCAGCAGGGCCTTCGCTTGCACGCAGTATGGGCAGTACTGCGTTGTATACATCACCACCTTCGCCATCCGTTCTGTGATCTCCTCCGCGGTCACCGTAACGGCTGTGCAACGGGCTCGCAAGCACTGGCCGTCAGGGGCGCGCCAGATGCCCGCGCTGAGGCCGGACATGCGACTTTGGCAAAGCGACCGGCAGTTGCGCGCCCACGAACTGGAGAGTATAGCGCAGCGGCACGTGCGTCCCGGTTGGCCATACATGTTCAGGGCACTCGCGCTCGTCGGAGTCGCGGCGACTCTGGCGCTGTCGTCCTGCACCCTCGCGCGTGGGCATGAGCCGGCGCCCGCGCCACCGGCGTCCGCGGTGCTGGCGCCTGACAGCGCTACGGCGCACCACTCCTTCGATGACGTTGCGAAGTGGACCAAGGTTTTCGATGATCCCGCGCGTGACGAGTGGCAGAAGCCAGGCGAGCTGATCGCGGATCTGAAGCTCCATCCTGGGATGCGGGTCGCCGACCTGGGAGCGGGGACCGGTTACTTCAGCCGCTACTTAGCGGCGGCTGTCGGCAGCGACGGCACGGTGTACGCCGTGGACACCGAACCGAACCTCGTCGTGCATCTGCGCGAGCGGGCGGAGCAGGAGAACACGCCGAACGTCGTGCCCATCCTCGCGTCGGCCGACAACCCGCGCTTGCCCGTGGCCGGCATCGATCTCATCCTGATCGTTGACACCTACCACCATATCGATGCACGGCGCGCGTACTTCGGGCGGCTGCGGCGCAGCCTGGCGCCCGGGGGCCGAGTGGCGATCGTCGACTGGCAGAAGCGCGACCTGCCGGTCGGCCCGCCGCCGATCCACAAGCTGGCACGCGACCAGGTCGTGGACGAAATGACGGCGGCGGGCTACGTGCTCGCCGCCGAGCCAGACGTCCTCCCGTACCAGTACGTCCTCATCTTCCGGCCTCGTTGAGTTGCACCGCGCCAGTGTAATCGATAGGGAACGAGGAGCACCGAACAGGAGGGTCATCATGCGCGCTGCCGTGATGCGAAGTTCGCAGTTGGTCGTGGACACCATTCCCGATCCGGTCCCGCATGAGGGTGAGGTGTTGGTGAAGACGCTCGCCTGCGGCATCTGCGGCTCGGATCTGCATGCGCTCAAGCACGCCGCCAAGTTGGTGGAGGTTGCCAAGGAGACCGGCGCACCCTTCCAACTCGACCTGACACGCGACGTCGTGATGGGCCACGAGTTCTGTGCCGAAGTGATCGACTACGGCCCGAACACGAGTGCTGCGGTACGTCCGGGTGATCGCGTGGTGTCGATGCCCATGCTGTTCCGTGGCGGGCGCATTGAGGGAGTGGGCTACTCGAACGAGGCGCCGGGTGGTTACGGCGAGCTGATGACCTTGTCGGCCGCACTCGTGCTGCCGGTGCCCAACGGCCTGACGACCGAGCACGCGGCGCTCACCGAGCCGATGGCGGTCGGCGTCCATGCCGTCGCCAAGTCACGCCTCGAAGCGCACGACGCGCCCTTGGTGATCGGCTGCGGACCGGTGGGTCTGGCCGTGATTGCGGCGCTCAAGCTGAAGGGTGTCGAGCCGATCGTTGCAGCCGACTTCTCACCGAAGCGCCGGGCGCTGGCCGAGCGCATGGGCGCCCACATCGTCCTCGACCCGGCGCAGCGACCGGCGGTGGCGGCCTTCGTTGAAGCGGCGAACATGCGGCCGGCGGTGATCTTCGAATGTGTCGGCGTGCCCGGCATCCTCCACGACATCATGCGTGCGGCACCGGTTGGGTCACGCGTCGTGGTTGCCGGCGTGTGCATGGAAGACGACCGCATCAAGCCGATGCTCGGCATCAACAAGGAGCTGTCGATCCAGTTCGTCCTCGGCTACACGCCGGAAGAGTTTGCGGGCACTTTGCAGCACATTGCCGAGGGAAGGATCGACGTCGCTCCGTTGGTGACAGGTCGGGTTGGGGTCGAAGGTGTTCCCGGAGCGTTTGAGACGTTGGCCAGGCCCGATCACCACGCGAAGATCCTGGTCGAACCGTGGAGGGCGTGAGGCGGCCCAACCGGCACCACGGCGCACGCAGTTGTCGAACTGAATCGAAAGGATGCCGGTACATGCAAGTTCATGCTCGTCGAGCACGGCAACTACTTTGATACGGTTCTTGTTCCTAGGCTATAGCGGATCGTTTACAGCCCCGAGTGGAAGGATGGTCTCGCAAAGCGCCAACCGACCGATGACGAGGTTACGCGGACCCCGAATCTCATGAAGGTCATTCGCGTCGAGAATTGCGACGACAGCCTCCACAACATCACCGCAACGGAAACGCTGAGACGCGAAAGTGAACGGGCCTATGCCCACAAGGCGAAGCTGTCCGGCGACACGTATCGGCTTGCGTACCTAGTCAACCTCCCGCTCGAAGCAAGCGCCGCCATGCTGAACCTCGCGGCGCTCGAACACCCCTTCGATTACACCGTCGAAGTGCTTACCGAGGACGGCCCCCAGGCCCAGACCGTTGACCTCGTCGAGACGTTCAATTGGCTCTACGACTTGCAGGTGCAGCGCCTCGAAACGTGGCGCAATCCGCAGGACGAACGGAAGTACCGCGTCGTGAAGGCGCGCAATCGCGACAATCGCCGCGTGCTGGTTCTCTGGCGCGACATGGCGGACCTCGATCCCGTGGTCGAGCGCAAGTTCCTTGAGGTGAAGCTGAAGGACGAAGCCTAGTTCGATGAAATGCTGATCAACGGCGACATGGCAACACCGGGGTTCGGGTCCCTGGATCCGCTGTTCAGGCAATTGATGGAGGAGGGCGAGACGTAATGGCCGATCATCTGGCGGCGCACGCGGCGGAGATCCGGCGTCTCGCCGCAGCACACGGCGTCGGCCATCTCCGCATCTTCGGCTCCCGCGCAACCGGAACCGAGACGCCGAGCAGCGACCTCGATCTGCTCGTCGACGTGGCTGCTGACCGCGACCTGCTCGATCTGATCGAGTTCAAGCTCGACCTCGAAGACCTGCTCGGTTGCAAGGTCGATGTGGTCACGGAAGCCGGGCTCAGTCCCTATCTGCGCGACCGCATCCTGCGCGAGTGCCGGCCGCTATGAAGGACGACGCGGTCTATTTGCGGCACATCCTGGATGCCGTGGCGAAGGTTGAGCACTATACGGCGGGCGGGCGCGATGCATTCTTCCCCGACCCGATGATTCAGGACGCCGTGCTACGCAACCTCGAGATCATCGGTGAGGCGGTGCGGAATCTCTCTGCGACTTGCGCCGCCGCCACCCCGAAGTGCCGTGGCGCAGCATCACGGCGTTGCGGAACGTCCTGATTCACGAATACTTCGGCGTCGATCTGGAAATCGTCTGGCGGCTCGTCACGCGACGCCTCCCGACCCTCAAGCGGGAAAGCTCAGCGACGACGAACCGTTCCGTCGCAAGAAGGTCACGTTAGACGGGTACGTCTTGACCGATACGCCGCTGCCGACCATGTCCGCAAAGCCCAGCAGGACCAGCTCACCGCCATCGACGCGCTCCGCGGTGCGGTACCGCGGGGGCGTTCAGCGAGGAGCCGTGATCTGATAAGAAAGAGGACTCGGAGGTGCCGCGATGAAATCACGAGCCCGCAAGAAGACGCGAACGCTACCGAAGCGACGGGGAAAGGCCCGTGTGCCGCGGCTGCCCAAGTATGACCCGACCGCGAAGCCGATCTGGGAGATCATGGAGGAAATCTCGGCAATGGTGCCCGACTCCGAATGGGCCAAGGTCCCGCCGGATCTTTCGATCAACTTTCATCACTACCACCACGGGGCCCCCAAAGAGAAGGAATGAGGAGCGTCTTCGCCGATGCGGGCTACTGGATCGCGATGAGCAACCCGCGCGACTCCCTTCATGCCCGCGCGAAGGAGCTGTCCAGGTCCCACCAATCGATGCGTCTGGTCACCAGCGAAATCGTACTCACAGAGTTCCTCGATGACTTTTGCCACCGTGGCGAGTTCTTCCGCAAAGCGGCGGTGGCCGCCGTCCAGCGCCTGCGGAAGACCTCCAGCGTGACGATCATTCCGCAGACCAGCACACAGTTCCGAGACGCCTTGACGCTATATGCGGCAAGAAGCGACAAGACGTGGAGCCTCACCGACTGCTCGTCCTTCCGCATCATGGAGCGGTACGAGATCAGAGAAGCCCTGACACACGACACCCATTTCGAACAGGCAGGCTTTCGCGCGCTGCTACGAAACGAATCGTGACGGATCTGGCTCTCGACTGTGAACTCTCGATTGTCGACTCGCTAAGGTGCAACCTCGTCTAGAAATTCAGTCTCAACCCCGGCCGCGGCCATTGCATTGTAACCAGCCGTCCCGTACCGGAGAGCGTGATGTACGCGGTGCGCAGGTCCGCACCGCCGAAGCAGATGTTTGTGGTCAGCGGGTCGGGCGTCGCCACGTGCTCGATCGACGTGCCGTCGGGTGAGATGACTGTGATGCCGCCGTTCACCAGTGTCGCTACGCACACGTTGCCGGCGCTATCGACGGCGAGCGAGTCGAACAGTTGGAAGCCGGGCAGCCCAGCCAGTAACGAACCGCCGCTCGGCCCGAACGTGCCGGCAGCATCAATCTCCCCAGGCCCTTTCAGGTTCCAGGACCACACCCTGCCCGTGTGCGTCTCCGCGACATACAGCCGCTTGCCGTCGGGGGAGAGGCCGATG
>Ga0335070_10010876_pt1 | contig 10637 bp, 4 predicted proteins | sample Lox_Sample_13_FD_206722 | JGI IMG/M metagenome (GOLD analysis project Ga0335070, IMG submission 206722) | Soil microbial communities from Loxahatchee National Wildlife Refuge, Florida, United States - Lox_Sample_1.3 | ecosystem: Environmental > Terrestrial > Soil > Wetlands | place: USA: Florida...
TGGGGTTATGTTATAGTTACAATTGTTGAACACCTGTCTCACCTTGGCCTAGCTCGCCTTGGCCGAGCCAAGGCAGGTCTACGATGTTCTTCCAAGAGAAAGGAAACTTTATATTAATTCAAATTGGAAAACTTCGTAGAAGCTTTACTATTGTAAAAAAATAAACCAATAAAAAACAAATCCCCGTAGAGGATTAACAATAAATTATTTTTCCCAACTATAAATGATTATGAAAATATATTTAATCTATTGAAGTACTAAAACACTTCCCGATTTACTGTTTAGCTCCACTTTTAATTTTCCATCATTTGCTTCATAAACTTTATCTTCATTAAAAACATCTTTATAAATACCTGGATTCAATAAGACTTCGATATTCTGAGCAGCGGGATTATTATTCAAAATAACAATTACTTCTTGGTTCTCATAATTTCTCCCAAAGGCATAAATCTCATTTTTATCATCGGTTAATATTGTTTTAAAATCTCCCAGCTGCAAGGCCGGATGCGAGTTTCTTATCTGAATTACTTTTTTATAATAATTAAACATATCATCATCGAATTTCACTTCATAAGATACAGGACGTTTCGATTGATCGGGCAGCAGCGATTCATTTTCAAACTTCATTTCTTTCCAGGTCATCGGCTTCCGGTCGCATGGATCGTTTGCGCCCCACATGCCTGCTTCATCGCCGTAGTAAACCATCGGTGCGCCCAAATAGGCCATCTGGAACAAAATCATCAACTTCTGAATTTTCTTTTCCGATTCGTCAGGCTTCCTTGTATCATATTCCGGGTTTTCAGCTTTAGTGAGCGGATGAAACTCATTCCATTTCCTGTACAAGCCTAAATTTTTATTTACAATGTGGGAAGAAAGTCTCTGTGTATCATGGCTGTCCATCAAATTCTGCTGCACATAGGAAACACATTCCGGGTACATTTCTCTCAGCTCTCTCTGGAGCTTGTCAAATTCAGAAGTATTTATCTTATGCTTTTCATTCACAAAATACTCAGAGCATGTATAAAGGAACGGGTAGTTCATTACTGCATCGAACTCGTCTCCTTTCAGGTACGGCTTAAAGCCCTTTAAGCTGTCGACAAAAACCTCACCCGTCAGGTAAGCATCCGGATTAATACTTTTTACTAGCTTGCGCCAGTCCTTCCAGAACTTATGATTGACGCAGAAAGCAACGTCGAGACGCCAGCCGTCAATGCCGGCTTGTATCTCGCCGTTTCCGTAGGGATCCATCCATCTCTTTGTAGCAGCGAAGATATATTTTTTAGGCTCGTCCACGATGCCGTTGGAATCCTCCTTTATTTCCGGCAGATCCTTTACTCCGAACCATCCCTCATAATCAAACTTTTCTCCCGTTTCAGGATTATCCCAACTCTTAACGCTGAACCAGTTGACATACTTCGACTTCTGCTGGTTCTTTTTTAAATCCTGGAAAGCATACGATCTGGTCCCCATATGATTAAATACACCGTCGATAATAAGATACATTCCCCTGCTGTGGAGCTCTTTTACAAGCTTCAGGAAAAGCTTATCCGCGGAGGTCCATTTCCATGTTGAAGGATCATCAAATACTTCCGAAGCTATAATTTTCCTGTCGCCTTCAGGATCAGGCCCGAAGTTAGGATCAATATGATGGTAAGTTGCGCCGTCGTATTTATGAAGCGAGGGTGATTCAAATACGGGGTTCAAATATATTGCCGTAACGCCAAGCTCCTGCAGGTAATTAATCTTATCGATAATACCCTGAATATCGCCGCCGTACCTTCGTCTCTGCATATTGAACCAGATACTCTTCCTGTTCTCCTTTTCATACGGCTGAAGCTCATACCAGTCGGAAGTCCATGGATGTATCTGCCATGGAGAAGAGATATCATACGGCCAGGCTCCTAATAGATTTTCAATCTTCGGATCATTGGAAGGATCCCCGTTCCTGAATCTCTCCGGGAATATCTGGTACCAGACTACTTTCTTTGCCCACTGAGGGACAGAATCAATTTCATTTTTTAGAGATAGTTTAGAATTATTTTTTTCTCCCCCTTTTTGTTTTTCTTTTGGACTCATCAGGATACTAAAGAGAAATAAGATTAAAATTGCAGAGTAGAGGAAATAAAAATTTCTTATCATTTTTAAAGCTCATAAGTATTAAAAAAAAATTATTTATTTGAAGTTATTTTTAATATAACTAAGTCGCGCAGTTCTCATTCCGAGGGCTCTCGGAAGCTTCACGCGAAGAAGATGCTGAAATAAATTCAGATGCTGAAATAAATTCAGATGCTGAAATAAATTCAGCATGACAGTGAACAGAAGTGTCATTCTGAGCTTGTCCGCCTTGGCTCGCCAAAGGCGAGACATGTCTCAGAATCTTCAGAACGAAAGAAGATGCTGAAACAAGTTCAGCATGGCAAGCGTGTGATTCCCTTATTTAATCAGGATCATTTTCCTGGCAGAAGCATAGCCGTTGACATTAATTACATAGAAATAGGTGCCGCTGGGATAACCGGCTGCATTCCATTTTACAGTATAGCTGCCGGGATTAAGTTCCTCATTTACCAATACTGCAGCTTCTCTTCCAAGAATATCGAAAACTTTTAAGCTGACAAATCCGAAATCGGAAATCCGAAATCCGAAATTAGTTTCCGGGTTGAAGGGGTTCGGATAATTCTGATCCAGACTATATCCTTCAGGTGGGGCATCATTCCTTTCCACTCCGGTAATTCCGCTTCCGGTTTCATAAACTTTATAACTCCATGCAGGTAAAGTCATTTCTGCATTTTCAGCAAACGAAACCGAATCTCCTGTAAAAGCATCCCTATAGCTCCCCAGGTATAAGCTTCCCTGGAAGGTAAATGTCTGCTCAGTACTTGTTAAATTAAAAACGGCAAATACCCTGCAGTTTTCCTTTTCTCTTACAAAAGCAAAAATTGCCGGATTATTTGTAGTTGTAACACGCTGGAGTTGTGCGCCTGCACTCCCGTTCCAGAGGGCTTTATTCTCTTTCTTCAAGTGAAGGAGAGTTTTATACACGACGGCGAAATGATCCGGCTTCCAGCTTATTTCGTCCTTATCAAAGAATGAGAGGCGGTGATCAAGCCCGGCTTCCTGACCGCTGTAGATAAGCGGCATGCTTCTGAAGGTGCATGTAAGGACCGCAAACTCTTCCGCAGCACCGTCGAAAAGCTCATAGACGGTTCCATACCAGGAATTTTCATCATGATTGGATGTAAAATACATACGGTATTGAGGCGGGAGGTAATTATTATTTTCCTGGGTTGAATAGGTGTTGACAACATTTGCATTGTTAGTTCCTTTAACAATATTAACCAGGATTCCCTTCCCAAACCCATACAGTCCCCAGGCATAAGTCATATCAAAACCGGCCGATTTATATTGTCCACCGTCATCCTCTGCAAGCATGAAGAGATCCGGTTTAAGACTCTTGAGCTCGGTTATTGCTTCCGACCAGAAATCGAGCGGCATAAAGCTGACGGCATCGCAGCGGAAACCATCTATATGTGCTTCGGTTATCCAGTATTTCATGGCATCAATCATATAGGTTCTTAAACCTGGTTTGCTGTAATCGAGCTGAATTACATCTTCCCAGTTGGTGCCTGAGGGAGGAACAAAATTACCGTGAGAATCTTTAACATACCATTCGGGGTGAGTTGTTGTAAGCGTATTATCCCATGAGGTATGATTCCCTACCCAATCCATTAAAACATACATTCCCTTTGCATGTATAGAATCGACGAGAGCTTTAAAATCATCAAGAGTTCCAAATTCAGGGTTGATCCCATAATAATCTTTAACCGAATAATAGCTGCCCAGACTACCGCTGCGGTGCAGAACCCCGATTGGATGAATAGGCATAAACCAGAGAATCCCTGCCCCGAGATCTTTTAATCTGTCTAAATGCGTTTCAAATTCATTAAACGTTCCCGAGCTTGTATACTGCCTGACGTTTACTTCATAGATGGATAGATTATATGTCCATTCCTGATGATCCTGTCCGTATAAGTTAATTATACATGCATGTAAAAGGAAAAGAACCGTCAGCAGGAACCTGTTAAATTTCAAGATATGCTTTCCGTAATTCAAAATTGTATTCATAACTTCTTGTTTTAATTATTCCGGATCATCCAAAAATGAAATCAGCCGGTATCGTATTGAATTAATACCGGCTGAAATAAATATAAAGATGATATCTTTTTATCACCGCGAAGCGGGATCCCGCTTAAGCGGGAAAAAGATATCATCTTTTTTACTAAATCAAACCTTACTTTATCAGCATCATCTTTTTGGTAGCTGTAAAGCTGTTAGCTTTGATTGTATAGAAATAAATTCCGCTGCTTAGATTAGCCGCATTGAAGTCAACTTCATAAACACCGGTTTTCATTTCATTATTCAATAATGTTGCCACTTCCTCGCCCAGTATATTGAATACTTTCAGCGAGACTAAACCTGCTTCAGGAATACTGAATGTAATTTTAGTTGAAGGGTTAAACGGGTTCGGGTAATTCTGGCTCAGCTTATAGGTTATTGCCAGCAATCCTTTATCCTTGACTCCCACAGTAGGACCGCTTTCTTCCGGTTTTGCAGTATTACTCCAGATATCCTGAGGCATTATGTAAGAGGCAGGGAATGTTCTAGGCCCGCTTTGAGGAAGGAACCTAACCCTCATATCCATTTGTGTACCAGCTTCCTGAGTTAGTGTGCCGTTTTTTGAGAAAGCATAGTTATACAGGAATCCATTAAAGTCGGGACCTGCAATTGTAAGAGTGCCGGTATATATCATGTCCTGATCAGGATCAGTCAATTGTAAAACCCTGGGATATCCTCCCGGCCATGAGTAATGATGGACAGCATAATAAAGCGGTAATTGCGGCAGCCAGAATACTGAATCAGTTGCAGGATTAAATAGAGGGCGTGTGCCCTGCGAATCTGCAAGGGTCGCATATGTCATATCTACACTAAATTGACAATCAACGCTTGTTCCCTGCGGAATTACCCAATCAGGCTCGATGCCGTCAAAATATTGAAGTCCTGCTTCCTGATCATCGATACCTTCAAAAGTTATCGGCCGGTCGCGGTTTCCGGCATCCGAAGGATCCAATGAAACCTCCCATCCTGTATTAGAGTAAGGAGTGCTGCCGGTACCGTTCTTTATATAGAATTTATAATGCATTTTGTTATTTAATACTTCATTAACGAACGGAACATCTAAAAACCAATGATCCGGATTCCCGGGGTCCTGGTTCAAGAGGGAGCGAGGAGGTTCGGAATCATTCCACCCGTTAAAGCTTCCGCGAACCTGGACAGAATCGACATTGGGATCGAATACGCCAAATTCATGCAAAACACTCATGTCGACTTCAAAGAAAATATTTCCGTTGCCGGTAGTTACATTTGGATTCGTATTATTCCAGTATCTGGATAAAACGTTTCCTGTATCGGAAATACCAGCAATCCTGTTTCTGTCGGGAAGGAAATAATCATCGCCTTCCTGTGGTGATTCCCATGTGCCATTGGCTGCAGTAGTTGCGCTGTAAATAAATTTATAGATTAATAAATTTCCTGATGTCAGAGAATCAACTGTAACAGTATATATTGAATCACCGTCAAGATCTTGCATTTCAATTGCTCCGCCGCCCCAGCCGGTGAAGTTACCTGCTACAAATACATGATCTGTCGACGGATGAAAGGCGCTCTGAGCAGGCAGCTGCATGTCTACGTTAAACGTAACTGAAGTTGAGTCTTTGGTATAAGGTGAGCGGCTGTCAAAGAAATATGGATCCAGAACTACCGTGGCATTTGTTCCCGTATTCATTTCCCTGTTCGGATCCGATTCCCAGCTGCTGGGGGTATAGAAGAATTTATAAAAGATAGCGGTATTCTGCGGCTGACTGGTTATTGTAGCTGTATAGACAGAATCATTATCGCCATCAGTCATATCTACACCAGAGCCCCAGCCATCAAAGCTCCCCCGGACTCTAACTGTATCTGTACCCGGATGAAAACTCCCCGTGACAATCCTGATCTTCATATCGACCTTGAATGTCACATCAGTCGTTTGTGCCTGCAAAAAAGTCCCCGTCACCAGTATCAGGCAAAAAAGTAAAAATACTTTTTTCATAATATGTACCTTCTTTTGTGATTGTTATTAATTAGTTAATTAGATTTTTTATCTTTAGCCTCAGTTTAAAATTTCAACGTCAATCCGAAACTGTGAGTATAGCTTAAAAACTCAAACTGCTGATAGCTGTAATCGAATCCTATAGAGAAAATCCCCAGAGTATAGCTTAAACCTGCCCCAAGAGTAAGCCCTTCCTGATTATCATCAAGAAACAAACCTTTATAACCTCCGCGGAGAAAGACCAGGTTATCCAATAAAGACAATTCACCCCCTACATTCAGGTACTCGGAATTATCATTTGGATGAGTCGCATCGACTGCTAAGGTAAACTTCTGTCCGTCAAGAAATTCCACATCTTTTGAAAGGCCGATCTGGAGCTTCAGAGGAAGCTCGAATTTATCAGTCTTATAGTAAGCATCCACGCTTTCATTATTCCCGTTCCTGCTGGGGTCGGAATCATACCTAATCAACAGATCCTCACCGCTTATCTGCATCTTTGATCCGTAGTTATTAATAATAGTAGAGAATTTAATTCCGGCAAAAGGAGTTACGAATATTGTTCCGATATCGAAAGCAACTCCATTGGCAGATGAGTTAAAGATATTTTCAGAAATATATTTTATGGTAATTCCCGCCATAAAGCTTTCAGTTATGTTCCGTGCATAGGAAAGTGCAAAAGCATAGCTTGCAGCAGAAAATTTTTCGCCGGTGCCTTCTGGAAACAGCTCGGTTGTAACATCCATCTGGCCGAAATCGAGTGCAGTGACGCTTAGGCCGAAATTCCCATAATCCCCTGCCGGAAGAACTAGTGCCGCATAGTTAAGATTTATTCCAAGATCTTTGTACAGGGCTGTATATGTAAACATTGCCTCAAATTTATCCAGGGCTGCCGCACCTGCAGGGTTCCAATAAAGAGCCGAGGCATCGTTTGAAATTGAAGTGAATGCCCCTCCCATTGCATTGGCCCTGGCGCCGATACCTATACTTAAGAATTTTGCAGCAGTTGTTCCCGTTTTTGTAACCTGCCCAAATGCCGCTGTCTGTAAAGCGACAGAGAGAAAAGAAAGAATAAGTAAAAGATTTTTCATATATCTAAGCTCCTTGATTATTCCATCCCTCAACGGGAAATTATTTTATAATAGCAAACTTACCTGCTTTTGTCCCTATGCCGGGAGCATCAACATGGTATATATAAACGCCGTAAGAGGCCGATAGATTATCTTTTGTTAAAAGATTCCATTCGGCTGTTCCGTCATTCCCGTCATGCTCAATTTCTTTGACAAGCTCGCCGTTCACGGTAAAAATTCTTATTGTACATTTATTCGGCAAATGATTAAAATGAATGGATCTGGGTCCGCGCCCGCTCGAATAGGGATTTTTCGGTTCCCATAAAGCACTAGCCAAATACGGGTTGGGAACAACCTTAATCTTGTTGAGATCCGCCTGAGCCTGGATAATATCTACGTATCCCTGTTTTGCGGCAAACCTAAATACATCATTTGAAAGGAACGGTTTTTTAAGTAAGATTGTTGCCGTATCGCTTGGGGAGGGTATTTTATGAGTTCTGCCTGCCGGAGCTTTATCCAGGTAAAACCACCAAGTCGGAGTTAGAGAGGTATCGTTATCCTTGGGTTCAAGGAATACAATTCTGTCTTGGAGTGCGCCTCCGCTGGAAGAAAACCATCCGTTGGCAGCGGGCCCGGAATGATCAAATTCCAGGAAAGCAAAGTCTATAAATTTCCCGGTAGTCTTATTAAATACTTTAAAATTGACAGGCATACCAGGGTATATTGTTCGGTTATATTCAAAATCAACGGAATTACCGAATCCGGCATCCCCAAAGATTATCAAGTAGTCATTAGGTCTTTGTTCTCCCTGAGTTCCTCTCGGTGCAGTATATTTCTGGAATACAAAGGGTGTTATAGAAGTATCACTCCATTTGGAGCGTGATTCATCCAATTCTACCCTGCTTTCATTTATTAATTTTAATTTAAATCCATCAATTAATTGTCCTTCGACGTTCTCACCCCAATTTGTGGCCTTATCAATTAAGGTTACGTTCGCCGTTGAATCTACAAGAGTATAATTTTTTGTAGTTAATGTATCTGCAACACCTTTCTTAATAGTATCTTCAAAGGTAATATAATAGACATGTCCATCCTTGACCGCTGTCGGATCTATTATTTGGTAAAAAACCTTGCTTGTTGTAAATCCTTTAACCAGATCAATATTTCCGAGTGTCGGAAGGTTATAGCCGGCTGGAGGAGCTTCAGGTTTAATGACTACTACATTTTTTCCTAAAGATTTAACAGTTCCGTCAGGATTTAATGAAACACGAATATCGCATTCGGAAGGAGTTATTTTACCGGCATTGTAGCCGAAATCATATGAAGTAATCGCATAATAATAAGTGAACCCGTTTTCAACCGTTGTATCCACCCAAGAATGTTGAAGGCCGTTATCTGATCCTAAATTAAAATGAACACCTTCAAATCCTATTGAATCATACCCTGCAATGCCGTCATCCAAATCGAACTGTGCTATAGGTATTTTGAAAGTAGGAGAGCCCTGGGCATTTGTAATTGTCAATGCATCAAGGAAAGCAGGATCGGAAGCCCTATAGATTCTATATCCTTCGAAATCTTTTCCAATGCCGCCTACATTAGCAATGTAATTATCAAATGATTTCTCAGCTGCATCATCCCAGTATAAGGTTACCTTTTTATCTCCAGGGATAGCAGTAAGTTTTGGAATTAAGGGGGCATTAGCAAACTGATAGTCATTATTATATGTTTCCTGGGCACGCTTTCTCTTTTCCAGCACTGCGTGCTTGCGAATTGTACCGTTAGGATCCAAAACCGGCCCGTTGGCAAAAATAATTGCCAGGGAAATCGGTTCGGTCTGTCCGGGCTGAAGCGGGAATAATCCTGAAGAGACAAACAAATTATAATCACCTTCCTGAATATTGGCCGGATCAAAATAGTTCCCCGGCACCAAGAAATTATCCCAGATAAAGGCATCGGTATAAGTATCAATCCAAACAGAGGAGGGTTCATAAAATGAACCGGTTATACCGATTTGGTCGGTTTCGGAAACATCAGTTACATCGATATTCGGTTCACCGGGCAAACCGAATCTTGCACCAGAAGTCGGCTTACCGTCGCCTTCACCCGGATCATGAGTATCGGGAACACCGTCCAGACCGACATCATCCGTGATAGGATTCCAATCGCCGTCATCGTCAATTCCATTATCTCTTGATTCATCAATCATTTCATCTATACCTTCGTCCATAAACTCATCGATTGCGCCATTATTATCATTATCAATTCCATCTGCGTATTTTTTCCCAAGATCTTCAGCTTTAACATCATATAGAATGATGTTAGTACCCGGCACTTTATACCTGTAATAAGGTGCATCGTTTGCCGCAAGATTAATCATGTCCTGGGTGATAACCGGGCTGCCTTCTTCGCCATCTCCATCATTATCTATATTATCTTTAAAAGCTTTTCCGATATCCTCATTCTCGACCATTATAAGATGCACTGCTCCGTTTTGAATTAGATCGGTTTCCGGGTTTGGAGGCCATCTCTTCCACTTATCCCCGGCAGATGCATTTACCATCTCTTGAGTAACAACAGGGCTGCCTGTTTCTGCATTTTGGTTCTGATCTATTCCGTCCGCATAGGTAACACCCAATTGATCTCCAAAAGCAATATGTGTCTGATTTTCGTCAATTAATCCGTTCCCGTTATTGTCAATACCGTCATATCTTTTCGGATCGTTACGGGGCAATGAAGGATCACTTTCTCCGACCAGCATTTCAGCAGTAACCACAGGACCGCCGGGTTCACCGTCGCCGTCATTATCTATCCTGTCTACTGCATCCCCCGGGGTTTCAAGAAATGCACCTCCTACAATTCCAACCGGATCTGATCCGAATGCCGGATCGGGAGACCGGTTATCTGCATTTCTCGACCAGGCAATATCATTTAATAAATCGAATTCAGATAAATTCCCCTGCCCTTCACCTCCCACAAAATCTGCCCACGCAATTGAAACTCCAACTTTACTTATCGGCTTCGTACCGTCATTTTTCACCTTAAACAACAGAAACATAGCATCCTGGACAAGAATCTGGGACCAGGCTAGTACACGCACATCGAGAAGAATTCCCAAACCTTTCCTGGTCAGATCCGTAGAATCGGGAAAGTAATTAGTATACCTATCATAGTTGTTATCGGCAGCATGGAAAAATAATTCCTGATCTGCATTGAAGACATCTTTACCGAAATATCCGTCCCATTTCCCAGGCCATCCCGGATCTTCAGTATCTCCCATCTTATCAGGCCATGAATCAGGCCAGGTATCAAGGTCGTTGCTTGTCGCAAATCCATTGGGATTCCGTTCATTATAATAACCCGGTACAGGTTCAAAGTTCCATGATTTCCCTGCAGGGGACGAGAGATAATGACACCTGGAAATAATT
>Ga0335070_10010878_pt1 | contig 10636 bp, 8 predicted proteins | sample Lox_Sample_13_FD_206722 | JGI IMG/M metagenome (GOLD analysis project Ga0335070, IMG submission 206722) | Soil microbial communities from Loxahatchee National Wildlife Refuge, Florida, United States - Lox_Sample_1.3 | ecosystem: Environmental > Terrestrial > Soil > Wetlands | place: USA: Florida...
GCCAGTGAAAAGCGCGAACCTTTCGAGGGCTACTACTACAAGATACTCACGCAGCAAGGAGAAAAGGCAAAGGGCGGCGCTGAGGACTATCTGCACAATGGCAGATTAACGGGCGGTTTCGCCGTCGTGGCCTGGCCTGCCAAGTACCAGGACTCCGGGATTATGACGTTTCTGGTAGGCGAGGATGGGGTGATCTACCAAAAGGATCTGGGTGAAAAGACCGCGGAGCTAGCGACGAATATGGCGGATTACAACCCCGGCGACGGCTGGAGCGTTGTGCTGGCTCCCGAACCTATCAGTACCAGAACCGGAGTCGTCAGCGCCCGAAAAGAGTAAAAGGACCTCATATCGGCGGAGTTCTCTGTTTGCTATTTCCGCTAGCCGATTGCTCCATTCCCCTGACACATTGTGATTCGGTCGTGCAGACCTGGCGAACTGAAGATCGTCATCGACCAGGATTCACAGATGTGTGTCGGACAACGACAGAGGGCATCTCCTCCATTCGCCCAGCACAACCCTCCTCGAGCTGAGTACCCAACCATCCAGCTTTCGTTTATCGTACTGGCGTTGATTCCGCATGACGTTATGCTTGGCTCGGCATTGCGGGTCGACTTCGGAATGATTTCCAGATAACGGAGATGACATGGTTGCGGCGCGATGCTCTGCCGTATTGTTGCTGACATTTTTTCTCATCCTGGCCTGCGAACAAGTGTTCGCCGTGGAACCGACGGCAATTGCCCTTAACGATGGATGGCAGTTCCGTGCGCGAGCCGGCAGCGGTCATCCTGAGGCAGAACAGTGGCACGACGCCGAAGTCCCCGGTGTCGTCCAGACCGACTTATTACGCGGCAAACTGATCCCCGATCCCTTTTATCGAGCGAACGAGGCGGAACTGCAATGGATTGGCCTCACCGATTGGGAGTATCAGAAAGAATTCACCGTTGACGCCGAGACGCTGCAACACAAACAGGTGGAACTCCTGTTTTCCGGGCTGGACACTTACGCCGACATTTTTCTGAATGGCGCTTTGTTAGCACAAACCGACAACATGTTCCGCCAGTGGCGCATTCCCGTTAAGTCAAAAGTCCATGTCGGACCCAACCAATTGCGGATCGTGTTTCATTCGCCCGTCAAACTCATGCTGCCGAAGGTGAAGGCTCTTCCCTATCGCCTGCCGACCGTAAACCAGATCCAGATGATAAGTGAGGAAGGCATCGCGACCGATCCCTACACCCGCAAGGCTGGCTACAACTACGGATGGGATTGGGGCCCGCGTTTCATCACGCTGGGCATCTGGCAGCCGGTTCAGTTGGTCACATGGGACGATGTTCGAATCGACAATTTTCATATCCAGCAGACGAAGATTTCCCAAGCAGAAGCCGAGTTGTCGGCGGATTTCGACATCGTATCGAGTCGACCAGGCGACGTTTCTATTGCGGTTCAATATGAGGGCGCGAATGGGAAGTCGGCACCCGCGGTTAAGGGCACCGCGCGGCTGGATGCCGGCGTGAACCATGTCACTCTGCCCTTTCGCATTTCCAATCCCAGCCTGTGGTATCCGAACGAATACGGTGCACAGGCGATGTATGAGTTTTCGGCAACCGTGACGCAATCCGGCAAGACTGTCGATCGTGCTTCCCTGCGCACCGGATTACGTTCCATCGAACTTCGTCGCGAGCCTGACCAGTGGGGCAAGAGTTTCACTTTCGTGATTAATGGAATTCCGATTTTCGCGAAAGGCGCCGATGTGATTCCGTTTGACAGCTTCATGCCGCGCGTGACGCGCGAGCGCCACCGAGAGCTCCTGCAAGCAGCGCACGATGCGCACATGAACATGATTCGGGCTTGGGGTGGCGGGTACTACGAATCCGACGATTTTTACGAATTGTGTGACGAACTCGGCATCATGGTCTGGCAGGACTTCATGTTTGGCGGGGCAATGGTCCCAGGTGATCTGGAGTTCCAGCAGAACGTACGCGAGGAAGCGACGCAGCAGGTGAAGCGATTGCGGGATCACCCGAGCCTCACCGTTTGGAGCGGCAACAACGAACTGGAAACCGGTTGGGTGCATTGGGGCGACCGGCAGGCGTTCAAGTTGGCGGTCACGCCCGAGCAGCGGGAGCGCGTCTGGCAGGATTACGTTGTTCTGTTCCACGACATCATCAAGTCGGTGGTGAACGAGTATGGGCTGCCCGTGCCTTACTGGCCCAGTTCGCCCTCCGCGAATTTTGAAGACGAACCTGACAATCCCCGCAATGGAGACATGCACTACTGGGCAGTTTGGCACGCGTTACAGCCAATCTCGGAATATACGAACCAGTTTCCTCGTTTCATGTCGGAATACGGTTTCCAATCGTTCCCTGACATGGCAACAATTCGCCAGTTCACCGAACCGCAGGACCTGGACCTGACGTCAGTGGTAATGCAGGCGCACCAGAAGAATGTCGGCGGCAACGAGCGGATTCGCGTATACATGCTACGGGAGTTCCACGAACCGAAGGACTTCGAGTCCTTTGTTTATGTCAGCCAGGTTTTGCAGGCGGAAGCGATCAAGGTTGGCGCCGAGCACCTGCGCCGACAACGGCCACGAACGATGGGATCCCTGTATTGGCAACTCAACGACTGCTGGCCGGTGGCATCGTGGTCGAGCATCGACTACTACGGACGTTGGAAGGCGCTCCAGTTCTACGCGCGGCGGTTCTACAACGACGTGCTGGTTTCGCCATGGGAAGAGAACGGAACTACTAACGTTTGGGTTGTATCGGACCGGTTAGCCCCATTGCAGGCTGATCTGCGTATTCGCGTGCTTGACTTCTCAGGGAAATCGGTCTACGACACAAAGGAAACCATCACCGTTCCAGCGCTTTCCAGCCAGGTTTACGCTTCGCGGACACAATCGGACCTGCTGCGAGGAGTCGATCCGAGCCGCGCGTTCGCAGTTTTCGACTTGATTCAGAATGGGAGCGTCATCTCGCGCAACGTGCTCTACTTCGATGTAGCGCGGAACCTTGTTTTGCCCCGCCCTGATCTTCAAGCCGAATTGTCGGGCACGAATGGAGGGTACACCCTACGTTTGCAATCCGCGGTTCTTGCCCGGGACGTGTATATCAGCTTTGGAGGCGCTGATGCGCAGCTGTCCGATAACTACTTCGATTTGTTGCCGAACGAACCGGTCACGATTCAGATCAAAAGTAAGGTTGAGCTTGAGTCACTAAAACGAAGCCTGCGCGTACGGGACATCACGACAGCGTTCACAGTGGTCGCGTCCACCCCATAAGAATGGCAACTCGGTAAAGTGCCGGACCGTAATATTCCGTCACGGTTGCGTTACGGACTTCAGGTTCGGGCTGAGAAGTTGGATCAGCAGCAATGCGAGAAGATACGCCGTTCCGGCAAAAATAAATAAAGGCACGTAGCTGCCCGTTGCTTTCAGAAGAAGTCCCGCTCCCGTTGCGATCATGGCCCCACTTATCGCCCCGGCAAACGTTCCCAAGCCCACGACAGACGCTACTGTATTTTTCGGGAAAAGGTCGGAGGGCAAGGTGAGCATATTGCACGACCATCCCTGATGGGCCGCCACCGCCAGACCTATCACCGCCACCGAAGCCCACAGGCTTTGGAAACCGATCGCGAAAACAACCGGCACCACGGCGAGAGCACAAATGAGCATCGCCGTCTTGCGAGAACGATTCACGGTCCAACCGGACCTGATGAATCGCGCCGGCAGCCAACCACCGAAAACGCTGCCTATGGTCGCGCCGTTGTAGATCACGATCAGCGGCAGGGCCATTCCCGTGAGACTTGTGTGATAGGTGGAAGACAGGAATTTAGGCAACCAGAATAAAAAAAACCACCAGACTGGGTCTGTGAGAAATTTGCCCACCATCACTGTCCAGGTCTGGCGATGAACCAGAAGTCTCAACCACGGTACCCTTCCCACGGTTTCGACAGGGTCGCTCAGTATGTATTGCAGTTCGGCAGGGGACAGCTTCGGATCGTCTTGCGGACGGCGGTAAATTGTCACCCAGCACACGATCCAGATCGCGCTAAAGCCGCCGGTCAGCAGGAAGGCGTATTGCCATCCGAAATGGACCGCGATCCAGGGCACGACCAAAGGCGCGAAGGTGGCGCCAATGTTTGTGCCCGAATTGAAAATCCCCGTCGCCAGTGCTCGCTCGCTTTTTGGAAACCACTCCGCAACAGCCTTAATGGCGCTGGGGAAGTTTCCCGACTCACCGAAACCCAATCCGAACCGCGCCAAGGCAAACGTCATCACGCTTCGCGCCAGGGAATGCGCCATCGCGGACAGGCTCCAGATCCCGATGGCAACGGCGTACCCGATCCGACTGCCAACGCGATCCACCAGTGGTCCCATCACCAGCAGACCGAGCGCATACGCCACCTGAAACGCCGTGACAATGTAACCGTACTGAGCTTCATTCCATCCGATGCGAGTCTGCAACAAGGGGGCCAGCAATCCCAGGACGGTGCGATCCATGTAATTGATCGTGGTAGCGAAAAAGATGAGGGCACAAATCAGCCAGCGGCGTCGACCCACAGTTTTGTCGATTCCTGGGGAGGGTAACGAGGCTTGCAAGGAAATTTGCCGGGGCTGCGGGATCAGGCCTCTCCTCAGTGGGTTACGGAACTATACACCCGCGCTTAGGGTGGAATGCCTGCCGTTGGTTCTCGCCTGGAACCGCTCAGGCGAAGAGGCTGCAAAATGTTTCTGCAGTACCATGGCGACCGCTCCGCGTAGGCGTCCGATTCGGGGATCGACAGCCGCGGGACGTACTCGCGGAGGTTTGCCCACCAGCACCGCCTCTTTGACCTCCGCTTCAATGATCGGCCCCATGCGCGACCATAGCCGAGTGAATTCGCCGACTACCACGAGCTCCTCGGGAGCCAGACCCTTGACGACAAACTTCATTCCGCGTCCGACGGCGTGGGCCATCTTTTCCAGAGACTGCCACGCCATAGCATCGCCGCCTTCAGCAAGGGTCATCAAATCCTGAAATGCGATGTTTCCTGATTCTGAATAATATTTCACGGCTGCGCGATTCGATCCGAATACCTCCCAGCAACCGCGATTGCCGCAAGAACATTGCGGCCCATTGGGATCCAACGTAACGTGCCCGAATTCGCCCGCCAGCCCGTTCAGCCCTCTCGCTAACTGGTGGTTTACGAAAAGCCCTGTTCCAATTCCCTCCGACACGGTAACTACTACCATGTCGCTGACCGTATCGCCGCCGCCAAACCAGACCTCAGCCAGAACACAAGCGTTAGCGGCGTTGTCCATTTCAACTTGCATCCCGGTCGCTTGCTCGATTGGCTTCTTGAAATCGAACTCTGGCCACTTCAGGTTGGGCGCGAAGATGATGCGCCCGTCTGCGGCGCGGCCCGATACGCATATCCCGACGCCCTCAAATACCAGTTCTGGATGCGATTGCATCTGGTGCTTGATCGATGCTGCCAACTTCGTAGCGGTCTTCGAAGGTTGGCTCAGCGTTTGAATCGATTCCTGCGAAAGGAACTTGCCGTTCACATCCGCGACTGCCACCGTGCTCTGGTTGGGGCGCAAATCGGCCACGACGATGGCTCGCCGCTCGTTAAGCCGCAAGAACGTCGGACGGCGTCCGCGCGGTAATCGTCCCAGCGGCCCGTTTACTACCCACTTCTCCCGGATCAACTGCTCGGTAATCAGCGATACCGTGCTTCTCTGTAGGCCAGAGACTCGAGCCAGGTCGGCTCGCGATATAGGCTGCCGCCGCCGGATGAGATTCAATACCACACCACGATTGATATCTCTGGCCGTTTCGCTCGACGCAACTTGCGTATTGGTAAAGTTTAGGCGCTTCATGGGTGTTTGCGACCGTCCCGAATGCGATTCTGGACAGTTTCACCACGCGCGCTCCGCAAAAGGAGGAATGCGAAGTGCATTAATTTGTGGTACGAACTATATACGTCTCAATGTCAGTGTCAAGTAATAAACTACAAAATTCAATGGCGGTAAAGACGCAAATGATAGACAGTGGGTCCTCCACTCGCCTCTGGGGTGATACGCAAGACCTGCCCTTGGCCGTTTTCATCGCCGTTCAGACGGCGTCGCACTGACCAACTCCCGTTCGCAAACACTTCCTCGTCGATGCTGGCGATTCCGGCGTTCGGCGGTCCGCTGGAAGCGACCGCAAACGCTACGTGCCCCTCTCCCGCCCCGATCACTTCGAACTCATCGGCCGCGGTCTGAACAAACAAGATACCCACGCGTGAATCAGCCGGCTGTCCTTGCGCGCGCGATAGCGTCATCCGGTACCCGCCTATTTCGAATACGCCTGAACGCTGCGCTTCGCCTTCGAGAACCATCGCGGCGATTTGCCCGCTACGCTGAGTGTCTAGGATCTTTGGCGCTAAGTGCGATAAGGCCGCGTACGTCCGCGAGACCGGCTGCTGAACCGACTCTATCTTTGGACTGCCAGGTACCGCCATATTTCCGTCGATCGCAAACGGCGAAAATCCGATCCCATCCAATTCACCGAACGTGTACAGAGCGTTCGTCGCTCCGATCACTCCTCCGCGCGCCTCCGGCACAAACACTGGGTTCTCTTCTCGCTGATACTCTGACGCCCAGTACACGAAATCATCGAAATAAATGTCTGGCGCTACGAAGTCCAGATGCGGTGCACCAGCACGATAAATGTCCATGGAGTGCGGAAGCGGGCCGCCGCTGTTGTACTGTCCTGGCGCATAGTTTGGACGAATCAAGGCAGCGTTGGTGTACATCGGCAGAGAATAGTCGGCTTTCCCCGCGGCGGCTACGGCATCGATGTACCTCGCGTCTTGCCATGCCATAAAAATGTCGTCAGTGAGCGGAACCTCGCCGAAAACCTGTTGCCAAGTTCCCTTTGTCTTCTTGCCGGCTGCAACCCAAGCCTCACGCAACGCCGGCTTCAGGTTGTCACCGTGTTCCTCGAGATAAGTCACCAATGGTGCCGGAACATGGCTCGCAAATGCCGCGTTCGCAACTGGAGAAAACTCCCGCGATTCCGGAATCACTCCCACCTCGTTCTCGACCTGGATCATGAGGACCGTCTGGGCCGAATCCACCTGCTTGATATGTTTCATGAGCGCGCCAAACGCAGCAGCGTCGGCCTGGCGATTCGATTCGCTGAAGGCAGACAATCTCTCGGTCAGGCGTCCGTCTCGCATCTGCACCCGTGGGAACCGCGTGGTGTCGCGCTTCACCCATTCCGGAACGTAACTCGAATACGTGTTCTTCCAGCTCCCGAACCACAGGAAAACAAGATGCAACTGATGCTGATGCGCCGCCGCAATCAGCCAATCCGGCACGCTGAAGTCAAACCGGCCTTCTTGCGGTTCAATGGTTTCCCATGCCACCGGCGCGAGCACCGTATTGAGGTTCAGTTCCGCCAGTTTCGGCCAGATCGGTTCCATGTATGCCAGGCTTGAAGAACTTGAGTTCTCCAATTCCCCTCCGAGGATGAGGAATGGTTTCCCTTCCACGGTCAACTGCGTGACTCTCCCCGATTTCTGGAGATGCGGAATGTTCTGCTGACCGTATGCGTTAAGGACGAGGGCGAATACAATGCCGCACTGGATCAGATGCCTTATCGAAGTTCTCACGGAGTCACCTGTCACGGCGCGAAGCCAATTGACGCAGAATGGGCATTTGTTGTAGGGTCGAACAATAATAGCTTCCTCGCGAAAACGCAACTCATGCCGGCCGTTCTTTCCGGCCTCCGTCTTTGCCCGAGTTTGACGTCTTACGCAGCAGCAGCACTACATCGATGTCTTCAATCACGGACGCGCGCAATTCGACTTCACCGCCAGCACGAGCGTTCCGTGGATCCAGTTAAGCGCAAATTCTGCTGGGTGGGATTACAGAGTTGTAGTCCGGAAAGAAAAATCGCCACGGATTCCATCCGCAGGATCCGTGGCATTCATAGTGGCTACGCCGGCAGGCTCTTGCGCTGCTTGATTTCCAGCAGCAGTCGTTCGACCTGTTCTTCTCTTTCCATCTTGGCAAATTTGCGGTCGAGATCGTCTTCACCTCCGATTTCGGCCTTGGCCTGGCTGATCGCCGATTCGCGTTGTACCTTGTTCTTCATACGGTCGAAGGCCGCCACGGCGCTCTTGTCGCCGGCCTTCGCACCGGCATCGCTGGCACGCGCGACGGCTTTGGAACGGCGATGCTGCGCGATCAAGAGTTCGGCTTTCGATTCGGCTTCCATAATCTTCTGATCGAGCTTGTTCAGCGCGTCGCGCAGAAGTTCGACCTGCGTCTTCTGGTCCTGGATTTGTTCGTCGAAACTCATCGCCATCTGCTTGAATGACATCGCACGCTCCAGTGCCGCGCGGGCCAACGCGTCGTCTTTTTTCTCCACGGCGAGTTCGGCCTTGCGCATCCAATCGGCATGTTTGTCCTGGTTCTCTTTCTGCTTCTTCTCCAGTAGGTGCAGGTCGGCAATGGCGATCGCCACTTGCGTCTTCACCTGCATGAACTGATTCTGCATGTCGAGAATCACCTGCTTGAGCATCTTCTCCGGATTCTCTGCTCGCTCGACCAAATCGTTCAGATTCGCCCGGATCAACGTCGATACCCGCTCTAGTAATGCCATAACCAACTCCTTTCACCCACGATCTACAACCGAGCTTGAAACCCGCTGCGCCGCCGCCATGAACAGAACACCAAACGCGATTCCCGCGGCTAGCCAGACTACCCATCCACCTACGGCCGCTCCCAGGATGACACCCACGAGAACGCCTGCCCCCAAGCCCATCCCGATTGACTTGAACCTGCTTCGCATCGCTCGCTCCGTCTGAACCCCCCCACTCATGTCCACCAGGCGGCTTGAATGGGGGACTGCCGCCTGGTTGTTACGCTCCGGCAGCCTTCGAGTTGCCATCACTACCGTCGATTGTCGGCTTGGCAGATTTATCTCCAATCAACCGGACCTTCGACAGCAGTTCGTTAACGTTCATACCCGAGAGCGCTTCGAACAGCGCCGGCACCTGCGCCGCCATCTTCGCGATATCTCCCGTGATTTTGTTCACGCCCGCAGCATCGCCGTTTCCGGTTGAAACTACGGTGATGCGATCGACCTGGCTCAGCGGAGACGCCAGCGCGCGAACGACCTCCGGCAGTCCGGTGATCAACTTGTCGATGACCGCAGCCTGGTTGTACTCCTGGTAGGCCTCGGCCTTGACGTTCATCGCCTTGGCTTCGGCCTCGCCTTTGGCAAAGATGATCGAGGCTTCGGCTTCGCCCTGCTTCTGGATAGACGCTGCTTTACCTTCGGCTTCCATGGTCAGGCGCTGCTTTTCGGCAGCCGCGAGGGTTTCGATCCGCTGACGCTCGATTTCGGCCTGTTTCAACACGGTCGCGATCAACTCCTTCTCGCGGCGAGCGATTTCGGCTTCCTGCACCTTGACCTGTTGTTCCTTCTCGATCTGCTGCACCTTCACCTGCTCGGCGATCACCTGCTGCTGCATAACGTTGGTCTGGATCTCGTACGCCTTGTCGGCCTGCGCCTGCTGTTTCTTGGTGGTTTCCAGGTATTGCGCCTTCTTGACCTCTAAATCTCGCGTTACTTCGGCCTGCTTGGTCTGCGACGCCGTTTCAGCTGTCACACGTTCCTGATCGGCCTGGGCTTTTGCTACAGCAGCTTCTCGCTGTGCGATGGCGCGTTTTATGGCGGTATCGCGTTCGGCTTCGGCGGCGGCAACGTCAGCATCGCGCTTGATGCGGACGATGTCGGGACGACCCATGTTGGTGATGTACTCGTTCTTATCGCGAACTTCCTTGATGGTGAAGGAAATCACCACCAGGCCCATCTTGTTCATGTCTTCGGCACAAGTGGAGCGCATACGATCGGAGACCATCTCCGGCTGCTTGACAATCTCTTCGACGGTCAACTGGCCTATGATGCCGCGGAGATGGCCTTCCATCACCAGACGGATCAAGCCTTCGCGTTGCGGCGGAGTCTTGGTTAGGAATTGCTCGGAGGCGGTCATAATCGAAACTGGGTCCGACTTGACCTTGATCTGTGCGACGGCTTCCACAGTGACCGCTACGCCCTGCTTTGTGTAGAGATCCTGTTGCGGTGCGACGTCGAAGGACATTAACTCCAGCGATAGCTGGCGAGAGTTCTCCACCATCGGAAGAATGACGGTGCCGTGTCCCTTGATGACGCGCGGGCCGCGGATTCCATACACCACAATGGCTTCGTTGGGACCCGCCTTTTGATAGAGCCGGGCGAATACTCCGAAGATCACGAACAACATGATGATCAGACCGCCGGCGATTACCCATACATCCGGTCTCGAAAGAAATTCCATACGCCCCCTTTAATAGCGGCAGAACTCGCTGTCTGCCGGTTATGAACCACTTACTAGAACACCGATTAGCTGCTCACTCCCGACTGCTTGTCGTCCAATTCTTTTTCCATGTCTTCCCAGGGCCGGACATACGCGAGCCCCTTTTCATAGCGGGTTACGATCACTTCTGTGCCCCTCGCGATCGCCTTCCCGTCTTCGCTACGCGCCCCCGCCGTCCAGCGGGTTCCTTCCTGGGTATAAATGATTTCGCCAGTACCGCCTTCGCGTATGGAGCTGCAAA
>Ga0335070_10010879_pt1 | contig 10636 bp, 11 predicted proteins | sample Lox_Sample_13_FD_206722 | JGI IMG/M metagenome (GOLD analysis project Ga0335070, IMG submission 206722) | Soil microbial communities from Loxahatchee National Wildlife Refuge, Florida, United States - Lox_Sample_1.3 | ecosystem: Environmental > Terrestrial > Soil > Wetlands | place: USA...
AGGATGCGGTGACTTCAGGGCGCGCACTGTTCCCGCCCACCTTCAACGCGGCCCCGCACGACTGGCTGCAGATCACTGGCGGCGCGATCGGTGTGGGCTTTCCCTGCGCGACGGGCGCGGCCTTGGCCAGCCCCGACCGCAAGGTCGTGTGCCTGGAAGGTGACGGTGCAGGGATGTACGCACCGCAAGCGCTGTGGACGCAGGCGCACCGTAAGCTGGACGTCGTCAACGTGGTGTTTTCCAACCGCGTCTACAAGATCCTGCACGGCGAGCTCCTCGCCACTGGCGCGCAGCCCGGGCCACGAGCCAACGAGCTGTTCGGGCTGACGCAACCGGCGCTCGACTGGGTCAAGCTCGCCGGCAGCATGGGTGTGGAGGGTGCGGCCGTGGACACGCTGGAGGGCTTCGCCGATGTCTTCCAGTCGGCGTGCGGGAGGCGCGGGCCGTTTCTGATCGAGTTCCGGATCTAGTACAGCGCGCCGGCAGGCGTTGACGCCGGCGCCGCGGGCCGCGACGGCCTTAGTACATCGCGCCGGGCATACCCCCGTCGATCACCAGAACCTGCCCGGTGACCGAGTCGGCACGGCAGAATGCGACGACCTGTTGCGCGATATCCACCGGGCTGCCGGTGCGGCCGAGCACCGCCTGGTCACGCGCCGCTTGCGCGACCTTCTCCGGCAGGCGCTGCGCCATACGTGTCCCCTCGACCAAGCCGGGCGCGATGCAGTTGACACTGACCCCCGGCGCCAGTGCGACAGCCAGGCACCGAGTCAAATGGATCAGCCCGGCCTTGCTCGACGCATAGGCGATGCTGCTGCCGCCGGGATACAGCCCCGCGACCGAGGCGATGTTGACAATGCGCCCGCCGCCGTGCGCCCGCAGATGCGGCGCGAAAGCCTGCGCCAGCAGGAACGGCCCGCGCAGGTTGGTCTCGAGCACGCGATCCCAGATCTCCGGCGTGAGCGCTTCGAGATCCCGAAACGGGATGCCGATGTTCCAGGCGGCGTTGTTGACCAGGATGTCGGCGCGACCGAACTCACCGATCACCGATCCGACGGCCGCACGAATGCTGGCCGGATCGCGCTGATCGAGCTGCACCGCAGCCGCGCGGCGTCCAGCGGAGCGCACCGCGGCGACCGTCGCTGCCGCACCCTCGACATGGCCGACGTACGAAACCGCGACGTCGACGCCCGCCTCCGCCAGGGCGCGCGCGATCGCCCCGCCGATGTCGCCCGAGGCACCGGTGACCAGCGCGGCTCTTCCGGTCAGCTCCACGACGCGCTCTCGTTCACAGCCCGCCGTTGACCACCAGCGTCTGACCGCTCACGTAGTCGCTGTCGGGGCTGCAAAACAGATACACCGCGCCCGCCGCCTCCTCCGGCGTGGCACCCCGCCCGAGGGGAATGGTCCGGCTGAGCATGGCCAGGCGCTCTTCCTGAATGCCCACGCGCACCGTGCGACCTTGCACGTCGATCGTTCCCGATGCGCCCGCCTGCAACGGCTGGGTCAGCCGCGTCTGCACCAGGCCGAAGGCGACCGCATTGACCGTGACGTTGTAGCGACCCCACTCCTTGGCCAGCGTCTTGGTCAGGCCCATGATGCCGGCCTTCGCAGACGAGTAGTTCGCCTGCCCCGGGTTGCCGTTGACGCCCGAGGTCGAGGAGATGTTGACGACTTTGCGCACCACGCGCCGGCCAGCCGCCTGCTCGGCCTCGACGGCCGGCTTCACATGCCCGATGAAGGCGCGCAGCACGCGGAACGGAGCGGTCAGGTGGACGTCGAGAATCGCGTACCACTGCTCGTCGGTCATCTTCTGGATGACGTTGTCCCAGGTGTAGCCGGCGTTGTTGACCACCACATGGCAGTCGCCGAAGCCATCCACCGCGGCACGCACGATGCGATCGCCGAAGTCCTCCGCGGTGACGTCGCCGACGCAAGCCAGCGCCCGCCCGCCGAGCGATTCGATCATCGCCACGGTCTCCTGCGCCGGCGCTTGGTCGATGTCGTTCACCACCAGGCTGGCGCCGTCGCGCGCCAGCCGCAGCGCGATCTGCTGGCCGATGCCGCGGCCCGAGCCAGTGACGATCGCAACCTTGCCATCGAGTTGTCCCACCCACCCCTCCTTCGATCGTTACGGCCGTGCCGCGACGGTGCTCAGCGGTGAGCCGCCACCAGATTGCGCACGTCTGCGAGCGAGTCGATGCTCGCCAGGCGGCCGTAGAGGCGTCGCGCGTCCACACCTTCCGCATCCGCTGTGCAATCCAGGAACTTGCGCTCGAGCTCCTGCTCGCTCAGCGGCAGCTTGGCGTTGCCGCGCGCGAACCGGATGTCGCCGGTGTCCAGTTCCCGGCCATCCTTCAGCCTGATGCGCACCCGGTCAGCGAACGCGAGGAACGGCTCGACCGGGCAACTGGTGTCCAATGTCTCGGTGGCCACTTTTTTCATCGCCTCCTGCACGTCGGGCCTGCGCACGAAGGCGTCGGTGAGTTGCTTCAACCCCACCTCGCGCGCGAGGAGCGACGACGCCACCGCGAATTCCAGGCTGAACTTCGCTTCCAGCCCGGTCTGCGGCGCATGGTTGCGCAGCATCGAAGCCTGCGTCCTGCCGATCTGCGCCTGCACGCCTTCCACCTGCTCGGCGCGCAAGTCCTCCCGGCGCACTGTGTCAAGCACACCGTCGATCACCCGATGGGTGGCATAGCACATCGGGTATTGCTTGATGCTCAGCCCCGACTCGCGGATGCGCAGATCCAATCCGAGGCGCTGCGCCGGTCGGTCCAGATCCAGCCGCCCCTGGGGCGAGATCGCCTTCAGAAAGCCGGCATGGTGCTCGATCGCATCCGGCGCGGCAGTCATCCCGAGCAATGCCAGGCTCACCGCCTCGACTCCTGCGCTGGCAGCGCGCCCGGCATGGAACGGCTTGGTCATGGTGCCGAAGTTGGCGACCACGCCGCCGGCCATGCTGGCCGAGAGCGCTATCGCGTTGCGTGCGACATCGAATGACACGCGTCGCAGCGCGGCCACCGCAGCTGCCGCTGCGACCGTGCCGAACACCGCGGTGGGGTGCCAACCCTTGATGTGATGGGGATCCGTATCCCGGCCGATGAGCTCCGCCCACACTTCATAGCCGACCAGGTAGGCGCGCATCAGGTCACTGCCGGACGCTCCTGCCGCCTCGCCCTGAGCCAGCAGCGCGGGCACCAGGACCGTACTCGGATGCCCGCCCAGGGCGACATCGTCGTAGTCGAGCGCATGCGCGGCCGTGCCGTTTAGCAATGCGGCGTCGGCCGCACACGCACGCTCGGCGCTAAACAGCAGGCTCGACTCCTCCTGCGCCGAAATGCGCGCCCCCAAGTGCGCCCTGAGCACCTGTACCACCGGCTCCTCCCGCGCGGCGATCATCGTCGCGCTGGTGTCGATGAAGCCGTTGCGTACGATATGCGCGAGGTCGTCGGGCACCGCCGGGAACGGCGGTGCATTGGCGAATCGGGCGAGCGCGGCGGTCAGGCCGGACATGGTGGAAGGGAGCCGACGCCCGCCAACCTCACTCCATCATCTTCTTGATGTTCTGCAGCCCGCCCTGGTAGGCACCAGTGATCAGAGCAACGCAAGCGGCATCGCTTTCCGCCTCGGGAGGATTGTCGCGCGGGTTCTTGCGGCTGAACTGCCCGACCCACGTCACAATGGTGCCGCCGTGGCCGTTGGACTTGACGCTCATGGTCGAACGATGGGCAGCGGCGACTCGATCACGCTGTAGGTGAACGCCATCGCCGACTCGTTTAGCGCCAGCAGTTCTTCCGTGAAGGTCGGGCCATCCTTGATGGTCAGTGCCCGAATCGCGCCGAGCTTGCCGTCGCGGCCGGATACGATCTCGCTGGAAGCGAACAACGGATGCCAGCGGCTGAGACTGTCGAACGGTTTGATCAGGTTCCACACCTTCGCCGGTGGGGCGTTGATCTCGATCACTTCGCTGACCACCAGCAAGGGCCGGTTCTCGGCCAGTACGGACAGCGGCAGCAGCAACGCCATCAAAGCCAGTGAAAAGCGTTTCATATTCTCTTCCTCCCGGTGAGCATGAGTGAGACGCGCGCCCGGCTTCGGGTCTAGCGCCGAGGCGAGAGCGCGAGCCGCCGACCGGAGTGCCCGGTGGCTGCGGGACTATAGCACTGAGAGGCGGGCGCAGTCGGCATAAAATGCCGCCGGGGCTCGGTTGCGCGCAGGGTAGGTGCACGCGCGGATACGACACCATGCCCCGGGAGGGAGGGTCGCTTGGCCGCAGACAGACATACCCTGGTAGTGCTGGACCCGGGACATTTCCACGCCGCGTTGAGCCTGCGCAAGGCGCATCCGCGGCTCAACGACGACATCCATGTTTTCGCGGAGGATGGACCGGACGTGGATGCCTTCCTGGCCATCGTGCAAAGCTTCAACCAGCGCGCCCAGGCGCCGACCGGCTGGAAGCTGCATGTGCATCGCGGCCCCGACCCGCTCGCACGGCTGCGCGCGCAGCGGCCGGGCGACGTGGTGATCCTCGCCGGCCGCAACGACCGCAAGATGGATTGGATCGCCGCTTTGCATGCGGACGGGTTCCACGTGCTCGGCGACAAGCCCTGGGTGATCGACGCGAGCCAGCTGCCGCAGTTGCATGCAGCGACTGCCGGTGCGGCGCTGGCCATGGACATCATGACCGAGCGCCACGAGGTGGCGACCCGCCTGCAGAAGACGCTGATGGCGCGTCCGGAGATCTTCGGCAGCTTGCGCACCGGCGGCGACGAGCCGGCGATCGACCTGCGCAGCGTCCATCATCTGTACAAGCTGGTCAACGGCAAGCCGCTGGTGCGTCCCGCCTGGTACTTCGACACCGCAGTCCAGGGCGAGGGCATGACGGACGTGAACACTCACCTGGCCGATCTCGCGCAATGGATGACCGGCGGGGACGAGCCGTTCGACTTCGATCGCGACGTGGCGCTGTCGGATGCGCGGCAGTGGCCGACCGCAGTCCCGCGCGAGATGTTCTCGCGCATCACCGGGCTGCCCGACTTCCCGGCGGCGCTGCGCGCCAACGTCGTCGGCGACGCGCTGCAGTACCTGTGCAACGCGCAGCTCTTCTATCGGCTGCGCGGCGTCCCGGTGCGGATCGAGTCCCTGTGGCATCTCGCGATTCCCGAGGGCGGCGGCGACACGCACTACGCGGCCGTGCGCGGCACACGCGCGGATCTGGTGATCGAACAGGGACCGGCGACGCGGTTCGTCGCGCAACTCAGCGTCCGGCCCGTCGGCCCGGATCCGCAGTTCGCGCAGCGGCTCGCCGCCGCGCTGGACGAGTTACAAAGCGAGTTCCCCGGCGTGAGGGCGGATGCTGGAGCAGGCCGGCTGCACATCGCCATTCCCGCCGCCTTGCGCACCACGCACGAGGAGCACTTCGCCGAGGTGCTCGACGAGTTCCTTGGCTTGGTCGACGGCAAGCCGATCCCGCGCGCTCTCCGCCCGAACCTGGTCGCCAAGTACACGCTGCTGGTGCGAGCCCGCGAGCGGGCGCAGCGCACCGCCTGACCGGCGTCTCGACCGGCTTATAATTCACGCGCCGTGGACGCAGCGCCGAGCTGCGCGCCTGACGCTGCGCCCGTAATCCGCTCCTACCGACAACCCTATGAAGCCGATCCTGCTCGCCCTCGCCGCCCTGCTGCTTTGCCCGAATGCCTACGCCGACGCCATGAAAGGCGCCCAGCTCTCCGCGTCCTGCGCGCACTGCCACGGAACCGACGGCAACTCCAGCGCGCAGGCCTATCCCAACCTGGCCGCCCAGACCGCGGAATACATCTACCTGCAGATCAAGGCCTTCAAGGAGGGCAGGCGCGCCAATCCGCAGATGTCGCCGATGGTGGGTATCCTCAACGACGAGGACATGCATAACCTGGGCGACTTCTACAACTCGCAGACGCTGGTGCGGCGCGCGGTGAACGTGGACCCGGCCATCGTCGCACAAGGCAAGAAGCTCGCCGAGGAGCTGCAGTGCGCCTCCTGCCACCAGCCCGGCTACAAGGGGCTCAAGGAATTCCCCCGGCTGGCGCGCCAGAAGCAGGCCTACGTCGCCAAGCAACTCAGGGAGTTCCGCGACGGCGTGCGCACTAACGACAACGGCGTCATGGCACCAACCGCCAAGAATCTCAGCGACGAACAGATCGAGGCGCTCTCGCAGTACTTCTCCAGCTTGTAATACCGCTGTGCGTGCCTCGGCCAGAACCTAACCTTTAGATCAACTGCGATGAGACGGCGCCGCTTCCTCCAGCTGCTGGCCGGCGCGGCCGCCGCTTGGTGGCAGCACGCCGCGAGCGCGGCCGACCTGCCGCGGAAATCCCAGGTGCCTGGCGGCATCGCCGTGCTGCCCCTCGGCCCGGATGACGCCGCGCCGGTCGCGCGGCTCGGCACCGAGCGCGTGCTCATCGCCGGCAACCAGTCCGGATGGCTGGCCGTCGTGGGCATTCCGCTGGAGACCGAAGCAGGCAGCACGCTCCCGCTGACCGTCGAGCGCTCCGGCCGGGAGCCGCAGACCTTGCCGATCGCGGTGGGCGCGAAGCGCTACGCGACGCAGCGGCTCAAGGTCAGGCCGGGACAAGTCGAGCTGTCCCCCGAGGATCTCGCCCGTTTCGAGCGCGAGCGCTCGCATATGGACGAGGTGCGCCGCAGCTTCTCGGAGCGCATGCCGGCGTCGCTGCAGCTGCTGCCTCCCTGCTCGGGACCGCGCTCGAGCTCGTTCGGGCTACGGCGTATCTTCAACGGCCAGCCGCGCAGCCCGCACAATGGAATGGATATCGCCGTAGCCGCCGGCACGCTGGTGACGGCGGCGGGTGAGGGCCGAGTGATCGACATCGGGGACTACTTGTTCTCCGGCCAGACGGTGGTCCTGGATCACGGCCAGGGACTGTTGACGCTGTACGCGCACCTGAGCGCCTTCGAGGTCGAGCAAGGCGCCACGGTGTCGGCGGGCGCCACGATCGGAAAGGCCGGCGCCACCGGGCGCGTGACCGGCCCGCACCTGCACTTCTCGGTGTTCCTGAACGCCGCCGCTGTCGACCCTGCGCTGTTCCTCGACTAGCGCAAGCTCTACTCGCCGCCGCCCACCACTGGGTAACCGTTGGCGCGCCAGCGCAGCATGCCGCCTGCGAGGTTGGCCACCTGCGTGAAGCCGGCTTTCTGCAGCAGGACGACGGCCTGCGCGGACCGCCCGCCCGAGCGGCATACGGCAACGACCGGCCGGTCGCGGCTCAGCTCGCCCGCGCGTCGAGACAGCTCACCTAAGGGGATCAGCTTGGCCTCGCCGATGTGGCCCAGCGCGCCGTCGAACTCGTCCGGCTCGCGCACGTCGAGAATCTGCACGCGGCTGGCGACCTCCTCCAGTGCCTGCGGCGCCAGTTCCCAGATGCCGGCGAAGGTATAGGTCAGCGGCGCCCAGATCGGCTCGCTCATCGCCGCAGCCTCGTTCTGCGGCCGGCCGCAACGCAAGTTGGCGGGCACGGCCACCTCGATCTGCTTGGGGTGCGGCAAATGCAGGTTGTTCATGTAGCCGGCGAAGTCGTCCTCGCCGATGTCCCCGCCAAGTCGCGGGTTGAAGCGGCGCTCTTCGGCGACGCTGGTGACGGTCAAGCCGCGGTAGTCGTGCCCGGGATAGAGCAGGCACTGAGCCGGCAGGCGGAAGATCTGCGCGTGGACCGAGCGGTACATGACATGCGGATCGCCCTGCTGGAAGTCGGTGCGCCCGCTGCCGCGGATGAGCAGGCAGTCGCCGGTGAACGCCATGCCCTCGTCGTCGAGGACATAAGTCAAGCAACCGTCGGTGTGGCCGGGCGTGGCCCGCACCTGCAGGTTACGCGTGCCGAAGGTGATGCTGTCGCCGTGGACGAGGTAGCGGTCCGCCTCAACCGCGCCGCTCGCTTTGGCCAGCGCGATCCGGCTGCCGAACCGCTGCTTGAGCAGCCACGCACCGGTGACATGGTCGGCGTGCACATGGGTTTCGAGCGTGCACACCAGCCGCAACCCCAGCTCGCTCAGCAGCGCTGCGTCGCGCCTTGCCTGCTCGAAGACCGGGTCGATCAGAACGGCCTCCGCGGCCTTGTCGTCGCCGAGCAAGTAGGTATAGGTGGACGATTGCGGGTCGAACAGTTGTCGGAAAATCAGCATGGGAGGAAGCTTGGGATCAGGTGGGCCACAGGTTGCTAACGCATCACCGTCGCGCGCTCCTCGCGCCAGGCGGCTTCGTCTGCCGCTGCCAGCCGCTCCAGATCGCCCGGCTGCGCAGCGGGATCGTCCACCCACTCGCGGAGCAACTCGCTGCCGTTGATCAGATCGATCGCCAGCCGCTCGCGCTCGTACTCGTACGGGAAGTCGCGCCACAACGGATAATCCGGCTGCAACTCGCGCAACGCCTTGAAGGCTAGCGCCTGCAGGCGCCAGGGCCGGAACGCCTGGTGGTCGTAGTGGAGCGGATCTTCCACGTGGATCTGCACGCCCTCGCACAGCTTCCCGGCGTGCTTGTGGAACGTCGGCTCGAACCAGCAGGGGCGCAGGATACAGCCGTCCAGCCACTGCGGGGCGAGCGCCCGCATGCGCGCAATGAGCTTGCGCGCATCGAGGTCAGGCGCGCCGAACAGTTCGAGCGGGCGCGTGGTGCCGCGCCCCTCCGACAGCGTCGTTCCTTCCAGCATGACGGTGCCGGCATAGCAGCGCGCCATCCACAAGTTGGGCGCGTTCGGGCTGGGGTTGACCCAGCTGCGCTCGAGCAGCGGCCAGCCGTACCCGGGTCCTCGCTCGGGCCGCCAGCCTTCCATCTCGATCACGCGATACTCGACATCGAGCTTGAGCGCGGTGACGAACCACCGCCCCAGCTCGCCCATCGTCAGGCCGTGTCGCATCGGCAGCGGGCCGGCGCCGACAAAGCTCTCCCAGCCCGGGCGCAAGCGCAGGCCCTCCACCGGCCGGCCGGCGGGATTGGGCCGATCCAGTACCCACACCGCCTTGCGGGCGCGTGCCGCCTCCTCCAGCACATAGCGCAGCGTGGTGATGAAGGTGTAGATGCGGCAGCCCAAGTCCTGCAGGTCCACCAGCAGCACGTCGAAGCTGTCCATCATCGCCGGCGTGGGGCGGCGTACCTCGCCATACAGGCTGAATACGGGGATGCCGTGCACCGGGTCGTCGAAATCCGCCGATTCGGCCATGTTGTCCTGCTTGTCGCCGCGCAGGCCGTGCTGCGGGCCGAACGCGGCGGTGAGCCGGACATCCTCGAGCGCCGCAAGCGCATCCAGCGAGTGCACCAAGGCGCGCGTAACCGATGCGGGGTGCGCGAGGAGCGCGACGCGACGCCCGGCGAGCGGGTTGCGCAACGCCGGCTCGGCCAGCAGACGATCCAGACCGAACTGCATTCAGTCTCCCATGCTCGGCGCGGCGGCGTCCGTCAAGGTAAGGACGAACCCGTCGGCATGATGGAAATCCGGCTTTCCCGGCGGGTGTCTCAACGCCCAGTACGAGAGGCGGCCCTGCGCATCCTCGATCACGGCGCTGAGCGCGAGCCGCAACACCGCGCTCGCCCGCATGATGGGCAATGTGTCCAGGTCGAGGTTCGCCTCCAGAACGAGTAGATCATGCTCGCGCCGCACCCCTAGCCGCGGCGGGTGCGCCAGCTCGGCCGGCGTCATGCCCGCGCGATAGGCGCTGAACCCATAGGCTGCCCACTGCGTGGATGGTGCGAAGTTGAACTCGACGTAGCCGGCAGCGCCTTTCGCAGCCACGAACGCCTCGAAGCAGGTGTGTTGCCAAAGCTTATCGGCACGGTGCGATGCGCCTTCAGGGGGAATGCGCAAGCGTTTGAGGTCGCCTCCCAGCGCATAGCGCAGTGTAAGCGCTGTTGGACCCGGCCGGCTCACCTGCGCCGCGAGGCGGTGCACTGCTTCGCAGGAGGTGTCGGGGTGGCTGACCAGCAGGCGATCGACAGACATGAAGCGAACAGCGGCGCCTACGCTGGCGCACGGTCGAGCAGGCCCCGCTGATAGTCGTCGAACGCCTTGACCAACTCGTCGCGCGTGTTCATCACGAACGGCCCGTAGCGCGCGAGCGGCTCGCGGATCGGCTCGCCGTCGGCATAGAGCAGCCTTGCACCTGAAGCGCTCGCGATGAGCGATACGCCCCCCGTTCCGCTCAGAATTGCGAGATTGCCCTTGGCGAGCTCGCGTCGCGTGCTCAAGGCGTCCGGTGCATACGCTGCGCCTTCGTATGCATAGACGAAGCAGGCGCGCGAGTCGGCGACGTCAATTTTGAATTCGGCCTCCGGCGCCATCGCCAGATCCAGGAGACGCACCGGGATGAGCGTGCTCGCCGCGCCCTGCGCGCCGAACGCCTCGCCCGCGATCACCCGCACTGTCGTCCCCGCACGCTCCACCGAAGCGATCTTCTCGGCGCGCACGTCCTGATAGCGTGGCGGCGTCATCTTCAGCCGGCCCGGCAGGTTCACCCACAGCTGGAACCCGCGCAGCCGGCCGTCTGCGCGCTCGGGCATCTCGGAGTGGATGATCCCGCGCCCGGCGGTCATCCACTGCACGTCGCCGGCCTCGATCACGCCCTGATTGCCCACCGAGTCGCCGTGCCT
>Ga0335070_10010880_pt1 | contig 10636 bp, 8 predicted proteins | sample Lox_Sample_13_FD_206722 | JGI IMG/M metagenome (GOLD analysis project Ga0335070, IMG submission 206722) | Soil microbial communities from Loxahatchee National Wildlife Refuge, Florida, United States - Lox_Sample_1.3 | ecosystem: Environmental > Terrestrial > Soil > Wetlands | place: USA: Florida...
TTCTTCGACGCCCCGGAGCGCCCGCGATGGCTCGATCGCTATCGCTTCGCTCTCCGGGTGACGGAGCAGGGTAGCATCGTTTCCATCGGTGACGGCATCGCGCACATCGCTGGACTGCCGTCCGCGGCAATGGAAGATATTTTAGAATTCGAGGACGGCAGCCGTGCCGTTGTGTTTGCGCTGGAGCCGGAAAACCTGAGCGCAATTCTCTTATCCCAAGGCGATAAACTGACCGCCGGAGCCGTCGCTTATCTGTCGCGCCAACGCTTGAGCATTGCGGTCGGCGACGCGCTCATCGGCCGCGTGATTGATCCCCTCGGTGTTCCCCTTGATGGCGGTGCCGTCCCGGAATGCAGCGGTCGCCGCGAGCTGGAGAGATTGTCTCCGCCGATCATTCATCGCGAGGTTGTTAACGAACCGCTTTATTCGGGCAACAAGATCGTCGATACGCTGATTCCCATCGGCAAGGGACAGCGCCAGCTGCTCATCGGCGACAACGGATTGGGGAAAAGTTCTTTGGCGATCGACACGGTGATCAATCAAAAAGGTAAAAATGTCTTGTGCGTGTACGTATTGATCGGCCAGAAGCGCTCGTCTGTGGTCAGCACCATTGCGACTCTAGGCGATGCCGGCGCGCTCGGACACACTACGATCGTGGTCGCCGAGGCGACCGCAACGCCCGGTCTGCAATATCTTGCTCCCTTTGCCGGCTGCGCCGTGGCCGAAGCTTGGATGGCTCAGGGCAAAGATACCTTGATCGTTTACGACGATTTGACCGCCCACGCTCAGGCCTATCGCGAGCTTTCCTTGTTGTTGCGCCGGCCGCCGGGGCGCGAGGCGTTTCCCGGCGACATTTTTTATTTGCATTCCCGCCTGCTCGAACGCTCGACGCGTTTGGCGGCAGCCCAAGGCGGCGGCAGCATGACGGCGCTGCCCATCATCGAGACCCGCGGCGGCGAGATCGCCGCTTACATTCCGACCAACCTGATTTCGATCACCGATGGCCAGATCTATTTTGACGCGGGGTTATTTGCGAGCGGATTTTTGCCGGCCATCGACGTAACCAAATCGGTGTCGCGGATCGGCGGCAAGGCACAGAACCGGCATATTGCACAGGAAGTCGGCCACATGAAGCTCGACTATTTGCAATTTCTCGAACTAGAAGTTTTCACCCGCTTCGGTGCGCGCCTGGAACCTTCCATCGAAGCCAAAATTCAACGGGGCCGCATCCTCCGGGAAGCGCTCAAACAAGACCGCCTGGCGCCGGTGAGCGACGTGTTTCACATAGCGTGGATGGTTGCCTACAATGACGGCTATCTGAGTCGCTTGAGTGCCGATCGGATCGCGCCGGCGTTGCGTCGCCTGGAAGAGTCCGTGCGCAAGTCAGGCCTGACCTTGGCAAGCAAACGCAACGAGTGGACGCGGCTCATCGCTGCCGTGCTGGAAACTTTCACCGAGGGGGGAAAGCTACATGAGAACGATTCCCAGCAGTGATTCCCCGTCGTGCCCTCGTGGGCCAACAGGCCGTCCATGAGCAGCCGACGCGACATTGAGATTCGCCTGAGCAGTCTCGACGAAATCAAGGAGATTATGAACGCGATGAAAAATCTCTCCTTGATGGAGGTGCATAAACTCGCCCGCTTCCTCGAAAGCCAGCGTCGGGTCATCGAGAGCATTGGAGCCGCCGCCGCCGATTTCCTGCAATTTCATCGCAGCGAGTTCCTCAACGTCGAGAAATTTCGCGACCTGTTCCTGTTAGTTGGAAGCGAACGCGGCTTTTGCGGTGACTTTAACGAAGCGGTGATTAGAGCCTTCGCGACTTACGGCGCGAGCGCTGTGCAAAAGTCCGTGGTCGTCGTCGGCGCCAGGTTGGCGGCCAAACTGGGCGGCGATGCGCGGCTGCGAGCCGCGATTGACGGAGCCAGCACGGTCGAAGAAGTGGACGCGGTGCTTGTCAAGTTGATGCTGGCTTTGACCAGCCCCAGTGTTCCGAGCGCATCGGAAGGCCCGCTGCGCCTCACGGTGTTGCACCACCAACCGGACGCAGAGCCCGTCGCCGTCACGATCTTGCAGCCGTTGCAATCCGCTTCGCCCAAAAATACGCGGTTCGCCCACGCGCCGCGCCTCTACTTGACTCCTCAATCGTTTCTGACCGGATTGGTCGAGCAGTATCTTTTTGCCGAACTGCACGAGATCCTTTACAGCTCGCTTATGGCCGAAAACCAGCGGCGCATGCAGAACATGGATTCTGCGGTGCGCCGTCTCGAAAAAACCTCCGCCGAGCTTCTGCGCAAACGCAACAGCCTGCGCCAAGAGGAGATTACGGAGGAAATCGAAATCATCATGTTGAGCGTGGGCGCGCTGGAATGAGCGCGCGGTTGTATTGACCAGCTTGCGCATTTCTGAAACCCTTTTGTCTAGTCGCGTGAAGCGCGGCCAACGCGATCTGGCTCGGGTTCGATGCACGCCAATTCAGCGCTCATTCAATGGAGTTGAATACTTGAGATGAATCCTCAGGAAAGACCACTCGGGTGGGAAGCGATTGGTGATCGATACTCTGGCCCGATGAGCGCCGACATCGAGGGAATGGACTCGTTGGTGGATCTCGCCCTGGACTTGCGCTGTTCGTGGAACCATGCCGCGGATGAACTATGGCTCTCGCTCAATCCGGACCTTTGGGAGTCGACACGCAATCCCTGGGTGATTCTCCAAACGGTGTCCCGGGATCGACTAAAAACTTTGCTCGCAGACGGCAGGTTCAAAGCGAAACTTGCAGCTCTCGTTCAGGAGCGGCGCAACCTCTCGGGGGCATCTTGCTGGTTTGGCGAGAACTATCCTCAGGCTGCGCTCACCGCCGTCGCGTATTTCAGTATGGAATTTATGCTCAGCGAGGCGCTGCCGATTTATTCCGGCGGGCTTGGCAACGTTTCCGGAGACCAGCTCAAATCCGCCAGCGACCTCGGCGTCCCCGTGGTGGGCGTCGGCCTGCTCTATCAACAAGGTTATTTTCGCCAGGTGATCGACAAGGACGGCGCGCAACGGGCGCTCTATCCTTATAATGACCCGGGGCAACTCCCCATCACGCCGGTGCGCCAAGCTAACGGCGAGTGGCTGCGTGTCGAGCTTGAGTTTCCAGGCTACAAGGTGTGGCTGCGCACCTGGCAAGCGCAGGTGGGTCGCACGCGGCTCTATCTTCTGGATAGCAACGACCCGGCGAACTTACCGGCGCACCGGGGCGTTACCGCCGAGCTCTACAGCGGCGGCCCCGAGCTGCGCTTGCAGCAGGAATTGATCCTCGGCGTCGGCGGCTGGCGGCTGTTACGGGCGCTCGGCGTCAAACCGGAAGTGTGTCATCTCAACGAAGGCCACGCGGCCTTCGCCATCCTCGAGCGGGCTCGCGACTACATGGACGAAACCCAGCAGCCTTTTGACGTCGCACTGATGGTGACACGAGCGGGAAACTTGTTTACTACCCATACGCCAGTTGAGGCGGGCTTTGATCGTTTCTCGGGCGAGCTCATCGAGCATTATTTGCGTGACTACTGCGAGGAGAAACTTCGCATCCCTGTCCAAGCTTTGACAGCGCTTGGCCGCCAGAACGGCGACGATCGCGTAGAGCCTTTCAATATGGCTTACCTCGCGCTCCGGGGAAGCGGTAACGTGAACGGCGTCAGCCGACTCCACGGCGCGGTCAGCCAGCGCATCTTTCAAGCGCTGTTTCCGCGCTGGCCGCAAGTCGAGGTGCCGATCGGGCACGTCACCAACGGCGTTCACATGCCGAGCTGGGATTCGGCGGAAGCCGACGAGTTTTGGACCACGCACTGCGGCAAGGACCGCTGGTTGGGCACGACGGAATCGCTCGAAGACATCGTTCGTGCGGCATCGGATGAGAAGCTCTGGAGCCTTCGTGCAGCAGAAAGAAGGGCTCTTGTCGAGTATGTGCGCAAGCGACTCTCGCTGCAACTGACTGCTTCGGGGACAACGCTTGAAGACCTGTCGATTGTCCAACAGATTTTCGATCCCGATGCGCTGACCCTTGGCTTTGCCCGGCGCTTTGCCACCTATAAGAGGCCCAACCTCTTGTTGCATGATGCCGATCGCTTGCTGCGCATCCTGACGAATCCGAAGTACCCCGTGCAACTCGTGATTGCCGGAAAGGCGCATCCTGCGGATGAGCCGGGGCAGCTCATGCTTCAAGAATGGGCGCGATTCATTCGCCGCCCGGAGACGCGCAGGCACATTGCCCTGCTGAGCGACTACGACATGGTGATGGCCGAGCAGTTGGTTCAGGGAGTGGATCTTTGGATCAACACGCCGCGGCGTCCGTGGGAAGCCAGCGGCACCAGCGGCATGAAAGTTCTCGTCAACGGCGGTCTAAACCTATCGGATCTCGATGGTTGGTGGGCCGAGGCCTACACGCCGGACGTGGGTTGGGCTATCGGCGATGGGCAAGAGCATGGTGATGATCCATTCTGGGATGCCGCTGAAGCGGACGAGCTCTACACCTTGTTAGAGCGCGAAGTGGTTCCGGAATTTTATAGCCGCGACGAACGAGGTGTCCCGACTGCTTGGGTTGCTCGAATACGGAAGAGCATGGCCCGGCTCACGCCATTTTTTTCCGCCAACCGAACCGTGCGTGAGTACACGGAGAAGAATTATCTTCCCGCGGCCGAAGCGTATCATCACCGCTCGGCGGATCAGGGCGCTTTGGCAAAGGAGTTGGTTCAGTGGCGGAGTGCTATTGAACGGCATTGGTTTAAGCTACGATTCGGCGAATTAAGAGTGAAGACCGATGGGCAGTGGCATTTTTTTCAGGTGCCAGTTTATCTCGACGAACTCGATCCGGAGGGTATTATGGTCGAGCTTTTCGCCGAGCCGAACCATGCAAACGAAGCCATTCGTGAAAGAATGGCCCGTGGCGAACAACTTGTGGCGGCGCGCGGCTTCAATTACAGCGCGCGAGTCCCGGCTTCGCGCCCCGCCGCTGACTACACGCCGCGGGTGGTGCCATTTCATCCCGCCGCCAAGATTCCACTGGAGGAGGCGCATATCCTGTGGCACCGGTAGCGGAAGTTTGCGACACCGATCTTTGCGCTTTCGAAAGCGGCTGTATTGAGTGATCTGAGAACGCACAGGAGACCGAGGCATGGGGTATCGAGCCACACTCTCTGCAATCCCGGGCGTGCGCGGAAAAGGAGCCGCTGGTTTTCTTATCGAATTAGTCGCGGCAACGAAACCGCAAATCGTGGTGCCGGCGTTCTGTGAGCACGAGCAACTGGCTGCCTTGGCGAAAGCTCTCGCGCCGGCGCGCGTGACCTTCGAGACGCCGATTGCGCTATGAGTCCGGTTCCCGGCGCCATTCCGCTGCTCACCCGGCCGTTCTATTTCTTGCGTCACGGCGAAACCGAGAGCAACGTGCGGCGCATTGTCGCGGGCTCCCTCGACGTTCCTCTCACCGAGGTTGGGCATGCTCAGGCGCGCGCCGCCGCTCTTCTGCTGAAGGATCGGGGTGTCACTGAAATCTATTCGAGCGCGCTGCGGCGCGCGCGGGACACGGCGGATTGCGTTGCCGCGCTGCTCCATCTGCCCGTTCGGGTGATTCCCGGGCTGGTCGAGCGTCGCTGGGGAGTTCTCGAAGGGCAGCCGCGAGAATTGCGCGTGCCTGGAATGACACCGCTGGGCGCCGAGACGCCGGAAGAGTTCTCGGAACGGGTGATGCGAGCGTTCGCTGAAATCGAGGCGGAGGGCGTTCCGCTTGTCGTGGCGCATTCCGGAGTGTTTCGGACGCTCTGCCGCGCGCTTGGCCTCGCCGAGCCCGCCGAGCAGATCGCCAATGCGCGCCCGGTGCGCTGTCTGCCGCCGACTCTGGACCACGCCTTCTGGCGGTTGGAGCCTCTGTGAAACGAACCCCTTGCAGCGCCAGACTACGCGCGCGTTCCAGCAGGCAGGTGTCTAACCGCATAGGAAGTTGGGTCAGTAAATTTATTCGGAGGGATCGGTGAGTTCCATGCCAACGCCCATCCTCTTAGCCGATGGCCTTACTCGACGTTTCGGCACGTTCACCGCGGCGAATGCAGTCACCATTTCCGTTGGTGCGGGGAGGTTTTCGGTTTGCTGTACCTTCCATTTTGCAAAATTTGAACATCGAAACGGAAGAAAACTCTATTGGCCCGCCAATTCAACTTTACCTTAGCCTCAGCACGTGACCTGCCGCGCGTCATTTGGGTGCTGGGCTGCGGCTCTTTGCTGATGGACGCGTCCTCCGAGCTGATTCACTGTTTGCTGCCAGCATTCATGGCCTCGACGCTGGGGGCGAGTATCCTTACCATTGGCTTGGTCGAGGGTATCGGTGAAGCCACCGCAGCAATCACAAAATTGTTTTCCGGCACGATCAGTGATTTTTTCGGGAAACGCAAATTTCTCGTCGTGCTCGGCTATGGTGCGGCGGCTCTGACCAAACCGGTTTTCCCGCTGGCCCGCTCGATACACTGGGTATTGGCCGCGCGCTTTCTTGACCGTGTCGGCAAAGGCATCCGCGGCGCGCCCCGGGATGCGTTGATCGCCGATATTACTCCGGCGCATTTGACCGGCGCGGCCTATGGATTGCGCCAGGCCTTGGATTCCGTGGGCGCCGTTGTTGGTCCCTTGTCGGCTTTTTTCTTCATGGGCTTGTTCGAGAATGACATTCGAGCGGTTCTCTGGATCGCGGTGGTTCCCGCGCTGATTGCCTTTACACTGTTCGCATTGGGTGTCACGGAGCCTGAAGGCTTGGTCCGCGACCGCGTTGTAACCGGCGTTAAGCGTGGTTTTGACGTGCAACGGCTGGCTTTTCGTTATTGGATCATCGTTGGACTTGGCGCGTTGTTTACCTTGGCGCGTTTCAGCCAAGCGTTTTTATTGTTGCGAGCGCAGGATGTCGGACTGTCTATCGGTTATGTCCCCCTGGTGATGATCGTTATGAACATCGTGTTCGCTGTGGGTGCCTACCCTGCAGGGATTGCTGCCGACCATGGGAGCCGGCAATGGCTGCTGGTTGCCGGACTGGCAGCGTTGATTTTGGCGGACCTCGCGTTGGCTGGAGCGCGTACGCCGGTTCCAGTGTTTGTAGGCGCGGCGTTTTGGGGGCTGCACTTTGGGCTCACCGAGGGGGTTTTCGCAAAAATCGTTGCCGATGAGGCGCCCGCGGAATTGCGCGGCACTGCCTTTGGCATTTTCAATTTCGTCACTGGACTCGCGCTGCTTGCCGCCAGCATTCTCGCCGGTGCGCTTTGGACTACCATGGGTCCCGTCGCTACCTTTATTGCCGGTGCCGTTTTTGCCGCGTTCACGTCGCACGCTAATGACCTCTCGCCAATGGGTTCGAGCGTCTGTCGGCAATACTGAAAGAAGAAAAAGGGAGGAGTGGCTTAACTATTATTCACTTCGCGGTGGTAATAAGGTCGTCGAGCGCTTTCTTAAAAGTAGAATAATCTTCCGCTCCTTCAATCGTCTGCATGACCTTTACCGACGAAGTCTTTGGATCTGCGACACCCAATAAAAAAGTCGGCGTGACTTTTACGCCGGCGCTCTTGCCGTCCGCCAGATCTTTTTTCACTCGGGAAGCGGTGGCATCGCTCTCCAGACAGCGCGTGAATCTGTCGGAATCGAGGGCGAGCTTTTGTGCATGGTTTGCCCAATCGTTGAAATAGTGGCTGTCCTGCGAATCGAACAGGCGGCTATGCATCGCCCAAAACTTTCCTTGTTCTGCGGAGCAGATCGCCGCCTCGGCGGCTTTAAACGCATACGGGTGGCTTCGTTCTAGAGGAAAATTTCGGAAAATAAATTTCACTTTGTCCGTCAAGACATAATCCTTATCAATTCGGGGAAATGTCTCGCGGTGGAAACGAGCGCAGAACGGGCATTGATAATCAGCGAACTCGATGAGGACAACTCTGGCATTCTTGTTACCCTTGATGACTTGGAGTTCATCGACACCGACAAGCGATTGACCGAAAACCGGTTGACTCATCAAAAGAAACAAAAAAACGAAGGCGTAAATCATTGTAGAGCGCAGATGATTCATAACTATGACCTCATAGAATAAAGCCGCTGCTTCGAACCAAATTGGACGTCATCTGCAGCACGGTCAACAAGGTTTGGCCGGGTCACCCGAAAGAGAGGCGCTTGTCGCCTCTCTTTCGTAGCGCTTACGGCTGAGGACGACTTAATCACCGCCCCCCTCATCGCAGTACTTCATGCGTGCGTTCTGCACTCTCTGCCTGCAGACTTCATCGTATCCCACGGGATCGTGATCACAAGCTCCGTAGAAATCAACGATGTCGCCGCTGTCCTTGCTTTTCAACTGAGGTTTGTTCGTGGACAAAGTACTCGGCTGAATCGCGGGGAATTTTAGGTGGCAGAATGTCCCAGCCTTGTTCAGAGGGACCGCGGAAATAACCCCAGGCTTAACCCCCTTCACGCCGGATACTTGAGCTAAAACGACATTCGACCCGTAAAGCGACAGTGCGACCGCAACCGCAAGCGCCAATTTAACCTGTTTCATTGATGTTCACCTCCTTTCGTTTTGTGATGTAGCAGTGGATTGCGCAAAAACAGTGCCACATAGATTTCAGCAGAAACAGATCGGCTGATAGAACATCGCCGTCCGCCGCTATTTTCCGGAGAGGCTTAAGATCTCTGAGGCTGTCTGGTCGTTTTTATTTGGGGGCAAAATAGAAGAGGCTAGACAAATTAGCAGGTTGATGGGCGCGGACATCGACTGGCCCGGTTAATCGAGTAACGCAACGATCTTTGCGCCATGACCGAAAGACAACCCACATAATCCGTCCGCTGCTCCGGCTCGTTATCAAGGATGACAAGCGGGCCTTCGGTTCTTTGCAATCTCGCGAAGTCGATATGGCGTCTGCGGTTAATCTTGAAATAATAATGGAATTTCTTTTCCCTCGAATAATCGTTAAGTTGGTGGTGATTTTGCAGCAAGCAGCATGTTATTAGAGGTAAGCTGGGCACTTGGATCGCAAATAACGGGGTCAGAAGTTGAGTCTGAAAAGCAACGGTCTCTAGCAAGCCGATGTCGGTAAAAATTGAATGATAATAGCGAAATCCACTGTTCTTGAAACGCAATCGCTTACGCGGCGCTTTGACAAACTTATTGCCGCTAACGCGGTAACGATTTCGGTGGCTACCGGGGAAGTTTTCGGTTTGGTTGGGCCCAATGGTGCGGGCAAGACCACAGTGATCAAGATGTTGACGACTTTATTGCCACCGACCTCGGGCACGGCTCATGTAGGCGGCTTTGATATCACCCGCGAGCCGGCGAGTGTGCGGCGCATCATCGGCTACGTGCCGCAAGCGCTCTCGGTGGATGGCTCCCTTACGGGCTATGAGAATTTACTCATCTTCGCCAAACTCTACGATATCCCGCGCAGCGAGCGAGAGACGCGTTTGCGCGAAGCGCTCTCCTTCATGGGCTTGAGCGAAGCGGCAAATAAGCTCGTTCGCGAGTATTCCGGCGGCATGATTCGCCGCTTGGAAATCGCCCAATCGACCTTGCACCGGCCGCGCGTACTGTTTCTTGACGAGCCGACAATCGGCTTGGATCCAGTGGCGCGCCAGGCGGTTTGGGAACACGTCAAAGGTCTGCGCGACCAATATGGCACGACGATCTTTCTGACCACTCATTATATGGAAGAGGCCGACGACCTGTGCACGCGAATAGCAATCATGCACGCCGGTAAAGTCGTGGTCATCGGCACGCCAGCAGAACTGAAGGCCGCGGTCGGCGGCAGCGGCACGACGCTGGACGACGTGTTCGTCCATTTTGCCGGTGACACGCTCGAGTCAGGGGGGAGTTTCCGTGAAACCGCAAGCGAACGACGGATGGCGAAACGATTGGGCTGAGCGGGGTGCAATGAGTTCCCGTAGTACTGTTGCCGCGGTGGTCGCGTTTGTTGATAAGACCTTGGTTATCACCGAACTCGAGGTGCGCCGGCTGCGCCACGATTTTACTGAAGTCATTGCCCGGGCAATTCAACCGGCACTGTGGCTCTTGCTGTTCGGTGAAGTGTTCACCAAGGTGCGCGCTATTTCCACCGGCAACGTGCCCTATCTCGACTTCATGGCGCCGGGAATTCTCGCCCAAAGCGTGCTCTTTGTCGCGATCTTTTACGGCATCAGCATCATTTGGGAACGCGATCTCGGCATCGTCCACAAATTTCTCGTGAGCCCGACGCCGCGCGGCGCGCTGGTGCTGGGCAAAGCTCTGTCGGCGGGTATCCGTTCGTTATCGCAAGCCGTGATCATTTACATTCTCGCGTTGCTACTGGGCGTCGAGATGAATTGGCACCCGGCGGCGCTTCTCGGCGTGGTGGTCACCGTCGTCCTTGGCGCCGCGATGTTTTCTACGGTGTCGTTGATCATCGCGGCGCTGGTCAAGACCCGCGAAAGATTCATGGGCATGGGACAGGTGCTTACCATGCCGCTGTTTTTCGCCAGCAACGCGATTTATCCGATCTCGCTGATGCCGACCTGGTTGCAGATCATTTCGCACATTAATCCGCTGACCTACGAAGTCGATGCGTTGCGCGCCTTCATGTTGGCCCATGGGACGAGCACGTTCGGGGTGGTGCTCGATTTG
>Ga0335070_10010881_pt1 | contig 10635 bp, 2 predicted proteins | sample Lox_Sample_13_FD_206722 | JGI IMG/M metagenome (GOLD analysis project Ga0335070, IMG submission 206722) | Soil microbial communities from Loxahatchee National Wildlife Refuge, Florida, United States - Lox_Sample_1.3 | ecosystem: Environmental > Terrestrial > Soil > Wetlands | place: USA: Florida...
GGCCGCCTACTTCAAAGAAATTGTCGTCCGGCCGGACGGTTTCACGCATTAATAGTTGACCCCAGATGCCTGCGACTATCTCCTCGTCTGGATGCAAAAAGACGACAGCTGGAAGGGACGGCGTATGCGATGAAGCCCACCCGGCGAGTTCCTTTCGATCGACCTTGCCGCTGGGAGTTAAGGGCAACGCTGGAACCACGTGGATCGCGCTGGGTATCATAAACTCGGGCAGCGAAGTACTCAGCAATCGCCGAATAGCCGAGCCGTCCGGTCGATGGCCATCTGCCACGACGATGAAAGCCGCAAGATGCGGGGACCGCCCTGAGTTTCCCAGCACCACGGCCGCGGTAACGACTTCAGGATAGCGCAGCAGGGCCGCCTCGACCTCTCCTGCTTCGATTCGGAAACCGCGAAGTTTCATCTGCGCATCGAGCCGGCCGAGAAATTCGATTCGCCCGTCCTCACGGGCTACAACTAGATCACCTGTGCGATACATCCTCTCCCCTGGGATGGTCGTGAACGGATTTGGCACGAAGCGCTCGGCGGTCATGTCTGGCCGCCCGGCATAGCCGCGGGCTAATCCGAGCCCGCTTATGCACAACTCGCCGGGGCATCCCTGAGGGACGGCGTGTAAAAACTGATCGACAATGAAGCTGCAAACACCGGGAATATCGGTCCCAATCGTTACCTGCCGCCCCGCCGCACACTCATCCCAGGTCGCCCAAACCGTGGTTTCCGTCGGTCCGTATGCATTGATTAAACGAACCCGATTCGCCCAATCATCAACAAGCGATTGCGGAGAGGCCTCGCCGGCAACGATCATCGTTCGCAGGGTGCCGATTTCTGACGAACGGACACCTGCCGCAACTGCTGGTGGCAAGGTAGCCAGCGTTATTTTATAGGTGCGGATCTGTTCGGCAAGCTGCTCACCGATCATAGGCTCCAAACTACTTAACATATATAAGGCTCCCCCGCGTCCCAAAGCCAGCATGATATCGGCCACTGAAGCATCAAAACTAAGGGCAGAGAACTGCAACACGCGTTCACGTTCCTCATCGGAGAAGACGACTCGCTGTGCCGCGATGAGGTTCGCGACACCGCGATGCGTGAGCTGTACACCTTTCGGTTGCCCGGTTGAACCAGAAGTGTAGATAACGTACGCGAGCTGATCGAGGTAGCGTGCTTGACCATCTCGAGGGCGTGCTGGCTCTCGAATTTTGATCAAATCTGGCACAACGACGGGAAGTCCTTCGGCCGTGATTGCATCGACAAGTCGTTGTTCTGTGATCACCAGCGTTGCGCCGGAATCGTTCAATATATAGCTCAGCCGTTGCGCTGGCAGCCGTGGATCGCAGGGCAGATACGCGGCCCCACACTTCCAGATTGCGAGAAACGCAGCTATCGCATCGCACGTTCGATTCAACGCAACGGCTACGACCTGCTCTCTATGCACAGCATGGTCAGTCAGAACTTCAGCGAGTGCGTCGGCACGCCGGTCGAGTTCGCCGTAGGATAGGCGCGTCGCTCCATCCAAAACAGCGAGTCGACCCGCTTCCCGTACGGCGCGCTTTTCAAAATCGTTCAGGAAGTGCTCAAGGGGGATTACTGTTGTAGCAGCCTTGCTTGATGTGCCCATCGCCGAAAGTGCAAGACCTGAAATTGGCGAGTCAGGAATGAGCAAAGCGCGGCCGAGCAGGTCGATTGACATAATGACCAGCGCGTCGATCTGAGCGCCCGCAAATAGAGCCGAATCAAATTCGGCCGACAGCAAGAGATCGGTTCCGTGCTCTTCAATTACTATGCAGATATCTACGACACTGGAAGGCATTGGCTCGTGCAGGTCGCGATGCATGATACCTACCTGGAACGGACAGGAGGAACCAGTAGTGCGTTGCAAGCGGGGAGGATAGGCATCTTGTGGTGAAGCGGCTTGCTGAAGGTATGCTGCCTGCAGCTGGGTTCGGCAATGACGCAGGAATTCTCTAAAAGTGGCGCGGGGGTTCACGTCGAAAACGACAGGGAATACGGAGGCATCCACGCTCGTAGTACCCCTTTGCGGCGGACACGCAAGCGTGATGGTCGAAGCCCTCGCATAGCGCGAAAGGCAAATCGTTAATGCGGCGGAAAACGCCGTCCAAATGAGAGAAGTGTTACCGCAACAAATACGACCGACCACATCGCGTGTCTCAGGTGGCACCAGCAGGCATCGTTGCTGGCGTTCGCCCGCGTTATGTGCGGCATTCGAACGCAGGTACGCGGTAGTATCGACGTTTGCAAGAATGCGCGCCACACGGTTCGGCTCTCTGTCACTCTGCTTCAGTTTCACGCCTACAACTTTCCTAGAAAGTGAAATCGGAATCGCCCAGCAATGAGGTAGCGCGGCCTTGCGGCATTAGTGCAGAAATCGGTGCCGTCGGGTTCGCGGTACCGTTTTCCAGTATGGACACGATTCGAGTCAACCGGTCTTTAGCGATGTGGAATTCAACTGCATCGCCGGAGTGCAGCGCGGCCTCGCTGCCCTCAGAATTGAACCAATAGGAGACTGCAGGAGCACGGGCGGCCAATGTGGGTGCCTTGCCGCGCGCCTCAAAGCAATCAAACGCAAAGGCGAACACCGCATCAGAGGACGCATGCGTGTGCTCGCTCGACGTTAGCGCAGCTTCGACGCGTTCCGCTAGCGCTGGAAGAGAAGGATCACCGGCCAGATCTATTTCGTAAGCACCTGCCTGATTCCCACCGTTCACAGTTGCCACACAAATGCATTCATCTGTGGGGCGAGCTTCTGCAGAGCACACCGCAGCGAGATACAGTGAGGGCAGACTGCAGCCTACCTCTGCCACAACTTTGGCGGCTGCATCTCTGATTGACATTTCGATGTGGAGACGTACACAGCCGGCACGAGGATTTTGCGGCGTAAAGACAGGCGACCATCCCTGGAACGACGGGTTCCCGCGTGCGTTAAGCTCGACCCTCCAGCGGCCGTACGGTCGTTCCGCAATGAGGCCTCTTCGCCGAGCCGTTTTAAGCAACTTCTCCGATTCCTGCCATTGAGGTGCTTCTTCCGTCATTTCAAGCCCGAGCACGAATCGCATCCAGGGCTCCAATCCCATTGCATAGTTGTAGATTCGACGCGCTCCAATGGATTCTGCAAGCTCTAAAGCGGTCCGAGCGTTTGCCCCGTGATATCTCCGATCGTGATTTTGCTCCGGGGTGGGCTTGCGCGGGAAGAACGGGCCGCACGTCCACAAGAGCGGTGCGCCTACGGATTCACATCCGATGAATAGAGTCTCGATCCGCCCGATTGATTTTCGTACGTATTCGTACGTCCGCCGGTCAAGGCAGTCGGAATCGGCGGCGAACCACATCTGGTGCTTGCCGGCCCGCACAACGTACCCTGATTTCCCGTGCCCCAGGTCAGCGTGTTCGCCGAGGAAAGGCACCGCAATGATCTCGCCATCCCGAATGGGTAACGATTCGAGTACATCCATCTCGACAACGTTCCGGAATCCGATCAGGTGTGCTAGGAACTTCAGGCTGATGTCACCATAGAGCAGGCCCATTGAACGCGGAAGCACCAACGTCTCTATACGTGGACGAAGACGAAGTAGCGTTTCGAGCGAAAAGTGGTCCTGGTGATTGTGTGTCACCAATGCGAAGTCTATGTGGGGAGGCAAATCCTGCAATGACTGAAACTCCACCCCAGCACCCGACTCTACAAAAGGATCAGTAAGTATTGACGTCCCATTCCATTCGACCAGCATGCAGGCGTGCCCGAAATGTCGCACGCGGATTGCACCGTTCGTCGGCTCATCGGCATTCTGTTTTCGCGCCGGCACGAGTAAGGTCATCAACAATGCTGCATCGCGATCCGATATCCCGAGCACCTCTCGAAACCTACCCAGCGGCGCCGGATTTATATCGGTCTTAAAAAGCTCGTTCACGCGCGTATCCGAAAAAGCCACATTCCACTCGAGATCACCTTTTTCGCGAAGCCGCGGCGTGCTCATGAAAAACGCGCGGTGGCGATTCGTCCGCTCAAAGAGTCGCAAGTGTTGTAGGCTCGGCGTGTAGTACCGATTCGAAAGCAACGGCTCGATTACCCGAACAGTACCGCGATGCATGTAATCATACGTCAGTTCGACACAGCCTTTCAGCGTTTCAGGAACCGAGGAATAAAATGGCTCGAGCGACTGCCCGTGAGTTATCGCCGCGATGCGGGTCACAAAGTCTGTGAGTTCATCAGCTAACGCGAGTTGACGTGAACGTCGCGATCGAATGCAGTCGAGCAAAACCCGGACGTCATCTACCCGATGAACAGGGATGTCGACGAACGGCCCACCGATAAGTTCGGGATCGCGAGAGGCGCGCACGTGAGATTCGGGATCTTGGAGATACGATTCGAGGGTAGGAATTTGATAATTGCTCAGATGTAGACATGATGTCGCCGGCGCGATGAGGTGCGACCAAGCCCACCAGCGATCAACAAGCGGTTCCACAACTGTGGAGGGTTTCAGTTGGTACAGATCGTCACCCATAGAATGGCCTCAGCCGAACAAGAACTCAGAATGCGAACTCCGATTGTGCAGCGGCCATCGTTCGGACGCCGCTTAATTTTTGCGAGGGGTTGTGGGCGGCAATATCGACTATGCCGGTGAATCGCCGCAGGACTGCAGCAGCCGCCTCGTGGCACACCGCCGCGGGGTTGTACTCGAGATATCCTTCGAGTACATTGCGGACAGGCCTCAATAGAAGCGCCATCGGAAAACGCGCTTCGGCGGCAGGAAGCTCCGAAACCGTACAGTGGACACCGTCGAGATCGAGCTTGGCCTCAGGTGTGTTGTCGAGGACGAACCAGAATTCGAACGGTAGTCCGGCACCCGTTCCCGCAAGCCGCGCGAATGGTAATGCACGGTGGGCATAGGCCTCGTCGACTGTCACTCGCACGCGCGCGAACAACTCTGCGATTGTCGGGTCTCCAGCAAGATCGGTGCGCATTACCAAGGTGTTTAACATGAGCCCGATCAGATCGCGGCACTCCGGCCGTTCCCGTTCGGCGAAGGGCGTGCCCGTGACGACATCGAACACGTCGAACACCGTGCCGAAGGATGCCTGATAACAAGCAAGGAGCCCGGAAAACAATGTGACACCGCACGCGCGGCAGCGCTCTTTCATCAGACGCGAACGCTCGGAATCCAGCGCGAACTCGAGGCGCCCGGCGTCACGAACCGATACCTGCCGACAGAGCCGCGGTGGCGATGCGAGTTTCTTCTTCCAGTACGCCGAGTCAACCGCCCACCGATCGGAATCAAGCCCTCGCTGCCAGGCGGCGTAATCCAAGTATTGAATCGGAAACTCCGGCATTGGACTGCTGTTGTACAGAGCCGCCAGTTCGCGGAGAAACACGCTGACCGACCACCCATCGCAGACGATGTGATGCATCGAGATCAGAAGCTCGCTCCTGTTCGGCCCGAACCGCATCAACACAGCCCGGAAGCATGGTGCGGATTCTAGCTGAAAAGATCGTGTCGCGAAACCACGGCGATACGTGGTTGCGGCCTCCGAGTGCGGCGCATCAAAGTCGGCGAGGTCCAGACTGAAAGCCGACGGGATAACGCGCTGACGCGGCACGCCCTCCGATTCGAAGAACACTGTGCGCAGGCTGTGTTGGCGTTCGACGAGCGCACCGAGCGCACGTTCGAGGGCGCCCAAACACAACCCGCCTGTGATATGAACCGAGATCGTGCCGTTGTAGGCCACCGAATCGGGCGACATTCGGTAGAAGGCCCACAGCGGCTGTTGCGAGTACGAGAGCGGTGCCTCAGCGACACCTGGACGACGTTGAATCGGAACGGCTGGTGCGGCAAATTGGTTGATTTTGGCGGCGAGGCTCTCGATCGTCACGCGATCGCGCAGGAGATCGAACGGTGAAATCTCGATGCCGAATTCAGCCGTTATTGCTGCCGCGAGCTTCACCGCACTCAGAGAATCGCCGCCGCACTCGAACAGATCGGCTCCTGGTCGGGCATTCCCTGAACCGAGCACCTCAGCCCAGATACGGGCAACAGGATGCCCTTGCGCTGCAGGCGCGACCGATTCGATGTGCGTGCGGGGCAGAACCTCGAAGTCGGGAAAACGTTCCGCTGCAATCGCGTCTAGCGCCTGTCTGTAGTCGTTCATCACAGCGCCGGTGTTCGGGCTGCGCCCAAGACCAGGAATCAGCCGAATCTCGCAAGCCTCGCCTGGTGCGATCAGCAAGGTGAAAACATAATGCGTGCGGCCACCCGAGCCGTCGAACTCGCCAACTGTGATGCCGTCGAATCTGATTCCAGCCGTGAGCGGGTAATTCTGGTACACGAGGGCGGTGTCAAAGAGCGGCGCAGTTCGGGCGACGCCATTCCAGTCCCGAATCTCGGCGGGAGGGATGAAGCTCCACTTCTGCAACGCCGTCGCTCGTTTCTGGAGCAAGCCGAGCAGGTTGCCGAGATCGCAATCGGCGATGCTCACTCGCAGCGGCACGGTGTTGATGAACATGCCTGCGATCTCATCCGCGTGTGGCAGATCCTCGGGGCGGCCTGACACTGTCAGTCCGAACGCGATGTCATCCGAGCCCGACCACCGCCCGAGCACCACCGCCCATGCGGCCTGAAACACCGTGCTCAACGAAACGCGATATTTCCGCGCAACTTCTTTGAGAGCCGTCGTCTGAGCCACTGGCAGTACGTGGCGGATGTCACTCGCCTCGCTTACCTGTTGACGCGCGGCCTGGAACACTGCCCGCGGCTCGTAGCCCTGCAACTCGGTTTGCCAAAACGCCTTCGCCGCGGCAAGGTCCTGACGCTGCACCCACTCGATGAAGGATCGGTAGGGAGGCGCGGGCGGTACAGGTAGGCCTGCGTACTCACGAAGCGTGGCATTGAGCAGCAGAAACACAGACCATCCATCCAGAATCAAGTGATGATAATTCCAGATCAGCCGAGCGCGGCCTGCGTCCAGCCGCACCAGCGTCCATTCCGAGAGCGGGGCCTTGTTGACATTGAATTCGGAACGTCGGTGGCCGCGCCAGTCCACGTCCAGATGCCCTGAATCGTTCCATGGGACTCGCGCATCCCGATGTACGACTTGAACCGGACTTGGTAGTCCATCCCAGTGGAACGACGTTCGCAACACCGTGTTCCGCGCTGCCGTTTTATTCCATGCAGCACGGAATCGCGAAGCATCCAACGCGCCTTCCAATACGCACGTGAACGTCTCGGAATAGAGGGCGGGTGCGGCTTGAGTGGTCAGCAGCATACCTTGCTGGGCCGGTGACAATGCGTAGATATCTTCTATACCGGCTGCCATCGACCTTTACTCAGCAGCGATCACTTTTACCAAGGCGTTCAACTGTTCCTGATTCAACCCGGCGAGCGGAAAATCCCGCGTCGACAGCGCCTGCGCGCCCGCATCCAGCATTTCCGCCAGGCATCGCTCGAACCTCTCCGCCACCCGAGCGAACACCGCCTCACTCCACATATCCCGCCGCGCACTCATCTCCACCATCAGCCGCCCGCCTTCCAAACCCGCCTGCACTTCCAACCCGTACACCTGCCGATCCGGCGCCGCTGCGGCCCACTCCTTCAACTTCTCGGCCCTCACAGGCACCGGCCCACCATCACGGCCCCACGCTCCATCCAACTGCCCCAGGTAGTTCATCAACGCCCACCCGCGACACGCCAAGCCATCCCGCACTTCACCATCCGCGTGCAGATACCGCAACATCCCGTACCCGCTGCCACGCCCCGGCACCCCCTCAAGCGCCCGCCGCACCGCGCCCAGCGCTTGCTCCGCCGTCGCACCCGCCTCCACATCCACCATTACCGGATAGATCGCCGTGAACCATCCGACCGTCCGGCTCACATCCACCCCCGGCTCCGCATCCCGCCCGTGCCCTTCCATCTCGAGCGGTACGCCACGGTCCGCTCCTTCACCCGCCAGCGCCCAGGCCAGCGCTCCCGCTACCGCCTCCTCACAGGCTGCACTCGCGGCCGCCCCCGCGCGCTCCACACTCCACCGCCACAATCCTCGCTCGCCCGCAACACCGCCCCACACCGGCACTCCACTCGCACGCACACGCCCGGTCTGCTCACGCCAGTACTCCAGCTCCCCATCCCGGCCCCCGCGCACCAGGGAATCCTGCAACCGACGCGCCCACTCGCCGTAGCTCACTGCTTCCGCGTACTCCTCCGGCTCCGCACCACGCCGGTAGGCTTCCAGCGCTTCCCCGAGATCCTCCACCAGCACCCGCCACGAGTAGCCGTCCACCGCCCAGTGATGCACCACCACCACGGCTTCCCGCCTTTCGCCCTCCTCCAGCCATGCTGTCGCCACCACCGGACCGCGCTCCAGGTCCAGCATCCCGCTCAGACGCTCCCGCACTGCGCGCATCTGCTCGCGCCGCGCACTCTCGTCCAGCCTCTCCACGATCACGCGAACGCTCGACTCTGCATCCGCGTACCGTTGCCGCACCGCCCCTCGATTCCATCGCAGACGCAGCGCCCCATGCACGCCCGCCAGCCACTGCCACGCCCGCTGCCACATCTCCACCGTGATCCCCGCGCCCGGCTCCACCACGATCGCCTGCTCCAGCGCCTCTTCGCCCAACTCTCCATACCAATGCTGCACGGGCGTCAATGGCGCTTCGCCTTCCACTGGCGATTGCCGCTGGTTCTCCCCACCGCCCCGCACCTGGCATCGTGCCGCCAGCCGCTCCACCGTCTGCGCCTCGAACACATCCTGCACACTCAGCACGTACCCCGATCGCCGCGCCCGCGCCACCACCTGCAGGCTCAGGATCGAGTCACCCCCCAACTCGAAAAAGTTATCCTGCACCCCTACCCCGCCAACCGCCAGCACCTCGCTCCAGATCGCCGCCAGCTTCCGCTCCGTCTCACTCCGCGCTGGCACCCGCTCACTGGCCACCCTCTCGAACACCGGCCGCGGCAGTACCTTCCGGTCCACCTTCCCGCTCCCGGTCAGCGGCATCCGCTCCAGCACTCCTATCCAGCCTGGCACCATCGCCTCTGGCAACATCCGCCCCGCCCACTGCTTCAGCTCCGCCGCTTCCAACCGCTGCCCCTCGCGCGCCACCACGTACCCCGCCAGCACCTTCTGCCCCGCTCCGCCTTCCACCACCAAAGCCGCCGCCTGCGCCACTCCCGCGTGCGCTTCCAGCACTCGCTCCACTTCTCCCAACTCCACCCGCACCCCGCGGATCTTCACCTGCCCGTCACTCCGCCCCAGGTACTCCAGCTCCCCATTCCCTTGCCACCGGCAACGGTCCCCCGTCCCGTACATCCGGCTCCCAGGCTCGCCGTACGGATCCGCCATATACCGGCTCGCCGTCCACTCCGGCCGCCCTACGTAGCCCTGCCCCACGCACGCTCCGCCCAGGTACAGCTCCCCTTCCACACCTTCCGGCTGCAGCTCCAAACCCTCGTTCAACACGTACGTCCGCACGTTGGCGATCGGTCCCCCCAGCGGCTCACCGCCACTCTCCGCTCCCCCTTTGCACCGGTACCACGTCACATCCACCGCCGCTTCCGTCGGCCCGTACAGGTTGTATACCGTCACCCACGGCGCACGCTCCTCGATCCGCTTCACGACCCCGCTCGCCAGCGCTTCTCCGCTCGCGATCAGCCGCCGCAACCGCCCCCGCTCCACCCACTCCCGCTCTTCCACGAATGCTCCCAGCAGCGCCGGCACAAAGTGCACCGTCGTGATCTGTTCCTCGCTCACCAAACGCGACACATACCCGCTGTCCTGATGGCCCCCGCCGCGCGCCAGCACCACCACCCCGCCCGCCAGCAGCGGCCAGAACAGCTCCCACACCGATACGTCGAAGCTCAGCGGTGTCTTGTGCAGCACCCGCTCACCCGGTTCCAGCTGCAGTGCCGATTGCATCCACTCCAGCCGGTTCACGATCGCTCCGTGCGTGTTGATGGCCCCCTTGGGCTTGCCCGTCGACCCCGACGTGTAGATCACGTACGCCGTGTCGTCGGGCCGCATGGCTCTGACCGGCGGCCCCGTCAGCCGGCGGCCCGCCTGTTCGGCTACCACCAGCGTCGCGTTCAGTTCGGCAGCGGCCCGTTTCCACCGCTCCTCGCTCACCACCACCTGCACTCCCGCTTCGGCCGCCATCCAGCGCCGGCGCTCCAGCGGCTGGCCCGGCTCCAGCGGCAGATACGCCGCTCCGGCTTTCAGAATCCCCAGGGCGTTGGCCAGCAGGGCCAGCGATCGCTCCTCGACCAGGCCCACCACCTCGCCCCGGCCCACGCCCTGTTGGTGCAGTTGCCAGGCGATTGCGTTGGCCCACTGGTCCAGCTCCTGGTAGCTTAGGCTCTGGCCTTCGTAGCGCACCGCTTCCTGGCTGCCGTATCGCCGGGCGACCGCTTCGATCCGTTCGTGCAACCCGTGCGGGGCACCCCAGTCCCGCTGCTCGCCTCGGCTCCAGCTGAGCAGCCGCTCCCGCTCGGTGCCCTCTATCAGCGCGATCTGGTTCAGGCGCAGGCTGCTGTTCATCGCCGCAGCTTCCAGAATGCGTTGCCAGTGGGTCAGCAGTTGTTCCATCTCGCCGCAGGTGTACAGTTCGCTCGAGTA
>Ga0335070_10010883_pt1 | contig 10635 bp, 8 predicted proteins | sample Lox_Sample_13_FD_206722 | JGI IMG/M metagenome (GOLD analysis project Ga0335070, IMG submission 206722) | Soil microbial communities from Loxahatchee National Wildlife Refuge, Florida, United States - Lox_Sample_1.3 | ecosystem: Environmental > Terrestrial > Soil > Wetlands | place: USA: Florida...
CGTGGTGCGCGGGGTGGCGGCGCTCCGCGCCGTGCCGGGGCGATTTGAGAAGGTCGAGGCCGGCCAGCCCTTCGGCGTGGTGGTGGATTACGCCCACACGCCCGACGCGCTCGAGCGGACGCTCCAGACCGCGCGGCAGTTCGCTGCCGGCCGGGTGATCGCCCTCTTCGGCTGCGGGGGCGACCGGGACCGGGGCAAGCGCCCCATCATGGGCGAGGCGGCGGCCCGCCTGGCGGACCTGGTGGTGGTGACCTCGGACAACCCGCGCAGCGAAGACCCCGATGCCATCGTGGCGGAAATCGAGGTCGGGGTCGCGCGGGCAGGTACGGGCGCCGCAGAGCATGTTACAATTGCAGACCGGAGGGAGGCGATCGCGGAGTCCCTGCGCCGCGCCCGGCCCGGGGACCTCGTGGTGCTCGCCGGCAAGGGGCACGAGACCTACCAGATTCTCCGGGATCGCACCATCCCCTTCGACGACCGGGTGGTGGCGCGGGGCGCGCTGGCGGCCCTCGGGTTCCGCGCACCGGCGGGCGGCTGATGCGAGCGGACCGACTTCCGGGGCCCCGGGGGAGGGGCGCATCGTGCTCACGCGAATCGGCGGGCTGGACACCTTCTCCAGCGGGCAGGGGCAGGGCGAGCCGGTCCTGCTGCTCCACGGGTGGGGCGTCACCAGCCAGAGCCTGGCCGGCGTCCAGGAGATGCTGGGCGACACCCACCGGACCGTCGCGGTGGACCTGCCGGGTTTCGGGTGGAGCGAGCGGCCGCCCACGGCCTGGGGGACCGCGGAATACGCGCGGCATGTGGTCGGCCTGATGGATGCGCTCGGCATGGCCCGGGCGACGGTCCTGGGCCACTCCTTCGGCGGGCGGGTCGCCATCCGGATGGCGGTCGAGCACGCCCCGCGCGTCGCGCGGCTGGTCCTGGTGGCGAGCGCGGGCATCCGCCCGCCCCGCGGCGTCCGCACCCGGATGCGGGTGAGGGCGGTCAAGCTGGCGCGGGCGCTCTTCAGCCTGCCGGTGTGGGGGCGCCTCGGGCCGCGGCTGATCGAGCGACTGACCGAGCGGGTCGGCTCCCGCGACTACCGCGCCGCGGGCGCGATGCGGCCGACCCTGGTGAAGCTCGTGAACGAAGACCTGGCACCGCTGCTGCCGGCCATCCAGGCCCCGACGCTGATCCTCTGGGGGGACCGGGATCAGGAGGTGCCCCGCTCGGCCATGGAGCGCATGGCGGGCGCCATTCCCGGGGCCCGGATGCTGGTCTTCCCGGGGGCGGGACACTTTCCGTTTCAGGACGCGCCGGAGGCCTTTGCCCGGGAGCTGCGCACCTTCATGGCCGAGGGGGCCGGGCGGCCCATGGAGCACCGCCGGTGAGCGCCAGGGCGACAGGGTCGATGGGGGCCGCGCTGCGGCGAGGCGCCCGCCTCGGCGTCCCGGCCGCCGCCGTCGCGGTGGGGGTGGCGCTCGACGGGCTGTACGTCCTGCAGCTCGAGCGCTACAAGCCGGAGCGCTATGCCCAGTGGCTCCGCGCGCACCGGGGACTGCTCCAGCCGCGGGCGGTGGCGGGATCCCTGGCCGGCCTGGGCGGCCTTGCGCTCGTGTTCGATGCACTGGGTGCGCACTGGCTCCTGCTGCTCGCGCTCTGGCTGGTCGGAGGGCATGCCGCCCTCGCCCGGTGGCGATCCATCCAGGTCAGCCAGCGGCTCCAGTTCACCCCCCGGGCGACCCGGGTCGCCGCCGCGACGGCGGGCCTCGGGACGCTGGCGCTCGCCGGCGGACTGATCGCAGGCTGGCTGGCGGGGGGCGGCCCGCCCCTCGCGTGCCTGCTGGCGGGGGCGATCCTGGGGGTGAGCCTGGGGGGGCTGCTCGCCCCCGAGCTGGTGCGCGCGGCCTCGCGGCTGCTGCTCCCGGTGGAGCGGCGCATCAACGGCCGGCTGCTCGGCGAGGCCGAGACGCGGATGCGATCCTACCCGGGGCGGGTGCTGGGAATCACGGGAAGCTACGGCAAGACCACGACCAAGTTCATCGTCGCGAACCTGCTGGCGGCGAAGTACCGGGTCCGGAAGACCCCGGACGGCGTCAACACCACCATGGGGATCACCCGGATCATCCGCGAGGAGCTGCGGGACGAGGACGAGGTCTTCGTGGTCGAGTGCGCCGCCTACGGCCCGGGCGAGATCCGCGAGGTCTGCGACATCATCCGCCCGCAGCTCGGGATCCTCACCGCGGTGGGGGTCCAGCACCTGGAGCGCTTCGGGACCCCGGAGCGGATCGCCGAGGCCAAGTACGAGCTGCTGGCGGCGCTGCCGCGGGGCGGGACGGCGGTGGTGAACGCGGACGACGCGACCTGCCTCCGCCTGGCGGAGCGTGCCCGGGCCGAGGACAAGCGTGTCCTGCTCTACGGGCTCGCCGCGGAGGGGGTGCCGCTCGCGGTGCGCGGTACGGACCTCAGGGTGAGCGCCCGGGGGAGCGCGTTCCAGGTGGCGACGGCGGCGGGGGAGTCCGCCCGCTTCGAGACGCGGATGGTGGGGCGCTGGAACCTCTCCAACATCCTGGGTGCCGTGGCCGCGGCGCTGGAATGGGGGGTGCCCCTCGAGGCGCTGCGGCCCGCCGTGGCGGCGCTCACGCCCGCGCCCCGGCGGCTGGAGGTCCGGGAGGAGGGCGGGATCGTCAAGATCCTGGACGTGGCCAACGCCAACCCCCGGGGGGCGGAGATGGCTCTCGAGGTCCTGGGCCAGTTCACGGGCGGCCGGCGCATCCTGATCACCCCCGGCATGGTCGAGCTGGGATCCGTCGAGGCGGAGGAGAACCGGCGGTTCGGGCAGCTGGCGGCGGCCGTCTGCGACTACGTGGTGCTGGTGGGGCCGGAGCAGACCCGCCCGATCCGCGAGGGGCTGGCGGACCGCGGCTTCCCGGCGGACCGCATCCTCACCGCGCGGCAGACGGAGGAGGTGGCCGACCAGCTGGACGGGATCGTGGCGCCGGGGGACATCCTGCTCTACGAGAACCGGCTGCCCGACACGTACCTCGAGGCGCGGAGGTGATCGGGTCATGAAGCGGGTGGGGCTCATCTTCGGCAGCCGCTCGGTGGAGCACGAGATCTCGGTGACCACCGCCAGCAAGGTGTTCGAGGTCCTGCGGCAGCTCGCGGCGGAGTACGAGACCGTGCCCCTCTACCTCAACAAGGCGGGCGCCTGGCTCACCGGACGGGGGGTGGTGCGTCTCCTCGAGGTCGAGGCCGAGGGACGCACCTGCCTGGAGATGGCGCGCCGGAAGGAGCTGCAACAGGCGTACAAGCAGGCCCTCGACCGGCTCCAGCGGGCGGAGAGCGCCCCGGAGGTGGAGCAGCTCTTCCCGGCCCCGGACCCCTCGATCCGGACGCTCTGCCAGAGCCCCGCGCAGCGGGGGTGGTTCCGCCGGCAGCTCCCGGCGCGGCTGGACATCGCCTTCCCCACCGTCCACGGCACCCACGGCGAGGACGGGACGCTGCAGGGGCTGTTCGAGCTGGCGGACCTGCCCTGCGTCGGACCGGGGACGGCGGCCTCCGCGCTGGGGATGGACAAGATCCAGTCCAAGCTCTGCTTCCGGGGGGCGGGGCTCCCGACGCTGGAGGCCACCTGGTTCACCCGGCACCAATGGCTCGAGGACGAGGGCGCGGTGGTGACCGCGGTCGAATCCGCGCTCCGCTACCCGGTGGTGGTCAAGCCCGCGGTGGCCGGCTCGAGCGTGGGGATCGGGCGGGCGGCGAGCCCGCCAGAGCTGCGGCGGGTGGTGGGCCAGGCGATCCGCTTCAGCACGCGGATCCTGGTGGAGCGCGCGCTGGACGAGCGGATCGAGGTCCAGTGCGCCGTCCTGGGCAACCACGCCCTCGACGTCTCGGAGTGCGAGGAGCTGCTGGGGGCGGGCGCCATCGTGAGCTACGAGGACAAGTACCTGGGCCGCCCGGAGCGGACCGAGGCCGCCGACCTCGCCCCCAGCGAGATCCCGGCCCGGATCCCCGAGGCGCTGACGCGCCGGGTCAAGGAGCTCGCCCTCGCGGCGTTCCGGGCGCTGGACGCCCGCGGCATCTCGCGGGTAGATTTCCTGGTGGACCGCCGGAGCCTCGAGCCCTTCGTGAACGAGGTGAACACCCTGCCCGGGTCGCTGTGCCTGCGCCTCTGGGAGGCGAGCGGGGTGGCCCCCGCGGCGCTGGTCTCGCGCCTGCTCGCACTGGCGGTCGAGGCGCACGCCGAGAAGGCGGCCACCCGCTTCGAGTCCCAGGAGGGGAGTGCCCTGGTGGACAAGAAGCACCTGATGAGCCCGAGGAAGTGACGTGTTCTACCACCTGCTGTACCCGCTGGCCAAGCAGTTCGGGGCGTTCAACGTCTTCCGGTACGTCACCTTCCGGACCGCCGGCTCCTTCCTCACGGCGCTGGTCATCGCCCTGATCCTGGGGCCGATGATCATCCAGAAGCTGTCGGAGCTGAAGGCCGGGCAGGTGGTGCGCCAGGACGGCCCCCAGAGCCACCTCAAGAAGGCTGGGACTCCCACCATGGGCGGGGTGCTGATCCTCCTCGCGGTGGTGGTGGCGACGCTGCTCTGGGCGCAGCTCAACAACCGGTTCATCTGGCTCGCGCTCTTCGCCACGGTGGCCATGGGCGGCGTGGGGTTCCTGGACGACTACCTGAAGCTCACCCGGGGCACCAGCACGGGGCTTCGCCCCCGGCAGAAGATGGCGTGGCAGGTGGGGATCGGGCTGCTGGTGGGCGCCTACCTCGTGCTGTTCCCGGCGGACCCCCTCACCACCACGGTGCCCATCCCCTTCCTGAAGACCTGGCTGCCGAACCTGGGCCTGCTCTACATCCCCTTCGCCATGGTGGTCATCGTGGGCTGCTCGAACGCCGTGAACCTGACGGACGGCCTGGACGGGCTGGCCATCGTCCCCACGCTGATGGCGGCGGCGACGTTCACGCTCTTCGCCTACGTGGCGGGCAATTCCGCCATGGCCCACTATCTGCAGGTCATCTACGTCCGGGGGGCGAGCGAGCTGCCGGTCTTCGCGGCAGCCCTGGTGGGGGCGAGCCTGGGCTTCCTCTGGTTCAACGCGCACCCCGCCCAGGTGTTCATGGGGGATACGGGCTCGCTGTCGCTGGGCGCGGCGCTGGCCACGGTGGCGCTGGTCAGCAAGAACGAGCTGGTGCTGGTGCTGGCCGGCGGCTGCTTCGTGGTGGAGGCCCTGTCGGTCATCATCCAGGTGTTCTGGTACAAGCGCACCGGGAAGCGCGTGTTCCGCATGGCGCCCATCCACCACCATTACGAGCTGAACGGCCTGCCCGAGCCGAAGATCATCGTGCGATTCTGGATCGTCTCCTTCGTGCTGCAGGTCCTCTCGCTGACGACGCTGAAGCTACGATGAGAGGAAACAAAGGGCGTTCGGCGGTTCGGCGGTTCGACAGTTCGAACGTTCGGATGGGACAAACGCGTGGGTGAGCTGGAGCTACGCGAAAAGCGGGTCACGGTGGTGGGGCTGGCGCGGAGCGGCTTTGCCGCCTGCAAGCTGCTGGCGGACCGGGGGGCCAGCGTCCTGGCGACTGACCTGGAGCCGGCCGAGAAACTGCGCGTGGATCTGGAGGCGCTCCGCCACCTGGGGGTCCGCCTCGAGACCGGCGGGCACACGGCGTCGAGCTTCCTGGAGGCCGATCTGATCGTGCTGAGTCCCGGGGTGGACGCAAAGGTCCCCCTCGTGGCCCAGGCCGCGGCGCGCGGGATCCCGGTGTGGAGCGAGGTGGAGCTGGCCTACCGGGTGACCACGGCCCGGTTTCTGGCCGTCACCGGGACCAACGGCAAGAGTACGACCACGAGCCTCCTGGGGGCCATGGTAGAGGCGGCGGGACTGCCGGGGGTGGTGGCGGGCAACATCGGCACCGCGCTCTGCGAGGTGGTTCCCGCGCTCTCGGCGGCCCACTGGGTGACGGCGGAGCTGTCCAGCTTCCAGCTCGAGACCATCGTGGCCTTCCGGCCCCGTGTGGCGCTGCTGCTGAACCTGGCGCCCGACCACCTGGACCGCTACCCGGACGTGGCGAGCTACTACCGCGCCAAGGCCCGGATCTTCATGAACCAGACCGCCGAGGACGTCGCGGTGGTGAACGCCGACGACCCACCGATCCGCGATTACGTGCAGGGAATCCGCGCGCGGGTGCACCACTTCAGCCGCCGGGAGGCGGTGGGGACGGGGGCCTTCCTGGACGGAGACCGGCTGGTGCTGGCGCAGGGCGGGCGGCGGGAGCCGATCTGCCCGGTGAGCGCCGTGCGCATCCATGGGGTGCACAACCTCGAGAACGCGCTGGCGGCGGCCGCCGGGGCGGCCGCCATCGGGGTGCCGGCCGCGGCGATGGCGAAGGCGCTGGCCCGCTTTCCGGGGCTGCCCCACCGGCTCGAGCCGGTGGCGACCATCGGCGGCGTGCACTACGTCAACGACTCGAAGGGGACCAACGTCGGCGCCGTGGTGAAATCGCTGGAGGGCTACGCGGGCGGCGTGATCCTCATCGCCGGCGGCAAGGACAAGGGGGGCGATTTCACCCCGCTCCGGCCGCTCCTCGCGACCCGGGTCCGGACCGCGATCCTGATCGGCCAGGCGCGGGCCAAGATGGCCGGTCAGCTGGCGGGGGCGTGCCCCCTGGAGGAGGCCCCGACGCTGGAGGCCGCGGTGCGGCGGGGCGCGGAGATCGCCCGGCCCGGGGACACGGTGCTCCTATCGCCGGCCTGTGCGAGCTTCGACATGTTCCGGGACTTCGAGCACCGGGGAGAGATGTTCCGCCAGGCGGTGCGCCGCCTGACCTCCCCGGGACCTGGGGGTGAGCGTGCTGGCTGAGGGGCGCCTGGGATCGATCACCCCCCTGGAGGCGCTAGCCGGGCCGGAGGCGCCCGAGCCGCTCCGCCGGGTCGAGATCTCCCAGCCAGGCCCCGAGCCGGCCGGGCGGGGCGGCGTGGACCGCTGGATCCTGGTGGCGACGCTCCTCCTGGTGGGGCTGGGCATCGTGATGATCTACAGCGCCAGCGCGATCCGCGCGGAGGCGCGGTTCCACGACCCGAGCCACTTTCTGAAGCGGCAGCTCCTGTACGCCCTGGTCGGCCTGGTGGCCATGGGCTGGGCGATTCGGCAGCCGGTAAAGACCTTCCAGCGCCTGACCCCGATCCTGTTCCTCGGGAGCCTCCTGCTCCTGCTGCTGGTGCTGGTCCCGGGGGTCGGGGTGAAGGTGAACGGGGCCCGCCGCTGGCTCCGATTCTTCGGCGTCTCGTTCCAGCCGGCCGAGCTGGCCAAGCTGGCCGCGATCCTGTTCCTGGCAAGCTACCTCGCCCGGCGCCAGGATCGCCTGGACAGCTTCCTGGACGGGTTCCTGCCGCCGCTCGTCCTGACGGGCCTGATGGCGGGGCTGATCATCCTGCAGCCCAACTTCGGCACGGCGGCGATCCTGCTGCTCACGGCCGTCCTGCTCTTCTACGTGGGAGGGGTCCGCCTGAAGCACCTGCTGGCGGCGGGGGCCGCCGCCCTGCCTGTCCTGCTCCTCGTCATGCTGCGCTCCTCCCACGCCTGGACCCGGGTGCTGGCGGTGGTGGATCCCAACCGGGTCTCCGCCAAGGCCACCTACCAGCTGGACCAGTCCATCTTCGCCCTGGGGCCGGGCGGGTGGTTCGGCCGCGGGCTGGGAAAGAGCATGCAGAAGCTGTTCTTCCTCCCCGAGCCCCACACGGATTTCATCTTCGCCATCGTGGGAGAGGAGATCGGCTTCGTGGGGGCGATGGCGGTAGTCGTGCTCTTCGCGGTGCTCCTGTGGCGAGGGACCCGGACCGCGGTGCGGGCGGGCGATCCCTACCGAGCCTCGCTGGCGGTCGGGATCACGGGACTCCTGGTCGGCCAGGCCGCCATCAACATGGGCGTGGTGAGCGGGCTCCTGCCGACGACGGGCGTCCCGCTGCCGCTGGTCAGCTACGGCGGGTCGGCCCTGGTCATCGCCCTGTTTGCCCTGGGGATCCTGCTGAGCGTCTCGCGACGCTCGGCCTGAGGGCGGTCGGATGCCGCAGTCGATCGAGGGGCGGGGAACGATCGCGGAGCCGAGGGTGCGGTGCGCGTCGTGATCACGGGTGGCGGGACGGGCGGGCATCTCTTTCCGGCGCTGGCGGTGCGTGCGGCGCTGCTCCAGCGCCACCCCGGCGCCGCGATCCTCTTCGTGGGCGCCGCGGCCGGGGTCGAGGCCGGGATCCTGCCCCGCATGGGTCTCGACTTCCGGGGTCTGGAGGCGCCGCAGGTCAAGGGCCGCGGGCGGCGCGGGCAGCTGCGGGCGCTCCTGGCGCTGCCGGGGGTCGTGGCGCAGGCCCGGCGGCTGCTCCGCGAGTTCGCGCCGCGGGTGGTGCTGGGGGTGGGCGGCTACGCCTCGTTCCCCTCGGTGGTGGCCGCGCGCCTCCTCCGCATCCCGGCCGTGATCCACGAGCAGAACGCCTACCCCGGGCTGGCCAACCGGTGGCTGGGGCGGGGGGCGGCCGCGGTGGCGGTCTCCTTTGAGGCGGCGGCGAGGTTCTTCCCCCGGGGGCGAACGACCGTCACCGGGAACCCCGTCCGGCCGGAGATCCGCCCGGCCGATGCCGCGGCCGCCCGCGCGGGCCTGGGCCTCGCACCGGAGGCCTTCACGGTGCTCGCCTTCGGGGGGAGCCAGGGGGCCCACCGGATCAACCTGGCGATGGCGGAGGCGCTGCCCCGCCTGGCGGCGCTCCGCGGACGGCTCCAGTTCCTCCACGCGACCGGCGCCCAGGACGCGGCCCAGATGCGGGAGGCCTACCGGGAGGGCGGCTGGCGGGCGCGGGTGGAGCCGTTCTTCGAGGACATGGCCGCGGCCTACGCCGCCGCAGACTTCGTCGTCGCCCGCTCGGGCGCGAGCACCGTGTTCGAGCTGGCGGCGCTGGGGAAGCCGGCGCTCCTGGTGCCGTACCCCTTCGCGGCCAACGATCACCAGCGGCTCAACGCCGAGGCCATGGTTGGCCTGGGGGCGGCCTGGATCCTGCTGGACGCGTACTGCGACGGGCCGCGGCTGGCCGCCACGGTGCAGGCGGCGGCGGAGAAGCCGGAGGCCCTGCGGGCGATGGGCGAGAAGGCGCGCGCCCTGGCCCGGCCGGAGGCGGCGGAGCGCATCGTCGAGCTGCTGGAGCGGGCGGCGGCGCCGCCCCGCGGCTGAGACCGGACATGTTCAAGCGGATCCGGCACATCCACTTCGTGGGGATCGGCGGCATCGGGATGAGCGGCATCGCCGAGGTGCTCCACAACCTGGGCTACGCGGTGAGCGGATCGGACGGCCGCGAGTCCGAGAACACGCGCCACCTCCTCTCCCTGGGGATCCCGGTGGCGATCGGGCACGATCCGGCGCATCTCGGCGAGGCGGACGTGGTGGTGCGCTCCTCCGCCGTCGCGCCCGACAACGTCGAGCTGGTGGAGGCCCGGCGGCGGCTCATCCCCGTGATCCAGCGGGCCGAGATGCTGGCCGAGCTGATGCGCATGAAGTACGGTGTGGCCGTGGCGGGGACCCACGGCAAGACCACCACGACCTCCATGGTGGCCGCCGTGCTGGCCCGCGGGGGCCTCGACCCGACCATCGTCATCGGAGGGCGCCTGAACGCCCTGGGGACGAACGCCAAGCTGGGACGGGGGGATTTCCTGGTAGCCGAGGCGGACGAGAGCGACGGCTCGTTCCTGAAGCTCTCGCCCACCATCGCGGTGGTCACGACGGTGGACGCCGAGCACCTGGACTACTACCGGGACCTCGCCCACATCCAGGACACCTTCGTCGAGTTCATCAACAAGGTGCCCTTCTACGGGCTGGCGGTGCTGTGCCTGGATCAGCCCAACATCCAGGGGCTGCTCCCCCGGGTCGAGAAGCGCTACGTGACCTATGGCCTCCGCAGCCAAGCGGATTTCCAGGCCCGCGACCTCGTCTTCCAGGGCATGACCTCGACGTTCGCGGTGGCGTGGAAGGGCGAGGTCCTGGGCCGGGTGGCGCTCCGGGTCCCGGGTGTCCACAACGTCTACAACGCCTTGGCGGCGACGGCGGTGGGCCTGGACCTGGACCTGGAGTTTCCCGCCATCGCGGAGGCGCTGGGGGGGTTCGCCGGCGTAGCGCGGCGGTTCCAGGTCCTGGGCGAGGCCGGGGGGATCCGCGTGGTGGACGACTACGCCCACCACCCGGCGGAGATCCAGGCGACGCTCAACGCGGCCAAGACCGGCTTCGGACAGAACCTGATCGCGGTCTTCCAGCCCCACCGGTACACGCGGACGCAGGCGCTGCTCCCCGAGTTCTTCACCGCCTTCTACCAGGCGGACCAACTGTTCGTGACCGAGATCTACCCGGCCGGCGAGCGGCCGATCCCCGGGGTCCGCGGGGAGCAGATCGCCCTGGGAGCGCGGGAGCACGGCCACAAGCAGGTCCACTACGTCCCCGCCAAGGAGGAGCTGCCCGCGCAGGTGCTGGCGGCGGCGCGCCCCGGGGACATGATCCTGGTCATGGGGGCCGGAGACATCTGGCGGGTCGGCGAGGAGATCCTCCGCCGGCTCTCGGCCGAGGGCCGCTGAGGTCATGGTGGTAGTGAGCGAGGCGCTGGTGCAGGAGCTGCGCGG
>Ga0335070_10010884_pt1 | contig 10635 bp, 7 predicted proteins | sample Lox_Sample_13_FD_206722 | JGI IMG/M metagenome (GOLD analysis project Ga0335070, IMG submission 206722) | Soil microbial communities from Loxahatchee National Wildlife Refuge, Florida, United States - Lox_Sample_1.3 | ecosystem: Environmental > Terrestrial > Soil > Wetlands | place: USA: Florida...
CGGCTCGGAAACGGAGCTCAGCGCGATCGTGAAGCTCTGTGGAAAACACGAGGTACCTGTCACCGTCAGGGGCGGGGGCACCGGGCTTTCGGGGGCGTGCGTGGCCGCGGAAGGCGGAGTAGTGCTTTCCATGGAGCGGCTCAATCGCCAGATCGATGCGGACCGCGCAAACTTCACAATCACCGTAGAAGCGGGAATGCCGCTACGCCGTCTGTACGAATCTGTGGAGGCCATGGGGCTGTTTTTTCCTCCCCATCCTGGTGACGAAGGCGCGCATGTCGGAGGCCTGGTCTCCGCGAACGCCGGCGGTTCGCGGGCGGTCAAGTACGGCACGATCAAGCGCTTCGTGCTCGGCCTGCGGGTGGTGCTTGCCGACGGAACGATCGTCGATCTGGGCGGAAAGACCGTGAAATCGAGCATGGGCTACCACCTCCTCGACCTCATGATCGGTTCGGAAGGGACGCTGGGGATCATCACCCGGGTGACTCTGTCGCTCGTGCCGAAGCCCGGATCACTCAAGACGCTGATTGCTCCATTCGAAAGCATCCGAAAGGCAATCCAGGCTGTCCCCGGACTTCTCTCGCGCGGAATTGTTCCGGCAGCCGTCGAGTTCATCCCTCACCAGTCGATCCGCTGTTCCGAGCGTCTGCTGAAAAAGACGTGGCCGGCCGCGGTCGGTTCAGCATCGCTGATGCTCATCCTCGAAGGACCGGACGAGGAGGACGTCCTCTCCCAGGCGCAGAGGTTCACATCAACCGCCGCAGACGAGCAAGCCCTTGACGTCCTGGTGGCAGAGACGGCCGAACAGCAGGCGGATATCCTCGAGCTGAGGAGCATGATCTACGAGTCCCTCAAGCGCGCGACCGTGGAGACCCTCGACGTGTGCGTCCCGCGTTCCGAGATCGCCTCCCACGTGGAGTTCGTGCTTGCTCTCGAACAGCGGCTGCAGGTGCCGATCCCGACCTATGGTCACGCCGCCGACGGAAACGTGCACTCTCACACGATGAAGCGGCATCTCAGGGACGGCGAGCTCGCCGAGGAGATCACGGGCTGGAGAGCGCTCCATGAGCAGATCAAGACCGAGATCTATGACGATGCGATCCGCCGCGGCGGACTGATCTCCGGCGAGCACGGCATCGGATTGTCAAAGCGAGAGTTCCTCGAGCGAAACCTCGGAAGCCCCGCGGTCATCATGATGCGGGCCATCAAACACGCCCTCGATCCGATGGGGATTCTCAATCCCGGCAAGGTCATCATCGTCCCGTAAGTCCTCGGGCTCACTGCCCCTGGAGCACCTCGATCATCGCGGCGACATTCTCGGGCTTCGCGTCTCTGGGAACGTCATGCGCGGGGGATGCGATATATCCGCCGTTCCTGCCGATTGCATCCAGGAGATGCCTGACCTCGTCCCTTACCTGTTGGACTGTTCCGTACGGGAGCGTCCTCTGTGTGCTGATCCCGCCGAAGAATGACAGCCTGTCTCCGTAGCGCTTTTTCATATCGAAGACGTCCATGACCTCGGGCTGGAACGGGTTGAACACATCGAGGCCGCTGTCGATCAGGTCAGGAAAGAGCTCATCGACCTTCCCGCAGGAGTGAATGAACACACGCTTGCCTTTCGACTTTGCAAGCGCATACATCCGTTGCACACGGGGTCCGATCAGCTCCCGCCACAGGGACGGACCCATGATCAGTCCGCGCTGGTGGCCCCAGTCATCGCCGAAGCGCATTGCATCGATAGAATATGAGCACGCCTTGTCGATGAGCTTCAGATTGAAATCCAGGATCCTGTCCAGCAGCACATTCACGAAGCGCTTGTCATCCGCCATGGCCATCAGCACGGTTTCCATGCCGGCAAGCGTCCACGCCCGCTCGAACAGACTGAACCCGATGCTCGCAACGACAAAAGAGTCCTCGCGGGCCGCCAGCAAAGCGTCCCAGCCCTCGAAGCGTGAGGGGTCAAGGGGATCGGGAAAGGGATACGCCGCCAGGTTCTGCGGAGTGAGCGGTGATTTGCAGACCGTGCCGATGTCCGCGTCGATGGTCCTGTCCCACTGGACGCCGAACTGGTCCTCCCAGATCTCGTCGCGAACCCGGCGCCAGGAACGCTTCGGCTCGGTGTCGAGCATGAGCAGGCAGTTGCCCAGCGACGCCTCGAAACGCGGATCTTTGTACCAGCAGGCCATTGCCTCCCGGGCCGGGACCGTGAAGCTGATGTGAAACGGCACCTTGTCCGGCTGCTTGTGCGCGATAGCAGCCGCCACGCGCTCACGCCTGTTCAACGGGACCTCCCTCGAGCCGGCAGGCGCTCATCGCGCCGGCTCCACGTTGCGCAGGGCCAGGTGCAGCTCCTCCAGCTGCTTCGAATCCACTTCGGACGGGCAATCGTCCATGGGACTCTGGCCGAGGGTGTTCTTGGGAAAGGGAATGACATCACGGATCGTCCCTTCGCCCGCCATCATCGCCACAAGCCTGTCAAAGCCGGGTGCGATCCCGCCGTGAGGCGGGGGCCCGTAGCGGAACGCTTCCAGGAGAAAGCCGAAGCGCTTCTGCGCCTGCTCCTCGGAAAAACCGAGGAAGCGGAAGATCCGTTTCTGCAGCTCCGGGTCATGGATCCTGATGGAACCCGAGGCCAGCTCGACGCCATTGCACACCAGGTCGTAGAGATCTCCCTTGACTTCCGCGGGCCTTTTCTCGAAATCGGCCACGAAGCTCTCCTGCGGCATGGTGAACATGTGATGAGCCGGATTCCACTTCTTTTCCTCTTCGTTCCACTCGAAGAGAGGAAAGTCGATGATCCAGCAGAAGCGATAGTCTCCCTCCGCCGCAAGCTTCAGATCCTTGCCAAGCTGTGTTCTTACTGCTCCCAGGGAAATACAGGCCTTGCGATGATCGGCGCCGACCATGAGAATCAGGTCGCCGGGCTTTGCGCCCAGGGCCGTACGGATGGCAGTTGCCTGGTCCGCGTAGAACTTGGACACGCCGCCCTCCAGCCCGTGCTCGGCGACTTTCATGGAGGCAAGCCCCGCCGCGCCGTAGACTTTGGCAACGGCCTCCAGCTCGCCAATCTGCTTGCGCGAGTAGTCTCCGCATCCCGGGGCCACCAGCGCCTTCACGGCCCCGCCGGATTCCACTACCTTCCGAAAGACTTCGAAGCTGCCTTTCCTTGCGAAGTCTCCGAAGTCCTTCAATTCAAGCGCGAATCGGAGATCCGGCTTGTCCGATCCATAGCGGTTCACCGCCTCATCGTAGGAGAGCTTCTGGAACGGGACGGTGATGTCCTTGCCGATCGATTTCCTGAAGATATGGGCCATCAGGCCTTCCACCAGCTCGAAAATGTCCTCCCGGGATACGAAGCTCATCTCGATGTCGATCTGCGTGAACTCCGGCTGCCTGTCCCCGCGGGCATCCTCGTCGCGGAAGCAGCGGGCGATCTGGAAATACCTGTCGAACCCCGACACCATCAGGATCTGTTTGTACAGCTGCGGAGACTGCGGGAGCGCGTAGAAACGCCCCGGATTCAGCCGCGACGGTACCAGGTAGTCGCGCGCCCCTTCGGGTGTGGACTTGATGAACATGGGCGTTTCGATCTCGTAGAAACCGCGGGACACGAGGAACTCCCGCGCCGCATACGCCGCGGCATGGCGCAGGGCGATGTTGCGCTGCATGCGGCCGGTGCGCAGGTCGATGTATCGATACTTGAACCGGGTCTCCTCCCTGGCATCGGCTTTCTCATCCACCATGAAGGGAAGCACCTCGCATCGGCTCAGGATGGCGATCTTCTCCGCCTTGACCTCCACCTCCCCCGTGGGCATGGTGGGATTCGCCATGGCAGGGGGCCGGGCCCGCACCATGCCCTCGACGGCAACGCAGTATTCGAACTTGAGCTGCCGGCCCATCTCGGCCAGCTCGGGGGAAGCATCGGAGTCCACCACCACCTGGGTCAGGCCGTAGCGGTCCCGCAGGTCGAAGAATCGGATGCCGCCGTGGTCACGGTGCCTGTGCACCCAACCGTTCAGCACGACGCGTCTGCCCGCGTCCTTTGCGCGAAGCGCGCCGCAGGTGTCCGTTCTCTTCATGGTCTCCATTCCCGCGACTATAGCGGGAGGGAAGGCCAAGCGCAAGAAAGCCCTGCCGGGTCGCGGGTGGCGTGGCCCTCGCGCTCGTGTTCATCTCGATTGCGGTCTTAGCTCAGAGCGTCGCACAGCGGCGCCACGTCGACGGTTGACACAGTGGCCTTCCCGCACTACTCTTCTGAATATACGAATATACTTCCATATAGTAGAAGAGGGGGACCCCATGGAAAGAGCCCGGATGCTGCTGTCGAAGTACACCCTTCCCGGCCGCGATCTCTACGAGCTGCCCTCGTCAGCCGCTGCATTCCCCGACGGCTGCCAGTTCCGCATGGAGGTATCAGGGGTCGAGTCGGTCGCGGAGCTGGAGGCCGTGGCTGACGAGAGCGCCAGGAGGGACGTCCCCATTCACCGGGTCATCGCCATTGGAGCCGGCACGCACAGCCTGACGTTTTCCGAGCTGCAGGACCTTGCTCGCATAGCGCGCGAGGCGCGCATCGAGCTGATCGTGATCCCGGGCCCCCGGGCGAACTTCGACGTCGGCAGCCACTACCACTCGCCGTGGGGCCATGCGTCCGGCGTGCGCGTTCGGGGAGCTGACCAGCTCGGCTATCTTGTAGAGGACGTGCTTCGCTGCGTGGAGGCCGGCCTGCGGGGGTTTCTCTTCTATGGAGAAGAGGTAACGCAGCTGTTTCACCAGATGCGCCTTGCGGGGGACTTTCCACGGGAGACGGTCTTCAAGCTCTCCTACACGGCGGGAGTTGCCAACCCCGCGGGAGCCCGGCTGGCAGAGCTCGCGGGAGCGGACAGCATAAACCCCGTCTCCGATTTGACTCTGCCAATGCTCGCGGCCATCAGGGCGGCGGTGAAAGTCCCACTGGACATCGTAACCCAGGCCGCGGAACAGAACTTGGGGGCAATAAACCGGTTCTGGGAGGGGGCGGAGATCATCCGCGTCTGCTCGCCATGCTACTTCAAGCAGGAGTTCGGCCCCGGGGTGGAGGGAGCGCGGCTGAAGGTGAAATACTGCCAGATCATGAAGGAGCTCGTCGGGAGAGTGAATCCCCGGCTGAAGATGTCAGGACGCGGACCGTGCGACTTGCGTCTTCCGGCAACTGTGCAATGAAAAACCGCGTTCGACCGCCCAAGCAGACTTCCATCGATGTCGCCTTGAACGTCTTGGAGCTTTTCTCCGCTGAGAAGCGCGAGATCGGCATCACGGAGATGGCGTGGCTGCTGGGAAAGAAGGTGAGCACGATCCACAGGACCGTGACGGTCCTGAAAAACCGCGGCTATATCGAGCAGGCCTTGCAGCGGGGAAAATACCGCCTTGGTTTGAAGACGTTCGAGCTGGGCTGCGTGTACCAGAACCAGAGCAACGTGATCAGGGAGGCCATGGAACGCCTGGAGAGCCTGTCGCGGGCTACCAATGAGACCATCAACCTCGCCGTGCTGGATCAGGGGATGAAGGAGATAGCCTACATCGCGAAGATCGACAGCCCCCACGTCCTGAAAACGGACATCCAGATCGGCACGAAGCTCCTGGCGCATTGCACCGCCCTGGGGAAGGTGCTTCTTGCCAGCCTGGAGGAGCCGGTGCTGGACAGGCTTTTCCCGCCGCGCATTGAGCTTCCCACCTACACGCCGAAGTCGATCTCGTCCACCGACCAGCTGCGCAGGAAGCTCGCGGAGATTCGCAAAGACGGCTACGCCCTGGACAACGAAGAGTTTCGAAAAGAAGTGGTGTGCGTCGCCATGCCCTACCGGGACATGAACCGTAAAGTCGTTGCGGCCATCAGCGTCACCGGCCCGGCCTTCCGCATGGGGCCGGCCCGCATCGAGGAGATCAGGAAGATCATGTTTGAACTGCTGGGGGCCGCTTAGCGGCTTGCTCCGCGCACCAGCGCCCGAAACTTCTCCTCCTCCCCGTCCAGCATTCCATAGCAGTGAGCCTCATCGGGGAACGCGCAGCGCCTCACCTCATCGCAATACTGCTTCATCGCCTCGGTCACGACACCGGCCACGTCGCAGTACTTCTTCACGAACTTCGGCGTGAATGCCTGGAACTGCCCGATCAGGTCGGAGACGATCAGGAGCTGGCCGTCGCAGCCGGGGCCTGCACCGATCGAGAGCACCGGCATGGACAGTGTCTTCGCGATGTAGCCGCCCACCTCCGGCGGTATGGCTTCAAGCAGGATCATGTGGGCGCCCGCCGCCTGAACTGCAAGCGCATCCTCCACCACGAGCATGGCCTGGTCCGCGGTCCTGCCCTGGGCCTTGTGTCCGCCCAGCTGGCCGGAGCTCTGCGGCGTGAGCCCGATGTGCCCCATCACGACAATCCCCGCGTCCACGATCGCTCGAATCACCGGCGCCACGCGCTTGCCGCCCTCCAGCTTGATGGCGTCACAACCGGCTTCCTTCAGGAAGCGACCTGCGTTCTCGACGGCTTTGCTGGTCGAGCTCTGATAGCTCATGAACGGCATGTCGCCGATCACGAACGTTCCCGGCGCCCCCCTGCGGACCGCCTGCGAGTGGAAAATCATCTGGTCCATGGTCACCGGCACCGTGCCCTCGTACCCGTACACGCACATCCCCAGGGAGTCCCCGACCAGCAGCATGTCCAGGCCAGCAGCTTCCGCGAATTGAGCTGTCGGGAAGTCGTAGGAAGTGAGGAACGTGATCTTCTTCCCGTCCTTTTTCATTTGATGGAAATCATGGATGGTTTTTTTCTTCGCCATGGTCGTCTCCTTCGGCCTGCTCACGCGCGGCTCTCCTGGTACTTTCTCACGATGCCGCGGACGTCTTTCCTGACGTCGTCCGGCAGGCACTGAGGCTTGTGGCTCGTGAGAAGCTCTCGCGCCCTCTCCCGGGCCCTGTCCCGAAGCGTGGTGCTGCCGGCTTCCGCCCATCTTTCATGGATGTTTCGGTCGATGATCGTGGGAGACCAGATTTCTTCCTTGAACCGGTTCAGGGTGAGATCCGTGGCAAGGAAGTCACCTTCCGGTCCCACCTCGTCGATGAGGTCCACGGCGAGGGTCTCTGTGTCCAAGGCAAAGCTCCTGAGAAATCGCTTGATCTGTCCGATCTGCTCGTCGCAGATTGCCAGCATCTCCAGTGAGGATGTCATGCCCGAGGCGAGATACCCCACGTCGTGGATGAGGTTTCCTCCCGCCAATGCCGCGTAGATCAGGGATGTGGCGCATTCCAGGGCTGCCTGCTGGTCCGGGATCTGGGAGTCGCTGAAACCCCCGGCATTGAAAACCGGAATCCCCAGGTATTCTCCCAGCTCCTTTCGAACACAGAGGCTCAGCATGGTCTCGGGGGCGCTGTAGGAATACACGGTGGTGCGCATGTCGAGCGTGGTCGGGCCGCCGCCGAACACCAGTGTGGCGCCCTTCTTCACCTGCTGCACAAGGACGAGCGCCGTGAGGTACTCCGCCATGTTCAGCACGAAGCTGCCGCCGAGGGTCACCGGGCTTGCCGCGCCGATCGAGGGGGTCGAGGCATAGAGCACGGGGATGCCCTTCTCGGTGCAGAAGATGAGCTTCTCCAGGGAGTGGTCCGCGTGCTTCAGCGGCGAATGGGGCTGCTCGTAGAGGATGAAAAACGGGTTCTGCCGGAACGGGGCTTCCCCGCCGCTCACCGCGCAGGCAATTTCGTAGATGGCCTTCAGACCCCCGAGATCCGGCGCGGTTGCAGTGATGGGCTTTGTCGAGTTGGCGATCATCGCCTCGAAGTGGCAGGCGTCGGCCGCCCTGGACGGCACATCGCTTGCCAGCGCGAAGGACATCAGGAAATCGATGTTGGGCAGCGCATCAGCAAGCCGCGCGGCCCGCTCCACGTCCGAAAGGACGCTGGTGCGCCTCTGCTGAGTGTCCAGGTCGATGGTCGTGGGGTTGTCGGACCCGGGACCGAAGTAGACGTTATCGCCTTCGAGCAGCATCTTCCTTTTCCCCGTTCGATCCGCAAGGACCACTCGCTTGCCGGCGCTCGTCACCGCATTCTCGATCACGCCGGAGGGTATCTTCAGCAACCGATCGTCGATGACCACGGCGCCCGCCTCCTTCATCAGGGCGACGGCCCGTGGCGAATAGAGCTTCGCGCCAGTCCTCTCCAATACTTCCAGCGCCGAGTGATAAATGGTCTCCCGCTGCCTGTCGGAGAGCACCCTGAGCTTTGGCCTTTCCCAGTAGCAGAACTGCGCGTTGACGTCCACCGTCATACCTCCTTGAAAACCGGTTGCATGCGTTTCAATTCCTCCAGGGGAATATGGCAGAAGATATGGTGATCGTTCTGGCCGTCCGTCGCGATGCACGGCGGCTCGATGGTTTCGCAGACGGGGCCCACTTTCCGCGGGCACCGGGTGTGAAACCGGCATCCCCGGGGTATTTCGCGGGCGCTGGGAACCGCTCCCTCCAGGCGGATGCGCTTCTGCGACGCATTCGGCCGCGGCACCGACAGCGACGACAGCAGGGCCTCCGTGTAGGGGTGATACGGCGGAGAAAGGACCTTGTTCTTCGGTCCCTGCTCCACGATGGCGCCGAGGTACATCACCGCCATGGTGTCGCAGAGGTAGCTGACAACCCCGAGCGCGTGCGAGATGAACAGGTACGTGGTGCCCTTCTGTTTCTGCAGCTCGAGCAGCAGGTTGATGATGGACGCCTGGATTGAAACGTCGAGGCTGGAGGTGGGCTCGTCGCAGAGGATGAGGTCCGGGTTGCTCGCAAATGCCCGGGCGATGGCGATTCGCTGCTTCTGCCCGCCGCTCAGCTGCTCGGGGTAGCGATCGAGGTATTCGCACCCCAGGTTCACCGACTCCAGGAGCTCCTGGGCCCGGCGCTCGGCCTCCCGCAGGGAAAGGCCGGTGAGCCTGATAGGCCGCATGATAGACTGGCCAATGGTCTTTTTCGGGTTCAGCGTGGAGCGGGGGTCCTGGAACACCACCTGGATGCGCTTGGCCATCTCCCGCTTTCGCTTCCCGATGGGGACCGAGATGTCCTGCTCGTCGAAGGTGACTCGTCCCCCGGTTGCCGCTTCCAGCCCGGCGATCACCCTCAGCAAAGTGCTCTTGCCGCAGCCGCTTTCCCCGACCAGGCCGAGGGTCGATTGGCGCGGAATTTCGAGAGAGATGTCGTCCACGGCGCGCACCTTGGAAGCGCCGCCGCGGGCAAACATCGATGTGACATCGCCAAAGTGTTTGCGTACGCCGGAAAGAGAAAGAAGGGCGTGCGGCACGCCGCTGGCAGGGATGTCTTCGCATTCCGGCTGACTCGGCTCCTCGGCACAGGACCGTGCGTTTCGTTCCTGCTCGTCGACCTCCGCCGTGTAGTGGCAGTGAACGAACCTTCCTCTTCCATAGGATTGGTTGGCAGGGTCCTGGTGCTCGCACGTCGCTTGCCGGTACGCGCAGCGCGGAGAAAAGGCGCAACCGTCCGGCATGGCGTCCAGCTCGGCAACCGAGCCCGCGATCGGGCTGAGGCGTCTCTTGCTCTTGTCCAGGAGCACCTCGGGGATGCAGCGCAGGAGCCCCCGGGTATAGGGGTGCTTGGGGGAGCAGATGATGTCGGAGATGTACCCTTCCTCCACGAGCCTCCCGCCGTACATGACTCCCACCCGGTCGGAGACTTTGTACACGACCCCAAGGTCATGGGTTATGTACAGCGTGCTCGCGCTGAAATCGTTTTTGAGATCGTTCAGCATGTCCAGGATGTTGGCCTCCGTGGTGACATCCAGGTTCGTTGTCGGCTCGTCCAGAATGAGGAGGTCAGGCTTCATGATGAAAGCCATGGCAATGCAGACCCTCTGGCGCATGCCCCCGGAAAGCTGGTGGGGATACCGGTCAGCGATCATCTCGGGGTCGGCGATCTGCAGGCGGGAAAGCATGGCCACCGCCTGGCCCCGGGCCGCGTTCCTGGAGGCGCCCTCGTGCACCTGCAGGATCTCCGCGACCTGCAAGCCGATCTTCACGGAAGGATTCAGAGCGGCCGTCGGGTCCTGGTAGATCATGGAGATCTTTTTTCCCCAGAGCGCTCTCATCTCCGACCGGGACTTTGAAAGCAGATCCTCGCCGTTGAAAAGGATTGTGCCCCCCGTGACCGCGCCGTTTCTCTCCAGGTAGCCCATGATGGCAAACGCGAGGGTGGTCTTGCCGCACCCGGACTCCCCCACGACGCCGTAGGTTTCGTTTCTCCTCAGGCAGAGGTTCAAGTCACGAATGGCGCGATGGGTGCCGTGCCGCGTCGTGTAGGAGACTTCGAGGTTCTTGACCTGGAGGATGTCATCCATTACAGGTCACCGCTTTCCAGCTTGCGGATGGCGTCGCTCAGGAAGTTCACGGCCACGGTGAGACTGGCGATTGCCAGAGCGGGGAACACCGCCATCCAGGGAGCCGTGGTGACATACGCCTGCGCGTCACTCATCATCAGTCCCCAGTCTGGCGTCGGGGGCTGAACGCCAAGGCCCAGGAACCCCAGGGAAGCGCTGGTGAAGATTGCATACCCGAAGCGCACCGCCGCTTCCACGCCAAGCGGTCCCAGGGTGTTGGGAAAAATCTCAACGAACA
>Ga0335070_10010886_pt1 | contig 10635 bp, 9 predicted proteins | sample Lox_Sample_13_FD_206722 | JGI IMG/M metagenome (GOLD analysis project Ga0335070, IMG submission 206722) | Soil microbial communities from Loxahatchee National Wildlife Refuge, Florida, United States - Lox_Sample_1.3 | ecosystem: Environmental > Terrestrial > Soil > Wetlands | place: USA: Florida...
CAAAGGCCGCACCCTGGTTTCCCAATTGGTGGCGGCGGGCGAATTTCCCATCCAGATCGATGCGCATCACCATGAAGCGGTCGCTTTGCGCAAAGCCGGCGCGCCAGTGGACTACGTGTTTCCCGAGCCCTTCGTGCCCGTCAAATCCGTCTCTTCGTTCGTGATGTCATCGCAGCCGCCGCACCCTCACGCCGCCGCGCTGCTGGTCGATTTCATGCTCTCGAAACGCGGCCAGGAGATCGCCTTCAAGCAGCGCCGCTGGCCGGCCTTCAAAGAGCTTGCCACCGGCGGCCCCGATGACGTCGGCAACCGCAACACCCTGGTCCCGGACGCGGATAAGTGGGGCAGCCGCTACGAAGAGTTGGTGCAATTGACGGCGCTACTAGGACGCTGAGACAAAACGGAGAAGCCTCACGGCTTCCAGTCCGCAGCTTTTAATTGCTCGGCCGCTTGTCGCAGAAAACTAAAGTCAAAGTAATCACTAACGCGCACGTCCCGCTTTAATGCGGTCGAGCGCTTGGTTTCGGCGATGATCCCTTCCAACTGCTTCGGGTCCGCGCTTCCGTCTCGGCTCATCGTCTTGAGGCTGGAGTCGTAAACCGCGGCGACAGCGCCTCGGTCCTTCGCCTTGAGAAGATCCATCATGTGATGGATCGAGGCATCGCGCCGAGTGAGAAAGAATTGATAGCCTTTGTAGGCCGCTGTGATAAAGCGAGAAATCTTGTCCGGGGTCTCGTTGATCCTGCTCTGTGATGCGACCATACCGCCATTCAGGTAATAGCTGACATAATCACCGGCGGACGCGAGCACATGGAAGCCCTCGCTCCGCGCCCGATAGCTGTTGGCGGCGTCCAGCAGCGTGGCTTGAATTGCTTTTCCTTTGAGCGCGACAAACCGCATATCGTTGCCGCCCATGACCATCAGCTGAATATCCTTGCCGGGATCGAGATTGTTCTTGCGTAGCATCTCACGCGTGGCTTGGGCGACCGAGCCTTCGAAGGACAAGATTCCAACGATTCCGCCTTTGAGCTGAGCAAAGGATTTAATCTGCGGCTGAGCCAGAAAATCCCAGGCGGGCTTCTGATCGACGACCATCAAAATTTTGAGCGGCAGGCCCCGCATCGCCGCGGTCAAACCGCTTAGCCCTTGGGTAAAAAAATCGATCTCGCCTGCTGCGGCGATCTTCGCCGCAATCTCACCCCGCATGTTGATGATCTCGACGTTAATGCCATGGGCCTTGAAATAGCCTTCCCGCTGGGCGATTTGCAGATACAGTACCGACGAAGATGTCATCGAGGCCGTGGCGATTCGGACATTATCCAGCGCCATACACGGTCCGGCCTTCACGGCGCAGAGCAGCACAGCAAGCGCGAGGCAGAATCTTTTCCGGGGCAGAGGCATTTCTGGATTGATGGAAACCAACGCATCTTTCTTACCGTACAATTCGACAAGATGAAAATCGATTCCTAGCCTTGACGCGCGGCGCTCTCGTGGTTTAAAAACGCGACGACACAACCAACTTCGGATACATCGAAAATCATTCCATACGACTACGAAAGGACGATCCAATGGCAAACCTCTCGGTAGTGAGTACGGCGTTTCGTAAGCACTGCATCTGGTCAGCGCTTGGAGTTTTACTCACCGCCGCATCGCCGTGTTTCGGCGCCACAGCCGTCACGACCATTCGTGTCGGCTATCCGCAATTGAACGGCGCCGTAACACCGCTCTGGACGATTCAGGAAGGCAAACTCGACCGGCCCTACGGCGTTGATTTGAAGCCGATCTATATCCCCGGCGGAGCGCGTCTGACGCAAACTGCAGTTTCCGGCGATGTCGATATCGCCTTGACCGGCGGTGCAGTGATCAACGCGATTTTGAGCGGCGCCGAACTGGTATATATCGCGCTCGAAGTGCCGACTTACGCTTTTTCGCTTTACGGCCGGCCTGAAGTGAGAGACGTCGGCGATCTGCGCGGCAAGATACTCGGCGTCATCACCAAGGGCGCGGCGTCCGATCACGCTTCGATTGCGTTGCTGCGCCAGCACAAGATGACCCAAAAAGACATGAAGGTGCTCTATTTCTCGCGCCAGCAGGACGCGCTCGCAGCGCTCGACAAAGGCATCGTCAATGCCGCCGTTCTATCGGCGCCCACGACCCTCATGGCGCGGCGCTTGGGCTATAAGGAAATCGTCAATATCGGATCGCTCAAACTTCCCTATACCTTTATCGGCGCCGCGGTGAACCGCGGTTTGACCCGGCAAAATCCTGAGCTGATCAAAGCATTCCTCAAAGCGTTCATGGTAGGGATGCACGCATCGAAAGAGCAGCCGGCCCTCGCCAAGCAAGCGTTGATCCGCCACTTCAGCGGCAACGAAACGGAGATCGCCGAGGAGGCATACAACACATTCGTGCCACTTTTTCCGCGCATACCTTACGTCACCGACGAGGCTGTGCGTGGCACCTTAGCGGCAACCGATCACCCCAAAGCCGCGGTAGCGGACCCGAAAATGTTCTATGATAATCGCTTTTTGCGGGAGCTCGAAAGCAGCGGTTTTGTCAAGGAACTGTACGGCACAAAATGAAAATACCGGGCAATTTCCGAGGACCTTAGAGGCTCTTCAGAGATCCAAACTCTTGCGAGAACCGGCGAAATTATAGTCCAAGCCTTTTGCGATTCAATCACTTTGCCGAGCGGCAGTTCCACTATTTAGACTTTCAACCATCTTGCTCGTTTGACTGTTCAACGAAATCCTCGTTTTCGAGTCGCGTTAGCACCGCATGGAGGCTCGATCGCATCCGCTCGAAGGACCGTGCGAGATCGCCAACCTCGTCGCTCTCTCGTAGGCCGATTTCGAGATCAAGCTCGCCCTTGCTGATCCGGCTGGCGCGATCCACTAATGTCATGAACGGGCCGATCAGGTTCCAGACGGCCCATGCGAAGACCCCGGTGAAACCGGCGAGTAAAGCTAAAATCGACACCGCGACCGGGCGCAAGACTTGGCGGGTTTCATCCTCAAAAGCGTCGCGCCAGAGAGCGAGATGCACGTAACCGCCCTTGCCCCCGGCGACACGCATGGAAATCTCGTAGACTGGCAAGCCGCGATAATCGACTTCAATCCCCTTTAGCGCCCGCTCGGCCGATTGCGGAAAATCCCGTAGCAAGTAGAGGGGCAATTCTCGCGGCCGATGTGCAACAATCTCACCTGCGGCATTCTCGACATACACATAGGCAACCGACCTGCCTGTGCCGTACTTTTCGACAGCGTTAGCCAGTTCCTGTTCGCCGCGTCCCTCTGTATACCGAGCCGCGGCTTCGCTCAAACCCAAAACAAAGATCTGAGCGCGCTGCTTTATTTCATTATCCAACGCGCCCGACAACCGAGCATAGGAAATCACCGTGACTGCCACACCGAACAAAAGCGATAATGTGCCGAACGAGGCTGCAAGTTTGCCAACTAGCCCCAACTTCCAGGTCCTGGCGGCAACTTCCGCCGGTGCCGACAGGGTTTCCGCCGATGCATTCTGTGCAGGCTCCCCTTTTGCGAGCGGCGGCAATCTTATCGCCTCATCTGCATTAGGTGTCGCCCGGCTCATCGCCACCTTCGCCCTGGCGACGCTGATGTAAAGCAAGATGATCCCGCACGGAATCATCACCACAGGAACGACGATCTCCCCCGCCCACCAGTAAAGCGCCGGATCGAAAAACGGCGTGAAAATTTGGATCAAAATGGCCAGGACCTTGGAAAGGAAGGTGACGGCGCTCCAGGGCGAATCGCGAAAGAACAAGTAATCCACCCACAGTCCGATCATCACCAAAGTGACAATCGTGGGCGCGATGAGTCTTCGAATGACCATAAACTGTCTTCGCTGGCGCCTAAATAGTCTCAAGTTGCAAATGCACCTGGCGCATCGGCGCGCTGCTCACCTAGGTGTGCTGGCAAACCTATTCACTTGGCGCCATTGTAGCGGAATACGCAAAGAAAAGAAGGGTTGCGACCATAACTGCAAAAACCGCAAAGGGCTCGGTGAATTGCGGAACAGCATTTCCGCTTAACTGCTTCTAGGCTCGGGCCGGAGCGCGTCGAGCGCCTTTTCGACCAAGCGACGGCGCACTTTCTTTTCCTCCTCTTTGTCGAGATGGGCATCGCCGACCACGTGCACGATACCGTTGCCCAACACCAGGCGATTCGCACCCACCATTTTGGCGATGGGAAGCGCGGACGTGATCTGCACCGTCGGTATGCCGGCTTTCTCCAGTTCCGTTGTAATCGCAGCACCGCTGCGCGTGCTCGTGCCTCACGTCGAGGTGAGGATGATGGCGTCGACACCCAGGCTCTTCGCTTTTGCCGCCATCTCCCGTCCCATTCGACGGGTATTGGACAACGGATTCGCCAAACCGGAGGTCGATAAGAATTCGTTGTGTAATTGGCCGATGACTCCGTCCTTCTCTAGCTCGCGCACGACATCCAGGGGCACCAAACGGTTGGGATCTTGGCGCACAAATTGTGGATCGTAGCCGCCGTGTGAGATCTCGTAATCTTCACCGCGCAGTGCGCCGCAGCCTTGTATATTGTAAGAACCCCACCGGGTGGCCGCGGAGCCCTGAATTTGGTCTGGGTTGCCCTGGGGAACCAAACCGCCGTCGGTAACGAGCATGATCTTTGCCCGGCGCAGGTCTTTCACTCCAGGTGGCATCGGCACCGGCGCGAAAGTCGCCGGCGGCATTTCTGACTCGAACGGCTCCCCTTTCGCTTTGGCGACGATCATGTCAACCAGTCGTTGGGCGGAGTTCTTGTCGACGAACTGATCGCGGATCAAGCCGCGCGATATGTAACCTTCTTGCCTTGGCTCGCCGATCGTTTCATGGCGCGCCAATTTGTTCGCCAATGTTGCCATGCGCCTTAAGACTTCACGCATCCGCGCCGCGTTGTCACCCGAATCGATGACATAGAGCGCCTCGCGATAGACATCGACGCCGGGATTCTCTGCCGCCATGCCGGTAATAGTCGGGATCCTCAATTGAGTCTGCACTGCGGCACAGAGCGCACCCGCAGCGAGTCCATAGCGGCCGGCGAGAAAACACGGACCGGCGACGAACAAATCTGCTTGTGCGTCGCGAATCCGTTCCAGCGCCGCCCCGATCATCTCCTCCTGCCTTTCGACCGCGTAGTTATCACCGCAGATCAGCGTGCCGACAATCTGCGCATCGGCCCCGAGCAACTGCTCCAGCAACTTCCCCGGGCCGATAGAGCCGTCGCGCCATTCGAGCGCCACGCCGGCTTTCTCCTCGCCGCCCAATCCGCCAAAAAACTGATTGAGATAGTGCACCACTCGCATATCTTTCCCCCAAGCTGACTTTTCAGGGCGACTTCGTCCGACCTCTTCCTCGTGCATCGCGCCTTTCGCCTCACGCCTTCAGTAAACCATCGAGCGCAGCCGCGATGCCCCTTGTTGGTTGGCGACGCCGACGACGTTCAGCGAATCGCTTTCAAAAGGCCCGGCCAATACTTCCGCCAAGCCGTTGTTGGCCGCGATGACGCGCTTGACCGGCGGCATTTGCCATTGCGTGTCGTTGCCCCCAATGCAAACAATGGCATCGACTTCAGGAAAATTGAAAAGCAAAGCCGACTCCACGCGATGGTCACGCGCCAAATCGGTGACCTGGACCGCAGTCTTAATGCCAGTGCCTTCGAGCAACCGCGCGGTTTCGGCCATATCGGTGTGCGGCACGCCGCCGCCGAACTTCGTCAACACCGCCGCGTCGGCCTTGAGCGCCCACTTGACCAGGTTTGCCGCAAAGCGCGTATTGCGCTCGCGGTCGAAGTTGTTGGCCGACGCGATCGTTGCCACCGTGCCCACGAAGTTGATCTCGCCGGCGTCATGGCGGCGGTAAAGCTCCACGATCACCGGATGGTTTTGATAAAAATAAGTTTCCGCCCCGCCGATCGACGTGTGATACGAAGGCACCAATGCGCCGTCCAGCCATTCGTTGGGATGGAGCAAGGTCGGCAGCATGCCGTCGGTATCCGTGCCATAGAGAATCTGCTCGCTGGCTTCGGGCTTGCGCTGGCGCGAGAAAATCTGTCCGACGTAGGCGATGCGCGGCAGGCCCGCGCGTCCGTCGCCAAGCGTGTTGTCGAACAGACGCGATTCACCGGCATGGGCGCCAAATCCCGCTTGAGCGAGCCTTACCGCAACTTTGAGCTGCGCCGAGCGATAGGCTTTTTGCCGCGCGAACTCGGGCAAGCCAGGCCTGGTATGGCAAATCACAATGAGATGACTGAGACTCGCGTAGTGCGAGCCCTGGGCCGGCTCGCCGCTCATTTCTAAGACATAGCCCGTAGCGCCGCGTGAATCGCCGGGCGACTGCTCGCGCAGCGCGGTGACGGCGATCCCTTTGAGCACGTGGGTCGTGCCGAAGCCAGCCGTTTGCGGCGGACCGAGAATTCCCGGCCAGTCGGGACTCGCGCCGGATTCCTTCGCGCGCGGCTCGACGATGTCGAAAACCGGCCCGGCACGGCAGCTCTCTCCCGGTTGCACGATGGCGAAATCCACCGCTGCGAGCGCCGGATCTTCCAGCGTCAAACGGCGCAATTCAGCAGCGTCGACCAGCAGAGTCGTTCCTTCCAAACAGGTGCGTTCGCCAAAACAGATGGCCGACACCGGATGGATTGCGAGACTCAATGCCATGACGACTTCGGCGCGGCGGCGCGCTCGTTCTGAGATTAGTGCCGGACAATCGCCAATGTCAATTGCCGGCAGGCTCATCCCACTATCGTGCGGAAGACGGGTCGGCGAGCAACCGAAGCGGCCGGGGAGAAAAGCCAATCGTCTTGACATCCGGCGGCCGGCGGCATTACGTTCGAAACAGCGAAGGAGGGGTCATGGCGAAAAACGGATTCAAAGTTTTCGACAGCGATATGCACATCATGGAGCCGCCCGATCTCTGGCAGCGTTACATCGCGGCAGAGTTTCGCGATCAGGCGCCGCGCGGCCGAACCTCGGACAACGTGCGCGATCTCGGCACAATCTTTCCCAAAGTGCCGGTAGACACGCGGCGCACCGGCGGGACGCCGCATCGCGGCCGCAACTTCAACAAGAACCAGGACATCTACCGGAACCACGCCGAGCGCGGCTGGACCGGCGAAGTGCAGCTCGAAGCCATGGACACTGAAGGCATCGACACGGCCGTGCTCTTCCCAACCCGCGGCTTGGGGATTCTGACATTTCCGGATCAAGATCCGCGCTTCGCCGCGGCCATGGCGCGCGCCTACAACGATTGGCTGCACGACTTCTGCGCCGCCGATCCGAAACGTCTGCTCGGCGCCGGCATGATCTCGGTGTACAACCTGGACGACGCCCTCAATGAAACACGCCGCGTCGCGGAAGAATATGGTTTTCGCTCGGTGTTTTTGCGCTCCAACATCATCAACGGAATCAACTGGTACGACCCCCACTACGAGCCACTCTGGAGCCTGCTCGAAGAACTGAATCTGCCGCTCGGGTTTCACGAAGCCTCGGCATCGCGTTCGCGCCAGGCCGCGGAGCATTTCGAGCCCAATTTCGGCCTGCGCCGCGTTTACGCCCAGCCGTTTGAGCAAATGATGGGCATGGGCGCGTTCCTCGGCGGAGGAATCCTTGAGCGTCATCCCAAAATACGCGTGGCGTTCCTCGAAGCCAACTGCTCCTGGTTGCCCTGGTTGTTGTGGCGCCTCGACGAAGGCTTCGAACGCGAGGGCGATGTTTTCATGTCCGATCTGGTGATGAAGCCGAGCGATTATTTCAAGCGCCAATGCTGGATCTCGATCGAGCCCGACGAAGCGCCGGCGCGTTACACGATCGCCGAGTTCGGCTGCGATCAGTTGGTATTTTCCACCGACTATCCGCACGGCGATTCCAAATATCCGCACGCGGTGTCGAGTTTTCTCGCGCTTGATCTACCGGATGAGGACAAGCGCAAAATTCTCTGGGACAACTGCGCGCGCTTTTACGGCTGCGCGGAATATGCGCCGGCAACGAAATCGCCCCAAGACGCCAATCAACTTCACGCATAATTGAGGAGGAACCATGGAAACTCAAACTGCCGCCGCGACCTACGCACCGACACAAAAAGAAAATGCCAAAGACCGCTTCATCCGCAAGACGCGCGAGCTGTTCGCCCGCGAAACCGACCTCGACAAACGCTGGAATGCGCTGCGGCCGATTCTGGCGGAACTGTTGGCCGATCCGGAATTGATCGAAGCGTCGAAACAATGGCCCGACTGCGTGCCCGCCAACGGCCGGGCGGAAAATTTGCTGTTTTACGAGGACAAGGATTTCGGCTTTGCGATCAACGGCCTGACCAAAGGCCAGGCGCGCCAAGGCACCGGCGCGCGCATCCACGACCACGCTCACATCTATACACTCTACGGCGTGCTCGACGGCCGCGAGCGCATCATCCGCTATGACAGGCTCGACGACCGCTCAAAGCCCGGCTACGCGGAGATCAAAGAGTCGGCCAATGTCCTGTGCGGCCCGGGAGAGATCGACCTCGTCAAGCCTTACGAAGTCCACACCGAGCTCACCGTCGGCGAGCGCACCGTCGCGGTGATCATCCGCAGCCAAAAGGGCGGCGACTTCAACCAGGGCCGCTACATTCCGGAGAAAAACGAATACTACGAAAGCCTGGGACCGCGACAAACCCCTTGTGAAATGCTGCCCAAGTGATTCGTCGAAGGTAAGCGTTTTTGCCGAATCGGAGAATGCCCATGTCACGTCCGGAACCCATCGAAGCCAAGCTGCCGTTCATTCGTGCGCTGCTCAACTATCTGGTCAAGACGGAAGAGAAACCGGAAAGCTACGGCGGGGTGAGCCAAGCCGTTGCCGACCAACAGCGCAAGGGCAAATACCAAGAGCACGAGATGCCGGTTTACAACGGCCGCGCCATCGCGGATGAGTTGTCCCTAGAGCGAGAAGGTTTCATCCTGGTCCGCCACGAAACCCAGGTAAAAAACTTCTACGACGAAACGGAAATCCGCTCAGTCTATTATCCGGAAACCGAGGCGCTGGTCAAAAAAATCTCCGGAGCGAAGCGCGTGCTGGTCTTTGACCATACGCTGCGCTCCGCCGATAGCGCCCGGCGCGAGGAGAAAAACATCAGCGGCCCGGTGCGTAACGCGCACAACGATTACACCGAATGGTCCGGACCGCAGCGCGTGCGCGACTTGCTCCCCGAGGAAGCGGAAGAATTGCTCCAGCGTCGCTTTGCGGTGATCCAAACCTGGCGGCCGATTCGCCACCCGGTCGAGCGCGAGCCGCTGGCGATCGCCGACGCGCGCAGTATCGGCACCGAGGAATTGATCCCGAGCGCGCGCATCTATCCGAACCGCCGCGGCGAGGTCTATCATTCTACTTTCAATCTCGCGCACCGCTGGTTCTATTTCCCCAACATGCAGCGCAACGAAGCGATGGTTTTCAAATGCTTCGACTCACTCAAAGACGGCCGGGCGCGCTGGACCGCCCATTGCGCCTTTGACGACCCCACCAGCCCGCCCGACGCGCCGCCGCGCGAGAGCATCGAGATGCGCACGTTGGCGTTCTTTTGATTAACAACGCCAACCACAAAAAAGGCCTGCGGTAGCGCAACCCGCAGGCCTTTGCCTGTCCTTATCCTCCCTCGATTGACTCAATCGACACGCCACTCTTTGTTGGTTGGTTGAAATCGGCCTACTTGTTCCTCTGCTTTTTTCTGGGCTTCTTGCGACACGTCATGCAGTCGATCTTGGCAGCCATACGCACCTCCCTCAATAAGTCTGGCTATGGGATATCACCCGAAGCTTAGACGTCAACCGAGGTGCGCTCTTATCACAGTCTGAAAATCGTGCTTTTCGCCACAAATTCCAGCACTTGGAAAAATTTTGGGCATTTGCCCTTTGACTTAGCCTGACATAGTTGAAGCCCTGGCGAGGAACTCCAGCTAACCTTCTAATTTTAGCTGATTTTTGAGACAAAATTCGCTTTCGTTTGATAGGCTCGAGAAACACTTTGGGGGTTCGGTAACACGCCCCAGTTAACCGTCACAGACCCAGGAGACAAGAATTTTGCCTGCGAAAAGAAAAGCTGATCTGCCACAATCGTAATGGCTAACGGAGCGAGCTATCCTTGTTTTCAACCGGCCACTTCCGGTAAAGTCTCTGTCTGACTGCCAGCTCAAAATCGACCAGAATTTCACAGGAGGAAAAGCAGGATGCCTAAGATCAATAAGATCACGATAGTCGACGCGGAGAAAGAAGCGAAATGGGGTCGCCCTACCGGGCGCAATTACGCACGCCCCACTCAAACCGATCTCGTGCACATCGCGCTCAACAGCTACGAGCCGGGCGTTAACGACGAGTTGCATTGCCACCCCGGTTCCGATCACACTTTTTTCGTCGTCCAAGGCCAGTGCACGATGAAAGGACTAAAAGAAGGCGAAGAGTTCGTGCTCAAGCAGCACCAAGCGGTGCATGTTCCGGCTGGCTTTTTCTATCAGCTCAACAACACCGGTAGTGAGCGTTTGATTCTCTATCAGGTGAGCACGGAACCGCGGAAAAGACCCAAAATCGGCAAAGTCATCTATGGGGTGCATACCAGCTTGAAAGACCACTTGTTCAATCC
>Ga0335070_10010888_pt1 | contig 10633 bp, 8 predicted proteins | sample Lox_Sample_13_FD_206722 | JGI IMG/M metagenome (GOLD analysis project Ga0335070, IMG submission 206722) | Soil microbial communities from Loxahatchee National Wildlife Refuge, Florida, United States - Lox_Sample_1.3 | ecosystem: Environmental > Terrestrial > Soil > Wetlands | place: USA: Florida...
TGGCGAGCGAGGGCGCCAGTGTCTCCAGGCGCGGATCCTTGTACTTCGGATACTCCGTCGTGCTCACCTTGATGGGCCGCGAAGGCGGCCCCGCAGGCAGGTCCTTGCAGTCCCACAGTCCCACCCGGTCATCGCGATCACAGTGATGTGCGGGAAACCAGCGGCGATCCATCCGCACTGAGCGCAACTGGCTGCCGTTCGGATCGTCGATGGTGATGTAGCGGATCGTGGTGCGATCGCCGTCGCCAAGCTGGGCGATATGCGCCTCCACGTCGGCCAGGGTGTCTATCTTCCTGGAGTCCATCATGGTGATGACGGCACCGCGGGGGATGCCCGCGGCAGCGAACATGTAGCCCGGATTGGCGATGTAGACGCCCCGGACCGGCACGTTGAAATGGCGCGCCTGCTGATAGGACAGCGTGTTCAGCACGGCATCACCGAACTCCGCGTAGGCGCTCGGAGTGATGGCATGCAGATCGCCGATGGGCAGGCGCGCCGAGATGGCCTTGCCACCGCGCTCGAGATCCAGGGTGACATGCCCGCCGACGTTCGAATCGAGGACTTCATCGAGCGGTTCGAACTGCGTCACGTAGTGTCCGTTGACGCGCACCAGGACATCGCCAGGCTGGATGACACTCTCGCTGGGTGAGCCGGGCAGGACCTCCGTGACCACCAGCATGCCGGTGTATTGCGGAAAGGCCTTGCGGACGGCTGCCTCGGTCGCACTGTCCAGTCCCAGACGCTTGAGCTCGTCATAAGGCGTGTAGTTGAAGACCGAATAGAGGGTGCCACGCGTCACCGGCTTGCCCTGCTGGATCAACTCGAGAGCGCGGCGCACACGGCCCAGTGGCAGATAGAAGCTCGATGCCGCACCGTTGGCGCCACCTGCATTCAGCGCTACGACGCGCCCGCGGATGTCGATGACGGGTGAGCCTGACGAACCACCGGATGTACCGGAGGCGGCCTGCAGGTAGAACGTGTTGAAGTCGTTGTACTTGGCGATACCGTACTCGGGCGCATCCCGGTCGAGCCGCGCCAAAGTGCCGGCCAGGATGGACAGCTGCTCGCCGGCATTGTTGCCCACCACGCGGATCTCGCGACCGATCTGCGCGCCCTCCGGATACAGCGCGAGCGCCTTGGGCTTGATGAAGTGCAGCTTGGCGGGGTCGTAATGGTAGAAGCCGAAGTCGTGCACCGGATCGCGGTACACGGGGTAAAGCTGCACGTCCTCGCGGTTGAGGAAAGTGGCCTCGGCCGTCACCGGTCCGGGCGTCACGACGTGGCGGTTGGTCAATATCAGGCCGCGCTCGGCATCGACGATGAAGCCGGTGGCCTGGGCCGATGAGTTCCATTCGGTGTCGAACGCGCGCGTCGAGTCGACATCGATCGACACGACACTGCCGGCGATCCGTTCCAGCGTCACGGCCCAGTCGGGGTTCTCTTCGACGGCGGCCGCCTGTTGCGCCACCTGGGAGGCCTGCGGAGCCGCTCCGGACGGAAGCGTGGGCGTGGCAGGTAAGGAGGTGTTGGGTTGGGTTGAAGCAGCCTGTTGCACCGCAGCGGTGGTGCTCGCGGGCGGATCGCGTGCTTCGCACACACCCATCCCGCCAGCCAGCAGACACAGCCAGAGCAGTCGCGCAAAGTGCATAGGACTCCTGAAGATTGCGTGCCGGGCACCCACCGCGCGGTACCTGCCGGGAACGGCCCGGCAGGCTACCGGCCGAGCAGGACCAGAAGCCAGACGGTACCCAGCAGGATGAAGGACATGAGCACGGCGGCCGAGCCGATGTCCTTGGCCAGACCGGCCAGCGCGTGGCGCTCGAACCCGATCCGGTCGACGGTGGCCTCGATCGCGCTGTTGATCAGCTCCACCACCAGGATCAGCAGCATCGGGGCAATGAGCGCGGCCCGCTCCAGGCCGCTGTGCCCCAGCCACAGACCCAACGGTATGACGAGTAGCGCAAAGGCGAGTTCCTGCCGGAAGGCGGCTTCTTCGCGGAAGGCACCGCGCAGGCCGCGGGCACTGGCCCCCAGGGCGCGGATCAGGCGGGTCGCGCCGCGGGGCTTGTAACGCTCTATGGTCAGGCTGTCGGCTTCCATCTCAGATCCAGCTGCTTGGCGGCGCGAACGTCGTCCAGGCGCCGTACCGGCATGGTATGCGGTGCGCCGGTCACGCGCTCGGGTTCCTGCTCCGCCTCGTTCTGAATCTGCACCATCGCGGCCACGAATGCATCCAGCACGTCGCGGCTCTCGGTCTCGGTGGGCTCGATCAGCAGGCACTCCGGCACCAGCAGCGGGAAGTAGGTGGTGGGCGCATGGAAGCCCAGGTCCAGCAGCCGCTTGGCGAAATCCATGGCCGTGACGCCCAGGTCCCGCGCCTGGCGCCGCAGCGTAATGATGAATTCGTGGCTGGCGCGACGCTGCGGGTAGGCGGCGTCGAACCCCGCCTGGCGCAGCCGCGCCAGCAGGTAGTTGGCGTTGAGCGTGGCGTACTCGCCGACGCGGCTCATGCCTTCGCGCCCCAACATGCGCATGTAAACATAGGCCCGCAGGAGCACGCCGGCGTTGCCCATGAAGCCGGACAGCCTGCCGATGGACTGAGGCAGGTCCTTCTCCGTGAGCCAGCGGTACCGGGGTGCAGCGCCGGACTCCCCGGGCGGCTCGCGACCCACCACCGGAATGGGCAGGAAGGGCTGCAGCCGCGCGGCCACTCCAACCGCGCCTGCGCCCGGACCGCCGCCGCCGTGGGGTGTCGAGAAGGTCTTGTGAAGGTTCATGTGAATGACGTCGAACCCCATGTCACCCGGGCGTACCTTGCCGAGAATGGCGTTGAGATTCGCACCGTCGTAGTACAGCAGGCCCCCGGCCGCGTGCACGATGCGTGCAACCTCCTCGATGCGCCGCTCGAACACGCCGAGTGTGGAGGGGTTGGTCAGCATGATGCCCGCGGTATTCGGTCCCACGGCCGCCCGCAGAGCCTGCAGGTCGATGTCGCCCTGCGCGTCCACCGGGATCTCCCGCACCGTGCAGCCGCACATCGTCGCGGTGGCTGGGTTGGTGCCGTGCGCGGCCTCCGGCACGATGATCTCGTTGCGTGCCAGGTCGCCGCGCGCGCGGTGATAGGCGCGGATCATTGCGACGCCGGCGAATTCGCCGTGCGCGCCCGCCATGGGACTGAGCGCCACCGCCTGCATGCCGGTGACTTCCTTCAGCATCTCCTGCAGCTCGAACAGGCAGGCGAGGAACCCCTGGCCATGCGACTCGGGCGCGAGCGGATGGCGCCCGAGGAACTCCGGCAGCATGGCGTACTGATTGCACGCCTTGGGGTTGTATTTCATCGTGCACGAGCCGAGCGGATAGAAGTGCGTGTCGATGGAGAAATTCAGCTGCGACAGGCGGGTGAAATGCCGCACGGCCTCGAGCTCACCGACCTCCGGCAGCAGCGGTCGCCGTGCGCGCCGCAAACTCGCCGGCAGGTCCGCCGTCGCGGCCGCGGGTGTCTCGGGTGGCCACTGATCGCTCGCGCCGCGTCCGGGCCGCGAGTACTCGAAGATCACTTTCTCTGCGGTTCGCATGATTCCTCGCTCACCGCGCCGGCTCCAGGCCGGCGCGGCGCCAAATCGGAAATTCAGGTGCGATCGCCCCTCAGGCGGCGCGCGCCTTCTGCATGACATCGGCCAGCGCGGCCACGTAACTGTCGATGTCCGCCTGCGTCTTGGTCTCGGTGGCGCACACCAGCAGCGCATGCCCCAGCTCGGGGTAGTGCTCGGAGAGTTCCAGTCCGCCGAGGATGCCGCGGCTTGCGAGCGTCGCGAGCACTGGCGCCACCGGCCGGTCCAGCAACAGCACGCTTTCGTGGAAGAACGGACCTGAGAATGCGCGGCGCACACCCTTGCCTGTGGTGATTGCCGCCACGAGTTCACGGGTTTGTGCGTGCGATGCCGCAGCCGTGCGCTCCAGCCCCACGGGCCCCATGAGCGACAGATAGATCGTCGCCGCGGTCATGAGCAGCCCCTGGTTGGTACAGATGTTGGAGGTGGCCTTGGCGCGCCGGATGTGCTGTTCGCGCGCCTGCAGCGTCAGCGTGAAACCGGGCCGTCCCGACAGATCGACGGTGCGACCTGCGATTCGCCCCGGCATCTGACGCACATACTCCATGCGGGTGGTCATGAAGCCGAAGTACGGTCCTCCCGAGGACAGTGGCACGCCCAGCGGCTGACCCTCCCCTACGACGATATCGGCGCCTTTGGTCCCCCACTCTCCCGGAGGCTTGAGCAGCGCCAGCGAGGTCGGATTGACCGATGCGATGACGAAGGTGCCGCGTGCGTGGGCCCAATCCGTGATCGCATCGACGTCCTCGAGCTGACCGAAGAAGTTGGGTTGCTGGATCACCACCGCGGTGATGTCATCGCCGGCGGCGCATTTCTGCAGCACTTCGAGAGCCGTGCAGCCGGTGTCGGGCGCGTAGGCCACCTCCTCGAAGCGCAATCCCTGATTGCCGGCGGTCGCAGCGGCCACCTTGCGGTAGTGCGGATTCACGGTTCGCGGCATGAGGATGCGCATCGACTTCGACTTGCGGTTGGCGCGCACTGCCATCAGACAGGCTTCAGCGACTGCCGAGGCACCGTCGTACAGCGATGCATTCGAGACTTCCATGCCCGTCAGACTCGCCATCATGGTCTGGTATTCGTAGATGAGCTGCAGCGTGCCCTGGCTCGCCTCCGCCTGGTACGGCGTATAGGCGCTGTAGAACTCGCCACGGGTGGTGATGGCCCAGACAGCAGCCGGTATGTGATGCTCGTAAGCGCCCGCACCGATGAAACACAGCGGCCGACCGTCGGCGCGGGCCCGCTCGCTCATGAGGCGGCCAATCTGCATCTCATTCATCTCGGTGGGCACGCCCTGCAGCGACTTCACGCGCAGCGATGCCGGGATCTCATCGAACAGCGCCTGGATGTCCGGCACGCCGATGGCCGCGAGCATGGCCTCGACGTCCGCCGGCGTGTGAGGAATGAACGCCATCAGCCGCCCTCCGTCTCCAGGAACTTGAGATAATCATCCGCCGACATGAGCCCTTCGGTCGCGGACCCCGCTGCCGGACGCATGCGCATCAGCCAGCCATTGCCGTAAGGGTCGGTGTTCACGGCCTCCGGCTCCGTGGCCAGCCTGGGATTGCCGGCGGTGACTTCGCCGGACAGCGGCGAATACACATCCGAGGCCGCCTTCACCGACTCCACCACCGCGCTGGCCTCGCCTGCCTTGAGGCTGCGCCCCGCTTCAGGAACCTCGACGAACACCAGATCGCCAAGGGCATGCTGCGCATGGTCGGTGATGCCGATCTCCACGGTGCCGTCCGGCAGGTTCCGGATCCATTCATGCGACCGGGTGTAGCGCAGGTCCGCGGGAACATTGCTCATCGGGGTGCCTCCGGTAATTCGACCATCGCCTTGCCGAAACGCACGAACGGGGGTTTGACGATGCGTGCGTTGAGAAGTTTTCCGCGAACCTCCACTTGCACACCCGCCGCATCCGTCGCGGGGATGCGCGCGAGCGCGATTGAACGCTCGAGCGTGGGAGAGAAGGTGCCGCTCGTGATCTCGCCGTCCGCTGCACCCGCGGCAGCGGCATCCGCGGGCACGAGCACGCGCTGGTGGTTCCGCAGCACACCGCGATCCTCCAGGATGAGACCGACGAGCTGACGCGGGATGCTCTTGCCAGCGGTCTGAGCAGCCAGCACGGCCTCGAGCGCCGGGCGGCCGATGAATGCCCGCTCGGGCGGCTGCAGCGCCACGGTCCAGCCGAGCCCCGACTCGAACGGGTGCGTGGATTCGTTCATGTCGTTGCCGTAGAGGTTCATACCGGCCTCGAGGCGCAAGGTGTCCCGCGCTCCAAGGCCGCACGAAGCCACGCCCGCCGCATTCAACGCGCGCCACACACGCGCTGCGTCACCGGCGGGGAGCATCACTTCGAAACCATCCTCACCCGTATAGCCGGTGCGGGCGACAAACCAGCCGTCGAGCTCACGGCCGAAGAACGGTTCCAGGGCCAACGCCTCGCGGCGAGCGGTCTCGGTCATCAATCGGGCGGTCTTGGCGCGCGCCTCGGGCCCCTGGACCGCCAGGATGGCCAGATCGGTCCGCTCCCGGACTTCGACTTCGAGCGCGCGCGCCTGCTCGCGGATCCACGCCAGGTCCCGGTCACGCGTTCCGGCATTCACCACGACGCGGTACGCGTAGTCGTTGATGAAATAGACGATGAGATCGTCGAGCACGCCACCGGATTCGTTCAGCATGCACGAGTACAGCGCCTTGCCGGGGCGCTTCAGTCTGGCGACATCATTGGCGAGAAGCTTGCGGAGCAGCTCGCGCGCTCGCTCCCCGCGCAGATCCACCACGCACATGTGGGATACGTCGAAGACACCGGAAGCCCGGCGCACCGCGTGGTGCTCGCCGATCTGCGAACCGTACTGCAGCGGCATGTCCCAGCCGCCGAAGTCGACGATGCGTGCGCCTGATTCCCGGTGCAGGTCATACAGAGGTGTCTGGCGTCCCACAGGTCAGGTCCTTGGTCTCGTGGCCGAGTCCGCAAACAAAAAAAGGCGGCAGGTCGCATGTACCTGCCGCCCCTCTGTCCTGTGACCTGAGAGATCAGACGCCGCGCGCGGCGCCGCTCCCCTTCGGTGGGTGGACTTCGTCCACCGCTCTCCAGAACCCGCTTGCGGACTTCTCGTCCGAGGTCTGCCGTTCTGTTGCCTGAGCGTTTCCGGGCGGAACTTGCGCCTTCGGCGTTCCGGCTGAGCCGGACACTCTCCGAACAGACCTGTGCAGCGGGCACGCTCATCATACCATCATGACCCACCTCACCCAAGCGCGGCCCATGTCGCCCAGGCATGGCCCATCTTCACGCAAGCGCACGCCGGCTCACCCCAGCACGGCGTCCTGCACCTGCTGCGGGAATGCGCCGATCATTCCTTCGAGCGTGGTGTCGGTGAGCGCGACCACTGACAGTTCGCGTTGCGGATCCATCCACCAGGAGTGTCCGTACACTCCGCCCCACTTGATGGTGCCGGCGGACTGCTGCGTCGCCGCCGCGCGCGGGTCGACCAACACCGCGAAACCGAAACCGAAAGTCCAGCCCGCGCCGAGCAGCGTGGGCAGCGCGCCGATCTGATTTGACATCATGGCGCGCACACTCTTGCGCGACAGGATGGGAGCGCCGCCCTTGCGCAGTGTCTCCAGGAACGTGACGAAATCGTCGGCGGTACCCACCATGCCGACACCGCCCGCGGGATACGAACTCAAATTGAGCGCACGCGAAGGAGCGAAGCGCAAGCCCTCACCGGGAGGCAGCGGAACGAGGTGAGGATCTCCCATGCGCACCGGGCCGTCGCTCCCATCGACATAGGGCACCGCGAGACGCGCCGGTTCGCGCGCATGAAAGTCCGTATCGTTCATGCCGAGAGGTCCGGTAACCAGCCGCCTCACTATGTCGGGCAGTGGCGCGCGCTCGACCTCCTGCAACACTGCGCCCAGCACATCGAGCGAGAGTGAGTACTTCCAGTCGCTGCCGGGCTCGAACAGCAGTGGCACGGAGGCCAGCCGGCGCAGGTTCTCCTCGAGCGACAGCCCAGGTTGGTCCAATCCGTCCGACACATTCGCCCGGTGATACGGTCCGTCCGCATCCTCGCTGAAGCCATAGCTCAGCCCCGAGGTATGCGTCAGCAGCTGCCGGATCGTGATGTCGGGCGCCCGGCCGTCCGGCAAGCGCGGCTGGAATCCCGGCAGCCAGCGGGCGAGGCGGTCCTCCAGAGCCAATTTTCCCTGTTCGATCAGGGCCATGGCAGCCGCCGTGACCACCGGTTTCGTCAGGGAGGCGAGGCGAAAGAGGTGCTCGGGCGCGAGGTCCGTACCGGCTTCCCGGTCGGCGAACCCGCAAGCGCGGCGGTAGGCGATACGCCCGCCCTGGGCCACCACGACCACCGCGCCGACCAGCCGACGGCCGCCCATCGCAGCTTCCAGAACCCGATCCAGGCGCTCCTGCATGGCCATGTAGAATACGGGAATCGCATTTCGCCCGGCATCCTATGTCACCTCCACGCCGCTCCTCCGTCCAGGTCTCCATCGCCTCCGTCCGCGTTGGGGGCAACGCCCCCATAGTCGTGCAGTCCATGACGAACACCGACACCGCGGACGTCGAATCCACCGCCCAGCAGGTCAAGGCCCTGGCACGCGCGGGCTCGGAGCTGGTGCGCATCACCGTGAATTCGACCGAGGCCGCCGCCGCTGTGGCGCCGATCCGCGAGCGCCTCGCGCAACTGGGTGTGAACGTTCCACTCATTGGTGACTTCCACTTCAACGGCCACAAGCTGCTGCGCGAGCACCCGGCCTGCGCCGAAGCACTGTCGAAGTACCGCATCAACCCCGGCAACGTCGGCCGGGGCAGCAAGCGCGATACGCAGTTCGCCGAAATGATCGAGATCGCGTGCCGCCACGGCAAACCGGTACGTATCGGTGTCAACTGGGGCAGCCTCGATCAGGACCTCCTCACGCGCATGATGGACGAGAACTCAGCGCGCTCCGCGCCCCTCACCGCGCAGGAAGTGATGCGCAGCGCAGTGGCCACCTCCGCTCTCGAGAGCGCCGCGCGCGCGGAGGAGATCGGATTGCCGCACGACCACATCATCCTGTCGGCGAAGGTCAGCGGCGTGCAGGACCTCATCGCCATCTACGGCGACCTGGCTTCCCGCTGCGACTATCCGCTGCACCTCGGCCTTACCGAAGCCGGAATGGGATCCAAGGGCATCGTGGCCTCCACGGCCGGTATGTCCGTGCTGTTGCAGCGGGGTATCGGTGACACGATCCGCGTCTCCCTCACGCCGGAGCCCAACGGCGACCGGACCAACGAGGTGATCGTCGCGCAGGAGATTCTGCAGACGATGGGATTGCGTTCCTTCACTCCCATGGTCGTCGCATGCCCGGGCTGCGGACGCACGACGAGTACGTTTTTCCAGGAACTCGCACAGCGCATCCAGTCGCATATCCGCCATCGCATGCCGCAATGGCGCCGCGAATATGCAGGTGTCGAGGACATGACCGTCGCCGTGATGGGTTGCGTCGTCAACGGCCCCGGCGAAAGCAAACACGCCAATATCGGCATCAGCCTGCCCGGCACCGGCGAGCGGCCGGTGGCGCCTGTGTATGAGGATGGCGAGAAGACCGTCACCCTCAAGGGTGACAACATCGCCGAGGAATTCCAGGATATCGTCGAGAAGTACGTGTCGCGCAGCTTTGCGCGCAAGGATGCGCCGACAGGGAGCGCCTTGCCGACAGGGAGCGCCACTCCGGCCGCCAGGGCAGCTCAGGGCTGAGCGGATTCCTGTTCATGAGCGAGCTGGCGGACAGGAAGTGCAAACCCTGCGAGGGCGGTGTCCCGCCGCTGACGCGCGAACAGGCGCAGCAGCTCCACAGCGGCATCGATCCTGCCTGGCAGCTCTCCGCAGATGCACGCTCGATCCGGCGCGAATACGCCTTCCGTGACTTCTATCGCACGATGAGCTTCGTGAACGCCATCGCGCACGTGGCCAACATCGAAGACCATCACCCGGATCTGCAGGTGGGCTACAACTACTGCCGCATCCTGTACACGACGCACGCGGTGAAAGGTCTGTCGGAAAACGACTTCATCTGCGCGGCCAAAATCGACCGTATCCTTTGATTGGCCGCCTTTGATTGGCCGCCTTTGATTGGCCGCATCCTCTGATTGGCCGTATTTGCCACGGGCAAATACGGCGGACATCGGGCTCGATCGCCGGCAAAAGGCGACTTTTGCCGTCTGCGCTTCCGTTACGCGGATAGCGCCTCGGTTACGCGGATGGCGCCTCGGTTACGCGGATGGCGCCTCGGTTACGCGGATAGCGCGTCGGGTCGCGGCACCAGCAGGCGTTCCATCTCGCGCGGCTCGAATTTCGTCAGGCCGCCGGCGTAGGTGCGGCCGTCCTCGACGCGAACACGAGTGGACAGGTAATCCACCAGCCCCATCAGCTGCGCTTCGCTCAGCTCGACGCGGGGATAGAGGCCATGAGCGATGTTCAGATGACGCGCTCCCGCCACGTTGCGAGTGAATACCGGCGGACGCCTGGCCATGTACGTGGCCAGAATCGGCGCAGGGGCGCGCAACTGAACGGACCACCACGCATGCCGATGCCGCGCAAGATAACTCCGGTCCGCACCCCGCCGTCGCGCGGCCTTGAGAAACGCCTCCACCGGCGGTCGCTGCGACGCCTCGAGATCACTGAGATCCCGGGGCAGATCCACAACCCGGCGCAGCGACTCCAGGCTGCCCAGGACGCGACCCGCACTGATGAGTTCACGTGCGCGCGTCACGGTTGGGATCAACACACTGGCGGGAAGATCGCGGGCCTCCTCACCAGCGATCCAGACTTCGTTGGCACCGGTCGCCTGACCCCGATGCACGCGACACAGCTCGCCCAGCTGGACCAGATCGCCCGGCCGGGCCAGATCGGCCGACCGCATCCGATTGCCGGTGGCGGCCGTCCGGGATTGCGGGCGAGCCGCAGACAGCTTCGACCAGCGCGGCTCACGCTCCAGAACGTGTCGGCTGACCCGAACGTCTT
>Ga0335070_10010891_pt1 | contig 10631 bp, 8 predicted proteins | sample Lox_Sample_13_FD_206722 | JGI IMG/M metagenome (GOLD analysis project Ga0335070, IMG submission 206722) | Soil microbial communities from Loxahatchee National Wildlife Refuge, Florida, United States - Lox_Sample_1.3 | ecosystem: Environmental > Terrestrial > Soil > Wetlands | place: USA: Florida...
TAACGCATTTCCCTGAATTGTGTTAGTCTTCTCACCAGTCGCGCCGTGCTTGCACAAGTCCGGATGGGTGCCCTAAGCAAGGTTTCTAGGCTGAGCCCGAGTGATTACTGGCTGGTCACGCGAGCTTTTCTGGCCGTGGGGGCTGCTTGGGGCGCCGTACGATGGTTCCCGCCAGCTGTGGTTCTGAAGAAAGTTTCCGCACAGATTCCCCTGCGGGCTCGACACAAACCTCAAACCACGGCGCGTATTGCTCGGGCGGTTGCAGCTGCGGCCCGTTACATGCCCGCGTCCAAATGCTTGGTCCAGGCGATTGCCGGCCGAAATCTGTTGGCCAGCTGCGGTTTTTCGGCGGAGATCCGCATCGGCGTAGCCAAACATGCTAACAACTGGCTGACCGCGCACGCTTGGGTGGAGGTCGAGGGCAGAACCCTCATCGGCGGTAACGCATCAGGATACGCACCCCTGACCGGTACACGCCAGGAGTACCGGCCATAATGGCCTCGGCAACCGAGCCAGCGCCTGCTGTGCATCGCCCATCGCCGGTCGGCGAGCTGAAGAACTCACCAGAGCTCGAGCTAGTGCTCTTGTGCGCGCGACGCAACCTGAACATTGATCGTGTCCGGCGTGCACTGAGACTCCTGGAGCATCCTCTCAACTGGAGCCTGTTGATCGAACAGGCTGAAGTGCATGGTCTTTTCCCCCTGCTGTACTGGCACGGGACGAGGACTCTAGCGCTCGCTTTTCCTCCCGAGATCGCGCAACAACTGAATTCGCGCTTTCGGGCTAACGCCGCACGCAGCCTGCTGTTGATTCGGGATCTCGCCAACACTCTCGAGTTACTCGGCAGCCGCGGCATTCCAGTGATTCCGTTCAAAGGACCTGCGCTCGCCGAGACTCTTTACGGCGACGCCGCCTTGCGCCAGTGCGTGGACCTCGACATCCTCTTGCGTTCCTGTGACGTCCCGGAAGCCATCCGGACTCTGGTTTCCGCTGGCTACGAGGCTCCGACGGAACTGACGACAGCTCGACAAAATGCCTTCATAGCCACCCAGTACGAATACGCGTTCCTCAGCCCTGCCGGTAACCTGGTAGAGTTGCAGTGGCGAATCCTGCCCCGGTACTTTTCCCTTGCCCTGCCCGAAGGACAGTATTGGAGCCGCATTCAATCCCTCAAGGTATTCGGCCGAAAGATTAATGCGCTCTCCTGCGAAGATCTGCTTCTGCTTCTCTGTTTTCACGGCGGGAAACATGGCTGGGACAAGCTGATCTGGCTGGCGGATGTGGCCGAGCTGATCACCTCTACCCCCCACCTGGAGTGGGAGTACGTCCTTGAACACGCCCGGCGAGCTGGTGGGTTAAGGATGCTGCTGCTCGCTGTCATCTTGGCTAACAGGTTCCTGGAAACCACTATTGCAGAAGAACTGGAGCAGCCGCTCGCACGAGACCGAACCGTGGGGCAAATCGCGGACAGCATCTGTCGCAACTTCGACACCGGAGAGCTTCCAACCTATGTGCAATCGCAGCTTTACCTGCTGCGTGTGCGCGAGCGCTGGCGCGACAGGTTGCGATACCTCATCCGCTTCGCGTTAACGCCCACGCCGATGGAGTGGAAAATTGTTGATCTTCCGCCATCACTGTCTTCCCTGTACAGTTTCCTGCGTGTGCTGCGGGGATTGGGAAAGGCACTGTCTCTTGCCAGAAATGCCGCGTCTCGTTTTATCAAAAGCAAGCTATTATGTCGGCAATGCCTGGGGCGATGAGCCGAACATCCATAGAGCGTCCTGACCCGCACGCCGTAGCCTTCCATTCTGTGACCAAGGTGTTCCGGAACCGCCCCTCGCTGTACAACTGGATCGGCCGGGAACGCGGAGGCGAGACGGTCGCGCTGGACTCGGTTTCGATCAGCGCCAGAAAGGGCGAGGTTCTCGTCTTGCTCGGTCCCAACGGCAGCGGCAAGACTACTTTTCTTAAGTTGATTTCCACCATGTTGCTGCCCGACCGCGGTGCGGTGTTGGTGCAAGGCATCGACACCCGTGAAGAACCGGAGCGCGCCCGCGCAGATGTGGGTTTCGCCGTGGCCACTGAGCGGTCGTTCTACCCGCGCCTCACGGCGCGCGAAAACCTGGAATTTTTTGCCAGCTTGGAGAATGTTCCGCGGTCTGCCCGTGCCCGGAAGATTGGCGAGGTGCTCGAGCGTACCGGTCTGGGAGACGCCGCCGACACCCTGGTGATGAAGTTCTCCAGCGGGATGCATCAGCGGCTCGGGATCTCCCGCGCTTTGCTCAAGGATCCCTCCATCCTATTGCTGGATGAGCCCACGCGCAGCCTCGACCCCGGTGTGGCCTGCGAGCTGTGGGAGTGGCTTCGCACCACGGCGCGCGAAGGCAGAACGATCGTAGTGGCGTCACACAATTTCAACGAAGCCGTGGCCCTCGGCGGCCGCATTGCCGTGCTGCACCGCGGCATTTTGTTACGGCATGAGTTCTTGGAGTCCGAAAGCACGGCCGAGAATGTACGCGCTTTCTACTTCAATGCAGTGGCCTCGCACGAAAATTGCACTACCGATCTGGAGGATCTCTCTGATGTGGCGGTTGGTGGATAAGCTCTTATCCCTCGCGCGGCGCGACCTGCTAACCGCCATGCGCTACCGCATGGGCTTTATGCTCCACGGCGCTAGCCTGCTTATCGAGATGGTCACTCTCTATTACCTGGCCAGGGCGGTTGGGCCGCAGTTTCATCCCGACGGTATTGCCTATTTCCCGTTTCTTCTGATCGGGACGAGCTATGCGACGTTCCTCGCGACAGGTGTAAGCGCCTTCGTCTCGGCGGTGCGCGAAGCCCAGCTCACCGGCACTATGGAAGCGCTGATGACCACTGCCACCCCGCTCTATCAGATCATTGCCCTGACCGTGCTTTCAACCTTCAGTGCGTACCTAGTGAGCACACTGCTATTTGTGGCCGTGGGACTGATCCTCTTCCATGTCCCGCTCGGGCACCCTAACATCGCCGGAGCGCTGTTGGTCCTGACCCTCTCAATATTGACTGCATTCTCGCTGGGGATATTTGCCGCCGGTGTTCAAGTGATCATGCAGAAAGGAGCGGCAGTTCTGTGGCTGCTCAACACGGCTATGGCCTTCCTGAGCGGCACAATGTTCCCAGTCAGTGTCCTCCCAAGCTTTTTCAGGAAGCTATCCATGCTGATTCCCGTTACCCATTCTCTGGATGGCCTGCGGCTGGCGTTATTCCGGGGGGCTGGATTCCGGGAGCTAGCAACTCCTGTGCTCGCGTTGGCAATATTTTCCAGCGTACTGCTGCCCCTCAGTATCCTCTCCTTCTCCTGGGCAGTGCGTCGAGCAAAGCTCGAAGGCTCAGTCGCTTTTTATTGATTCCATTCGAGCAGCGACGATCCTCGCCACTGGTGCCTCTCACGGCGCGTACTTGTCGGCCGCACTGAGCGATTCCCAACCTTCGCGCGCGAAGCGCGGAATATCTTCGCGGATGCTCAGCCCGTCGCCGGCCTTCCGCGGGCACACCGGCGGGCAAAGGCCACTTTTGGATCGCGGCGTTTACGCCAGGTTGGGCGTTCTAGAGGTGTTCCGCTTGAACAAAGTATAGTTTCCCGCTGGCGTCACCCGCAAAGACTCATTCGGTCTATCACCGAAGTAATGCCTCATGTACGCAGATGACACTCCAATTATGTGTGCAGTTCGATGAAGATAAACCTTCAACGGGATTCGGCTTCGCCGCCTCGTTAGCTATGCTGGCCGAAAAATCTACGATCGAACGGAACACGAGTCTGGAGAGGCCCTCGCTGCGGCGCCAGGAACTGGATGCGGGCGAGCCACTTCGTATTCAGATCGCAAGAGTTGAGTCTCAAGACGTACATCTGTGGTCGATTGCGGCTCTGGTGGGGGTTCTCTTAGCAGCCGGTTTCGTTGGTTTAGTCGTCCCCAACCTGGTGTGGCAGGCATCCTTGCCTGTCTTCGCCAATATTCACTACTTACCCCATCTTCTGCTCGGCTTTATCGGGGTAATTCTGATCTTCAACCTCTACATCTTCGAGGAGCGGCGCAAGCTGAATTGGACGCGCGAGGAATTAATCCGGCAATGGCTGCGCGGCGACGCTGCTGAAAGGCTCGCGCTGATCGACCCCATGACTGAGGCCTACAATCGGCGCTTCATGGAGGAAGTGCTGGTCAAGGAAGCTAGTCGCACGAATCGGACTGGGGCGGACTTGTCGTTATTGATGATCGATGTAGACAACTTCAGGGAAGTAAACAGTCGCTTCGGGCATCAACACGGGGACCTGATTCTGGTCGAGATCGCGAAGCTCTTGAAATCGACATTCCGTGGTTCGGATAGCGTCGTGCGTTACGGTGGGGACGAGTTCTTAGTCATCCTCCCCGACACGGGTGAGCGACAAGCACAGCAGGCCCTCCAACGACTGGCGGATGCTGTGGAGAGGTGGAACGCAGCTGGCAATGTGCCGGGTTATCGCATGAGCCTGAGCTGCGGGGTTGCTACCTATCAGCGTGGAATGGATTTACAGCAGCTCATTAACCTGGCAGACGAGCGCATGTACACGGGTAAGTCCCGCGAAAGCAAACCATAGTCCATTGCGATTATGAGCACAAGAGGGCATGTGGCCGCATCACCAGGGAGGACACCGGCATGGGACATCGTCGACACAAACGGTTCAAGAAAGACCTCACAGTCAAGGTTCACGGGACGGACAGGCAGGGTAATCCGTTCTCACAGACCGCTGCGGAGGTTGATATCAGCGAGAGAGGGTTGTGCCTGGACCACGTGCACGTGCTGGACCGTGCTGGCCAGGTGGTCACCTTGGAGCACAAGGGCGCCAAAGCCTGCTACCGCGTCGTTTGGGTAGGTATTGAAAAGCTGGCGGGCCTTCGCCGGGCTGGCGAAGGTGGAACCGCAGAGTTCTATTTTCAAGTTGACCATTCCCCCGTCCGCTCTGGACACCTACGAACCACCGAAATCAGACTGGCCCCGCTTCGAGGACTCGGTAAGGAAGCTAACGGAGCAGCGGCGCTAGGGGTTGCGACCAAGTTTCAGAAGTTGAGGACTGCAGATGCAAAATGTTTCACCTGTCACACCGGCTCGGCCCGTCCAGGCGCCGTGTCGCTGGGCGTTTACATCGCGCCCTGATCGCCGAGTCTGGAAGATCGAGCGGTGGTTCGCCTGGCTGCAATGGTTCCGCCGCCTGGATTGCCCTCCGGGAGTACCCACCGAAAACTGCTTCGGCATGGTCCGACTCAGGTTCATCAAGCTGCTACCGAGACCCGGCCTGAGACTGGTTGCAGATTCTAGCATTCGTCGTGGCATAAAAACATCGGCCCGGTCAGTATGGAGCAGGGTCCTGTTGCTGGTCGGCGTGTTGATGCTCTTCCTCGTGGTGGTGAGTCCGTCAACTACCGTTCAAAGTCCCGGAATGCGATATCCGATGGTTAGCGATTGGAGTCATCGGCACGTAATCTTCTCCCAGCCGGCGTCCCAGGCACAGGCATGGGAACTGCAGGCGGAACCTCGCTATTGGCTGCAAGTCCTCAGTCGCAATGCGGCAAGATACAGACAAGCAGGTGACGATCTCGCGAAAGAAGAGAACGGGATCGGCGCATTTGCCCACGCACAAAAAGGGCGGCGAAAGACCTTCCAGAAGGACTGGGCGCAGTCCCTGGGCCCCAATGGCTCGACCGGCGCGCCTTTATCGGGCGTGAACTGGTGGCCGGCCTTTCCGGCAAAGTATTCCTTTGACATCAATGCCAATCCGGATTGCAACAATGACTTTGTGGTCTTCCCCACAAATCTTCCAGGTGTGACAGGCGGGCAAGCGAGCATCATCGCTTACCGGAACCTTTATGCGGGGTCGGGCAGTTCCTATTGCAGTGTAACGAACTCCACGGTGTACTGGGCCTACAACACAAACTTCGATGCTACCGGCACGGCGACCAACGGGAGCACAAATGGCTCGCCCGTGCTCTCCGGGAATGGTTCGATGGTGGCGTTCGTTGAGACCAGGACCGCTGCCAACGGGGGCGGGATACTCCATCTTCTTAAGTGGCATGCTCTTGACGGCGGTGCGATCAACACCGCCGCCGCTCCGGCATCCGCCACAAATTGGACAGCGGATGGGCAGCCGGGGCATTGTCCAGTCGCCGGAGCCTGCATGATCAGCATCGTGCTTAGCGGTGGCCAGGCGGTCACCGGCTCCTCGCCCTTCTACGATTATGCGCGGGACACCATTTATGTGGGGGATGACAACGGCGTGCTTCACAAGTTCATCAATGCTTTCGGCGTGATCGGCATGACGCCGAGCGAAGTAACGTCGGGTGGATGGCCGATCACCGTGAATTCGGGAAGGATGCTCACGTCCTCGACGCTCGATTCCACATCGGGCAACATTTTCGTCGCGGATACGGTCGGACGACTCAGCTATGTCAGGGAAACGTTCAGCACGGCCGGCACCTGCGCGTCTGGTTCAGTGCCATGCCTTGGCTCAACCAACATAGTTCCTGGTGCCGCCCATGTCATAGCTGATGCGCCGATAGTGGACTCGAGCACTGGGAAGGTCTTTGTATTTATGGGCAACAATGGAACCGGCGCCGCCGTGATTCAATCGGACATCACGTTGAGCGCCTCCGTCACGGCCAGCCTGGGTACCGGGACCGCACATCACCTCCATTCGGGCGCCTTTGACAACACTTATCTGACGGGCAACGGGAGCGCGGGTTTCCTGTACATGTGCGGTTCGTCGGCCAGCAGCGCTCCGACCATTCAACGCATCGGTTTCACCAACACGGGCAGGGTTCCCACCAGTCCCTTCGCAAATCCCATTGGTACGATGAACGCCGCCGTAGACACTGTGACTCTCGCAGTCGCGACGGGAAGTGCGGAATGCTCTCCGGTGACCGAGCTTTACAATGCGAATGCTCCGGTTGCTTCTCGTGACCAGATCTTCTTCGGTGTCCAGAACCTGGGAAGTGGAACCAATTGCGGAGGAGCCGGCTGCGTCATGTCGATCAATGTCACCGGGGCTCCGGGAACTCTGACCATTGCGAATTCAATCGCGGAGGTCAACGGCCCCAGCGGAATCATCGTGGATAATGTCGCCAACACTACAACCTTTTCGCAGTCATCGAGTATCTATTTCTCGAGGCAAGGGAACAGTACGGCGGGCGTTCCTTGCGGCACAGCACCTGCAGGCGTGGGATGCGCCGTGAAGGTGACACAGGCAGGCCTGAATTAAACGCCGCAGAGTTCGGTCTGCGGTGGTGGCAGTTCTCCCCTCAGCGAAGGTAAGTCCCACGCAGGCGTTCCAGTTATCGCTTTCAGCGATGACGACTACGAGCGTTTGAGGCGCACCAAACTAGCCGCTTCCTGACCATGACGCAGATTTTTCCCGTCCGGTTAAAAGCTACTGCAAGCCTGATTGGGTGAGTTTCACCGCTTTGTATCCGCCTTGCTGCGCAAAATAAATGCTTGCCGCCTGGGGCGAATTGACATCCGTGTTGTCCAAGACGATTCCGCTGGGCAAGCCGTTCTCGGCTGCAACCGCCTGCCGCACGATGTTGTTACCTTCCATCGCGAAGCTTTGAACGCATCCGCTGCTGCAAACCGTGTCGCCGATAATACCGCTCTTGCCCGTACCCACGAAGAACAGCTCAGAGGTACCATTGAAGACTTCGGTCGGAGCGGAACATTTGTCCCTGTTTGTGCTTGAGACCACTACGTTAGCGTTCGGCGTGGTGGCCAGGTTACCGCCCTGGATCGAGAATCGCAGCAGCGCAGGGCGAGGGCCGCCAGACCCGTTGCGACTGTACCCGCAGACCCACAGGTTGCCGTTGCCGGTGTTGAACCAGTCGTTGTCGAAGGTACCGGCACGGATGATTCCATTATTAGTGGGGCTGCCGACGAGCAGGCTGGCCGTGGTCTGGGCGACCAGATCCATATCGGTCTGGATGAGGACGGGATTATTGGCGCCTAGGCCGTCGTTGTTCGAGAACCAGTACACTCTTTGGCTGCTGGAGTCCACAATGGGAGGATCCAAAATGCTGTTGGCCGCAACAACCTTCACCGAGGAGGAAACCGCACATGACGTGGTGTCGGCTGGCGCCAGCGGTGTACAGGCCACGGAATAGAGCATGCCGTTACCACCGGCTAAGAAGATCTTGCCAGAATCAAAATCCAGGACCGGGCTGGTTAGTTTCTGGTTGGCCGCGACAGTCAGGGGCCAAGGCCCGGACTTCACTTCCGTGGGGATGCCCAGGAAGATTCCAGTGATCTTGTGCAGCACTCCGTCGTTGGTAGCGACGTAGCCGATGTCGTTCCCATAATCCACCCAGGGAGAGGCAAACGAATCATCGGCAGTGGTGGAAAGCACGACGCTGGCCAGCGTGCCCGGTGCGGGAGCTGCAGCCGCGGTTGGCGTACCGGAGTTGTTGCCAGCAACGGTGAGCACGTGGAATACGGTCCCACCTTGCGCTGAACTTTCCACGACGGCTACTTTGTCTCCCACCAGAGACAGCACGGGAGAGGTCTTGATGACGCCATATTTCACCGTGGTGAGGTTCAGTGCAAACATGATCTTGGGGTCTGTGTGAGTGCCGGGAGCCTCGCAGATGCCACTCTGACCGTTACCTCCCGAACCGCTGACGTACAGGTTGGTGAATGCCACAAGATTGGCCTGGCCATTTTTCTTGCCCTTGCCGGCAAGCCCGTAAACGATCCAATCGTTGCAGCTCGCATGCAGCGGGTCGGAGACGAAGGTCGCCGGGTAGGTGCCGTCGGCCAGAGTCGCTGAACCCAGCGACATGTTCCAGTCCACCTTTGCGTTCGAGGAGGTACTGGGATGGTGCCCACCCCATCCAAATGGGGCAGAAGGTGAGGCATGCGCGCTAGCAAATGTCTTATTGAAACGCAGCTGCCAATCCTCATAGACGCGTGTTTCTCGTGTTGCCCCCAACCTGCGCTCGAGTGAGCTGTTTCCGCCGTTAGAAAAGAGAACGTGGCGGTGACTCCAGTCCTTGTGGAAACCTGGCCGCGCCGGAAAAGCTTGCTCCTGTCCGAACAAGTACAAGGGGGCCGCCAGACCCGCGCAACAAAGAAGCGTAATGGCCAAGGCTGAAATTCGTGTTGTACCGACGCCCTTCATGTCGAATCCAATGCCGCTGTGAATGCCATCTTGAGGTATGCAAAGGCGTTACCATCGCGCGAAACACGTCTAAGCGATTGAAAAGCTTAGGGCCGAGTTCAAGAAAGCCTGCGGAATCGGTGGGACATCTTGTCTCAATCCGTCTCGCATGGGGTCGATTTGTCATCGAACCCATCGCGAGGTTCTCGGCCGTTTTTGTGATGACCAATTTGCAGGGGAGCTTTCACAACCAAGCGGGTATCGCCTTCTTTTTTCGGTTGAACATGGCTCTCACTGGGCGGAATGGGTCGCAATTGGAAGCTTATTGCAGTCCCGATTGTGTCCGCTTCACCGCACACCCGCTCACGTTGCCGCCGCCGGAAGTTCCGCAGGTTGCGGCGCCCAGGGTGGAGAAATACAGGCTCTGCGCCTGACCGGATGAACTGACGTTATCCACGATCATCCCGCTCGTCCCGCCGGGCTCGGCTACGACCGAGGCCGCAACTGCTGGGGGTCCACTCGTAATATCGAAAGCATAGATGCACCCGCTCGCCCCAATCGTACCTCCGCAAGTTTTCGTCACACCCAAGAATAGCCAGTCGGTGTTGGTGGTGGTGTCGTAGATCTCGCTGAGTGGTGAGCATTCCTGGCCGTTTCCACCGACCCCCCCGAGCACAGGACCCGCGGTAGCGGCACCGCTGTTCATGGTTCCGGTGGAGTTGAATCCGATGCTGAATAACTCCGGGGCGTAGTTGTTGGCGGGGCGGCCGCAGGCGTACAAATGGGCATTCGTGAAGGGAGCGCCGTTGAAGTAACTGTTGTCGAACGCCCCGGCATGCGTGTGGTTGTGGGACGAGCCGTTCAGCATGGTGGCGGTCACAGCATTCCCCAGCGCAGTATCGGTCTGCATCACTTGCGCAGTTTGGGGACTGCTGCCACCCATATCGAACGCAAATACTTTGCCCGTGGTCGAGTCCACGATCGGTGGATCCACCACCGGTTGGGCGCTTCCCGCGCTAACGTCCTGCGTGGTCGAGCCCAGGCAGGGCGGAGAGCCGGCGGCGCACGTGCCTACGGTACTGCCAGTATCGCGCACGTAGCTCAGCCTGCCGCTGGCGTCGGCCACGAAGATGTTCCGGGAAACCGAATCGTACACCGGTCCGGTCAGCACACTACCTGGGTGAACCGTCACCCCGCTCGCCCATGTTCCTGTTGCTGGGGCTGGCGTTCCCTTGAAGATTCCCGTCACCTTCCAGAGAACACCGTTGTCGTCCCCGATGTACGCGGTATCATTCGCGTAGTCGTAGAACGGGTATGAGTTGGTGTTGGCGTTGGGGGTGTACTGAAGGTTGAACATGCACGAATTGGTGGTACCGACACAGGTGGTCCACGTGCTCGAGCTACTGGTCGAAGTGGTGGGAGTTCTGGGCGCGCTGGCGGTCCCCTCGCCTGACTTCCACTTCAGAACGTGCAAAATCGC
>Ga0335070_10010892_pt1 | contig 10631 bp, 13 predicted proteins | sample Lox_Sample_13_FD_206722 | JGI IMG/M metagenome (GOLD analysis project Ga0335070, IMG submission 206722) | Soil microbial communities from Loxahatchee National Wildlife Refuge, Florida, United States - Lox_Sample_1.3 | ecosystem: Environmental > Terrestrial > Soil > Wetlands | place: USA...
AAGCTGCAGCGCTTCCGGCTGCGTCAGCCGGCGAGTTGACTCGCCGCGAGCGATGCCGTCGCCGGCCGCGGTCTCAGTGGCCCGTCAGCAGCCGCGCCGCCAGCCGCAGCGGCAGCCCCGCGGCGCGGATCTTGTCGGCGGCCGTGACGTGGTCGTACGGCACGCGGTGGTAGGTGATGCTCGTCTCCGCATCGTCGAACACCGCATAGGCCGCGGCAGGATTGCCGTCGCGCGGCTGGCCGGACGAGCCGGGAATCACCAGCCACTGGCGGTCGTTGCGCAACATGATCGGTGCGCCCGGCCTGGGCACGAACTCGCCGGCGCGGCCGGCGGCGCCGGCGTGGAACAGGCGCTGTTCGTGCAGGTGGCCGCAGAAGGTGTAGCGACACTCGGTGGCCAGCATGCTGCGCAGCGCCATGTTCGCGTTCAACAGGTACTCCCACTGGTCGGGCGAGTAGGCATTGGCGTGCACGTACAGGTGGTCGCCGCGCCGTTGCGACAGCGGCAGCGTGCGCAGGAACTCGATCTGCGCCTCGTCGAGCTGCGCGCGGGTCCACTCGATCACCATGCGCGCCTCGATGCGCATCATCGGATTGGCGCCCAGCACGGTGGCCAGATCGTGGTTGCCCTGCACGACCACCGCGCCCTGCGCCACATGCTCGCGCATCAGGTCGACCACCCAGGCCGGGTCGGCCCCGTAGCCGACGAAGTCGCCGAGAAAGGCCCATTGCTGCACGCCCTGGTCGCGGGCGTGCGCGATCACCGTCTCGACCGCCTCGCGGTTGGCGTGCAGGTCGGTGATCAGCGCGGTCTTCACAGCACCAGCGTGCGCGCCAGCTGCTGGCGATTGACCTGCGAGGCGTCGAAGCTCGCCACCAGGGCGTCGAGCAGGGCCTGCGCCTTGTGCGTGTTGTCGTTCGCGATGTTGCAGACGAAGACGTCGAGTGTCACCGCGCGCAGCTCGGGCCAGGTGTGCACCGCGAGGTGCGACTCGGCCAGCAGCAGCACGCCGGTGTGCCCACCGCCGCCCGCCGGCGCGAAGGCGTGGAACTGCCGCGCCATGACGCTCAGGCCGCTGTCGCGCGCCAGCCGTTCGCACACGGAGGCGAGCGACGCGCCGTCGCACATCAGGTTGGCCGGATCGCGGCAGCCGAGCAGGTCGGCCGTGAGGTGAACGCCACGCATCGATCGAACGGCGAGGCTGTCACTGACCGATGCGCCCGAGCAGCAAGTACTCCATCAGCGCCTTCTGCACGTGCATTCGATTTTCAGCCTCGTCCCAGACGACCGACTGTTTGCCGTCGATCACCTCGGCGGTCACCTCCTCGCCGCGGTGCGCGGGCAGGCAGTGCATGAACAACGCATCGCTCTGCGCGAGCTGCATCATCTGCTCGTCGACGCACCAGTCGGCGAAGGCCTTCTGCCGCGCCTCGTTCTCGGCCTCGAAGCCCATGCTGGTCCAGACGTCGGTGGTCACCAGGTGCGCGCCTTCGCACGCGGCGGCCGGATTGCGGAAGGTCTTCACGCACGCCGGGTTCGCGACGCCGGCGACCTTGGGGTCGATCTCGTAGCCGCTGGGCGTGCTGACGTGCAGCGTGAAGCCCAGGATGTCGGCCGCCTGCAGCCAGGTGTTGGCCATGTTGTTGCCGTCGCCGACCCAGGCCACCACCTTGCCGGCGATGCTGCCGCGGTGCTCGATGAAGGTGAACACGTCGGCCAGGATCTGGCACGGGTGGTACTCGTTGGTCAGGCCGTTGATCACCGGCACGCGCGAGTGCGCCGCGAAGCGCTCGATCTTCGCGTGCTCGAAGGTGCGGATCATCACGATGTCGACCATTCGGCTGATGACCCGTGCGGCATCCTCGATCGGCTCGTCGCGGCCGAACTGGCTGTCGGTGGCGGTCAGGTGCACGACCGAGCCGCCCATCTGGTACATGCCGGCCTCGAAGCTCACGCGTGTGCGCGTGCTGGCCTTCTCGAAGATCATCGCCAGCGTGCGATCGGTGAGCGGCTGGTACTTCTCGTAGTTCTTGAAGCGCGTCTTGATGGTGCGCGTGCGCTCGAACAGGTAGGCGTACTCCTCGGCCCGCAAGTCCTTGAACTGCAGGTAGTGCTTCATCAGGCGATCACCCGGTTTCACGCCTTACCGGCCAGGAAATCGCGCACCAGCGGTGCCAGGATGCGCACCACCTCGTCAGCCTCGGCGGGCGTCATGATCAGCGCGGGCAGCAGGCGGATCACGGTGTCGGCGGTGACGCTGATCAGCAGGCCGGCGTTGGCCGCGCGCAGCAGCAAGTCGCCGCACGGCCGGTCGAGCTCGATGCCGATCATCAGCCCCTGGCCGCGGATCTCGACGACGCCCTTGACGCCGCTCCACTCGCGCTCCAGGCCCTGCCGGATGCGCGCGCCCACCAGGGCCGCGTTGTCGAGCAGCCGGTCCTCGGCGACGATGCGCATGGTCTCGATGCCGGCGCGCATCGCCAGCGGATTGCCGCCGAACGTGGTGCCGTGGTTGCCCGGGCCGAGCACGTCCTTGGCGCGCGGCCCGACGACGATGGCGCCCACCGGCACGCCGGAGCCCAGGCCCTTGGCCATCGGCATCACGTCGGGCACGATGCCCGCCCACTGGTGCGCGAACCACTTGCCGGTGCGGCCCATGCCGCACTGCACCTCGTCGAGCATCAGCAGCCAGTTCTTCTCGTCGCACAGCGCACGCAGTTCGCGCAGGTACTCGGCGCGCGAGGGGTTGATGCCGCCTTCGCCCTGGATCACCTCGAGGAACACCGCCACCACGTTGGGGTTGCTGCGTGCCACGTCGCGCACAGCGCCGATGTCGTTCAGCGGCACGCGCACGAAGCCCTCGACCAGTGGTTCGAAGCCCTTCTGCACCTTGACGTTGCCGGTCGCCGACAGCGTGGCGATCGAGCGGCCGTGGAAGGCCTTCTCGTAGACGATGATCTCGGGGCGCTCGATGCCGCGGTCGTGGCCGAACTTGCGCGCGATCTTGATCGCTCCCTCATTGGCCTCGAGCCCGCTGTTGCAGAAGAATGCGGCCGACAGCCCCGACACCTCGCACAGCGCTGCGGCGAGCTGCTCCTGCAGCGGCATCTGGTAGTAGTTGGAGCAGTGGATCAGTTTGGACACCTGGTCCTGCAGGGCCGGCACCAGCTTCGGGTGCGCGTGGCCCAGGGTGTTGACCGCGATGCCGGCCAGCGCATCGAGGTACTCGCGGCCGTCGGTGTCCCACACGCGGCAGCCTCGCCCGTGCGACAGCGCGAACGGCAGGCGGCCATAGGTGTTCATCAGATGGGAGGCGGCGGGCATGACGGCAACTCCAGGTGGCTCAGTCGCGTCCAGCGCGACGGGGGTCACGCGGCGGGCGCGAATTCATTCTAAAGGGGTGGTTGCGACGGGCCGACATGTGATGCAGGGCGCAACCGGGCACGAAGGATGCATGCTGCTACGCAGAACCGTCAGGGCACAATCGGTGCCCTGGCGCACGCCTTGCCGCAACAGGCCGTGCCGGCGGCCACCGGCGCGGCGATGCACGGCCCGTCCCCGTCTGCCGCCGTCGTCGCCATGCCAGCCCCTACGCCACGCCTGTTCAAGATCCAAGGCATCACCCGCGAGGGCAAGACGTTCCGCCCGAGCGATTGGGCCGAGCGTCTGGCCGGCGTTCTGTCGTCGTTCCGTCCCGCAGGCACCGGCATCGGCAGCCACATCCGCTACTCGCCGTATTGCATTCCGCGGGTGGTCGACGGCGTGAAGTGCGTGATCGTCAACGAGGCGCTGCGCGAGGTCGAGCCGATGGCGCTCGACTTCGTGATGAACTTCGCCCGCGACAACCATCTGCTGATCAGCGAGATCACGCCGCAGGACCTGGCCTGAGGGCGGCCGCCGCCCACACAACAAGGGCCTGCATCGGCAGGCCCTCGAGGTTCGACGACACCCGGGTGGCGTCAGGCGGACATCGCCTTCAGCCTGGCGGCCAGCCGGCTCTTGTGGCGGGCGGCCTTGTTCTTGTGGAAGATGCCCTTGTCGGCCACCGAGTCGATCACCGGCTGTGCGCTCTTGAAGAGTTCGGTCGCCTTGGCCTTGTCGCCGCTGGCCACCGCCTTCTGCACGTTCTTGATCACGGTGCGAAAGCGCGAGCGCAGCGCGGTGTTGTGCGCGTTCAGCGCCACGTCCTGGCGCGCACGCTTGCGCCCCGAGGCGAGGCGGACGGTCTTCTTCTTGGCTTTGGTGGCAGTGGCCATGGTCTTGCGGTGGCGGTTGCGGCGTGCGGTGCGGAAGGCCGCACGCGAAGCCGGTCAGTATACACCGGACGTGGCCCGCCTTCGTTTGCGGCGCGGCCCGCTGCCTATAATCCGCGCGCCCGATGAACCTGCTCAAGGCCGCATCCACCGTCTCGGTCCTGACGCTGGCGTCGCGCATCACCGGGCTGATTCGTGAAGCGCTCATCGCCAGCGCGTTCGGCGCCAGTGCGCTGACCGACGCCTTCAACGTCGCCTGGCGGATCCCCAACTTGCTGCGCCGGCTGTTTGCCGAAGGTGCCTTTGCGCAGGCGTTCGTGCCGATCCTGGCCGCCACCCGCGAGCGCGACGGCGACGCCGCGACGCACCAACTGGTCGATGCGGTCGCCACCGTGCTGTGGTGGACCCTGCTGGCCACCGTGGTCGCCGGGGTGGCCGCGGCGCCCGTGGTGGTGTGGCTGGTGGCCTCGGGCCTGCAACGCTTCGACGCGGCGGTGTGGATGACGCGCGTGATGTTCCCGTACATCGCGCTGATCTCGATGGTGTCGCTCGCCGCCGGCATCCTCAACACCTGGCGCCGCTTCGCGGTGCCGGCGACCACGCCGGTGCTGCTGAACCTTGCGGTGATTGCCGCGACGCTGTGGGGTGCACCGTGGTTCGCGGCCCGTGGCATCGAGCCGATCTACGCGGTGGCGTGCGGTACGGTGGTCGGCGGCATCGTGCAGCTGGCCATCCAGCTGCCGGCGCTGCGTGTGATCGGCTATCTGCCGCGCCTGAAGTGGACGCCGGCGTCGATCGGCTCCGCCTGGCACCACCCGGGTGTGCGACGGGTGCTCGTCCAGATGGGACCGGCCGTGCTCGGCGTGTCCGTGGCGCAGATCTCGTTGCTGATCAACACCCAGATCGCCTCGCGGCTGGCCGTGGGCTCGGTGTCGTGGCTCAACCTGGCCGACCGACTGATGGAGCTGCCCACGGCGCTGCTGGGCGTGGCCATGGGTGTGGTGCTGCTGCCGCAGCTGGCGTCGGCCCAGGCCCGCGACGATCGGGCAGGCTATTCGGCCATGCTCGACTGGGGATTGCGGCTCGTGCTGCTGCTCACGCTGCCCTGTGCCGTGGCGCTGGTGGTGTTCCCGCAGCCGATGCTGGCGACGCTGTTCCATCACGGCCACCTGACGGCGCGCGACGTCGCGCAAAGCGGCGCTGCCCTCGCGGCGTACGGCGTCGGCCTGCTGGGTATCGTGGCGATCAAGGTGCTGGCGCCCGGCTACTACGCACGGCAGGACATCCGCACACCGGTGCGCATCGCGATCGTCGTGCTGGTGATCACGCAGGCGATGAACCTGGCGCTGGTGCCGTGGCTGGCCCACGCGGCGCTGACGTTGAGCATCGGCCTCGGCGCGATGATCAACTCCGCCTGGCTGCTGGGCGGCCTGCTGCGCGACGGCGTATACCGTCCGGCGCCCGGGTGGAGTCGCTTCGCTGCCGCCGTGTTGCTCGGCTGCCTGGCGCTGGGTGCGGTGCTGTACTGGGCCAATGGGGCGTTCGACTGGATCGGCATGCAGCCGCGGCCGTGGTGGCGGGCCGGCGTACTGGCCGCCGTGCTGGCCGGCGTGGCGCTGCTGTACTTCGCCGTGCTGACCGCCTGTGGCGTGCGTTTGCGCGAATTCATGCGCCGGGCATGACCGCGCACGGGGCGCCCTCGCGGCAAACCGCTGGGCCGAACGCCTACACTGGAGGGGCTGGAGCCCAGCACCCCGCGCCGATCGATGCCGTCCCAGTTGCTGTTCAGTGCGCCGACACCGCTGCAGTACTTCGCCGCCCTGGTGGCCGAAGACGGCAGCCTCGCGCTGCTGGAAGCGGCCATCTCGATCGCGCAGGACGAGTACCCGGATCTCGACGTGCAATCAGTGCTGTCGGAGATCGATGCGCTGGCGGCCAAGCTGAAGGCGCGACTGCCCGCCGACGCCGCGCCGGTGCAGCGGCTGCGCCTGCTGAATCGGTACTTCTATCGCGAGCTCGGGTTCGCCGGCAACGTCAACGACTACTACGACCGGCGCAACAGCTACCTCAACGACGTGCTGGCCCAGCGCCGTGGCATCCCGCTGACCTTGGCGCTGCTGTACATCGAGCTGGCCAGCCAACTCGGCCTCACCGCGCGCGGCGTGTCGTTCCCGGGGCACTTCCTGATCAAGCTGCGCATGCCGCAGGGCGAGGTGGTGCTCGATCCGTTCAACGGCCGCTCGCTGTCGCGCGAGGAGCTCGACGAACGCCTGGCGCCGTACCGCCGCCGCCAGGGGCTGGTGGGCGAGTTCGAGGCGCCGTTGGGGCTGTTCCTGCAGGCCGCGCAGCCGCGCGACGTGCTCGCCCGCATGTTGCGCAACCTGAAGGAGATCCACCGCAGCGGCCGCGACGGCGAGCGTTGGCTCGCCGTGCAGGAGCGGCTGGTGATCCTGTTGCCGCAGAACTGGGACGAGCGCCGCGACCGCGCGCTGGCGTCGATCGAGCTCGGCCGCGTCGATGCCGCGATCGCCGATCTCGAGGCCTATCTGGCCAACCGGCCCGATGCCGACGATGCGCTGGCGATGTCCGAGCGCCTCGACGAGCTGCGTCGCACGCCACGCCTGCATTGAGCCTTCCGCGCGGATGAAGCAGCTGCCCCTGCCGATCGTGGCGCCGGCAACGGCCCGTTTCGACACCTTCATGGCCGGTTCCAATGCCCCGGCGTTGCAGCACCTGCAGCAGCTCGACGGCGCGACGCCGGTGTTCCTGTGGGGCCCCGCCGGCAGCGGCAAGACGCACCTGCTGCATGCACTGGCACACCAGCGCCAGCAGCGCGGCGAGCGCATCGGCTGGTTCGATGCGTCGACGCGCGAGCCGTGGTCGATCGAGCCCGGCTGCGCGCTGTTGCTGCTCGATGCCTGCGACGCCTACGACGAAGCGCAGCAGCACAGCGCCTTTGCGCTGCTGGTGGACGCGCAGTCGCACGGCGTGCCGTGGGTGGCAGCGGCCCGTGTGCCGCCAGTGGACCTGAACCTGCGCGAAGACCTGCGCACGCGGCTGGGCTGGGGCCCGGTGTTCGCATTGCGCTGCCTGCCGGAGGAGCAGGCGCGCGCGGTGCTGCGCCGCGAGTCCGATCGCCGCGGCATCTTCCTCTCCGACGAGGTGATGGACTATCTGCTGACGCGCTTCGCGCGCGACCTTTCGCATCTGATGGCGCTGCTGGATCGCCTCGACGGTTTCGCGCTGGCCGAGCGCCGTGGCGTCACCGTGCCGCTGCTGAAGAAGATGCTGCTCGAGCAGGAGTCGACCGGCGCATGACGGCCATGCGCGCCAGGAGGGCCTCATGAAGCTCGCGCTGTTCGATCTCGACGGCACGCTGATCGCCAAGGACTCCGACCATGCATTCGGCGAATTCCTGGTCGCGCTCGGCTGGGCCGACGCCGCCGAGTTCGCCGCCGAGAACGATCGCTTCTACCATCAGTACCAGGCCGGCTGCCTCGACATCGATGCCTACGTCGATTTCGCGACGCGGCCCTGGCGCGATCGGCCCGCCGCCGCGCAGGCCGACGCGCTGGCGCGCTTCATGCGCGAGCAGATGGTGCCGGCGATCGGCGAGCGCGCACGCGCACTGGTGCGCTCGCATCTGGAGGCCGGCGACGTGGTCGCGATCGCCACGTCGACCAACGAGTTCATCACGCGGCCGATCGCCCGCGCGTTCGGCGTCGAGACGCTGATCGCCACCGAGCTCGAGCGCGACGCCGGCGGGCGCGTCACCGGACGCATCCGCGGCACGCCGTCGCTGCGCGAAGGCAAGCTGCAACGGGTCGAGCAGTGGCTCGCCGGACGAGGCCGCCGGCTGTCGGACTTCGCCGTCAGCGTGTGCTACAGCGATTCGACCAACGATCTGCCGTTGCTCGAGGCGGTGAGCGAGCCGGTGGCCACCAACCCGAGCCCGGCGCTGGCCGCGATCGCGAGCGAGCGGGGCTGGCGTATCCTCAATCTCCTCGAATGATCAAACGTTTCATCGACAAGCTGCTCCGCAAGCCCGCCCGCATCCCGCTGGGCCGGCGGGTCGACGTGCCGGCCAGCGAACACGGCATCGACCATTCGCTGGTCGACGAGCACGCGATCCGCGTCGTCAGCACGCTCAAGCAGGCGGGCCACGAGGCCTACATCGTCGGCGGCGCGGTGCGCGATCTGCTGGTGGGCCGCCGACCCAAGGACTTCGACGTCGCCACCAACGCCACCCCCGAGCAGGTGAAGTCGCTGTTCCGGCGCGCGTTCGTGATCGGACGGCGCTTTCGGCTGGTGCACGTGGTGTTCGGCCGTGGCCGCGAGCACGAGGTGATCGAGGTCTCGACCTTCCGCGCGTATCGCGACGCCAGCGAAGCCGACACGGTGCAGGGCAACGAGCGCACGTCCAAGGCCGAGCTGGCGGGCAAGACGCACGTGGTCGACGCCAGCGGCCGCGTGCTGCGCGACAACGTCTGGGGCCCGCAGATCGAGGACGCCGCACGCCGCGACTTCACCGTCAACGCGATGTACTACGACCCCGAGACGCGCATCGTGGTCGACTTCCACCACGGCATCGCCGACGCCAAGCGCCGCCTGCTGCGCATGATCGGCGACCCGGCCACGCGCTACCGCGAAGACCCGGTGCGGCTGGTGCGGGTGGTGCGCTTCGCGGCCAAGCTCGGCTTCGCGATCGAGAAGAAGACCGCCGCCGCGATGGCCGAGGCGGTGCCGCTGCTGGCCAACGTGCCGGCCTCGAGGCTGTTCGACGAGATGATCAAGCTGCTGCAGACCGGCCACGCGCTGGCCAGCATCGACGCGCTCAAGGCGCACGGACTGCACCGCGGCGTGTTCCCGGTGCTCGATGCCGTGTTCGACGGCCAGCAAAGCTCGCCGCAGCGGATGCGTTTCGTCGAGCTCGCGCTGGCCGATACCGACCGTCGCGTTGCCGAGGGGCGCGCCGTGGCGCCGAGTTTCCTGCTGGCGTGCCTGCTGTGGCACGACGTGCAGTCGCGCTGGCAGCAACTGCGCCAGCGCGGCGAGCACCCGATGCCCGCGCTGCAGCAGGCGGTCGACGCCGTGTTCGAAGCGCGCATCGGCGATGTCTCGGGTCGCGGCCGGCTGGCCGGTGACATGCGCGAGATCTGGATGATGCAGCCGCGCTTCGAGCGCCGGCAGGCCAACTCGGCCGGTGCGCTGGTCGCGCAGCCGCGCTTCCGCGCCGGCTATGATTTTCTGCGCCTGCGCGCCGACGCGCAGGAGGCCGACGGCGAACTGGCCGACTGGTGGGAGGACTTCTCCCTCGGCGATCCCGACGAGCGCGAGGCGCTGTTGCAGGTTGCGCGCGACGCCGATCGCAGCCGGCGGCAGCCCGAGGTGACGGCCGTGCCGGCCAAGCGTCGCCGCCGCCGTCGCCGCTCCGGCGCGCGCAGCGAAGGGGGCGCGGCGTCGGAGCCGGCGGCCTCTTCGTCATGAGCGGTGCAGCGCCGGTGCGCGCCTTCGTCGGCGTCGGTGCCAATTTGGGCGACGCGCGGGCGCAGGTGCAGCGCGGCATGGCCGCGCTGCGGGAGCTGCCGTCGACGTGCGTGGTGGCCTGTTCCAGTCTCTATGCCTCGGCGCCGGTGGGCGCACCCGGCCCCGACTACGTCAATGCGGTGGTGGCGCTCGACACCACGCTGGCATCCGCGGAACTGCTCGGCCACCTGCAGCGCATCGAGTCGCGGTACGGCCGCGTGCGCTCGGCGCCGAACGCGCCACGCACGCTCGATCTCGACCTGCTTGCCTATGGCGACGCGCGCAGCGACGACCCGGCGCTGACCTTGCCGCACCCGCGGCTGCACCGGCGCGCGTTCGTGCTGGTGCCGCTGCTCGAGATTGCGCCGCATCTGCGCCTCGAAGGGCTGGGCCCCTTGTCGGCCTGGCTGCCGGGCGTCGCCGACCAGAAACTCGTTCGCATGACCGATCAGGAGGTCGCGCGATGAACGGCACCTGGTCGCCGGTGGTTCTCGCCGCGGCCCTGCTGGTGGGGTCGAACCTGTTCATGACGTTCGCGTGGTACGGCCACCTGAAGCACCTCAACGACCGCGTCTGGATCGTCGCGGCGCTGATCAGCTGGGGCATCGCGCTGTTCGAATACCTGCTGCAGGTGCCGGCCAACCGCATCGGGTTCGCGGCCGGCGTCAGCCTTGCGCAGCTGAAGATCATGCAGGAGGTCATCACGCTAGCGGTGTTCGTGCCTTTCGCGGCGGTGTACATGCAGCAGCCGCTGAAGCTCGATTACCTGTGGGCCGCGCTGTGCCTGGTGGGCGCCGTGTACTTCATCTTCCGGGCATGAAGCGGCTGCGTCACATCGCGATCGAAGGCCCG
>Ga0335070_10010893_pt1 | contig 10631 bp, 9 predicted proteins | sample Lox_Sample_13_FD_206722 | JGI IMG/M metagenome (GOLD analysis project Ga0335070, IMG submission 206722) | Soil microbial communities from Loxahatchee National Wildlife Refuge, Florida, United States - Lox_Sample_1.3 | ecosystem: Environmental > Terrestrial > Soil > Wetlands | place: USA: Florida...
CACGATTGGCTTATTTCGCGGCTACTGGTCTTGACAGACCAAGCTCCTGTTCTTCAAGAATTCTGTCTTTCTGGACATTTACCGATGATGGCACAGCAAATCATTCAATGACTACTGAATTGGAAGCCACGTATTTCAATGGAACAGCCTATCGAAGAGTGATCATTCCGACCAATCTGGAGATGCTAGCCCCGTGAGGAAGATATTTTTCTGCTTTGTGTCGTTCCTGAAAATACTTGTTCAGAACCAAAACACGCAAAACTCAGCACTGAACCTATACGCTTATTTGTCTTCTTGTTATAAACATAGTGGGTTTGCGGTATCAAGGAATACGTGTGAATAGTCGTCTCACATGCATGTGGCCGCATGCACCCTGACGACATCACGTGCTCTTGACTTTTCCGCCCTACTATGCTACTATGTTGATTTTACTGCGGCGTCAGAACAATCCGCTGGTTTCCAAGTACCTCTTTGACAATACTGTTCCAAGTGTCAATAGGAATCTGTGTTTTCAGTTCTTGACTGTATTCACGTCTGAAACCTTCGACATACACGGTGCATCTAATGTAGCAGTCAAAAGTCGATTTTGAGACATCTTTGAGTTCATTGATTTTTTCTCTTGGAAAAATCAGATGCAAGCTTGATCCGCCAGAGGAGTTCTTTGGTATCCACTTTCTCTGGAAATCATCTGCAGATCCAACGGTGAGTATCCTGCTGTCATCCGTGAGGAAGGAAACAGTTGAAAGGATTCTATCAACTAATACATCGCAATCCATGTTGTTTCTAATCTTCACGCCTAGGATCAGCGTAGGGTATCCCGTGGCATAATCGTATTTTGTAATCGACGAATTAGAAAGGTCAAGTTCAATACCTGGACTAGGCATCTTCCTTTGTGCGATATATTGAGAAACAGCATTGCGGCATATCTCCGACCAATTCACTTCTGGTAAGGTATCCATGCTAGCTTTCAACTCATCTGAAACACTTATAGTGAGGTTAGGCATACAGTTTTCACAGCCTTACACATTTATGCTGTGTATAATGTGGGCAACCGCATATAAGCTTTTTCATCCACGACTGCTACACACGCTGATGCAGGATGTTTTTGCCTGATCGGCTGTCGCACTTCGGTGCGGTGTTCTGAGATGAATTGCGATCTGTGGGTTGACAGAGTAAAAGCATTGTTTTCTATCTTCGTCTGGTTCCTTGTATGAATTCTTCAACCGACTGCTTCGCCAACGAATCAGGCACCTGAATTGGCGGATGCTTAAACGCATAAGAACTAATACTCAACAATTGCCCACTGATCTTCCTGTCCAAAGCAATCTTCACCGCACGAATAATATCAATCACCACACCCGCACTGTTCGGAGAATCCTCAACCTCAAGCTTAACCTGAATCGTCAAAGGCCTATCACCAAACTTCCTCCCCTTCAACCACAAATAACAAATCTTCCTATTACCTAAAAACGGCACATAATCACTTGGACCAATCCGAGTGGGCAAATCATACGGCACCAAACTAGTCACAGCCTCAGTCTTGCTAATCCGCTTCGTCTTCAACCTTTCCTCAACCGTCATATTCTCAAAATCCGTGTCCCCACCCAAATTAAGCTGATAAGTCTCATCAATAATCACACCACGATCCACACACAACCGAGCAATATTCCTATGCAAAATCGTAGCCCCAAGCTGACTCTTAATATCATCACCCGCAACAGGCAAACCCTTCTCCTCAAACTTCCTAGCCCACGCTTGATCCGAACCAATAAACTCAGGCATACAATTAACAAACGCACAACCAGCATCCAACGCACACTGAGCATAAAACCGCGCAGCACTTCTGCTGCCAACAGGCAAATAATTAACAAGCACATCCGCATGTGACTGCTTCAAAACCTCAACAACATCAACAGGCTTCATCTTGTCCTCCTTGTAAACGCTGAAAACCTCCTTCATGTGTTCAGCCACACCATCAAGCACAGGCGCAGCAGAAACCTTAACCCCCAAACTGGGCACAGCCGCAAACCGTTCAACACAATTAGGCTCCGTAAAAATAGCCTCACTCAAATCCTTCCCAATCTTGTTCGAATTCACTTCGAAAGCCGCAACAAACCGAATATCCCTAACATGATAACCGCCGAAATTCACATGCATAAGCCCAGGAACACTAGCATTTTCTTCAGCATCCTTGTAATACTGTGTTCCCTGAACAAGCGCCGAAGCACTGTTCCCAACACCAACAAGCGCAACACGAATCTCACCCAAACCCAAACACCATCCATTAGGCTTTGATTAGCTAACGCTTAAACAACGACTGCTCTATAACTCTTTCCCGAAACATAACAAAGTTAAAAAGCAAACACCCAAACTAAAACAATACACAAACACGAGACGATTTTTATGGCTGAAACCGACATAACCATGAAATACCAGCCCTTCAAAGAAATCATAATCCTAGAACGCGACTACTTCACAACAGCAGAAGACATCGCCCGATTCACATCAATCATCGCAGGCGGAAAAACTTCAGGTCTATACTGGGCTGAAGGCGTAGTGTTCCTATACTTTCCCGTCCCTGCATCCACCGAAACCATGGCGAAAGAACTGATCGAACACCAGAGAGTATATTGGGCATTCGCAGGCTACGCACTCCTGCCAAAATACCAAGCAGTAATCGAAACAAGAGAAAAAATGATCGTTCCAGTCGTCGACATGTCCACCAACCCGCTCATGAAAAAAGTCGCCACTTGGCTGAAAGAACAAAAATAACACGACGCAAAGATCATTTGTGGAAGCACCAACTCATTGAAAACCATAAACTTGCACGGAACACTCATCTCTGGAAAAGGCGAAGGCGAAAACTTCGTCAAGCTTGCATGGGTGAGAAAACAGATTCAAGAAAAACTCGGCTTCACACCTTACCCAGGAACACTAAACCTGAAACTCGATAAAAAAAACATCAAGCTCAACAAAACATTACATAAGGAAAAGTCAGTGGAGATATCTCCACATGAAGGTTTTCATCGTGGAAAATGCTTCCAAGCACACATAGCAAGCAGTATCGATGGTGCTGTCGTTTTTCCAGAAGTCGCCAATTACCCAGAAAACATCATAGAAATCATTGCTCCCGTAAACCTCAGAGAAAAACTGCAGATCAAGAACGGAGATTCAGTTGAAGTCAAAATCAAGCTTTAACAAAACGCTGCCGTTTCCTCTTGTTCTCAAGAAAACTTTCCCTATACTCCTCAAAACATCCACTCTTCTTCAAAAATAAACCGTACCTGACAAGCGCATTCATGCCTCTTGCCGCATCTTCAGGCGAACCATAAGCCGGAATACCTAACCTGTCAAATCTTGAACGCGTCTGCAAAGCCATCTCCGTCTCGCCAATGTCACAAGCAACAATAGGCTTACTATGCCTATCAGCAACACGTGCCACCCTGTCAATATAGTCTTCCTGCAAAGCCGGCGTATGATGCAAACCAAGCAGCACTATACCATTAATCTCTGGATCTCCAAAGAGAATTTCCGCTGCATACTCAAACATTTCAGAAGTCCCAGAACCCGTAATATCCACTGGATTAAAATTCGTCGCAAACCGTGGAAGCCTACCCTCCTCCTTGCCTTTCTCAAACTTCTGAATTGTCTTTTCAGAAAAACGCTTCACAGTCAACCCTTTCAATTCACATTCATCAACAGCCATAATGCCAGGACCACCAGCATCCGTAATCACCCCAACATTCAATCCAGCCGTTGGAGGCTGCATGGCCAAAGCCTTGCCTGCGCCAAAAAACTCCTCCATGTCCTTGGCTCTGAGAACTCCTGTCTGTTCAAAGACTGCATCATAAATTCTATCAGAACCTGCTATAGCACCAGTGTGCGACGCAGCCGCTCTTGCTCCAGCAGCAGTTCTTCCAGACTTCAGCGCAACAATAGGCTTCTTCCTCGCAACCTTTTCTGCAACCTCGAGGAATTCGCGACCATACTTTATGTCCTCAACATACAAGAGTATGACTTTAGTCTCATCATCATACAGCAAATAATGCAGCATTTCAGTTTCTGTAACATCACATTTGTTGCCAAAACTAACAAACTTACTAACGCCAATCTGCCTCCCAGTCAAATAATCCAAAGCAGCAACGCCAAAGGCTCCGCTTTGCGTGACTATTGCAATGTCCCCTGGTATGGGTCGCGGAGTAGCGACAACTTCGTCACCTGTAGTTAAAACCTTCGTCTCAGGCAAGAACAGCATGTCCACACCCGTTCTGGAATCGTAAGCGCCCAAACAGTTTGGACCCAGAATCCGTATGCCCGCCTTCTTGCCAATAGCCGCAACCTGACTCTCAAGGTCATGATTGCCAATTTCGCCAAATCCAGAGCTGATGATAACGACATCTTTCACCTTTTTGGAAACTGCATCACGCATTATGCTGGGAACAATTTTTGCTGGAACAACAATGACAACCAGTTCGAGCGGTCCAGGAATCTCGGTTAGTGAACGATAAGATTGAAATCCTAGGATTGAAGCTTCATTCGGGTTGACGGCGAAGACTTCACCTTTGAAGACTCCTCTGTGTTTGTTCTCAACAAAATTCTTGAAGATCACGTGCCCAGCCTTGTTGATTCTTTTGGTCGCTCCAACAACAGCTACAGAGCGAGGATTGAAATAAGCACCCAACTGCTTGATTGCTGCGTCCATGCTAACGCTCACCTTTTGCTTCTAACAATAACTATTGGTTTATGTTTTACTGTCTCAAGCATTTCCCAAGTGACTTCAGTCGGACCCACATTGAATTTCTCAGCCATCTGCCACACAGTTCTTCCCGACCCAAAGCCTCTTGCACGATTTGCAGTTTCAGCTATTGCCAAAGCTTCTTCAACTGGCATTCTGCAGCCAACCAAAGCCAAAGGCGTTGCTCTTTTCTTGAGTTTTAGCATTCGAGCAATCACATAGACAAGGAAACCGCCAAAGGAGTGAATGCCCTTGACTGGTTTAGGACGTGGAGTAAAATGGAAATTTCTAAATGAATAGGTCTTGTCAGTATCTACAATCATCACGCACACTCTAGTATGGAGTTCTAACTGAATCCTCTGGCGGATTTTCTCTGCGACCACGTCTGCATTTTGCACTGTCAGACTGACGTATGAATATGGCAAATTGCTTCCATCAATACCTCCTTCAGAACCAAACATCAGGGACTGCAGCAAACCAGCATGAGACAGAGTTACTTGCTTGTGGCGGCTGCCTTGTTCCAGTGGGTATTCACGGAGTTTCTGAATCAATCCTCTGGGAAAATGGCACAATTGACCTAGAAAGTAGCCCCACGCAATTCGCATCCAAAACCTCGCAATCAACCTAGCGCAAAGATTCGGTGCAATAGTGCTTTCATCGACAATGTTACTTGATGCGGTCGAAACTGCCTTTTCCGATACTACAATAATGTCTCCGTCGACTGTTTTTGCCCTTATGCTTTCAACGATCTCTTTCAAATAGTGCGTTTTCGGTCTCCAAAAACTAGTCTGAACCGCAAGAACCTCATACTTTGGCATTAAAATCGCATTTTCTCAAAATGAAACGGCTATAATTCTTGGAATCTCTTCTTTATCTCCGTGACGTCGCATTCTTTTGACTTCATTTTTCCTTCTGGGCAATAACCTAATTCCACACATGAAGGCCCAGCGTTTTCGAACAGTGCAGGTGCTGCTTTTTTTGCTTGTCTGAACATTTCTGTCGCGGTTTCTCTGATTTCCCATTGTGCGCGTGCGCAGCATCTGAGGTTGAAAAAGTGGCGCAGTTCACGCGCATTCATGGTCACCATTATGTTTGTTTTTGCGGCGTTCGGCAAGATGAAGCGGCTATCTTCTTTTGGAATGCCGATTTTGAGGAGTTTTTGATAGGTTTCGGAGATTTTGTCCAATGCTTCTTTATATATTTTCTTTGCTTGTTTGTTTTCAGCGATGCTTTTCGGCGTCACGTAATTTTCTGAGGTGTCATAAGCAACGTACCTTTGACTCTGCTGAGTGTAAGATGCAATGCGATGCCGAACCAACTCATGCGTCATAGCTCGGGATGCGCCTTCAATACTGAAGGTGAAAGAGGCATGCTCAATCACTGAAGCATGACCATAACCAGTGACTTGTCTAATTACTCGTTTGGCTGTTTCTAAATCCATTTTCTGCAGATTTTCTGAAGGGCTTCCACTTTTTGTGGAGGTGAACGCTGCGGCTCCGCACAGAAGTTCTGCGTCTTTTGTGTAGCGTAAGAGTTTGATCTTCAAGCTGAAACCTCACACTCTCTTGCGTGTTTATAGTAAATCTGTTTTGCGCAAAAACCGCAATTGCTTTCTAGACGTGTGCGTAGACTCTGTCGGCTGTGTATTTTCCACTTTGCATTTCTTGGTCTATTTCCTGCAGTAGTAATATGCGTTTGAACGTGGGTGGGTGTGTTGAAAACCATGAGTTTATTGTTTTCCACGTGGATTTGGCTTCTTTTTCCATGGCAAGCTCCAGTTCATGCTCATCCAGCACACCGTCGTGATCCAAGTCGTACTCATCTTTCTTTTCCATTATCTCTGCGACTTCTTCTTTAGCCATGGATGGATCTCCAATGTAGAATGCTCTAACACCTGATGGCTCTTTGGGTGACAGCGATAAACCATAGGTGATTTTGGCGAGACCACTTTCCAAGCTTCTCGGCGAACCTGTCAAGTAGGCTGAGTACGCATCTGAATAGTGTTCGCGCAGTCTGCTGAGTCGCATGACGCACAGCAAGGCTATGACGTAGACTATGTATGAAACTACTCCAGCCGCGAGAAGCGCGACTTTGGCGTTACCCCCCTCTTTTCTTGATGAGCCAGAGAATGCTGCTGCCGTCCACGTTGTTCTAGCAATGATGTATGCCACTAGGGGCAAGGCTGCCACAACGGTCATGATAATGTAGTCCTTGTGTTTTATGTGTCCTAGCTCGTGACCGATTACGCCTTTGATTTCGTTTTCGTTGAGATTCTCTAAGAGTCCTTCATGAACGGCGAGCGTGGCGTCACTGCTGCTTTTGCCGAAAACAAACGCATTGGGCGTTTTGTCTGGCACTGTTGCCAGCTTAGGCATAGGCACCCCGCTTTTCTCTGCCAAATCTTTCACGGTTGATTCGAGCCATGGATTTTCGCCTTCTTTCAGGTATTGTAGATGTGTTGAGGCTTTGACGATGGCTGGTCCGATGAGATATTGAAAAAGCACGAAGAGTGTTGTAAAGAATAGCATGATTACAAGCCCGAAAATCAAGTCGAAGTTGATGAAGAATACGTCTATAACAAACATTAATGCGGATAGGAACAGGGCAAAAATGAAAGCTAGCAGGAATACTGATGTTGCCATGGCGAATCTTAATTGGGCAAGTCCAGCCATTGTTTTCCCAGCCTTTAAGCATATGAAAAATGGGCTGAATTAAACTTTTCCACAAATGTCCAAAATGAGAATATGTAGACTCACTTGTTAGTGGCTCACTTCTTAGTAGAGTCAAGTTCTGGCAAGGACAAACAGCCAAATTTCAACATTGTCCGCCTATGTTGAGATTTGTAAAAGAATTATCAATTTCTTCAACAAAACAAAACGATTATTTAAATAATAATATGTTCAAATTATAAATAGGAAATATAAGCAATTCTGCTATTTCCGGGGATATAGTATGAGAAAAGAGAAAGGAGTAGCTTTGGCAATATTGTGCGTGACATTGAGTGCAGTGCTTCCTGTCTTTGGAGCAGCAACTCCCAACAGCATTTCAGTGACATATCGCTTCAATGAATCAGAAATTCTAGGTTGGCTAGACGCTAGAACACCCCTAAAGGATTTTCTGGTAGAGACTTACCCTGGCGAACCCTTCGTTCCATATAGGCTGGCCAAGATTCTCCTCCCGCCCTACAGTGACGTTGCAGAGGTGTCTGTTCAAGCAACAGGCGGAAAACAGCACGTTGTTAAAGAGATTCCTTGCGGTCAAACGCCTACTGTGATAGGTGAAGCATCGCCAACTGTTGAAGAGAATCCTGCGGTGTACGGGTCGAACGATGTGTATCCTAACTATGTCTACAGTGTTGGATCTGTTGACTCTTTCCACGGTTACAAAGTCGTTCAGATCAGGCTGTACCCGGTTCACTACATGCCTGCATCCAAGATCGCTCTCTACTGCACGCAGATGACGGTTCAAGTCACTTTGAAATACAGTGATTTAATGGCTACCTTCAACAATCTCTCTGAAGATCGAGAAACGGTTGCAGATATGGTTGACAACACTTGGACTTTGGGCACGTATGATTTGATGCAAACGCAAGCGCGAATAGAATCTACCACGACCTACGAATATCTCATAATAACGAGCGTTCCGATGCTGGACGAGTTCCAAGTTCTTGCGAACTGGAAGGCGAAATGGGTGAATGGCGCTCGGGTTGAAACAGTAAGCGGCAATGTTACTCCAGATCAAATCAAAGCCACTATCAGTGATTTTCACACGTGCTATGGCACACTCTATGTGCTCTTGGGCGGAGACGTACAGATAATACCTTATCACACTAAAACAGTGTTGGGAGATGCAATTGCAGAGGATTATTGGTACGCCAACCTTCATGGAACAGACGATGCAATCTCAACCTACGATGTTTACGTAGGTCGTGCGCCTGTTGACACTGAGGCTGAAGCCGCCGCCTTTGTAAGGAAAGTCATTTCATTCGAGCAGATGGCAAAGCCTACAGCCAACCTGTTCCATCAATCAAGGGTAAATTCTGGAAACACTCCAGACTCTCGTCAGCTTGCTTGGCAATGCGAGCAATACGTGCCTAGTAGCTACACTGATTATGAGTTGTTCGAGGAAAACGGCAGAATCGATAAGTCTAACTGGACAGCTTTCTGGCGCAACAAAGCAATTATGTGTGAACACATCGGTCACGGAAGTCCAACTGCTTACTACATCAACTTTGAGGTCGGCGGCGGATCAGTCACATGGTACACTAGCGACGTTTCCACCATGGATAATACGTTCTGTCCTGTACATACGTCGGTTGCGTGTCACAGTGGCGAGTTTGAGTACAATGATTGTTTGGCGGAAATCTACGTCAAGGACGATTGCGGTGCAATAGCCTGCCTAATGAATGATAAATACGGTTGGTACATGTCAAATGATGCTACCATGTTCTCAGGCGACTTCATAGAAATGCAGTTCAAGGCGCTGTATCAAGACGGTCATCAGAAGACTGGGCCTATGATGGCGTTCTCAAAATACTATTTCATCGATGCAGCAACTAATTCCAGCAACCCCTACAGAGCTTATTGGGAATACTGCTGGCGCGAGATCAACCTTATTGGCGACCCAGAAACACCACTGTTGACTCAACGCGTAAGCCCACCTGCAACTCCTTCAACTCCATCAGGACCAGCTTCAGGATACGTGTACACCTCGTATGGTTACACAACCTCTACGACTGACCCAGAAGGAGACAACATCTACTATCAATTCGACTGGGGTGACGGCACAACCTCAACAGTGGGTCCATACGCGTCAGGGGTCGTTGCAACTGCTTATCACCAGTGGGGCAGACCAGTATCGTACCAAGTTAGGGTTCGAGCGAAGGATGTTTTTGATGCTTGGAGCGGCTGGTCAGGTTACACAACTGTCACTTTCGGTCAAAACGACGCCAACAGCGGCAGAGATGCTGGCAACAGCCCAGCAACAGCAGTCTATGTAAGCTCAAGTGGGTACTCGTATTACGGCACATTGTACGGTTCTAACCCCGTTGACACACAGGACTACTACAATTTCTCAGCATCGATTTACCAGTACATAGATGTCTACATGTACCCGCCTTCCACTGCCGACTTTGACCTGCAATTGTTCGATCCTCTTGGGAACCTGCGGCGAACTTCAAAAAATGGTGTGGGGCAGTATGAAAGCATCTACTTCCAAGCTGATATGACCGGCAACTGGAGCATTTGCGTCTCTTGGTTCAGCGGAGAAGGACGGTACAGCATCTGGATCTATGCTGGCTCCGGCGGAGGCGGATGTCCATACTTCTACGTCTACAACGGTCAACAATATGTCAATGAAGGCTTGCTCAACATACACAATGCCGACGGCATAGACGTGACAACAAACCAATACTTGATCACGACGCCGAAAGCAGTGAGAGGCACGTATCAACTGCGCCTAGTCGAACATCCTCAAACAATCTCTGACATAGACCAAGTCAAATTGTACGCTATACTTGAAGATAAGACGCTGATTGAACTGCCACTTGTCTGGGCTCGGCACTCAGAAAACGGAAATGTGCTACCACAGCTGCTGTTCAGTGACGACTGGAAGACAACCACGTTGGGTGCAGATCACAATGGTGGAACAAGCCAATCTATCGATCTCAAATTCTTGGCACTACCACAAGGCTTCAAAGTAGCTGGTTTCCTCTTCGTGATCGAAGGAAACAACATGATCGTCAAAAACTAGGAATTTGGAAGAAACGCACAACTTTCCCTTTTTTCTAGCCGCTGCCCGCACTAATAATAACAACAAGTCTTCTTATCAGAACGTTGGACAGCTTGTCCATCTTGCAATTTTCTGGAATCGGATCTAGTATTTGACGCTTAGATAA
>Ga0335070_10010894_pt1 | contig 10630 bp, 8 predicted proteins | sample Lox_Sample_13_FD_206722 | JGI IMG/M metagenome (GOLD analysis project Ga0335070, IMG submission 206722) | Soil microbial communities from Loxahatchee National Wildlife Refuge, Florida, United States - Lox_Sample_1.3 | ecosystem: Environmental > Terrestrial > Soil > Wetlands | place: USA: Florida...
CGCCGGGCGCAGCTGGCCGGTCCACTGGCGGGCGACCCGGTAGCCGGCGAACAGCAGCCCGGCCAGGCCGGCCAGGACCAGCAGGTCGATCGGGGTGAGGCGGCGGGCGCGGTGCAGGAACGCATGGGCCCCGCCCCACGTCCGCGCCAGGAACCGAGGAATCACGCCCCGCCCTCCACGCCGGGTGAGCCCGCGCCCGGCCGGGAAGACCGCCGGGTCCCGGGGGGCCGGGCGGGCCACGATCGCCCTACTTCCGTCCGGGCCGATCCGCTATACTGCCGCCATCCCGCAGCCGACATGGGCCGGACGACGGCCACGATACTAGGGCCCGAGTTGGGAAAGGAAGGCCGTACCATGAGCCAACCCAGCCTCACTGTCACCGACAACCGGACGGGCAAGAGCCTCGAGGTGCCTGTCCAGGACGGGGCCGTGCGCGCCATTGACCTGCGCCAGTTCAAGACGTCCCCCGACGACTTCGGACTCCTTTCCTACGACCCGGCGTACCTCAACACCGCGTCCTGCCGCAGCACCATCACCTTCATCGACGGCGACAAGGGCATCCTGGAATACCGGGGCTTCCCGATCGACCAGCTGGCCGAGCGCAGCACCATGGCCGAGTGCGCCTACCTCACGGTGCACGGGGAGCTGCCCACCTCGGCGCAGCTCACCAGCTGGGAGCGCGAGATCGCCTCCAACTACAACCTGCCCGCGGGGGTGCTGCCCACCATCTATGCCTTCGACCGGGCCTCGCACCCGTGCGTGATGATGATCTCGTGCCTGGCGGCCCTCTCCGGGCAGTACCCGGACGCCCGCCGGGTGCTCGACCCGGCGGCCCGAAACCTCCAGGCCATGCGCCTCATCGGCCACGTCCCGACACTGGCCGCCACCATCTACCGGCACACCCAGGGCCACCCGCCGATCTCCCCGGACGCCTCCCTGCCGTACACCGCGAACTTCCTGCGCATGATGTTCGCGGGGCCGGACGGGAAGTACCAGCCCTCCAAGGCGCTGGTGCGGGCCATGGACGTGCTGTTGATCCTGCACCTGGACCACGAGCAGAACTGCAGCACCAGCACCATGCGCGGGGTGGCCAGCTCCCACAGCGACCTCTTCTGCGCCGCCTCCGCGGCCATGGCCGCGCTGTACGGCCCGCTGCACGGCGGGGCCAACGAGGAAGTGCTGCACATGCTCAAGCAGATCGGGCACCAGGACAAGGTGGCCGATTTCGTGAAGAGCGTGAAGGAGGGGCACGGCAAGATCATGGGCTTCGGGCACCGGGTGTACAAGAACTACGACCCGCGGGCCCGGGTGATCAAGCAGATGGCCGACGCGGTGTTCGCCGAGGTGGGCAAGAACCCGCTCATCGACCTGGCCCTGGAGCTGGAGCGCATCGCCCTGTCGGACGAGTACTTCATCTCCCGCAAGCTGTACCCGAACGTGGACTTCTACTCGGGCCTGGTGTACGAGGCGTTCAAGCTGCCGGAGCCCATGTTCACGGTGATGTTCGCGGTGGCGCGCGCCAGCGGCTGGGCGGCGCACTACCTCGAGATCATGCAGGACGCGGAGCAGAAGATCGCCCGGCCCCGGCAGCTGTACCTCGGGGCGCGGGGCCGCAACTACGTCCCCATCGGGAAGCGGTAGGCGGCCTCCAGCATCGCCTGCAGCGACTGCCGCAGCGGCACCCGGCACTCGAAGCCGGTGGCCGCGCGGAGCTTCTCCACGGCCGCGACGCTGTGCTCGGCGGCGGGGGCCCCGGGGGCCTCCGCCGCCGCACGCGTTCCGGGGCCCGGCCGGCCGGCCGGCGGCGCGGCCGCGGGCCCCGGCGGGGTGCGGATCCCGGTCAGCTCCTCGAGCAGCGCCACCACCTCGCCCACCCGCGCGCCCCGGCCGCTGCCCACGTTGTAGCACTCCCCCGGCTGTCCCTGGAGCAGCAGCCGCCGCAGGGCCTCGGCCACGTCGCCCACGTCCACGAAGTCGCGGATCGGGGTGCGCGCGCCCAGGCGCAGGGGTTCCGCGCGCCCGGCGGCGCGCATCGCGGCGAACTGGGCCACCAGGGAGCCGCACACGAAACGCGGCGTCTGCCCCGGGCCCACCGGGTTGAACACCCGCGCCACCAGCGCGGGCGCTCCCAGCTTCGCGGGGGCCATCAGCGCCAGCGAGGTCTCGGCGAGCTTGGCGTAGCCGTACGCGCTGGCGGGGCGAGGGGGGCGGCTCTCGGAGAGCGGCAGCTCGGCCTCCGTCACCAGGCCGTACTCGGCGGCCGAGCCGGGCACCAGCACCCGCCGGAGTCCTCCATGGCGGGCGGCCGCCTGCAGCACCGCCAGCGTGGTGGTCACGTGCTGCTGCATCAGCGGGCCGCACTCGTCGGTGTCCGCGCCCCGGGCCAGGTGCGCGAGGCAGTCCGCCCGGTGCGCGCGCAGCACCTGCTCCAGGCGCCCGGCGTCGGCGGCGCTGCCGCGCTCCCAGGCGAGCCGCGCGGGCGGGGGAGCGGCGGGCGGCTCGGGGTCCAGCCCCACCACGCGCGCCTCGGGGTCGGCCGCCAGCACCGCGCGCACCAGGGCCCGCCCCAGGAAGCCGGCGGCCCCGGTCACCAGCAGGATCATCGCGGGGCGGGCAGGAACGCGGCGGGGTCGCGCTCCAGCATCTCGACCGCCAGGGCGTGGTCCTCGGGGCGACCGATGTCCAGCCAGTGGCCGCGGAAGAGGTGGGTGCCGACGGCCTCGCGCCGGGCGATCAGCTGGCGCATGAGGTCCGGGAAGTCCAGGCGCTGGCCGCGCGGGATGAACTCCAGCAGGCGGCGGTGGCAGGCGTAGATGCCGGTGCTGACGTGGTAGGTGAGGGTGGGCTTCTCGACGTACTCCAGCAGGTTCCCGTCCCCGTCCAGCTCGAGGACCCCCAGGTCGATCGGCACCTGCTTCTCGAACACCGTCACCGTCACCAGCTTGCCGCTGGCCGCGTGGGCGCGGAGCAGCGCGCCATAGTCCAGCGTGGTGAGGAGATCCCCGTTCATGGCCAGGAAGTGCTCCTCGGGGGGATCGGCGAGCGCGAGGGGGCCGGCGGTGCCCAGCGGGGTGGTCTCGAAGGAGTAGCGGAGGTTCAGGCCCCAGCGCGAGCCGTCGCCGCAGTAGGCCTGGATGAGCTGGCCTAGGTGGCCCAGGGCCAGGGTGACGTCGGTGAAGCCGCCGGCGCGGAGCTGGCGCAGCACCAGTTCCAGGATCGGCTGGTCGCCCACCGGCACCAGGGGCTTGGGGAACACCGTGGTGTAGGGCTTGAGGCGGGAGCCCTTGCCTCCCGCGAGGATCACGGCGCGCATGTCAGACGTTGTACCGTTCGGGCTTGTAGCGGTCCAGGTGGGCCGCCAGGTAGCGCCGCACCCGCTCCAGGCCCTGGTCGAGGTTCACCTGCGGCTTCCAGCCCAGCAGCCGGCGGGCCTTGCGGGCGTCGCACACCAGGCGCATCACCTCGCTGTCCTTGGGGCGCACCCGCTGCCGCTCCCGGACCAGCCGGCAGCGCACCCCGCACACCCCGGCGGCGCGGCGGGCCAGCTCCCCGACGCTCACCCCGCGCCCCGAGCCCAGGTTCACCACCTCGCCCACCGCCCGCGGCGCGCGCGCCGCGCGCAGGAAGCCGTCCACGGTGTCGTCCACGTAGGTGAAGTCGCGCACCGGGGTGAGCGAGCCCAGGCGCAGTGCAGGGCGCCCCGCCAGGAGCTGGGTCAGGATGGTCGGGATCACCGCGCGGGCGCTCTGGCGCGGGCCGTAGGTGTTGAATGGCCGGACCGTCACCACCGGCAGGCCGAAGGAGCGGTGGTAGCTCTCGGCCAGCTTGTCCGCGCCGATCTTGCTGGCGGAGTAGGGCGACTGGCCCTGCAGCGGGTGCTCCTCGTCCATGGGCACGTAGCGCGCGGTGCCGTAGGTCTCGGAGGTGGAGGTGTGCACCACCCGGCGCGCGCCGCTGCGGCGGGCCGCCTCCAGCACGTTCACCGTGCCCTGGACGTTGACCGCGACGTAGCTCGAGGGGGCGGCGTAGGAGTAGGGGATCGCGATCAGCGCGCCCAGGTGGAAGATGGTGTCCTGGCCCGCGGCGGCCTCGAGCACGCTGCGCGGGTCGGTCAGCTCGCCGGCCACCACCTTGAGGCGGCGGCGCACGGCGGCGGGGCACAGCTCCAGGTTGCCCCAGTCGCTGCGGCTGTTGTAGTGCACCAGCGCGGTCACCCGCGCGCCCTCGGCCGCCAGGCGCTCGCACAGGTGGCTGCCGATGAACCCGCCCGCCCCGGTCACCAGCACCCGGCGGCCCTTCCAGAACCCGCTCACAGCCCCAGCTCCCGGTACAGGGCCAGGATCTTGGCGCCGTTGTCCTCCATCGTAGCCTCCTTGGTCCGCGCCCGCGCCGCGGGGAGATCCTCCAGCGCCTGCGCGGTCGCCCGGGCGAAGTCCGCCGCGTCGCCGGAGCGGAAGGTGAAGCACGCCGGGGGGCGCGGCGCGGCGTCGCTCGCCACCACCGGGGTCCCCAGCGCCAGGGCCTCGCGCACCGCCACCGAGTCGCCGTCGCTCAGGGTGGGCCGCAGGCACGCGTCCACCCGCCGGAACAGCGGGTGGATCTCGGGCAGCCCGCCCACGGTGAACAGCGCGTCGCGCAGGCCGCGCCGCTCGGCGCCCTCCAGGAGCCGCTCCCAGTGCTGCGCGTCCCGGATGCCGCTGAAACATAGCACGCAGCCCAGCCCGGGAAAACGGCCCCGCAGCCGCTCGACCAGGTCCAGCGTCAGATCCAGGCCGTAGAGGTCCCGGCCTTCCCGCAGCAGCGCCCAACCGACCCACAGCAGCCGGGGCGAGCGCTGGCCCAGGAAGCGCTCCAGGTCCGCGGGCAGCGGCGGGTCCGGCGCGTCCAGGGGCGGCGGCAGGAACGCCGGGATGGTCCGCACCCGCGCGCGCGGGCCAACCAGGGCGCGCACCTGGGCCTCGATCTCCGGGTTGGCGGTGATGACCGCCGAGGTGCGGCGCAGGAAGAAGCGGACCAGCGCCCGGCGCGGCCCGGCGGCCCGCACCGTGGGGGCCAGGCTCTCGCCCTGGATGGAGATGACCGAGCGGCGCCCGGTGAGCAGGCCCCACAGGGCCACCAGGCAGCGCATGCGCCAGTCGGGGCTCTGGTAGTGCAGGATCCGGCGCGGCCCGGCGGTGAACAGCCGCCACAGCAGCCGCCGCGGCCCGCCCGCCCCCACCACCCGGCGCTCCGGGAAGCTCGGGCCGGCCTCGTTGTAGACCAGGAGGTCCACGCCGCGGGCCTCGAGGTAGCGGGCCAGGCGCTGGATTCCGACCGAGACCCCGCCGTAGGGGGGAGGGTAGGGGCCCACGATCCCCAGCGCCGGCCGGCGCCGGACCGCCGGGCCCGGCGCGGGGGCGGAGGGCTCGGCAGCGGGTGGGGTCATGGGTGGCGTGCGTCTCCCTGGCGTATCGCACCCGGTCGCCGGAACTTCCGGCTGGCGCGGATCGGGCCAGCATCTTAGGGTAGGCACGGCGAACTGTCCAGCCGAGCCGGCATCCAAGGGGTGAGGGCGGCGGCGGAAGTGGATGCAGGCGCCGGCGAGCGGCCCCCGATTCGCAGGGCGGGAGCCGGGCGGATGCGCGCGGCGAGGGCAGGAGAAGGGAGGATCCTCCATGCTGTTCGAGCGCTCCCGCGGGCCGGCGGGACTGGTGGCGCTGGTGCTGGGGGCGGCGCTGCTGGCGCTGGCCCTGGTGCGGGTGGCGTTCCTGCGCCCGGCGCTGCCCTCGGCCGAGGAGGGCCGGCGCCTGGCGGAGCGTTCAGGCTGCTTCGGCTGCCACGGCGCCGAGGCCGGCAAGGGCGCGCCGAACTTGGGCGCGAAGGACCCCGTGCCGAGCTTCACCGGCGGGGTGCTCATGATGGATACCCCGCAGGGCGCGCCGCAGGTCCGCGACTGGATCCTCCTGGGCACGGTGGGCATCGAGCGGCGCGAGGCCGAGGAGGCCCGCCAGGACTCGCTGCGCCGGGCGCGCGCGGGCCTGCCGCCGGCGGCGGAGAGCCCGCCGGAGCACCCGGCGCTGCGCATGCCGGCCTACGCCCGGCGGTTCAGCGCGCGGGAGGTGGACCGGCTGGTGGACTTCGCGCTGGCCCAGGGCCTGTGGGGCGCGGACAGCGCGCCCGCGGGGGTGCGCCACGGGCTCGAGGTGGCCCGCCGCGCCGGGTGCTTCTCGTGCCACGGCCCGCTGGGCCTGTTCGCGCGGCCGGACCCGGGCTCGGTCAAGGGCTACATCCCGGCGTGGCGGGGGCTGGACGCGGTGGAGCTGGTGCGCAGCCCGGCCGAGTTCGGGCAGTGGGTGCGGAACGGCTGGCCCGACCGCTTCGTGCACCAGGCGATCGCCAACTGGTTCCTGCATCACGAGGCAGTGCGCATGCCGGCCTTCAAGGACCGTCTGACGGACGGGGAGGTGGCGGCGCTCGACAGCCTGTTCCTGTGGGTCCGCGCGGGCCACGGCGGAAGATGAGCCGCGGCGCGGCCGCCCCCGCAGCGCGGAGATCCAACCGGCCCGCGAGGGCCGCCACGGAGGTTCGAGCATGAAGTCCATGGGCAAGGTGGTGGTGCCCGTCGGGGGGCTCTTGGTCCTGGGCGGGCTGTTCGGAATGGGCTACGACGCGCTGTGGGCCACCGGGATCCTGCTGCTGGGCGGGCTGGTGGTGGCGGCGGGCCTGGTGGACGTGTTCCGCTGGGATCGGCGCGCCTGAGGGCGCCGGCCGGTCAGGCGGCCTTGCGCAGCTCGAATTCCGGCCCCAGCACCTGGAGCATCGCCGACTTCTCCCGCTCCATCGCCTCGAGGGTGGCCTGGATCTCCTCGCGGGTCAGGGCCAGGTGCTGGACGGCGGTGCTGAGCAGGTGGTTCTCCTGGTTGTCGTCCACCCGGTGGCGCAGCTCCGAGAGCGCCTCGGCGGCGCCCGCGATGTAGGTGAGCTGGAGCGAGCCGGGGGACTCGGTGGCGCAGCGCGCCGGGTCGTGGTGGAACCGGATGGCGTCGCACAGCGAGCCGGGCAGGTTCCACTGGGCCGCCACCCACGCGCCGATGGCGCCGTGGTGCACCCCGGTCACCCGCTCCTCCGCCTCCAGCTCGCTCAACCCCTCCTCCTCGATCAGCGACTCGATCCGCGCCGACAGGTCGTGGTGGTAGTAGTCCAGCGCGATCCGGCCGATGTCGTGCAGCAGCCCGGCGGTGAAGGCCTCGTCGGGCTCGCCCATGCGCCGCAGCCGGGCCAGGGTCATGGCGCCCACCGCGGTCTCCACCGAATGCTCCCACAGCCGCAGCCGGGTGGCCCGGCTCTGCGGGTTGCCGCCGCGGAAGAAGCCCGCCAGCCCCACGTTGATCACCATGTTGCGCACGTTGCGCAGGCCCAGGATGGTCAGCGCCAGGCTGACCGTGGAGATGCGGCGCGAGAAGCCGTAGAAGGCCGAGTTCACCAGGCGCAGCAGCCGGGACACCAGGCCCTGGTCGCGCGAGACCAGCTCGGCCAGCTCGCGGATGCTGCAGTTGGGGTCGCGGCTGCGCTCGATGACCGTGTGCACCACCTGGGGCATGGAGGGCAGCTCCTTGATCTTCTGGCTGAACAGCCGCTCCAGCAGCTCCTGGTTCTCGCTGGCGGGCTCGCTGCGGTCGGCCTCCAGCTGCACCGACAGCGCGCCGCTCTCGAACGCCCGCCCCAGGGCCTCCACCACCTCGGGGTCGTGGTGGAGCCCGGCGAGGTTGCGGATCTGCTCCACCGCGAATTCCGGCGCCGAGCCGTGGCGGTAGGGCCGGTCGCTGGTGATGGCGTCGAAGCAGTCGGCGGTGCCCACGATGCGGGCGATGAGGGGGATGACCTCGCCCTTCAGCCGCTTGGGATAGCCGGTGCCGTCGAAGCGCTCGTGGTGGAACCGGATGGCATCCAGGATGTCGCGGATGTTCTTCACGCCGTTGACGATCGCCGCGCCCTTCTCGGCGTGCGACTTCATGGCCTCGAACTCCTCCTCGTTGAGCCGCTCCGGCTTGTGCAGGATGGAGTCCGAGATCCCGATCTTGCCGATGTCGTGGAGCATCGCCCCCAGCCGCACCGAGTCCCGGAAGCCGTCGGCGAAGCCCTGCCCGCGCATCGCCTCCAGCTCGTTCAGGATGGCCAGCGAGTACATCGCCACCCGCTCGCTGTGCCCGCGGGTGTAGGGGTCGCGGGCGTCCAGGGCCGCGGACAGGGAGCGGATGGTGGCGATCAGGAAGGTCTGCGCCTCCTCCACCGCGCGGATGCTGCGCAGCGTGCTGCGGGCCATGGTGGCCAGGATCTGCAGGAAGCGCAGGTCGTCGGGCTGGAAGCGGTGGCGCCGCTCCAGCGTGCCCACGCACAGCAGGCCGGCCTGGTCGTGGCCGCCGGGCAGCGGCACCAGCAGGAAGTTGCCGGGGTAGAAGTGGACCGCGCGCACGTCGGAGATGTCCACCGGCACGCCGGGCGGGGACAGCAGCAGGGCGCGGCCGCGCTCCAGCACCCACACGAAGTGCTGCTCCTCGAGTTCGGCGCGGGCGTGGTCCAGCAGCCCGTCGTCCAGCTCCCGGCGGTGTTCCACCTCGATGGGCCCGTTGGGGCCGGTGCGGGTGGCCAGGCTGCCGATGCGCATCCCGGTGCCGTCCACCGCCGCCTCCAGCACCGACTGCAGCGAGTGCTGCACGGACGTCGCGGCCGCCTGCGCCTGGGCGGCCCGGGCCAGGCTTTCGAACTGGCGCTGGGCCCTTTCCAAGTCGCTCAGGGAGCGCTGGATGCGCTGGATGAACTCCGGACCGGGCTTGTTTTGCATGGTCTCCGTCTGGGAGGGCGGCGCCGGGCAAGCGCCAGCGCCCCGGGGCGCGCGGCGAACCGACGCGACACGGACTCCGCACGGTATATCGGGCCGCCGGCGGCGCACCTGTAGGCGGACGGACCTAACTGCTTGACGGAGCTAGGGGTGGGCCTGGGACGGGGCGGGGGCCGGCCTATTTCCAGCGCAGCAGGACCGGCTGGCCCAGGGGCCCGTCCGGGGTGCGGAGGTCGGCCGAGGGGTCGTAGGCGCCGGCGACTTCCAGGGAGTCGGCCAGCAGGCGGTACACCGCGCGCGGGTCGGGCGGGCGGCCCCACAGCTCCGAGGCGTAGCCGGTCACCACCAGGCCGGTGCCCAGGAAGTAGGCCTGGTGCCCGGCGGCCCGCGCCCGCCGCGCCCCGGCCCGGAGGGAGTCCAGCGAGGCCGGGAACGAGCGGGTGTTGTGGGCCAGCACCTCCAGGGTCTGCAGGTGGGTGCGCGCGGAGTAGTAGAGCAGGTAGCCCTCCATGTCTCCCTCGGGCACCAGCAGGAAGTCCTCCGGCGCGGTGGCGCGGGCCACCGCCTCGGCCCACCGCCGCGGCGCGTCTCGGTGCGGGTCGTGCCGCGGGGCCACCACCAGGAAGCCGGTCGGGATCACCAGCAGCGCCAGGCCCAGCACCACGCCGGCGGCCGCGGCGTGGGACATGCGCCGCGCCCCCAGGCCCTCGGGGTCGCCGAAGCGCAGGTCCGCCCACACCGCGATGAACGCCCACAGCGGGGGCAGGGTCAGCGTCCAGAACTTCAGGCTGGAGCGGCCCACCCAGCCCAGGAACAGCTCGAACACCAGGAACCACACGAGGCACAGCACCGGCAGCGGTCCGAAGCGCCAGGTGAGGTAGGGGCGCTTGCGCCAGCCGTCCCAGATCAGGTACGCCACCAGCGCCGTGAACAGCAGGAACGGCACCCGGGCCAGGTCGTTGAGCAGCGCCGAGGCGGTGGGGCTGGGGGCGCGCCCGATGAGGCCGAAGTCGGGCACCGCGCCGCGCAGGAACCACAGGAAGCCCAGCAGCACCCGCACCGGGTTGCGGTCCACCCACGACTCCCAGCGCATGTAGCGCCCGGCCCAGGCGGAGGCCAGCGCGACCGAGGCCGCCCCGCGCGCCGCCAGGACCGCCAGGTAGCCCAGGGCCAGCGGCGCGGCCAGGCCCACGACGAGCGCCGCCATCAGCCGCAGGCGGTGCCGGCGGTCCTCCGCGGCGCGGCCCACCACCGCCAGCGCGGGCACCACGAACAGCACCGCCACCACGTGGAACAGCGCGGCCGCGGCGGTGAACAGGCCGGCGCGCAGGGCCTGCCCGGCCTGGGCGGTGCGCGCCGCGCGCAGGGCCTGCCGGGCGGCCAGGGTCAGCAGCAGCAGGGTGGCCACGTAGACCTCGTTCTCCGAGGCCATCAGCCACATGCACTGCGAGAATCCCAGTCCCAGGGTGGCCAGGCTGGTCCAGAAGAAGGTGGCCCCGTTCTCCAGCAGGCAGCGCGCGAACAGCAGCAGCGTGAGCCCGGCCAGGGCCGAGTTCAGGAACGCCGCCAGCGCCAGCGGGTCCAGGTGCGGGTGCACCACCAGCAGCGCCTTCCACACCACGCGCACCAGCGGGTCGTACAGCAGGTGGTGGGGGTGCAGCAGGTCCCGCCAGGTGCCGTCGCGCACCGCGCGGGCGTAGGAGATGGCGTCCAGGCTGTGGGCCTCGGTGCGGCTGATCCAGTAGAGAAGGGCGAAGCCGAGGGCCCAGACGCGGGTGGCCAGGCGCTGGCGGTGGTCCAGGGGGACGAGGG
>Ga0335070_10010895_pt1 | contig 10630 bp, 7 predicted proteins | sample Lox_Sample_13_FD_206722 | JGI IMG/M metagenome (GOLD analysis project Ga0335070, IMG submission 206722) | Soil microbial communities from Loxahatchee National Wildlife Refuge, Florida, United States - Lox_Sample_1.3 | ecosystem: Environmental > Terrestrial > Soil > Wetlands | place: USA: Florida...
GGAATCGCTACTGTCGATCACCACCCCCAAGCGCAGCGGAAGGTCTCCCAGATGCCCAAAGTAGGTGACACTCTCCACCGGTTTCTCGTCGTCGGTAATCTTCACATCTTCTTGGGTAATGTCCGGAGCGGCTTTTCCATGGTCGGTGGCGGAGAAGGGTACCGTGACTTCATTCACCTGCACGCGAATCGTCCAGCCATCGGTTGTCGACAGACCGTTGGAATCCATTAGCGGCCCTGCGTGGTACTGCAAACCAGTGTGGGAGGAAGGACGAGGATCGCCACCATACAAACCGGGCGCTGCGATATCCTGCCCGGCAACCACCCCACAGGCGACGAGCCAGACGAGTGCAATTTTCTGCATCGGCCCCTTCCTGACGATACAACTCAGTGTGCGGGGTAGTCGCTGCCGGTTCTGTGATCCTCATCACAGCTCTTGTTGATAGGGCAGGCTCCATTTCGGGAATGAGGGCGCACTAGCGCAGGCACAACTTCTATGCTAATTTCACCGGTCTGGCGCGCCCATGCGTCTGCTCTTCAACCCGGGCAAATCGCGCACTCCGGTCGCCCACGAACCGGTGCACGCGGATGTTCCCACGCTTGTGGATGCCGAGCTGGCTGCGGTCTATAACATCCAACGCCGGGCGGGCGACTTCTACGATTTCATACGTGTCAGCCCCGCCCGGGTATTGTTTTGCTTGCTCGATGTGGCGGGCCGTCTGCTCGACAACCGCGCCATTGTCTCAGCGGCGCAACGCACCTTTCGTACCCTGGCGGTCGAGCTCTTCGTACCGCCGGACATCAATGAAGCGGAGGCCATGATTGAGCTCTGCTTGGAGCTCAATCGCACCATTCTGAAGTCGGAAGGCGGAGTCCGCGCCTGCCCGGCGTTCGCCGGTTGCTACAACGAGCATGTGGGCATCGTTTCCTACTTCAACGCCGGGCACACGCCAGGACTCGTGCTCGATGGAAAGGGCGTGAGCCGTCTCGAGGCAACGGGCTGTCCCCTTGGTTTGTTCACGCATTTCACCCATGATGCGGCTATGGTCGCGCTGCAACCTGGGGCACGCCTGCTGCTGGTGTCGCGAGGCTTGGTGGAAGGAAAGTACAAGGGAGAAGAATTCGGATTGCAGCGGGTGGCAGATGTGCTTCAGCAGACGACCTCCGGTGGCGCGCAGCAGCTCTGCCTCACCGTCCTCGAGAGAGTGGAACAATTCGCCAGAGCTCCCCTGACCCACGACGATGCCACCGCCCTGGCGCTGGTTCGGTTTCCCACCGGAGTGACACCGCCGCGACAGAGCAATTAGCTTGCTGGATTCTCTCTTTTCTGGGTGGGCCTTGTTGCCAACCCACAGAGGACACGGGGTTCACAGGAACCCTTGAAGTGACCGCCAATTTATCTCGTGAATTGTGTGGCAGCCATCCTTTGTGAGACTCTGTGTCCCCTGTGGTTCATGCGATGCACGCTAAGCCTTGGAGACGGGCCATCCGGGCGTGACGCGCGGTATGAAGCGGGGCACATGGCGGCAGTACTCTTCATACTCGGCACCGAACTTGCGCCGCAGCGCCGGCTCTTCATAGAACAGAACAAACAGCAACGAACCGGTTGCGAAAACGAAAGCGTATTCAAGCCCAGCTACAACTGAACCGAAGAGGGTTGTCTCTCCGATCACGGTCAAAACCGCGCCGACATACATAGGATTCCGCACGTAGCGGTAGAAGGCGGTGACCACGAGACTACGCGGCGGATCAAACGGCGCGGGTGTTCCGCGTCCCTCCCAGGCAAAAGCGAAGGCAGAACGAAGCGCAATGTAAACTCTCACGACCAGCGGGACGATGGCCAGCAGGCGCAAAAAACCCAACCCTGCATAATGAGGAATTCGCCCGCGAATGCACAAAACCCAGGGAAGATAAAAGAAGAAGAAAGCTAGGTAGTGGGCTACTTTGAATTTTGAGACGGCTGGCAAACGTAATCACGCGGCTGCGACTGCGCTAAACTACTTCGCATACAACTTCATTAGGATTCACCGCACGCTTAGGATGAGTCCGGCGATGGCTGCGGGTGTGGAAACGCGGCTGTGGAGCGTAGAGGATTTGGTAGCCCTCCGGGAAGCCTACGAACAGCGGAGGGCGGAAAGAGCGGCGTGAAAGTGGAAAGTGATTGCTTCTGCCCCCATACAGACTGCATGAAACCATTCGTTGTCTTTAGCACAAACTCCGAAGATGAAGTCTCGCCAGGACGTAAAGTGGAAATCAGGATTGCGTGCCCCCATTGTGGCCGAGAGAACCGGATTTATTGGCCCGAGTCGGTCAGATATGGTACTAAACGAAAGTAGCCCACTACCAGAAAGCCATGAAAGTTGACGCGAACAGCGTGTCTTCACCACCGCAAGATTTCGCTCCCGGGGCATAACGCCTCCAGTCACTCAGAGTTTACACGGCCCGATCGCTGTCATCTGAGCGAAGGAACCGGTGCGCAAGCGCACCAGTTCCCGAGTCGAAGGATGCCCGCAACTAGTACTATGCTGTGCAGTTGCGGAGGAAGAGCAGATGCCTCGTCGCCGCACCCCTCGGAATGACAAAACGGGAATGTTCAACGGCACCAAGGTTGCACGGATCGAGAGGGAGACCCGGGATCACGCAGCTTCAGCCGCTGGCCCCGCGGCGCTTGGGGAAGATTTCGCCGATACGCCGAATCTCCGCGCCCACGCCTTTGAGCTTTTCTTCAATATTCTCGTAGCCGCGGTCGATGTGATAGACGCGATCGATGATGGTTTCGCCCTCGGCCACCAGAGCGGCCAATACGAGCGAAGCGGAGGCGCGCAGGTCGGAAGCCAGGACGGCTGCGCCGCTGAGTGGCGTCTTGCCGCGAACGACGGCGCGGCGGCCTTCAATCTTTATATTCGCTGCCATCCGCACCAGCTCCAGGGCGTGCATGAAGCGATTCTCGAAGATGTTCTCAGTGATGACCGAGGTTCCGTCGGCCTGGGTAGCCAACGCCATGTATTGCGCCTGCATGTCGGTGGGAAAACCAGGATATTCTTCAGTGACCACGTCGGCGCTCTTGAGAGGATTGTCGCCCATCACCCGCACCGAGTCGGCGGTATGCGTGGTTTTTACGCCGGTGTCGTGCAGTTTCTGCAGCAGCGCGTCTAGGTGTTTTGGGTCACAACCGGTGACGTTGATGTCACCGCCCGTCAAGGCGCCTGCAACGATGAAGGTGCCCGCCTCAATGCGGTCAGGAATAATGGAGTGCTTAGCCCCGTGGAGCTTTGTGACGCCCTTAACGCGGATTGTGGGCGTGCCCGCACCTTCAATCTTTGCCCCCATGTTGTTAAGGAGGGCGGCGAGATCGGCCACCTCCGGCTCGCGGGCGCAGTTTTGCATGATGGTCTCGCCCTCGGCCAGAGTGGCGGCCATGAGCAGGTCTTCAGTTCCAGTCACAGTGATTTTGTCGAAGACGATCTCGGCGCCTTTCAAGCGGTTAGCAGTGGCTTCGACGTAACCGTGGTCCTGGGTGATGTTTGCGCCCAGGTGTTCCAGGCCCTTGATGTGGAGATCGATGGGACGGGCGCCGATGGCGCATCCGCCGGGCAGCGAAACCCGGGCACGGCCACAGCGCGCGACCAGTGGGCCGAGCACCAGCGTGGAAGCCCGCATGGTCTTGACCAATTCGTAGGAAGCCTCGGGCGATGCCAGGTTCTTGCAGCAGATCGTGGAGCGGTGATGGGCGCGTCCGTAGCCGAGTTCCACCTCGGCACCCATGGCGGTGAGCAGTTTGCGCGTGGTCTCGATGTCGCGCACCTGAGGGATATTTTCCAGAATGACTGGATCCTCGGTGAGCAGAGCGGCAGCAATGCAGGGCAGGGCAGCGTTCTTGGCCCCGCTCACGCGAACCGTGCCAAGCAAGGGGTTGCCGCCACGAATTACGAATTTGTCCATATCGAGGTCAGGCGCCGACATCTGCCAGCGAACTTTCGTCCATGGCGCTCAGCTATTCTAGCGGGGAAAGCGAGGGCGTGCTGCAGGTGGGGGTAATCGGAAGGGAACGGACGGTTGGACGGGCGGCCAAGGTTCGCGTCCCGGTCTTGGACGCTAATCTGGGATCGTCCAAGGTGAAGCGGGTTTTGGTTTCTTGTAGTAGAGCTGTTTACGACAGTGCTCCTGCGATCGCGCTGCGCACGTCGCCGTCCGCTGCTTTCAGGGCGCGTTCGGCTTGAGTGCGCGTCAGCCCGGCTTTCAGCATGACCAGGGCGGTCTGCACGCTGCCAGCCGCCTTAAGCGTCTTCTGCGCTCGTGCACGATGCACGCCGGTGGCTTCCTGCAGAATCCGGACTCCACGTTCCAGCAGTTTCGAGTTCGCCGGCCGGACATTCACCATCAGGTTTCCGTAGACATAGCCAATGCGGGTGAATGCGCCGGTCGTAAGCATATTGAGCACCATCTTCTGAGCCGTGCCCGCCTTCATGCGCGTCGAGCCGGAAACGACTTCAGGGCCGACTTCAACCACAATGGCCAGGTCAGCGATCGTTTCGATCGGCGTATCCCGGTTACAGGTGATGGCGATGGTCCTGGCCCCCCGCCGCCGGGCATAGTCGAGGCTGGCCAGGGTGAAGGGCGTACGTCCGCTAGCGGCGAGTCCAACCACGACATCGTTCTTGCCCGGTCTCTTGCGGGCAATCTCGCGTTCTCCGGCGGGGCGGGAGTCTTCATCGGCCTCGGCCGCTCTGCCTAGCGCCCTCACTCCTCCGGCGATCACATACTGCACCAAGCGCGGATCAGCATTGAACGTAGGGGGACATTCGACGGAATCCAGCGCGCCCAGGCGCCCGCTGGTACCGCTACCCACGTAGATCAGGCGCCCACCGCGGCGAAAGGCGGCAGCGATCCAATCGATCGCAGCGGCAATCTCGGGCAGCACACGTTCGACTGCGACGGCAACCTTAAGGTCCTCAGTATTGATGATGCGAGCAATTTCGAGGGAAGACTTGGTGTCCAGGCCAGCCGACTCTGGGTTGGGCTGCTCGGTGGCCAGCCGCGACAGGCTCGCGCGAATTGCCCGTTGCTTCAAGATGCCTTCTCCAACGCTTCGACGACCGCATCGTGAAATGCCGGACGCACTTGCTTGATTGCCTGGTTGCCGCAATCCGGCCAGGTGCGGTTTGTCAACAAGGTTATCGAAAGCTGACGTGCGGGGTCGATCCACAAGGAGGTTCCGGTGTAACCCAGATGCCCGAATGAAGCCGGAGACAAATACTTGCCGGACTGCGAAGGCGACGAAGGAGTATCCCAGCCTAATGCGCGCGAACTGCCAGCGGGGACGGATTCGCGCTTGGTGAAAAGCGATAACGTCTCGGGGCGAATGAGTGGACGGCCTCCATTGAGCATGAGGTGAGCAAAGGTGGCAAGGTCCGCGGCCGGCGCAAACAGACCTGCATGTCCAGCAACGCCGCCCAAGACACTGGCATTCTCGTCCTGGACTTCGCCCTGAATGACGCGCTGGCGAAAACTGCGGTCATTCACCGTCGGAGGAATGGTGGAGCGGGTCGACGTAGGTGGATTGAAAACCGTATCGGGCATCGCCAGCGGCTCAAAACACGAACGGCAGAATTCGTCGAGTGTCTCGTCCGCCAGGCGTTCGAGTGCGACTCCGAGGATGATGAACCCGATATCGCTGTACTCAGCTTCTGCTCCCGGATCGGCTGCGAGGGGAACGGAGTATGCGGCGGCCAGCAGTTCCTCACGGGTCTTTGCCCGGAGGAAGAGTTTCTCGTACGCAGGCAGACCCGAAGAGTGCGCGAGCAGCATGTGCAGCGTTACCTCGCGCCGCCGGGGATCGTTGTCGGCAAATTCGGGCACGACGGAGACGACAGATGTCTCGAGATCGAGAAATCCATGTTCGTAAAGCACCATTGCCATGGTCGTAGTCGCCACGACCTTGGAGACCGAAGCCAAATCGAACAACGTCCGGGTTGTGACTTCGGGGGCGTCTGGCTCGTAGGTGAATCGGCCCAAAGCTCTCAACGCGACCAGCTTGCCGTGGTCAGTGATAGCGACGGAAGCTGCCGGAAAGGCGTGGTCGGCGATGGCCTGCCGCAGAATCTCAAAGGCTCGGGAGAAGCGGGCGTCCTGCTGCTCAAAAGCGGGCAGAGGCAAGGAAGAATGGAGTGTGCGCTCGATGTTCGGGTTATAGCAAACTTCGGTCAGTGGGGTAAAGGCGAGCGCTGCCAAGTGCCGAATCGCAGGCGGTCGTAGACGGCGCTGAAACCGCGCCGGAAGTCAAGTCTTCTTCTATGCCTTTTGGGCACGGGACACGCCTGGCAATTGCCTCAGGGGTGCAGGTACGAATGGCACGTCTTCTTGGCGTAGTTTCTTGAGCGTATGCGCGCTTCTTGTGTAAAGTCGGAGCATCCGTACAACTGAGCCCAATCCGGTTCGTCCACAGCGTCCACGCGCGCGTATTGCGATGATCGCCCTGGCTAGCGTGTTTTCCTTTGCGCTGTTGCGCGCAATTCCATCCCCGGCGGCGCAACATGCCTCAGTCTCAAAGCCTCGGGGAACTGCCAGCTCCCGTCAAACACCGGGCATCGAGCAGGCGTCCCGAGTTACGAAAACAGATATCCGCCTCAATGTGCTGGATTCCATCGTGCACGATGCGATCCACGACGGCGAGATACCCGGTGCGGTGCTGCTGGTATGGCACAACGGATCGGTGGTGTATCGAAAAGCGTTCGGTCACCGTGCGCTGGAGCCACGACGCGAGCCGATGACGGTCGACACGATTTTTGATCTGGCGTCGTTGAGCAAAGTCGTGGCGACAACCACGGCGGTCATGCAGTTGGTCGGACGGGGCGAGATTCGGTTGAATGATCCGGTGGCGAAATACATTCCGGAGTTTGCCCAGAACGGAAAGCAGGACGTCACGGTGCGTGAGTTGCTTACGCATCACTCGGGTTTACCGGCCGATCTTGATCTGACGCAACCCTGGCAGGGGCGCGACGCGGCTTTGCGAATGGCCTATGCCGAACCCGTAGCCTTTCCATCCGATACGCACTTTCTCTATAGCGACGTAAACTTCATCGTGTTGGGAGCGCTGGTGGAAAAGCTGACCGGGACCAGCTTGGATGCCTACTGCCACAAGAACATCTTCGCCCCGCTTCACATGACGCGTACGCAATTCCTGCCCTCGGCATCATGGCGACGGAAGGTCGCTCCCACCCAGTTCGTCGACGACAAGATGCTCCGCGGCGTCGTGCATGACCCCACTGCGCGCCGCATGGGCGGAGTGGCTGGGCATGCCGGATTGTTTTCGACCGTCGACGATCTTGCAAAATTTGCCCAGGCGCTGCTCGACGGCAGCCCGGTGCTGCCTCCGGCATTGGTGGAGAAGATGACCACGCCGCAGCAGCCTCCAACTTCGCCAGTGCTGCGCGGACTAGGATGGGATATTGATTCGCCGTTTTCCTCCAGCCGAGGAGATTTGCTGCCGCTGGGGTCGTTCGGACACACGGGATTTACCGGCACCTCCATGTGGATCGATCCCACTACGCGCACTTTTATCATCTTGCTCACGAATGCCGTGCATCCCAGAGGCAGGGGAACCGCAGTGGCTCTGCGCTCCAAGGTGGCGACCGCGGTGGCCGCGCAATTGTCTTTGGTCTCCGGGGCGCAGCAGGACCACCGAATTACGGGATACAACGAAACCCAAACCGCCGCGCGTCGCCTGGGTTCCCGCAACGGGTCGGTAAGCACGGGTATCGACGTTCTCGAAACCCACGGTTTCGATTTGATTCGCGGTGGCGCGGAGAAAAAGAAAATTGGCCTGCTTACCAACCAAACGGGTCTGGATTCGCAGGGGCGCCGCACGATTGACGTGCTGGCCCAGGCTCCCGGTGTTTCCCTTGACGCAATCTTCAGCCCTGAGCATGGAGTGACGGGCACACTTGACACCACCGACATTGCGAATACCAAGGACGCAACTACGGGCATACCCGTCTATAGCGTTTACGGTGCCACTGATGCAGAGCGCCGGCCGCCGCTTGACGTGCTGAAGAATCTCGATGCTGTCGTCGTGGATTTGGCAGACGTGGGAACCCGTTTCTACACCTACGAAACAACGTTGGGATATTTCCTGGAGGCGGCGGTCAAAGCAGGGACTGAGCTGATCGTGCTCGATCGTCCGAATCCGATTACGGGCTCGTTCGTGCAGGGCCCAATATCCGATCCAGACCACGAAAACTTCACCAGTTACTTTCCTCTCCCTGTGCGCCACGGCCTGACGCTTGGCGAGCTGGCCAAGCTGTTCAACGGCGAGCGAGGAATCAACGCCAAGCTGACGGTCGTGCCCATGGAAGGCTGGATGCGCGGAGACTGGTTCGATTCCACTTCGCTTACCTGGGAGAACCCGTCGCCGAATATGCGTAGCCTGACGGAAGCGACTCTTTATCCGGGTGTGGGGCTGGTGGAAGGCACAAACATCTCAGTTGGAAGAGGAACGGACACGCCGTTTGAATTGCTGGGTGCTCCTTGGATCAAGGGCCGCGAACTCGCGCAGTACTTGAACGCCAGGAATATCTCCGGGGCGCGTTTCGTAGCCACCAGTTTCACCCCGACGTCAAGCAACTATGCGGGACAAAGATGCGAAGGCGTGAATATTGTTTTGATAGACCGCAACAGTTTTGACGCACCCGAACTCGGAGTCGAACTCGCCGCGGCACTACAGAAATTGTATTCGCAAGACTTCCATATCGGCCGGATGTCCGAGTTGCTGGTGAACCAGGCTGTCTTCGATGCCATCACGCAGGGCCAGGATCCTCGCCGGATCGCTGCGGACTGGCAGGAGCCTCTCGAAAAATTCCAGCGACTTCGCCAGAAGTACCTGATTTACCGGTAATCGGAGACGTCAGCGATTCTGACAACGAACTGTCTGCGATTTTCTTGGCTTGACTATCTCCGAAGAAGCCGGGAGCCGAACCCTCACAGGTGTTACTACTTAGTTCGCGGTTCAATCTACGCTTGGGAGCCCAACTTTGCCCGGAACCGGCGAGAAGACGGGGTCATTCTGAGCCCATGGCGTTGTGCAGCGCTTTCCATGTTCATATAAGTCAAGATTTTGCCGCAACTGATTTGCCAGAGCGAATTGGCGCGAACTTTCTAATTCATGGATGATGGCTGCTTGATAAGAAGCCGCTTCCTTGAAACGGCCAACCGCAGCAAGAACCATGGCCAGCGTCACGCCTGCTTCGAATGGGTCTCCCTGCTGCTTTTGTACCAGCGATTCGATAATGCGAAGAGCTCGATTTTCATCGCGCACGGCGGGATCAGGCGCCGCAGCAAGCAGTCGGGCAAGTGCATTTCCGATGTCGGGATCTGCAGGAAATGCCAGAGCTGCCTCTTCCAGCAGTGAGCGTCCTTGGGCGTAAGCGCCCGCGTGAATTGCAGCCATCGCTTGCATCAGGCAGGCAAATCGATTCTGCGGATCAAGGGCCACAACTGCCGCGTATTCTCTACCCGCCTCGTCATCCTTTCCCTGGCGCATGAGAAGGTTCGCCAGTTGGAAATGCGTGGCTATGCGTCCAGGATCCAGACGAATTGCGTCGCGAAAATGAGGGATCGCCGCTTCGTCCTTTCCTGCCTCAATCAGCAGGATTCCTATGCTGTAGTGCGCTGGAGCATTGTTTGGATCCAGCTGTAAAGAATGTTCGTACTCCAGTAGTGCTTGCTTGCGATTCCCCGACATGGCCAGGGCCACCCCTAGGTATCGATAGGCAATCGCGTCGTTGGGATCAAGACGAATCATCTGCCGGTAAGAGGCGGCGGCGTCAGCAAAATGGCGTTCGTGCATGGCCCTGGTGGCGCGTTCCAGCAGGCCTACCTTGCCCTGTTTGAGCAGATCGATCTCGTCTAGTAAAGGATCCTTTATGGTTGGTTCGGTTGCGCCTCGCGCTTGCAACTGCTCCTTCATTCGGGTGGTATCACCCAATGCCCGATAGGTCATGGCGAGTTGGTAGTGAAGGCTCGAGGCTTGAGGTTCTCGGGTCAGTGCTTGCTTGAAGTATTTCAGGGCGGCAGGATACTCATGCGCGGCCAAGGCAACTTTGCCCAGTCCCGCCATCGCCGCGGCTGGCGGATTTGGCTGGGCCATTGATTTGACGAACCAGGACTCGGCCGAATCCAAATGACTTGCATCCAATTCCAGGTACCCGAGGCGCAACAACACGCAGCGGTCGTTGGGCTGAAGAGCTTGTGCCTGCCGGTACGCGCGCAACGCTGATTCCGTTTCGCCGCGCCGTTGTTCGAGAAAGCCGGAGTAATAATGCCATTTGAAGGATTGCGGCTGCAGCTTCGCTGCATTCTGGTAGCACGCGAGCGCCGCATCGACAAAACCGTAGGCTTGGTAGATTTGCCCCAACCCCCCGAATGCTTCTCCCTTTTCCGCAGCGGGGGTATGGGGACTGGCCAGAGCGGTGGCCAGCGTTGTCTGCGCGGCGCGGATATGTTCCTGAACGACGGGGTCAACTCGTGCAAGATCAGGCTGCGGAACTTCAACTAAGTCCGTCGGGCTCTCCGCCGAGGGTGGAGACGCCTGGGCTGTGACCTGAGAAGAGAAAGCTGAAAGGTTGCCTTGCAGC
>Ga0335070_10010897_pt1 | contig 10630 bp, 5 predicted proteins | sample Lox_Sample_13_FD_206722 | JGI IMG/M metagenome (GOLD analysis project Ga0335070, IMG submission 206722) | Soil microbial communities from Loxahatchee National Wildlife Refuge, Florida, United States - Lox_Sample_1.3 | ecosystem: Environmental > Terrestrial > Soil > Wetlands | place: USA: Florida...
CGGTGGTCGTCTATTTCCCAGCCGCGCAGTACATGGACGCCGACACGGTGCATTTCATCGCATTGCTTGCCCGCCATGCCGCCGGATTTCCGCTGGCTATCATGGTCACCAGCCGCTACCGGGATGACGGCAGCAAGCCAACCATTTACGCCGATCCGGAAGTGGCGCAGCAGGCGATCGATCTCGGCCCGCTCACGCCCGACGCCGTGGAGTGTATCGCCGCCGAGACCCTGGGGAGTTCCATATCGCCTGCGCTGGCGAGCTATCTGGCGCGCGAAACCGGCGGAAACCCGCTGTTCGTGGAACAGCTTGCCCTGGATCTGCGGGAGCGCGGCCTGTTGATCCCGGATCGTGCGGGCAACCTGGGAGTAGACGTAACCGGGGTGATCGAACTCCCCGACAGCATTAACAGCGTCCTGGTCGCGCGCATCGACCGGCTCTCGACGCAGATTAAGGCGATTGTCCAGATGGCGGCGGTGCTCGGGCACGAATTCGAGGTGCGCATCCTGTTCCAGATGCTGAAGGATGAGGATGAACGTCTGGCAACCCGGGTCAACGACGTCGAAGCCGAGGTGATCTGGTCAGCCTCCAGCGATCTTCATTACCTGTTCAGGCAAACCCTGCTCCGCGATGCGGCTTACGCGATGCAGCTCGAACAGCGCCTGCGCGAACTTCACCGGCTGGCGGCGATCCACATCGAACAGGTTTACAGCGCTGCTGGCAGCCTGGCTCCGCATTACGCCGATCTGGCCTTTCACTACGGAAAAGCCGAGGAGATCGAAAAGGAACGCCACTATCTGCGTCTGGCGGGTGAACAGGCGGCGGCGCACTTTGCCAATGCCGAGGCAGTCCGCTATTTCACGTGGGCGCTCCAGCTTGCGCCTGACAATGCCCTTGAGGAGCAATTCGCGCTCCTTGGCGAACGCGAGATCCTGTTCGGGCGGCAGGGCGCACGCGAAGAACAGGCCAGAGACATCGCTCAGATGGGGACCATCGCGGAACAGTGCGATCACGATCCTCAGCGTATCATCGTCTGCCTGCGGCAGGCCAGCTATGCCTTTGCCACGGGTGATTACCCGGGATCGATCCGTGCGGCGCAGACAGCGGTCGCGCTGGCGCAGAAGGCTGGCCTGCCCGAAAGCGAAGCCAGGGGCCAACTGGAGTGGGGCCGGGCGCTGCTGCGCCAGGACCATTATGACGCCGCGCGGGGGCAGTTCGAACGGGCGCTGGCGGTTGTCCCGAAGGCCGAACCGCGCACTGACGAGTCACGTGATATCGAGTGCGACAGTCTGCGCCATCTGGGGATCGTCGCCTATGAGTCTGCCGATTATCCCGCCGCCCACCATTACCTGGATCAGGCGCTGGACAGCGCGCGTGCGCTTGGTGATCGCTCGGACGAGGGCAGTGCCTTCAATAATCTAGGGACTCTGGCCTGGTATGAGGGGAATTTCGCTGCCGCCCGGCGCGACTTCGAAGAGGCGCTGCGCATCCGGCGCGAGATCGGCGACCGGCGCGGTCAGGATGCCGTCCTCAATAATCTCGGCGGTCTGGCGCGCGAACAGGGCGATTTCGCCGCTGCCCGCGCCTGTCTGGAGGAGTCGCTGCGCCTGAGCCGCGAGGTGGCCGATCGCCTTGGCGAAAGCATCGCGCTGGATACCCTGGGCGAAATGGCTCGTGACCAGGGCGATTTCACCGCCGCCCGGAGCTATTTTGAGCGGTCGCTGGCCCTGGCTCACGCTCTTGGCGATACGCGTGACGAAGCGATTGCGCTATCGGATCTGGGACGCGTCGCCTTTGACGGCGGCGACTACACGACCGCTCAGGCGTACTATGAACAGGCGCTGCGCTCCAGCCGTGATATTGGCGATCGTCGCGACGAAGGCCGGCTGCTGGCGTGGTCCGGTTGGTGCAAGCTCCAGCAGGGTGATTACGAGGCCGGATTGCGATACAGCCAGCAGGCATGGTCGCTCGCCCATGACGAGGCGGTGCTGCCGAACGAAGCGCTGGCGGCGACCATCGCCGGGCACTGCCAGCTCGCGCTGGGCCGCCTGGCGGAAGCACGGGAGGCGTATGAACAGGCACGGCGGTGCCGGCAGGAGATGGATGAACCCGGTCCGTGCACCGAATTAGGGGTCAGCCTGGCCGAGGTGATGCGCCTGCAGGGCGATCTCGCCGGTGCCAGGGCCAACGCCGCCGGGGGGCTGCGTTTGCTGGAGGCAGGCACTATCGATGGGCTGCTGGAACCGTTCCGGATGTTCCTGACCGGCTATCATGTGCGGCACGCTGACTCCGAGCCGCAGGCGAACGCACTGATCCATGCCGCCATCTCCCTGCTCCAACGGCGTGCGCTGCAAATCTCGGACGAGGAGCACCGCCGCAGGTTTCTGTACAACAACCCGATTCACAGGGAACTGCTGGCGCTCGGGGAGCAGCTCGATCGGTCGGCGATTTAGGGGTCATTAGACCCGGCGCGCGACCTCTTCAAGGAAAAGTCAGCGACTGATCAGAAAGCTACTGGCGCATTCATCAAGACTCCCAGGATGTACTGACTCACGGAGACTGGCCTATGAAAATGACCGAAGCTGTACCCTTGCTCCAATCCCGCTTCTGGACTGCGTTGACGGTCGAACTGCGACCTGCCGCTGTGCTAAAAAGCCTGACCGCCGGGATACTCATTTATATTCTGGAGATCGTCATTGTCCTGTCCTTCGCCGCACTCATCTTTTCTGGAAACCTGTCCGATCAGCTTCCCTATGGCCTGGGGTTTATCCTGGTCGGAAACGCGGTACTCGGCGCCATTGTCGCACTGATCAGCTCGTATCCGGGAGCCATCGCCATCGGGCAGGATATTCCCAGCGCCGTCCTGGCCGTTGTGGCCGCGTCCGTCGTGGCGACGATTGGCGCCAGTGGTCATCCGGAACAGCAATTTCCTACCATCGTCATGATGATCGTCGGGACAAGCCTGGCTACCGGCCTGTTCTTGCTGTCGCTGGGGGTATTCAGGCTGGGGGATCTGGTTCGCTTCCTGCCTTACCCGGTTATGGGCGGGTTTCTGGCGGGAACCGGCTGGCTGCTGACCGTCGGTGGTGTCGGGGTGATGGTCAACGCGCCGGTCAACCTGGATCTGCTCCAATCGAACTTCCTGCTGCGCTGGATGCCGGGCCTAGCTCTCGGAGCGCTAATGCTGTACGCTGCCAATCGTTACAAAGGTCCGCTCGTGGTTCCGGGTCTCTTCGCGGGCGCTATCGGCGTGTTCTATGCTATCGCGGCGCTGATGCACACGCCGTTAACCCGGCTTACTGCCGACGGGTGGCTGCTGGGACCCTTCCCTAGTGGCAGCCTGTGGCAGTTTCCCTTGAGCAGCACCATTCTTTCGCAGGTGAATTGGCAGGTCCTGCTGGGGCAGATTCCCAACCTGGCCCCGATCCTCATCGTCACCGTGATCGCGCTGCTACTCAATGCCAACGGACTCGAACTGATCGTTAGAAGGGATATCCGTCTGAACCACGAGCTTGTCGCCGCCGGGCTCGCCAACACGATCGCGGGAATGCTGGGCGGCACGGTGGGTTATCACGGCATCAGCCTTTCCAGCCTCAACCACATCATGAGCGGCGGACGGAGGCTGCCGGGACTTGTGGCTGCCCTGCTGCTGGGTCTGACCCTGTTATTCGGCAGCGCTATCCTGGTCTACATCCCCAAGATGATGCTGGGCGCCCTGCTAGTCTTCCTGGGCCTGTCGCTGCTGCTGGAATGGGTGTATCGAGCGTGGTTCAAGTTTCCCCGGATCGATTTTGCGATTATCGTCCTGATTCTGGGCGTGATCACCGTGCGCGGGTTCCTCGAGGGGATTGCCATCGGCGTGCTGATGACGGTCCTGATGTTCGTCGTGAACTACAGCCGGATCAGTGTGGTAAAACATGAACTGTCCGGCGTGACCTATCACAGTCGCGTCAACCGGAGTCCGCGCCAGCAGCGAGTTCTGGAAGCGTACGGGGAACAACTCTACATTCTCAAGCTGCAAGGGTTTATCTTCTTCGGCACTGCCAACCGCCTGTTCGAGAAGGTTCAGGCGCGCACGCGGGTCGCGAACCAGCAGTCCGTCCGCTTTGTCTTACTCGATTTCGAACAGGTGACCGGCCTGGATTCGACCGGCCTGCTGAGTTTCTCCAGGATGCTCCAACTGGCGCAGGAACTGCATTTCACGCTGGTGATGACAGGATTACATGGGCGTGCTCTCGACCAGTTCGGGCGGGGCGGATTCCACGAGACGGCAGACCTCCGCTTCTTCCCTGATCTGGACCACGGGGTCGAAATGTGCGAAGACGCGATCATCGGCTCGCTTCATCGCGAGCAAGAGACCTACCGGGGCCTCCAGGAGCAGTTGGAGGCTATAGTGCCGATGCCCCGGCAGATCGAGCAGTTGATTCATCACATGGATCGACGTGAGATTGCGCCCGGTGAATACCTGATCCGGCAGGATGCTGAGACGGATTCGCTGTTCTTCGTCGAGTCCGGTCAGGTCACGGCACAGCTCGAGACTCCCGACCAGGAGCCGATGCGACTGGAAACGGTGCAGGGGGGCCGCACCGTCGGCGAGATCGGATTCTATCTGGGGATCAAACGCACGGCTGCCGTCATCGCCAACGACGCCAGCGTCATCTTCTCCTTGTCCCAGGAAGCTATGAAACATATCGAGGACACGGACTCGGAGGCCGCGTCGGTGTTTCACCGGATCATCATTCACATCCTGGGCGAGCGGGTCATTCATCTGACTCGCGCGTTGGACGCGCTCCAGAATTAGTCCGGTTGCGACTCGTACCCGGCGCCAGCATTTTCCGGACGGCGGGCACCGGGGCGCGACTTTTCAGAACCGCTTCCAGTGCCCGCGCGCTTCGATGATCTGGCGGTACAGTTCCTCGTACTGGTCGGCCACCCGGCGCCACGTATATTGAGCCTCAACGAGCGCCCGGTTGGCCTGCCCCATCGTCCGCCGGACTTCCGCATCCTTGATCAACTGCATAATCGCCCGGTAGAGTTCTTCTGCGGTGCTGCCCAGCAGGACATGTTTCCCCGACTCGAGAGCGATCCCGCTGATGCTGAGCGGCGTGGCAACGATCGGCTTTTGCATCGCCATCGCTTCGAGCAGTTTGTTCTTGATCCCGGCCCCAAAACGTAGCGGGCTGACGAAGATCAGAGCCTGTTCCCAGTAGGGGCGCACGTCAGGGACACGGCCTGTCACGTCAATATCTTCGTCGGCCAGCGCGAGCAGGGCAGGCGGTGGATTGGCTCCTACCAGCAGCAGCCGTGCCTTCGGGACCCGCTGTTTCACACGCGGGAAGATCTTCTGGGCCAGCCATGTCGCCGCATCAAGGTTAGGCTCGTATTGGTAATTGCCGATGAACATCAGGTTAGGCTCGTCCGGCTCATAGCCCGTCGGGATCAAGTATTCTGCGTCCACTCCGTTCGGGATGACATATACCGGCAGATCCCGCGCCAGCGATTTGAGCATCTTTGCATCGCTATCGGACAGCAGCACGACGCGATCGTAGTGGGAAAACATCCGGCTTTCGAAGCGCCGCGCCGCCAGCAATTGGACGCGCTGTAGCGCGTATCTCAGTCGGCTTGTCTCCTGCGCCAGCGCCGATTTCAGGTACAGCGTGTAGGATTCGTAGGGCACAATCACGTTCGGGAAGTTTCTGATCAGGTGGTAGTATTCCGATACCTGAATACCGCCGAAAAGTTCGACCACATCATAGCGATCCGAGGAGATCCGGGAGCGGATCGCATCCCACATTTCCGGTGACCACGATTCCTCGGCGGTGGTCGGAAACAGGCGGGCCGGGTTGAGGGCCCGATTGGCGTAATCCAGGGTGGCCCGCCGGGGTTCCCGGATCAGTTGAATGTGGCGAAAATAGCGGGCATAGCGCGGCACGTTCGCCAGATCTTCAGGTTGATCGTAGAAGGCGATGAGATCGATGAAGTGATTGCGTGAGCTGAGCTGCTGCGCCAGGTAATACGGGATCAGCCTGTCACCGAGGTGCAGGGGAAAAGGCGGACAGCGTGAAATGAGCAACAGGTCCATGATGTATGCACAGACGAACCACAGGTACTGCCGAAGCATCCTAAAGGTATAAACAGCAGGGGCGGTTTGAGCCGCCCGCCACTGGATGAGTAGAGGTTAGCCTGCCGCGGTCGCCGGGGCGGTTGCGGGAGCGGTTGCCTGTTGAGTCGGCGCCATCGTCGCCGGAGCGGTGATCGGTCGCAAGCCTAACGTGACGGGAATATCCATCTGAGTACCCCCGCGCTGAATGGTCAGCACCAGCTTGTCGCCTGGTTTATGCGCTTCCACGTACTTCCGCACCATGTCGAGGCCAGTCGCCTTGATGCCATCGATGGCTACGATCACGTCCCCCGCTTGCAGTTTCGCCAGTTTGGCCGGGGTTCCGGTCACTTCGTCGATCTGCGCGCCGCAGGAATCTACGTTGCGCGCCAGGATGCCGAGATAGCCGGGATTATCGTTCGCGGCGGGCGTTCCTACGGAGGCGGCAGTGGTTACAGCGGCCGTCGCGGCCGATGCCACCGTGGCAGCGGGCGTCGTATCGACCGTGCAGGGGGCGTAGACGACGCTCGTGCTGGCCGTCGTGGCGGCGGGAGCGGCCACTGTCGCTGCTTCAGTTTGAGCAGGCGCCGCGCTGGTAGCGGCAACCGTTACCACCGGAGCAACCACCGATGCCGCCGTCGTCGCCACGGTTGTCGCCGCTGTCGTGTCCGCAGGAGTTGCCTGTGCCAGCCCAGTCTGTACGCCGATCCGACTTGCAAGCGCGACCGTTACCGCCATCGCGACTGTACCGCTCAACTTGACGAAAGTGGATGAACGCATTTAACTTTCCCTTCCTAGGTAACCGGATAGCTGCATTATATTTAACCATAACCAGCAACTCGTCAAGCATCTTGTCCGAATTGCTTAGCGAGAGCTAAGGTTGTGAAATATCTCGGGAAGCCGTGCGCAACTGGCTGTACAGGGCCACCGCCAGGCCGACCAGCAGCGCCGTCCGGGCCAGCACGAGCATGGCGAACAGAGGGATCTGAGTTCCGCTTATCGCGCCGCCCGTCTCGCCGGTGCGGCTGAACAACAGGGGATATTCTACAAAGCTCAGGCCGCTGAGCAGAAGTATCGCCAGAACGCCGTGGCGCGACGGAAAGTTCACCAGAATCAGTGGGATCAAAATGACCAGCCACTGCGGACTCCAGCCCTGCGACCACAGAAAGAAGAGCGTGATCGTGATCGCGGCGAAGGCGGCGATGCCCCTGGCGTCGTAGCGGCGCGTCCCTGCATAGACCCACAGGCCGAGCGCCCCGAAGACCAATCCTCGCAGCCACCAGGGTACGACGGCAGGGTTTCCCAGAAGCTGGCTTGCCTTGGCCGCATCAAAGTGATCGGAGTCCGGGCCGAAATTGCCGGTCTTATAGTTCTGGTCGATCAGCGCCCAGACGCTTTCATAAGATGCCTTGCTGAACTGCGCCGTCAGCGAGGGCAGGCCAAACGGCCCGCCGAACGCCAGCATGGCGCCCACGCCGATCGCCGTGAGCGCCAGGGCGATGACCGTATAGCGCAGGGCTTCACGCCAGGGCCGGAAGCGCCACACGCAGGCGAGCAGCACCAGCGGGACATATTTCGTCAGAGCACCCAGCGCGATGCTCATCGCCGAGCGTGCGTCGTGGCGGTCGATGAGCGCCGCCAGCGCCAGCAAGATCGCGCAGGCCACGATCGGCTCGAAGGTCCAGAACGCGAAGACAAGCGGAGCCGCCAGGATGGCGTACACCCAGCCCAGGGCCATCCCGGTCGCCTCACCGTGCAGCCGGGCCCCCAGTCGGCGGACGAGCAGCAGGTTCGCCGTATCAAACGCCGTCATGATCAGCCCAAGCAGCACGGCGTAGCCTGTGAACTGCCGGGTCAGCGAGAAGGTCGCCAGCGACAGCAGCGGAAAAAGGGGCGGGAATTCGTACCAGTAATCACGATATGGCAGGCTTCCACCGGGATGGTCGGTCGTAGGCGCGCTCAGCGCCGCGAGATTGAAATAGTGCTGGAAGTCGCCCCAGGTCGTTACCCCGGGGCGCGCCTGATCGACGGGCTGGTAGGCGATCAGCAGCATGATCCGCAGGCCCAGAAACGTGGCGATCAGCAGACGATTATCGCGCAGCAGGGGCGGCATCACGCCCCTCCCTTCCGGAAGACCGACGACAGCTTGTCCTGGTAGACCTCTTTCCAGTCGGTCTGGATACGCAGGAGACCGGCCAGTGGCGAATCATGCTCGATCACGGCGAGCCTGATCCCGAATTCGTTGAAGGTTTTGTCCCAGTCCTGGCCCTGGGTGGCGTGCAGCCACTTGAACAGGATGTCGTCGCCGAAGAGATCGGTCCGGCCATCGACGAATACGCGGTAATCGGGCGCCCCAAAGAGCAGATAGCCGCCCCAGTTGTAGCTGTTGAACATCGGCAGCGCGACGTTTTCTTCATGCTGGTTCAGATAGTCCGCCGCGCCGATCGGCAGCACCAGCGTCTTGGCGATGATGATTTCCCTGGGCGTGAGCGCCAGGACGTTCTTTGCCCCCGCGCCAAGAATCACCAGGAGCAGCAAAATCCAGTTGGCCGCCAGCAGCGGACCGCGCGGGCGGATAGGCCGACCGAGCCGGAGGCCGTGCTCTTCGAGGACGGCCTCCGCCTGCCGGGACAGGGCTGGCGCCGCGCACACGGCAAACACGGCGATATTTCGCCCTGCCGTCAGCGACAGAAACGCCGTCCCGCACGTCAGCAGAATATCCGTCCAGTCCATGCGCCGGGAGGCGAGTCCCGCCGCCGCCAGCAGTCCGAACAGCAGCATCAAGAACGGCCAGGTTTCACGCCCGTGAAAGTTGGGGCTGTTCCATTCCTGGATATACTGCTGCAAGAAGGTGATATTCACGGTGCGGAACGAATACGTCCACATCTGCACCGTGTTCGGGTTGATGACCAGCGCCACGTAGCCGAGCCCGCTGAACAGCGCCAGACGACCGATCTGCGGCCAGGTCAGGACATTCGGGTTCTGGGCATCGAGCAGCCGACCGACGCATTCACCCACGATCGTGCCGCCGAGAAAGATGAACCCGACCGAAAACCCGGCGTGCAAATTGGCCCACACGACCATGATCACCGGGATCAACCACAGCCGATCGCGCTGCCGGTACTTGTACAGGTGCACCAGGTAGAGCGTCACCGTGCTCAGGAAAAACGACATCATCTGCGGGCGGGCCGACCAGAAGACCGCTGCTGCTGCTGCCGTGATGATGCAGATCAGGGCGCGCAGAAAGACGTTGCCCTCGCACATCAGGTAGATGAAGACCATGCCGCCGGTAGCCAGCAGCGCCGTATACAGCGCCAACCCGACATCGCCGCCGCTGGCGATCGCGCCGTTGCCGCCGAACAGGTGGTAGAAGCCATACAGCACGATCTGCGATCCCCAACTGTGGTCGATCCACGGCTGGCCGAAGCGCGTCAGGGAGAAGGGATCGTTCAGCGGGATGGCACGCTGGCTCAGGATGTATTCGCCCGTGCGCAAATGCCACCAGATATCCGTATCGACCGGCACGCGTACCGCCATCGTGAACAGGGCAATGAACAGGATCACGAGCATGAGGCGCTGTGTGGTCAAAGACTTGAGCATGGGTTCGCTTTGCTGTAACTGGCGTGATAGGTCAAGAGTCGCGCCCTAGTGTACTTGAGGGCGCCGCGCTTTGCCAATCAGGCGGACCAGGGAGGAAAGAGGTCAGGAGGCGCTCATCCTCAAGGGCGAGTCATTCGAGCATTCCTGGCTACCCAAAGTGGTCAGCACCAGGCCCGGACAGCCGGTACTGACCACAAAAACTCAGAGAGACCGCGCTATTTCTTGGGCTGGCTGTCGCCCTTCATGCCTTCGAGCAGTTGGGGCAGATACCAGATCTGTTTGTCAGTAGCCGTCTCACCAGCCTTCAGGAAGACGGTGCCGTCCTGGTAGTTGATCGGGCCTGTGAACAGGTTCACCTTGCCAGAACCCATATCGGCGATGAAATTGGTCAGTGTTGTCTTCTGATCCGCCGTCAGGGCATCGCCAAACGCGAACCCGACCGCGGACGTATCCGGGTTATTGATGTCCTTCCAGTTCGGCCCATCCCAATCCCAGCTTGACTTCCACGTGCCTGCCTTGAAAGCGCTCACGATGCGCACGTAAGCAGGACCCGGCGCGCTGCTTGGCTACGTCGATCGCCTCGGTCGTGTCGATGCCGGAGATCACCACGTCCGCGCCGCCATCGTAGAAGCTGTTGGCGACCACGACCGGGTCGAGCGTCACCCCGGCGATCTTGAACCAGAAGCCGATCCACTTCACCTCGAACTTGAGTTCCGAAGGATCGCCGTTGCGGTAGGTCTTGTAGCAGTATTTGGCGCCCAGGTAGGCGGACGACGCCAGACGGCGCGTCTCGAAGTTGATCAGCGGACCCAGGAAGCCGATCGACTTGGTCTGGGTCGCCAGCGCGGCGGCGCAGCCCGCGACCATCTTCATATATTCCATTTTGCCCATGACATTACCGAGGTTGGTGGGAGCTTTGCCCGTCAGCAC
>Ga0335070_10010898_pt1 | contig 10628 bp, 5 predicted proteins | sample Lox_Sample_13_FD_206722 | JGI IMG/M metagenome (GOLD analysis project Ga0335070, IMG submission 206722) | Soil microbial communities from Loxahatchee National Wildlife Refuge, Florida, United States - Lox_Sample_1.3 | ecosystem: Environmental > Terrestrial > Soil > Wetlands | place: USA: Florida...
GTCCGGAGCCCGCCCAATTGTCTGTTGGTCCGCCCGCCGGGTAGTTAGCTGACGGGAACATGTTCAACATCGTCGAGGCCACCGGATCGATCAGATTGCCAGCTACTCCCGGCGTGGGCTCGAGATCGGGGGGCAGATTCGGGCTGCCGGGGCTCACATATGTCGCAATGTTGTTGTTAGGGATAGGGGTGTTTCGAACAGCGAAGCCTTGGTCCGGGTCGAACACGCCGCTGTACGGGTCATAGAGCTGCCCCTCCGCCGCGCTGCACACTCCATTCTCGTCGAACGTCCCGCCGGCGTTCCCGCACAACTCGCCAAAATCACCTGTGCGCTCCAGATCCGAAGGCACTCCGGCGGATGCGGTGCTGGCAGAAATCTCCCGCGTTCCTTCGAAATCGAAGAAGAAAAATGTCCGGTTCTTGAAGATGGGTCCGCCGAAAGTTCCTCCATATTCGTTCCGTTGCTGTTTCGGCCGGGGAACTCCGTCGCGGTTAGAGAACCAGTCATTCGCATCGGTGAGGGCATTTCGCAGGAAGTCGTAGGCGCTCCCGTGGAACTGGTTCGACCCGGAGCGGGTGACCATGTTGATCACCGAAGCTCCGGTGAAGCCATATTCGGCGCTGAAGTTCGTTTGCTGGACTTTGAATTCTTCGACTGCTTCAACCGGCGGATTGTAAGCGATCTGGGTAATACCGCCATTTGGTTCGACGTTCGTGACGGATGCGCCATCCAGAAGAATGTCGGCGGAGGCGCCTCGGCTGCCGTTTGATACAAAATCCGTGCTGCCGCAGTTGTGGCACTGATCGTCCATGTCGGTCACGCCGGGCGCGAGATAGGTGAGTTCGGTGGCGTCTCGGCTGATAAGTGGCAGATCGTTGATGAACCGGCGGTTGATGACCTGGCCGGTCACCGCATCCTGGGTGGCGACGGTTTCGCCTTCCGCGGAAACCTGTACCGTTTCTTTTGCTGCGACCATGTTCAGGCGAAGATTGGCGGTCGCATTATCGCTGACGTCGACCCTGATATTGGTCACCACTGTCTTCTCAAAACCCTTCATCTCGGCCGTGACCGAATAAACGCCCGGCGAGACCGCTCTGAAAAGATAGCGACCCATATTGTCCGAGGTGGTCGTAAACGTGTATCCCTTCTGTTGATCCGTCAGCGTGACCTTCGCGTTCTGCACAATCGCGCCGCTGGGGTCGGTCAGCACTCCACTGACGGTTCCGAAGTAGCCTTGCCCAAAGAGCAACATGGGGATTAGGGCGATGACGGCGAGCGCGAGGACTCGGACCATGCGTAACTGGCGTTCAAACCCGAGAACAAAAGTTGATGACATGATGCTGACCTCCATGGACCGGGAGAGAAAATGGATGCCGAAAAGAGTGGGCAATTCCTTGCGGAGAAAACTGCAATGCCGGGAGGGTGCTGCTACTTGCCTGCGGCACGCACTTTCCCCAACATTAAATCGTTTCATTGGACAGGAGATTATGCGAACCTGCGCCGGAAAAAGCAAGGATTAATGTCACGAACCGCGAGAAAGTGCGTTTATAGCCAGGCGATTGAAGAATTTGCACAACCTTGAGTTTTGTAAAGAGGGCAGGGGACTCTCCCGGTCCAGCAGCACCAAGGCAGTGACTCACAGTTCGGTTTCGTCCCGAGGTATTTCGCGCTAGGTTTTTTGTTGGTCGGGCCGCCGCAGAAAATCCTTGATTAAATCGTTTTAGTCTAACTATCCTTGTCCGTTGTCTGGAGAACGGTCCCAACCAAGGGGGGTGCTCTTTGAAAACCAAATCCGCAATACTTCAATGGCCCTTGCTGATCGAATGCGCAGCCATAGTAGTGTTTCCTTTCCTTGTCTCTGCCCAAACGATTCACGTCGATACCAACCCAGCGAGCTTAACAAATCATTTCAAGCCTAATGAAACGCTCGGTGCGGGAGTGGACCGCATTCCCGCCGAAGCGATCGACCACGACCTCGTCCAGCCCAACCTGGATCGCGCCCTCGCCTCCGGCTGGCAGCCGGTTACGTATCGCCAGAATACGGAACTCACGATCGAGGCCTGGCACTGGAATCCCAATGGCACTTGGAGCGAGCCGGGAGAGACGGGAGAGAAAGGATACTTCGTCGGCTCCGCAACTCCCGGAGATCCAATTCGATATTCGTATGGCTATCCTTTGTCGCATCGCGGTTTCACACGAAATGACGGCACGCCTGACGCAGGCTACTCGCGCATTACGGATGGTGACGAGGACACTTATTGGAAGAGCAATCCCTATCTGACGGAACGCTTCACGGGCGAAAGCGACGCCTTGCACCCGCAGTGGATCATCATCGATCTCTCGCAAATTCAGCTTGTCGACGCCATGCGAATCGTCTGGGCCGAGCCTTATGCCACGCAATTCATAGTGCAGCGCTGGGAGAGCGACCGCGATCCTATGCACGAGCCAACACACGGCGTCTGGCAGTCTTTTCCGCTGGGCGCAGTCGAGCACGGCAAAGGCGGATCAGAAGTTCTGAAACTCAGTCCCACGCCTATTCCTGTCCGCTATCTGCGAATTTTGATGAGCACTTCGTCGAATACCTGCGGCTCGCCCAAGCCATCCGATCCGCGGGCATGTGTCGGCTATGCGATCCGAGAGATCTATCTCGGGAGTTCCTCTGCCGACGGTCTTCTTCACGACGTCCTCCGCCACGTGCCCGACCAGGAGCAGACAACAACCTATTGTTCGTCGGTCGACCCCTGGCATCAGGCCACAGATCTCATTACTACTAAGCAAGCGCAAGTCGGCTTCGACATCTTTTACAACAGCGGCGTGACGCGCGGCCTCCCAGCCATGGTTCCAGTGGCGATGATCTACGACACTCCCGAGAATGCGGTCGCGGAGATTGCCTATCTCAAGAATCGAAAATACCCGGTGTCGTACATCGAGATGGGAGAAGAGTCCGATGGCCAATACTTCACGCCCGAAGACTATGGCGCACTCTACATCCAGTGGGCGACAGCGCTTCATAAACTCGACCCGTCGCTCAAGTTAGGCGGCCCGTCATTCGAAGGCGTGAACTCCGACATCTTGACTTGGCCTGACGCGCAGGGCAATGCATCATGGACCAACCGCTTTATACAGTATTTGAAAAATCACGGACGCTTGCAGGACCTGGCGTTCTTCTCCTTCGAGCACTATCCCTATGATCCATGCCGAATTCCTTGGGGCAGCCTCTACGACGAGCCTCAGCTCGTCAGTCACATCATGCAAGTCTGGCGCGAGGACGGAGTGCCCAAGGATGTTCCGTTCTTTATCACGGAATCCAACCTCTCCTCGAGCGCCAGTGAAACCTACATGGACATTTTTTCGGCGCTCTGGCTCGGCGACTACATCGGTTCGTTCCTCACCGCTGGTGGAAACGCAGTCTATTACTTCCACTACCTGCCGCTTCCCATAGAGCACGGCTGCAATGATTCGCCCGGAACGTTTGGGCTCCTCTCTGTCGATCGCCACTACAACATCCAGCAACCCCTCGCGCAGTTCTTTGCCTCACAACTTATCAATCTGAACTGGGTCGTCCCTGGTGGACAACAACACGACGTATATCCTGCGAGGAGCGATATCTACGATGATGCCTCCCATGCTCTCGTTACGGCCTATGCACTAAAGCGTCCGGATGGGAAATGGTCTCTGCTCCTTGTCAATCGCGATCAGGCCAACGACTACAAGGTGAAGATTGCCTTTGAGCAACATCCTGGGGGAGTCTCAACTTCTTTTGACGGGCCCGTCGAGATATCCATCTTCGGCAGGGAGCAATATCGTTGGCATCCAGCAATCACGCGTCCGGTGGGACACGCCGAGTTTCCAGCGGAGCCGTCCGTGGTGGCGGAAACGGCCGGTAAAGCCGAGCCAGATGGACCGATCGTGCATTCGACGCTGACAGCTAACGCAGCCACTGCATATCAACTCCCGGCCGCATCGATCGTTGTAATTCAGGGAACCGTGCACGAATAGAGACAGCACTACCAACCCGGCAGCTGGACAAGGGTCAGGTGTAGGAGACCGCCAATGAGTACCCCAAACCCATCATTTTTCCAACAAAGGCACACCCTCGATTCGAATTGCAGACAACGGATTCGGATTGCACCTGTTGCAATCCTTCGCTGATGGCGGACCGGACTTCGCCCTCTCTCATTTTCTACAGTGCAAAATCATCATCGCCGGCGGCCCACCCGCCCGTGCTGAGCGAAGTCGAAGGATGGCGGCATCCTTGCCGCCACTCGCGCCTCTATATTTACGCGCTGGGGAATATTTTCACGCTTTCCCGGTTATACCGATCATGGGCAAACGTGCGCGGCCACCGGCGATGTAAACTGTTCGCCTGTGGGTGATCGTTGCGGCGATTTCGGGTCGTTCGAAGAGTTAGCCATGCCGCTCTTCCCCCGCCTCTACAACTTCGCTCACTGGCTCACCCAGGATCGCGCTTCCGCCGAGGACCTCGTGCAGGAGACCTACATGAAGGCGCTTCGTGGCTTCCCCTCGTTCAAGCAGGGAACGAACTTCCGGGCATGGATCTACAAGATTCTTCGCAATACGTTTCTCACCACGCAGGCTGGACTGAAAGCGTCGGCCTTAATTTCGCTTGACAGCGATGATGACAAACCCGTTGAACCCGCCTCGCCAGAAACCCCGGAGTCGGCTCTGCTCGCACGTGCTCAGCAGGAGACGATCCAACGAGCGCTCGAAGACCTGCCGCTGAAATTTCGCGAAATCATCCTCCTCTGCGACTCCGAAGAGATGACCTACCAGGAGATCGGTGAACTGCTCGTCATTCCCATGGGAACGGTGATGTCGCGTCTTTCCCGCGCGCGAAGGGCGATGCGTCAACTGTTGACCACCAAATTGCAAGGAGTTCAGCGATGAGCTGCGAAACCTGGCGCGACAAACTCGATACCTACGTCGATGGCTTTGGTTCGCCCGCGGATCAGGACGCTTTCGAAGCCCACCTCCGCACCTGTCCAGGTTGTGCTGCCGACGCCATCAGCCGTCTGCAAATGAAACGCCTGACCCGCGCCGCTGCAGCCCGCTACTCTCCCTCGCCCGAATTCCGGGCCCGTCTCGAAGAAGGCATCTCCCCAAAATGCCCGCCCAGATGGACTTTCGGCTGGATGCCCAGATTTGCTGTAGCTTCTATTCTCCTCGTGCTGATGGCTCTCGGCGTCACCCTCTGGTTCCGCCATACCACACGCGCCGAAGCCTTCGCCGAACTCGTCGACCTGCACGTCGCCACCCTTGCCAGCTCCAATCCTGTGGACGTCGTCTCCACCGACCGCCACACGGTAAAGCCATGGTTTCAGGGCAGGCTGCCCTTCACGTTCAATCTGCCCGACCTGCAGAACTCACCATTCAAGCTCCTCGGCGGACGCGTCGCCTATTTCGAGCAGAATCCCGCGGCCCAACTTCTATTACAGGTCCGCAGCCACCATCTCTCCGTTTTCATTGTTCAAGATCGCCCGGGCATCTTCCCGATTGGCATGGGCAGCACGGCCCGCGAACTTGCCTTCAACATCGAGACCTGGACCGACGGCGGGTTGCGCTACATCATCGTCAGCGACGTTGCACCTTCGGACGTTCACGATCTGCGCCAACTGCTGCAGTCGGCGCAGTGAATCTGCCCCGGCGCGAAACGACATCCCCGCACGCCTCCCGGTATCAAACCGTAGAAGCCGAATTCTGATCGCCATCTCGAATCACTGCACAAAAATAGAAGTTCTGTGTGTGGGCAGCGTGCTCTGCGGCGACAGAGCAGTGTCTTGTTCAAATTCTCGGCCGGGGTCAGTTTTCGAAAACGGATCCAGGGTCCGCCTCGCTCTTTCTTGCCACTCGTCCCCATTCGTCCTATGGATCTTTGTGTTGCGGTTGAACGTAACGTTACACATTGTTCAACGTTTCAACACTTGACAAAGTGAACAACTCCAGGCAAAATCGTGCGCATTTCACTGTCGCCTTCGTGGGGGCCAAATCAACCGGATGGATCGCGCGCAAATTAACCGCGTCAGCGTCGCCGATCAGGCGGCCGCTCTGCTCCGCGAGCGCATTCTGGAGGGGGAGTTCCATCCCGGCACTCCTCTCCTCGAACTGCCCTTGGCTTCTTCTCTCGGCGTATCCCGGAACACCATGCGTGAGGCCCTGCGGATTCTCTCGCTCGAGGGGTTGCTCAAACGCGACCTGCATCGTGGCGTCGCTGTTTCGCAGATCTCTTTGGAGGACGTGAAAGAAATCTATCAGTTGCGTCGAATCCTGGAGCTGCCGGCAGTTCTTTCCGCGCAAAAACCCGGCCTTGACCTGTTGCGTGAACTGGAAACCGCCGTTGGTGCTTATGACCAGGCGGTCAAGAAACGCGACTGGGCTCGTGCCGTCAATCACGACCTGAATTTTCATGCCCTTTTGGTCCGTTTCCATGGCAGCAAACGCCTGAGTGCGTTTTACAAGAACGTGCTCGGCGAATTGCGGATCGGCATGGTGCTCGTGGATCGCAGTCACGACAATCCTGGTGGACTCATTCCCATTCATCGCAAGTTGTATCGGTTGCTCAGCACGGGAAAGCTGAAGCAGTGCGCGGCGGCACTCGGACAGCACCTTGACGACTCCGAGTCGAGGCTGACGCGGGTCATGAATGAGCAAGCGGCAAAGGGGTTACGTTCACCCCAGTAGCAAGTCGCACGAAAAAATCAGGAGTCACTAGGGAGAGATCCAATGACCGTTTCGAGTTGTGCTCAAGCCAATGCCCGCGGGCTCGGTTCCGCTCTGTCCTTCTTGATCAAGCGACGCTTGTTGCATGGCGTCCTTTGCTTGCTGCTTGCTGAAGCCGGCTGGCTGGCCGCGCAGGCGGTCAATGGCACGCTCCAGGGCAGGGTGCAGGACTCCACTGGAGCCGCCATCGCGGGAGCAACCATCACCGCCACCAATGCAGCGACGGGTCTCATGCGCTCGGCGACGGTCAGTGGCGTCGGCGATTATCAAATTCAAGGTCTGCCCGCGGGCGACTACACGGTGAGTGTGGAAAAGGAGGGCTTCCAGAAATCGGCCAAGAAGATTCATCTCGATCTTGGAGCGTCCGCCAGCGTCGATTTCTCGCTCTCGCCCGGCCAGGTTCGTACCGAGGTCGAAGTGCAGGATGTGGGCGCGGTCGCTGAACCCACCCGCACCATGGTGAGCGACGTCATCGATGAACAAAAAATCAACAACCTCCCCGTGAATGGCCGTGAATTTATCGATTTTGCTCTCCTCGCGCCGGGCGTCACCATAGGAAACACGACCTCCGGTAGCACCGATGTGATCGTCGAGCCGGTGACTAAGCTCTCCTTCGCTGGTCAGAACATCCACTTCAATTTCATTGCGGTGGATGGCGCGGACGACGTCTCAACAGCCTCGGGCATTCAGCGCGGCACCCCTCCCCAGGAATCGGTGCAGGAATTTCGCGTCATCAACACTGACTACACCACCGAATTTGGCCGAGCCACCGCCGGCATTGTCAACATCATCACCAAAAGCGGCACCAACTCGGTACACGGGTCACTGTATGAGTACTTCCGCAACGACGCCATGGACGCAATCAGCATTCTCGCCGCTCCTGGCTTCCACGCGCTTCATCAGAACCAGTTTGGCGCTGCTATCGGTGGCCCTCTGCGCAAGGATCAGACTTTCCTTTTCGCCAACTATGAAGGCCAGCGCCGCTCCGAGGCTCCGACCTACAATTCCACGGTACTCACCAACATCGACGCGATTAACCAGGTCAAGACCCTCACTTTCGGTCTGCCGGCTGAAAACTTGTTTGTATTGCGCGACAGCAACTACGACAACGGATTCATCCGCCTCGATCAGAACTTCGCTAAGAACAATCTCTATGTCCGTTATTTCATCAACGACGGTCGTCTGACCAATCAATCGCCGCTCAATAATGGGTTCGATCTTCCTTCCGCGTTCAAGAATAATTACATTCGGGATCAGTCATTGGCCGGCGGCTTGACTTCGGTTTTTTCTCCGTCATGGGTCAACGAACTCCGCATGCAGTACGCGCACCGTACGTTTGATTTCCCGGTAGTCTCAACCCAGCCCCACCTCGAAGTCGCAAATACGTTTGCCGTCGGCGTAAATCGCGGCAATCCCGATATCTACCGCGAATCCCGCTTCGAGCTCGTAGATAACGTGACTCACAATCTCTCTAAACACACAATCAGCTTCGGCGGCAATTTCGACCGCGTCGGAACCTATGAATCCTTTCCGCTCTTCTATCCCTTCGAAGCGGATTTCGCGGACCTTCCCGCGTTTCTTGGTACTGACGGCGCGGCGGGCTGCGGTGCGGATGTCTCTTGCCCTGATCCGTTCGTGATTTTCTTCGAACGCTTCGACAAGAGCGGCAGCCCTGTCTTCGGTGAGACCTCACTCGCCGGCGGTCCATCCGTCTATCAAGGTGGCCCGATTTCTCAGGCCGTTCGCGACCAGGCGGCCGCCACCCTCGATCACGAATACACCGGATTCTATGTCCAGGACAAATGGCTTGCATCGTCCAACCTGACTTTGAACGCTGGCGTGCGATGGGAATTTGAGAACTGGCCTTCCGGGGTTCTGGATACGCAGTGGAAGAATGTCGATCCGCGACTTGGCTTGGCTTACAGTTTCGGAACTTCACGCAATGTCGTTTTTCGCGCGGGTGCAGGTCTTTTCCATGGCATCATCCCCTCGCCCCTGCTCATGTGCCAGGCGCCTTCCTGTGGTGGCCTCACGACTTACCCCGGCCGCCCGTTCGAAGACGGCCTGAATGCGAATACGGGTCTATTCAGTTTCGCTAGTTCGCCGTTCATTACTTACTCTGCCTTATCCGCATTGTTTGGTGGAGGTCCGTTTGGTGTCCCCGGGCAGGCTCTCTATCCGAATGGAGTGGCCGCCGGATTTTGCCCCGTCGGAATCGTGCCGGACTACGGTCCGGCGGGGACATTAGCCGGTTGCGGATTCCTTCAACCCGCGACCATCGTGCGCTTCGATCAAAACCACCAAAATCCCTATGGCGTTCAAGCCAGCGCCGCTTTAGAGTTCCAGCCCTTCAAAGACACAGTGCTGAGCATCTCGGGAATCCACCTGCACGGAGTTCATCTCGGCAGCTTCTACAACGTGAATCAGCCTGACCCAAGTGGAACGGTCCAGTTCTCTAACTCTAAAGGTCAATCGGGCTGCAAAGACATGTATTTCGACTTCGCGGGCAGCGGGGTTCCAACCGCCCCGGATTGCACCGGTGGGTCGAATGTTGATTTCCCATCCTCGATGGTGATCCCGGGGGTGCCCCACGTAAATGGCATTCCCGGTTTCCGTAATCCAAACTACAGCGTGTTCTTTGAGGCGACCTCGAAGTGGACCTCCACATACGACGGTTTGCTCATCAACATGAACAAGCGGATGAACAACAACTTCTCCTTCGCCGTCAGCTACACTTGGTCCCACTCCATCGACAACGGGCCGAATCCCAGTTTCGTGCTGATTCCCCAGGACAGCGCCAACTTCGCCGCCGAGCGCGCGAGTTCAGCGGATGATGCGCGGCATCGTTTCGTCGGCAACGCAATCTTCACCAGTCCTAAGAACTGGAATGCCGCCCTTCGTGACTTCAGCTTCAGTACGATTGTCACCCTGCAATCCCCGCAGTATTTCACTAAGTACGCCGGTTTTGACTCCAATGGCGACGTATTCGGCAACAACGATCGTGTCGGCATCGAGCCACGCAATACTTTCCGCGGGGATACGCTTCAGACCATCGATGCGCGTCTCGAACGCAGTTTCCCAATTCACGATCGCCTGAACATGCAGTTCATGGCCGAGGCATTCAATCTGTTCAATACCGTTAATGTCCGCTACTACAACACCAGTTATGGAGCGGCTGACTTCTGCGCGACCGATCCCGGTGCGCCGGGATGCTTTGGAGCCACGCAGCTCTATACAGAAGGCTCGCCCAATCCGGCGTATGGCACGCCCAGCGCCGTATTCAACCCGCGCCAGGTGCAACTCGCGCTTCGCTTCACATGGTAAGCAACGCTTGCCGGGCGAGGTTCTGGCGTCGGCGTCGTTGCATGTTCGAAACGTAATGCTGTCATAACGCAAGCGTTCGACAGAAAACCTTCAATGGCTGAAGTCATAAGGACATTTCCGCAGAGATCGGCCGGCGCAATAGCGGCTGCCACGCGCGCGGCCTTGGCGCCAATGGGTGCGCGCCGTCTGTATCTCTTCGGAGGCATCGCCCTGATTGCACTGGGAATGATATTCGGCGACATCTTTGCCGTTTTCATTCTTCATCAGAATGCCGGATTGCAAACAGTCGCGCTGATCCAAGCCAGCCGTGCCGTTGCCGCCGGCAATCCCGTCGAAGCTACTCAAGCTTTCGTTGGTCTCGGCAATTTGCTCGAAGATCGGGGCACGAAAGTGGACGCTCACGTCCACATTCTCGGTGCGGGCTACCTCGCTCTCCTACTGGCGCTTATTCAGCCGTATGTTGCTCTTTCGCGCAATACGAAGAAGTCGATGGCGCTCCTCTTCACAATTGGTGGGACGCTCTTGCCGATGGGGATCTTTTTGATTCGTTACGTCGGCTTGGCTTA
>Ga0335070_10010899_pt1 | contig 10627 bp, 8 predicted proteins | sample Lox_Sample_13_FD_206722 | JGI IMG/M metagenome (GOLD analysis project Ga0335070, IMG submission 206722) | Soil microbial communities from Loxahatchee National Wildlife Refuge, Florida, United States - Lox_Sample_1.3 | ecosystem: Environmental > Terrestrial > Soil > Wetlands | place: USA: Florida...
ATAGGTCCCGGCCAGGGCCACCACCGTGTCCGAACCGTCGCCGCCGTTAACCTTGTCCGCCGCGGTCAGCTCGCCGGCCTGGGTGAACAGGAAGACGTCGTCCTGCGCCGAGCCGATGAAGTTGTCGACTCCGCCGCCGGAGACGATGCCGATATGGCCGTTGGTGATCTGGGAAAGATCGACCGTATCGTTGCCCTTGCCGCCCAGCACCGCGAAGTCGAAGGCACGGAAGACCACGCCGTCCATCACCACGTCGGCGTTGCCGTCGGAGCTCTGGACAAGGGAGTCGGCGATCGTCACCGTGTTCTTGGCGTCGGCGAGCTGGACGAACTCGATGTTCTGCGAGCCGCCGAACGCCGCCGCCGTGATCACTCCGCCCGTGCTGAACTTCAGCGTATCGCTGCCGTCCCCGCCGTCCAGCTTGTCATTGGCGTTGAAGCTCTTGGCATCGACGACGATGACGTCGTCGCCATCGCCGCCGGTCAGGACATTGTCCTTGGCGCCTCCGAGGATGGTGAGGTCGTGCTTGGTCGCCGAAGCGTCGACCGTGACTTTCACGCCGGCCAGCGTGCCGTCCACCGTCGAAATACCGGACACATCGAAGGTCGAACCCAGGGTGACGTCGTAGAAGCCGGTCTTGGAGGCGCCGAGCTGCAACTTCTCCGTGGTGGAGACTCCCCCGAAATCGGCATCCGCGATCTTCATGCCAGCGACGTTGTCCCCGGCATCCGTGATCAGGATCGTGTCGTTGCCGGGGCCGCCCTCGATCAGCGCGTGATGTGCAAAGTTCGCCGACGAGTACTTGAAGGTGTCGTCGCCCGAGCCGCCGAGGAAGCTGTCGCCCTTCAGGCCGCCGACGAAGGTGTCATTGCCGCCCGAGCCGAAGACATTGAAGCCGTAGCCCTTGCCGTGGCCCGAAAAATCGAAGGTAACGCTGGTCGCGGCGGACTCGGAGGTTGCGTGTATCTCAGTCAGGCCCGCTGCCTGGGCAAATTTGAAGAAGGCGTCGCCGAGCACGGCGGTCTGCTTTGCCGCGGCGCTGTCCAGGTCGAGCGTAAGGAAGTGGGTGACTTGTCCGATCAACGGGAGGAAGGCGGCATCGGTCAGCTTGACCGCATCGGTGAAATGCAGCGTAGCGCCGCCATTACCGCCGTCGATCGTGTCGGCCGAGGTCAGCTTGCTCGACTGGATGTAAACGTCGGCGGCCTTGTTGTTGCCGAGCTTGATGGTATCGGCGCCGGTCCCCGCATAGACTTGGAGCGCCGGAACCGCCATGACTGCCGCTTCCAGGTCGATGCCCCCGGCCACCTTGCTGGCATCGATGATCGCGAGCCCGGAGGCCGCGGCGTTAGTCCCGAGTATAACCTCCTGATGACCGGAGCCGTCGAATACCAGTCGCTCGACGCTAGAGAAGTTCTTGAAGTCGCTGTCGATGATGATGGTGTCGGCCGGGCTCTTCACGTCCTGCGAATCCAGGATCCGGACTTCGTCGGTACCGCCACCGCCGAGATAGATGTCGTCGCTGTCGAGGTCGGCGAGCTTCACGCGGAAGGAATCGTCGCCGTACCAGGCGTCGAAATAGTCCGCACCCTTTGAGGCGACAAAGATGTCGTCACCGATGTCGGCATCGTATTCGAGCCCGGTCGAGCGCGCCGAGGCGTCCACCGTCACTGCATAATCGGTGTCGTTCTCGACCCAGACGATCCCCGCCTTCTCCGACAGGAGGCCGGCGACGACCTTGGCGCCGAGCGGATCGGCGAGAGGGTGGCTGGGATTGAGCACGAGGCCTTCCACACTCTTCACGTTGGTGAAGGCCGCATCGGCGATCATCGGCTTGTCGTAGATGGAGATGCGATCGTTGTCGCCGGCGCCGGCGCCGCCGCCATCCACCTTGTCGGCGCTGTTGAAATTCTTGCTGCTGAAATAGAAGAGGTCGCGGCTGGCCGTGCCGGTCAGGACGTTGACACCGGCCCCCGAATCGAATTTGAGGCCGTCCGTGCGCTGCGAGGCGTCGGCCCTGAAGGTGCCCGTCATGTCCAGCGCTTCCACCAGGCTGATGCCCGCCTTTTCGGAAGCCGTGCCCAGCTCGGCGTTGACGCTGGGAGCTCCCCAGAATTGCAAGGTCTCGATATTCTTGACGCCGGTGAAGATGACATCCGGGGCAACGAGTGTGGTCTTGCCATCGCCGTCGAGTTCGAGCACGTCGCCGCGCCAGTCGTCGAAGGTCTGATTGCCTCCGTCCACGATGTCGTTCCAATCGAGCACGGAGGAGGGTGTGCCATCGAGATAAAAATAGAAGATATCGTCCCTCCCGGTGCCGGTCAGCGTGTTGTTCCCGGAACCGGCGGAGATGGCGATGGCATCGTTGCGCCCGGAGGCGTCGATCGTCGTCGCGCCGAACGTATAGTGCGCATAGACTTCGGTGATGCCGGCCGCATCCGAATTGGCGCCGAGCGTCACGTCGAAACTCGCGTTGCCCTTGCTTGTGTCATCCTCGATCGCCAAGGTCTCGATACCCCTGACCTGCGCGAGGTCAGCATCCGTGAGGGCCACCTTGGTGTTGCTGAGATCGTTGGCATAGAGTCCGAGAAGATCGCCCTGCCAGCTTGCGAACGATTCCTGGCCGCCATCCACCTTGTCGGTGTTCCCCAGCGCGCCCGCCAGAAACCAGAACCGGTCGTCGAATGCGGAGCCCTTGAGATCGTTCGTGCCCGTCGAGGCATCGATGGCCAGGAAGTTCTTGCCGTAGGTGGAAGCGTCGACCGTGAGGGCACCTGTCGAAATGCTTCCAGAATAGCTATAGGCACTCACCCTAGCGATACCGGCAGCGGTCGCATTCGCTCCGATTTCCAGTATGAGCGAGGTGCTATCAGGTGCCATGTCGATCTCCTCGACAGACCTCACTCCTTTGAATTGGCTGTCGCTGGCAACGATGCCCGTGGCAAGATCAATGTAGTCGTAGCCGCCTGCGCCATTGATTTTGTCGTCTGCCGTCAGATCGGTAGATGAGTTCACAAAGAAGTCGTCGGAGCCGGCGGTCCCGGTCAGCTTGTCGCTGTCGGCAGTCAATTCAAAACTGGACATTGAACCTCTCCGGCCTGATCGTTCGCGCGAGCGATGCCTCGGCAACCTGCGCGCGAGCTAATTCTGTAGCATCAATGTTGGAAGCTATCGCGCCTGGACGGGGAGAGCGCCATGCCGCGAGATCGGGACTCCATTCGGAATCCGAGGTCAAATCCGCCCAAGGCAGCATGCGCGAAGTCGCGACGCGCCACGCTGCCTGCCCCCTGCCCATCCGTACTCCCCGAGCCGCTTGGCGGCCCAACCCCACGCCACGCCGGAGATATCGAACCATTTCCGGCGCCCGGCGGCACCATAGCAACAGATTCCCGGTACAGCCAGAGGAAGAAGAACTTCAGCGTCGGAATGTCACGCCGCCGCCCCAATTGTGGTAAATATTCGGCCTGTTCGCCTGCCGCCGGGAGGATCGTTCTCCTGTCCCAAGGCATCAAAGCGCGATGCCGCCGCCGGTGAGTTCCGCGGCGTGCGTGCCGACCAGCTTGACCAGGAACGCCATTTCCATGTGGCAGAAAAGGAGGCTCATCCCGTGTGCGAACCGCGACGGTCCCGCAAATCTCTCCGCCGGGTCCCAATTCCCTTTACTTGGACTCGGATGTTCTACCTTTTCGTGCAAGCGCGATGCCCCTGCTGCCGGAGCGGAAATTAGCATTCGGTGTGAGGCCACGCCAGATAATCCAACTGGTGCAGCAGAATCGTCACCCACCCGCGTGGCCGATTGCCATCAACAAATTGACTAAAGGAATCACATCACAGATCGTGCGATACAATCTCTACGATTGCGTGCGATTCTCTGGGGTATGTTCCTAGACACCTACCGGTGTGTTCGGTCTTCGCAACCGGCGCCCTAGCCCAAGGCTGCGCCGAGTTGCGCGACCGCGATGGATTCCGCGCGAATCGAGTCGAGTACCGCGCGGTGCAGCTGCTGGAAGCGCGGGCTCGCGACCATGTCGTAGTGGCGCGGGCGCTCGAGATCGATGTCGATGATCTCCTTGATCCGCCCCGGCCGGTTGCTCATCACGGCCACGCGGTCGGACATATAGACCGCCTCCTCGACGTCGTGCGTGATGAAGAGCACCGTCAGGCGGTGCTTCTCCCAGATCCGGGTCAGGAGCTCCTGCATGTGGTGGCGCGTCAGCGCGTCGAGCGCGCCGAAAGGCTCATCCATCAGCAGCATCTTCGGGCGATAGGAGAGCGCGCGGGCGATGGCCACCCGCTGCTTCATGCCGCCGGAGAGCTCGCGCGGGAACGCGTTGGCGAAGCCGTCGAGGCCGACCAGCGTCAGGTGATCGCGGGCGATGGCGCTCGCCTCCGCGCCCTTGCGCCCGGCGGCTTTAAGCGCGAACTCCACGTTCTGCTGCGCGGTCAGCCAGGGAAAGAGCGTGTAGCTCTGGAAGACGACGCCGCGGTCGAGGCCGGGCCCCGCGACCAGCGCGCCATCGACCAGCACCTCGCCGGCGTCGTGATCCTCGAGCCCGGCGACGATGGAGAGCAAGGTGCTCTTGCCGCAGCCCGAGGTGCCGACCAGCGACAGGAACTCGTTGTCGCCGATCGAAAGATCGACGCCCTGCAGCGCCGTCACGGCGCGCGGACCCTCGCCGAAGGTCTTGCCGAGGTTGCTGATGGCGAGCTTCGGTCCGGCCATGGTCAGCCCCGCGCGGCCATGTGGCGGAACATGCGCCGGCCGATCGCCTTCATCGCCTGGTCGGTGGCAAGGCCGAAGCAGCCGAGCAGCAGGATGTAGCCGATGATGAGATCGGTCTGGAAGAACCGCTGCGCCGTGGTGATGCGATAGCCGAGGCCGGAGGTCGCCGCCACCAGCTCCGCCACCACCAGCCAGGTCCACGCCCAGCCCAGGCTGATGCGGAGCGAATCCCAGATGCCGGGCAGCGCGCAGGGCACGACGATGCGGGTGAGGATCTTGCTCTCGCGCATCTCGAGGGTGCGGCCGAGGTTGATGAAGTCCCAGGGCACGCCCTTCACGTTGTCCATGATGAGGAGCACCTGCTGGAAAAAGGTGCCGATCCAGATGATGAGGTACTTCTGGGTGTCGCCGGTGCCGGTCCAGAGGATGGTCAACGGCACGAAGGCGACGACCGGCATGTAGCGGATGAAATCCACCACCGGCTCGACGATCGCCTCCCACGACTTGTAGCAGCCGATGAGGACGCCGATCGGCAGGGCGAAGACCGTCGAGATCAGGAAGCCGACGCTGATGCGCCAGATGCTGATCGAGGCGTCCTGCCAGAGCTGCCCAGACTGCGCGAGGCCGGCGAGGCGGCTGATCACCTGATTGGGGCTCGGCAGGAACAGCGGCGAAACCTCGCCGCTCACAGTCGCGATCCACCAGCTCGCGAGCAGGACTGCGAAGACCGCGACCGAGATCCCGACGAACTGCCCGCGGCTGACGGTCGCGGTCAGGCGGAAAAGGGAGGACTTGCGGCGAGGAGGCGTCATTGGAGTCTGATGCCGGCGGCGTCGCGCTGGATCTCGAGTTTCACGGCTGCACTCGCCCCCGCCCTACCCTCCCCCTGAAGGGGGAGGGTAAGAGGATTCAGCCGGGATCAATTGAGCGCGCGAAGAATTAAGCCCTCCCCTCTTTAGGGGGAGGGTTTGGGTGGGGGCATGCAGCCGTGATGTTTCAAGCTTCATGCCATCGGTCGATCCGGCGCACCGGCCTCACGCCGCGGCGACGAAGCGCGGGTCGATGAGCGCGGCGGCGTCGATGTCCTTGGTGAGGATGCCGGCCTTGGTGGCCGCGTCCTTCACCGAGGCCATCACCTTGCTGGGGAAGTCGCCGCCGATCGCAGTCTTGTTCTCGGCGAGAGAGTAGTACTTCACACCGTCGAAGGCGGTGGCGAGGTTCTCCGCCGTGTCGCCGACCGCCTGGGCGATGATCGCGCGGTCGTCCGCGGTGTTGGCGGTGTAGTCCGCGTAAGCCGCGCCCCAGGTCTTCACCAGCGCCAGGATCTGGCCCGGCTTCTCCTTCAGGAACTTCTCGTTGACCACGAGCACGTCGGAGATCAGGCCCGGCTGCACGCTGGCCGAATAGATCATCTTCACCTTGGCGTTCTGCTTCATCGCCGTGGTGAGATAGGGCTCGTAGGTGACGGCGACCGGCACCTTGCCGGCGATCAGGGCGCTGCCGGCATCGGCGGCCGGCATCGGCACCTTCTGGATGTCCGCGACGGTCATGCCGTTGGCGGCGAGCGCGTAGTTCAGCAGGAGGTCGCTGGTGGTGCCTTCCTCATAGGCGACCTGCTTCCCCTTCAGCTCGGGGATCGAGGTGACGGAGCCGTCGCTCAGCATCGCGTCCGCGGTCATGCTGACGTCGAGCAGCAGCACGATCTTGATCGGCAGGCCGGCCGCGGCAAAGGCCATCGAGGTGTGGGTGGCGACGCAGGCGCAGTCGAGCTGGCCGCTGGCGAGCGCCGCGTTCAGGTCCGCGTCCTGGGTGAAGTTGACGAGTTCCACGGCATCGAGGCCGTTCGCCTTGAACAGGCCCTTCTTGTTGGCGACATGCCACTGGCCGTAGCCGAGCCAGGGCTCGAGGCCCATCTTGATGCCGCCGGATTCCGGCTTTGCAGGAATGTCGTCGGCGAAAGCGGGACGGAAGGCCGATGCGGCGCCGAGCGCGGCGGCGCCCGCCATCAACTGCCGTCGGGTGGTGCGGAATGTCATGAGAGCCCCCTCTGTTTCTGGTTGGTCGAAGATAGTGGTTGGCGAGAATAGCGATTGGCGAAAATGGTGGTTGGATACTCCGCATTGCGCCCCGCCCCGTCAACGACCCGTCAACGATCCCTCACGGTTTCAGAGGCCGAACCAATCAACCCGGTGGTTCGACGGCATCCAGAAAGCGGGAAAGCACATCCGCTGCACCATTTGCGGGCGCACTGCCCATCATGACGGCAACCGCGAGGCCGATCGCCGAGGAGACGGGATTGTGCGCCCCTGCATTCGCGCGCAGGTTCATCACCAGCGTGGGGCAGCAGAAGAGCGCCAGCTTCAACTGCCGCCGCCAATCCGCCGGCAGCCCGCCGCGAGCCCTGAGGTCCGCCAGCAGCGGCCGCCAGAGCAGGTCGCCTTTCAGCGTCAGGAATGACTGCCGCAGCGGTGACAAGTCCCAATCGGTCTCGATCTCCAGCCGGTCGCCGTTGCGGCGGACGCGCGCCTGGAAGCGTTGCGCCGCGACCTCCGGTTCGTAGAGCCAATAAGGATGCGCGAAGATGTTGTGGAAGGTCGCCTTCACTTCGGCGAGCAGCGCCGGCACATGCTCTCCGGCGAAGGCCGGATCGAACATGGTGAGGCGCGGCGGGGTGTGCGCTTCCTCGAACCAGACATTGGCATTGTGCGCATCGCCGTGCGCGATCACGCCGAATCCGGCAAGGCGTCTCGGTTCGAGTTCGACGAAGGCGGCGTCGAACAAGGCGCCGAGGCTCTCCTGGTATTCGACGCCGTTGACCGAGATCACGAGTTCGCGGAGCGCGCGCCAATCGAGCGTGAGACCGGGCAACGCAAATTCCCGGTCCTGATAGAATGCGGCGAAGCGGCCGCCGATGCGGTCGGGGCGGTCGAAGTCGCGAAGCCGTTCGTGGAACAGGCGGTGGATCGGCTCTGCCTGCGATTGCGCGCCAGAGATCGGATGCAGGGTCCCGGCATAGACCGCGGCGACGGCGCGGTCGAGCACGGCCTGGGCCTCGATCACTGGCTGAAGCCGGGCCGTGTCCTCGATTGCGTCGAGATCGCGGGCGACCTCCGCCAGGCGCAGGTCATGGCGCAGGCGATAGAGCAGGATCTGGCGGCCCGGCCTGGTGCTCGCCTCCAGCGGCAGATCGACCGGCAGGCCCGCCTCGGCCAGGATCCGGGCGCGGTAGTATTCGCCGGACATCCGGTCCTCGCCCTCTTCCTGGTGGAACTTGAAGAAGAATGCGCCGCGATCGGTCTCGACCCGGCCGTTCAGCGAATTGAGGCTGTAGGCATCGCGGTTGATCGCGACCTTCCGCACGGTGCGGCCGAACTCCGAGGCGATGAGATCGGCCACCACCTGTTCCGCCTCGGCGATCCGGCCGGCGCGCGCCAGGGACCGGGCACGAGCAGTCGGCGCGTCTTCCTGGCTCTCGCTCATCCTGCGGGTTCTCGGCTAGCCTGTCCCTTCGTGGCAGCGGTTATAAGGAGCGGGCCTTGTCTATACAACCGGCCGGATTGGCGGCCTTCAGCCTCGCCGGGCGGCGCGCCCTGGTGACCGGCGCCAGCCGCGGCATCGGCCGCGAGATCGCCCTCGGCCTCGCCTTGGCCGGCGCAACCGTCGCCGTCTCCGGGCGCAAGGAGGCGGAGCTCGCCGCGGTCGCCGCCGCGATCTCCGATGCGGGCGGCGTCGCCGTGCCGGTGGTGCAGGACGTCTCCAAGGTCGAAGGCTGCAAGACCGGCACAGCGCGGGCGATCGAGGCCCTGGGTGGGCTCGATATCCTGGTCAACAATGCCGGCATGGAGGAGGTCCGGCCCTCGCTGGAGATCGACGAGGCGCTCTGGGACCGCATTCTCGACACCAATCTGAAGGGTGCCTTCTTCTGCGCCCAGGCCGCGGCGGAGGAGATGCGGCGGAGCGGAAGCGGCGGCGCCATCCTCAATCTCTGCTCCTTGACCTCCTATCGCGGCATCCCGACGGCGGTGCCCTACGGCTCCTCGAAGAGCGGCCTCCTCGGCATGACCCGGGCGCTGGCGGCGGAATGGGCACCCTTGGGGATCCGGGTCAATGCCCTGGCGCCCGGCTATTTCCGGACCGAGCTGACGGATGTGTTCTATCGTGACACGTCCTGGCAGGAAGCCATGCTACAGAAGATCCCGCTCAGGCGGTTCGGCAGGCTCCACGACCTGGTGGGGGCGGCGATCTTCCTTGCGTCCGACGCCTCGGCCTATATAACCGGCCAGTGCCTCGGCATCGACGGCGGCACCCTGGCAAGTCTATAGGGGCAGCCCTTTTAGGGGCAAATCTCACGGAACGGATGCGATGACCCGCAAGATCAACCTGCATGACCTATCGAAGCTCGACGCCGGCCAGCGGGCCGCCTTGCTCCATCGCGCCGAGGCGGACATCGAGCCCTTCCTGGAGAAGGTGAAGCCGATCATTGCCGCCGTGAAAGCGGAGGGCGACGTCGCCCTCGCCCGCTTCGCCCGCGAGTTCGACAAGTCGCCGGTGACGCCCGACGCGATCGCCGCCACGCCGAAGGACTTCGACGACGCGCTGGTGAAGCTCGACCAGGAGGTCCTGAAGGCCTTGGAGTTCGCGGTTGAATCCATCCGCAAGTTCCACCAGGACCAGAAGCCCGAGGAGATGTGGCTGCACGAGATCCGGCCGGGCGCCTTCGCCGGCGACCGCTTCATCCCGATCCCCTCGGTCGCCTGCTATGTGCCGCGCGGCAAGGGCGCCTTCCCCAGCGTGGTGATGATGACCGCGGTGCCGGCCGTCGTCGCAGGCGTGAAGGATGTCTGCATCGTGACCCCGCCGGGCCCCGACGGGAAGATCGACGACGCGACCCTGGTGGCGGCGCGGCTCGTCGGCGTCGACCGCGTCTATAAGTGCGGCGGCGCGCAGGCCGTCGCGGCGGTCGCCTACGGCACCCAGACGGTGAAGAAGTGCGCGAAGATCGTCGGCCCCGGGAGTCCGTACGTGGTGGCGGCGAAGCGCCTGCTCGCCGACGTGATCGATCCCGGCACACCCGCCGGGCCCAGCGAGGTCATCATCCTCGCCGACGAGACCGCGGACGGCCGCATCGCGGCGCTCGACCTTCTCGTCGAATCCGAGCACGGCCCTGACTCGGCGGCCTATCTCGTCACCAACAGCCCGAAGGTCGCGGCCGATGCGATCGCCGCGATCCCCGGCTATTGGGAGAAGATGGGCGAGCAGCGCGTCCAGTTCTCCAGCAGCGTGCTCGGCGGCAAGAGCGGTGGCGTGGTGCTGGCGCCGAACTGGGACGACGCCGTCGCCTTCGTCAACGATTTTGCGCCGGAGCATCTCGAGATCCTCTCCGCCGAGCCCTTCGTCCATCTCGGCAAGATCCAGAACGCCGGCGAGATCCTGCTCGGCAACCACACGCCGGTCACGCTCGGCAACTTCGTGCTCGGCCCGAACGCGGTGCTGCCGACCAACGGCCATGCCACCACCGCTTCGCCGCTCTCGGTCTTCGACTACATGAAGCGCTCCTCGGTCGGCTACGTGACGGCTGCCGGCTACGCCCCCCTCGCCGCCAAGGCCCGCATCCTCGCCACCTATGAGGGCTTCGACGCACACGCGAATGCCGTGAGCGAGATGCGGGATGGATTGCTCGGCCGGTGAGCACGGCGGGCGGAGACATCGGCGCGGTCATCTGCGACTTCGGCAACGTCCTCGTCCGCTGGGACCGGGAGCCGCTCTACCGCACGCTGAATCCCGACGACGAGCGGCGGCGCTTCTTCATGGAGAGGATCGAGTCGGAGCTGCGCGCGCTCGGCCTCGCCTTCTGAGCGCCGGCTAGAAGCAGTTGCCGTTCGGGCGGCAGGGCCGGGTCAGCGG
>Ga0335070_10010900_pt1 | contig 10627 bp, 6 predicted proteins | sample Lox_Sample_13_FD_206722 | JGI IMG/M metagenome (GOLD analysis project Ga0335070, IMG submission 206722) | Soil microbial communities from Loxahatchee National Wildlife Refuge, Florida, United States - Lox_Sample_1.3 | ecosystem: Environmental > Terrestrial > Soil > Wetlands | place: USA: Florida...
TGACCTGGCTCGCACCGGCCACCAAGTGACCATTTTCGAGGCGTTACACGCCTCCGGCGGCGTGCTATCTTACGGTATTCCGGAATTCCGCCTGCCAAAGTCAATCGTAAAGCGAGAAGTGGATTACGTGTGCAGCCTGGGCGTTGAGATCAAGCACGACTTCATCGTCGGCAATACAGCCACGGTGGACGAGCTGCTGGAAACCTACGACGCCGTCTTCCTGGGAACGGGTGCCGGCCTGCCCTGGTTCCTGGGCATCCCGGGAGAAAACCTGGGGGGCGTTTATTCCTCCAACGAGTACCTGACGCGCTCTAACTTAATGAAAGCATATCGGTTTCCCGATTACGACACGCCGATCGCAATTGGGCGACGTGTCGTCACGATCGGCGGCGGCAACACCGCCATGGACGCGGCTCGCACGGCCTTGCGGCTGGGAGCTGAAGAATCGATCATCGTGTATCGAAGGTCGCGGGCGGAGATGCCGGCGCGAGCCGAAGAGATACATCATGCCGAACAGGAAGGCGTCCAGTTCCATTTGCTGACTTCTCCGCTGAGATTTTTCGGTGAAAACGGACGCCTGACCGGGTTGGAGTGCCTTAAAAATGAATTAGGCGAGCCCGACGCTTCCGGGCGCCGCAGGCCTGTGCCTATCGCAGACTCTAATTTCCGGATCGAGACAGACGTGGCGATCATTGCGATCGGGCAAAGCCCGAGTCCTTTGATTTCCAAAACGACGAGGGATTTACAAACAGCGAAAGATGGGATCGTGACGGTCGATAAAACCAGCATGAAAACGTCGAAGAAAGGCGTCTTTGCTGGCGGGGACGTGGTCACCGGTGGGGCGACCGTAATCATGGCAATGGGGCAGGCGAAAATTGCCGCCAGCGCCATCAATGAATACCTGGAAACAGGTTCCTGGTAAAAAAATTGGCTATTTTTGGCTGCGATATAGCCAAAAATAGCCATATTAATTAATTGTGCCCGGCTTTGTGACGATGGGTGCCATCGCAGAGAGGCCGGTTAGCTGAATGACCGCAGTTACACAGCGTAACCCGGTTTCTCGTTTCCAGCTTTAATCCATCCGAACGCTCCACCCGGATCTCTCCGGTCACACAGAGAGGCCCCTGGATTGGGCCTTCAGACGTGATTTCTGTTGTAGCAGCAATTTGCCGAGGAAGATCTGGCTCGATATCCGGTTCGCCAGGTTCAATCGTGTACGTCAGGGCGCCCGAGGGGCAGCGCTCGACCATGGCGATGACAAGCGAGCGGACCTGGGTATCGCCAGAGGCGGCTACAAATTGGGATAGGGACCTCTTTCGCATGCCGCAGAAGCCAGAATCCATGCACAGGGTGGGATCTTTCCTGACCGTCAGCCGGGTACCGCCTGGGATTTCGATCCGGCGGTTTGCGGTCAGCCTTTCGCTCGCACTTTCCGTCCCGTCAAAGGCTATCTTGCGGTGAGTGCCATCGCAGAAGGGCTTGCAGGAAGACTGCCCGCAACGGCAGAGATAGTAATCCTCTTCTTCCGTGGTGATGACACGATCCTTCTTCCAGGTGAGCGGCTCGCCAAATTCAGACACGACCTGGGTTTTGTAAACCAGCGGCACTTTGCCATGGACCAGGTAAGGACCATTCTTGATGATCGTGATTTTCTTTTCGTCGTTATTGGGTCTGCGGCCAAATATTGCCATTAAGGATCCTAGGAAAGACCTCACCTCATCGCCTGCCCCTTCTCCTCTCCACGCCGTGGAGAGGAGAAGCATTATTGGGATGCTGACGAGGTAGATAACGGAATAGAATTTAAAAACTAATGAAAATAGAACTTCGAAAAGTATACAACGATTGTGGAGCTTTGGGCAGGGGAACAGCGCAGGGGAGGCGGCTCCCTTTGTCGTTCTGATATTGATTTTGTATGTCAATCGTCAAAGAAAAACTTTGTAGTAACGACTTCAGTCGTTGCTTTCCAATGGTAACGACTGAAGTTGTTACTCCAAAGTTTTGTTTCAGCTTTGCAGCCCTGCTTTACTTTCAAAAAGTGTGGAAACTGTTGTTATAATCAAATCGTGCATCGAAAAAACATTATCACCTACATCCTTGTGGTGAGCCTGCTGGCAGGCCTGTTCTTACCGGCAGTGAATGCAGTGGCCTCCAGCTCTCCATATTTGCTGGTTCCAGCAGCAGACGTGAACGCAGCGGATTTGATCGTCGCTATGAACACGTTACGGGTGTCCAACGGGCTGCCGGCGCTGGTAGAGGACCCCATCATCGACTCGGTTGCCCAGGGTACAGCGCAGACGATGGCGGCAAACCTCCTGTCCTGGCACATCGGCAACGTTTCCGGGCGCCTGCAAGCGGCCGGATATGGCGGCGGAGCCAGGGTGTGGGCCACCGAGAACTTTGCGACGGGCTTCTTCAAATCCCTCGACGAAATCATGCTGGTCTGGTCGGATGCATCGCACATGATCCCGGCGGTCGTCCCGGCCTACTGCAACATCGGAGCGGGGGTGGCCAAGGCCTCGAATGGGCAGACCTATTACGTTTTGCAGGCAGCCTATACCTCCGCCAAATCTTGCGGGGATTACAAGTCACCCGGCGTTACCCCCAAACCGGGGAGCACGACCACCAGCGACGGCATTTCCCAGATCATCGTGCCGGTGAAAGTAGCGACGCCGGACGCAGATGGCAAGATTTTTCACGTGGTGCAGGCCGGCCAATCCTTGTGGTCCATCGCAATCGCCTACAAGATCACGGTCAAGGACCTGCAACAATGGAACAACCTGCCCGCAAATTCCAAGATTCAAGTCGGGCAGAAGCTTTTCATCCCAGGAAGCAATACAGCAGGCTATTTCACTCCGACGCCGCCCGGTATGGTTCAGATCAGCACACCTGGTGTGGATGGAAAAATCGTTCACGTCGTGCAGGTCTACCAGACATTGAGCACGATCTCCCAGGCGTATGGAGTCGACCTCCAGACCATCCTGACTCTGAACGGTCTGCAAGTGGACTGGCCGCTGCAAATCGGGCAAAAATTGGTCATCCGCCCGGCCCAGGTGACTCCCAGCCCAACGCCCCGACCGCTGACGCCGATCGAAAAATTGACGCCGGACAGCGACGGCAAGTATTATCACACCGTGCACAGCGGCGAAACGCTGACCTGGATCGCGAATCTTTACCAGGTGAGGTTGGCTGACCTGATGAACTGGAACGGGCTGAATGCATCTTCCATTTTGAAGATCAACCAGAAACTGCTGCTGCAGGTGACGCCGCCGGCGACTGCGACGTTTACACCCGGACCGCCGACTGCCACCTTAACCGCCACCCAGATCCCATATACGCCTACGGCTACACGCAGCCCAACCCCGCTGGAAGACCAGCCGACACCCATACCCACGCCAGCGGCAAGCAGCGGCGGCAACCCAGGACTCTGGATCGGGCTGGCGGCGCTGGTCGTAGCCGGATTTTTCGTGGGGGTGTTTCTCTGGCGGCGAAGGTGATCAAGCGCCAACTTTAAATGTGGACCGGGGACACGCACATGCGAAACCCACGGCTGCCGTAGAAATGGTCCGGGGGGTTGGAGGACCGAAACGTACAGCGCATAAAACTGCTGAAGTTGTACATCGAACCGCCGCGCACCACCCGATCACCGGATTCATCCTCAAACTCTCGCCCATCCCGGACCTGGTAGGGATAGGGCTTGAATAAGCTGTGGGTCCACTCCCAAACGTTGCCAGCCATGTCGGCGCAGCCGTATGGGCTGTCGCCGAGCGGGCTGAAATGGCCCACGGGGCTTAAATCGCCGAGATTGTGGTTGTAATTACAGCGAGTATCATCCGGCTGCTGATCGCCCCAGGGGAATTCACGCCCATCTGTGCCACGAGCGGCTTTTTCCCATTCGGCCTCGCTCGGAAGGCGAGCCTGCCAGCCAGTAAATTTATCGATGCCGCGAAGGAAAGCATCCCCAATCCACCGGCAGAAGGCCTGTGCATCATGCCAGGTGACGTAGACGACCGGATAGTCCGGTTTTTTGGGTGAAATTTCGGTGAGGCCGGGGCGAGGCGGGTAATCCGTGGCTTTTAAAAAGGCGGCGTACTGACCTGCGGTCACAAGGTATTTTCCAATGCAAAATTCCGGCGGAGAGACTTCGTGTCCCGGTTTTTCCTCTAAAGTATAACGATCCGTTCCCATCCAAAACTCACCAGCAGGAATGGTGACCAGCTCAAGGGATACATCCTGGGCCAGAGCTAAAGTAATCAAGTTGCCCTATTTCCTGAAATATTCAAGATTTTTACCGCGGTATATATGCCTGTGCCAGTGCAATACCAAAAAAGCATATCCACAGCCAGACTAAAAGGATATATAAACCAATGATTCATGCTGCCAATGTTTTGAATCAAATATTGAAATTCCGGCAAAGGTAAATATGGCCAATCCTTTGAATATGATGGCTCAAGACCAACCAGGGCATATGGGCTTATGCTTCAGCACGTGTTGGTTTGACTGCCATAGCAAACTCCTTTGCATCTATTTTCTACTCTACCGTCACCGATTTTGCAAGATTCCTGGGCTGGTCGACGTCCAGGCCGCGCAGGGAGGCGATGTGGTAGGCGAGCATCTGGAGCGGGAGGACGGTGACGACGGGGCTGAGCATCCAGGGCGTCTCGGGGACCCAGAAGACGTGGTCCGCCAGGTCGCGAGCCCGCTCGTCGCCCTCGGTGGCGACCATGATGACGCTGCCGCCGCGAGCCTTGGCCTGTTCGACCTGGCTGACCATCTTGTCGTACCAGGGATCGTGCGGGGCGATGGCGACGACGGGCATCTGCCTGTCGACCAGGGCGATCGGGCCGTGCTTCATCTCGCCAGCGGGGTAAGCTTCTGCGTGGATGTATGAAATTTCCTTGAGCTTTAAGGCGCCCTCATAGGCAATCGGCATATTGATGCCCCGGCCCAAATAAAGCGCATCGCGCACGTCCTTGATATGGCGGGCAATTTCAAGCACTTCGGCCTCGCGGTCGAGGCAGCGACCCGCCAGGTCCGGGATCAGGCGCAGGTCGCCAATGAGCGCTTTACGATTTTTTTCGGTCAAGGCGCCGCGCAGATCGGCCAGCAGGACGGCCAGCATGTATAAATCGACCAGGGGGGCAGTGAAAGCTTTCGTTGAGGCAACCCCAATTTCCGGGCCGCACTGCATCGATATATAGCCGTCCGCCAGGCGCATGGCCTGTGACCCGATGGCATTCACAATCGACCAAAGGGTGGCGCCATGCTTGCGGCCTTCTTCGAGGGCGGCGAGCGTATCGGCGGTTTCGCCGGACTGGCTGATGGCGAGCACGACGTCGTCAGGGCCGACGATCGGATCACGATAGCGGAATTCCGAGGCTATGTCAACTTCGACCGGGATGCGTGCGATACGCTCGATCAGGAATTTGCCGACCATGCCGGCGTGACCGGCCGTACCGCAAGCGGTAATAAAGATTTTTTGAATGGCAGCAGCTTTCTCGCGCGTCAGGTTCAACTGCGGTAGGCGGACACGACCTTCGTCGAAGTCGACCCGGCCTGCCAGGGTGTCGGTGAGCGAGCGAACTTGCTCGTGGATCTCCTTTTGCATGAAATGCCGGTACTCGCCTTTCTCAGCCGCAACCGGATCCCAGGCAACCGGGTGGACAACGTATTTGACAGGTTTTCCTTCCAGGGTCTGGACCTCGACTTTTTCACGCGTGACGACAGCCATTTGGCGTGATTCGAGGAATACGACCCGGCGGGTGTGATCGAGGATGGCCGGGATATCCGAGGCCACCAGCATCTCGCCCTGGCCGATGCCAATGACGACCCCGCCGGCGTTGCCGATGCGGGCGGCAACGATCTTATCGGGCTCGAGCGAGGACATGACGACGATGCCGTGAGCGCCCTTTAGGATGGATAAGGCGCGCCGGACCGCTTCGACGAGGGGACAGCCGGTCGAAAGAAAGCGCTCGACCAGGTGGACGATCACCTCAGTGTCGGTATCGGAATTAAATGCGACGCCTTCGGCGAGCAATTCTGCGCGCAGCTCGATAAAGTTTTCAACGATGCCGTTGTGGACGACGACCACGTTTCCGGTGCTGCCGATGTGCGGGTGAGCGTTGCGGGCGCTCGGCTCGCCGTGGGTGGCCCAGCGGGTATGGCCGATACCGATGTGCCCCTCGAGGGGCTGGCCGTTGACCAGGGTAACAAGCTGGCCGAGCTTGCCGAGCTCGCGGCGAAGCTCGATGTGGTTGTCCTGGATCACAGCAATGCCGGCCGAATCGTAGCCGCGGTACTCGAGCTTCTTCAAGCCATTGAGGATGATGGGGGTGGCGTTCTTGTCACCGATATAGCCTACAATACCACACATAGAGTCCTCCATGAATGGAACGGAAAATAACGGTTCTTTGTACGTTCAATAAGGAAAAGATACAGAACGACCGTTCCGGAGGGCTTCCGCTGATCTGTCGATTTTCCCGGCGGCCAGGCAGGCGGCCTGTTCTCGACCGGTTAACTCTACCTTGCGGTAGAGAACCCTCTCCCTCGTCATCCCCGGCCTTGCCCCCGCTGGCCTGAGACCATGCGCTTGTCTTTTCCAAGACTGAAATATGACCTGAGGCCTCCTTGCATACTATTTGTGTATCAAAGGTAACTTTTCTTTGCAGCAGCGACTTCAGTCGCTACCATTGGACAGTAACGACTAAAGTCGTGACTACGAAGTATTTCTTAGACAATTAACATATCACTATTTTATTCTCCTTATTGCCCAACTAATTAAAAATTTAACCACAGAAGGATACGGATGGATACAAATAGTGATAGATTATTATACCTGAAAATTGGGTGGGGCATTTCATGTATAATCAAGTGCATCTTAGATTTATCAAATTGAGGAGGAGTTATGTACATACTGGCCGATCTTAAGCTGGACAATGGAGATACTATAGCTGTCATCACCGTGCCGCCCAAGGATTTTAAGACCGGTTCGCGGGGTTTCTTCGGCTCCTCAAAAGCAGAATTCAACGGCAAGCGCTACCAGATCCAGATTCAAATTGTGGAAATCGGCAGCAAAAACAAACCGGAAGAGCCGGTTGGAAAATCCGGATGATCGCCGCAGGTTATGAACTTCGAACAGCAGCTTGACATTTACCTGCGGGCCAGGTTTACGCTCCTGATCGTCATCACGCAGGAAGAAGAACGCATCCTGCAAACCTTGCTGAGCCTGTGTGAAAAAACACAACGGGCTGGGATGGTATGGGACGTGGCGAACGGATTCCAGTGGCTGACAACCAGCACCCAACAGGTTCCGGTGGGAAAAGATCCGGTGACGGCGCTCGAACAAATCGAGAAGAGCGACGACAATACCAATACCATCTTCATCCTGAAAGATTTCCACGATTTTTGGGACAACCCACCCATCCGGCGCAAGCTGCGCAACCTGGCGCAGCGGCTGAAATTCACTCGCAAGACGATCCTGGTCACAACCTATACCAGCAAACTGCCAAACGAGCTGCGCGACGATGCAGTCATCCTTGAATTTCCGCTGCCGGATGTGGATGACCTGAAAGCGATCCTGCAAAACCTGACCCAGTCGGCCCGCGAAAAGATCCGGCTTACCGCGTTGGGATGGGACAAAATGGTCGAAGCGGCGCTGGGGCTGACCGAAAGCCAGGCCAAGCGGGTATACGCACGAGCGCTGGTCAGCAATCCGACGATGGACGACCGGGCGATCGACCTGGTGACGGAAGAGAAAAAACAGATCATCCGTGAAAGCGAAGCGCTCGAATTCTACGCTGTATCCGAGACGCCGGACGACGTGGGCGGGCTGGGCGTGCTGAAGGAATGGCTGCGGCTGAGGGAGCAGGCTTTCAGCGCGGAGGCCCGGGCCTACGGGCTGCCAACGCCGAAAGGAATCACGCTGTTGGGCATCCCTGGGACCGGTAAAAGCCTGACCGCCAAAACGATCGGCGGATTATGGCACCAACCGCTCCTGCGCCTGGACGTAGGCGCAATTTTCGGCAGCCTGGTAGGAGAATCGGAAGAAAAGCTGCGCCAGGCGCTGCGACTGGTTGAAACGGTGGCCCCTTGTGTATTGTGGGTGGACGAAATTGAAAAAGCACTGGCGCACGGCGGGCTGGATTCGGGCACCAGCACGCGGGTGTTCGGGTCCTTTTTGACCTGGATGCAGGAGAAGACAGCCCCGGTGTTCGTGGTAGCAACCGCCAACGACATTTCCAGCCTGCCGCCCGAGCTACTGCGCAAAGGGCGCTTCGACGAGATTTTTTTCCTCGACCTGCCGACCGAGGAAGAACGCAAGGAGATCTTCAACGTGCATCTACGGAAGCGCCGGCGCATTCCGGTCGATTACGACATCGATGTACTGGCGGCGGCCTCGGAAGGCTACGTGGGGGCCGAGATCGAGCAGGCCGTGATCGAAGCCATGTACATCGGTTTCAACGACTGCCAGCGTGAATTTACGACGGAAGATATCCTGCGGTCGCTAAAACGGCTGGTGCCGCTGTCGGTGTCGCAGCGTGAGACGATCAGCTCGCTCCGGCAATGGCTACGCGAAGGAAGAGCGCAATCAGCGTCGTTCGACGAGCCGGATGAGGCTGCCCAGAGGGCGGTCCAGTTAAAAGACAAGTAGCCATTGGAGTTTTATTTTAGAATTCCTCTGATCGGTAGAAAGCTGCAATCCCTGGCGATGAAGCGGCAGGTACTTCGCTGCAAAGAGGGGGATGTGGCAGCGGCGCGGCGGTTGGCGGAGGCGCTGGAAGACCCGATGGAGGGCAAAACGTGGACCGCAGTGGTGGAGTGCCTCCAGCAAATCAAGGACAGCGCGGCCATTTCACAAGTTTGGGAAGCCTGGGCGAAAAGACGGAATGACGAGTTGGGACGCATCCTCGAGCAGATCAACCAGGCAGCTGAAAGCGGATCGATAGCCCACACCATCAGCCAGCTCAAGCTGGGACAATTGTTTCCTATACGAAATGAAGGGGCTAATACTGCCGATAGCCTGATCGAATTGCTGCAAGACCACCAGCCAGAAATCGCAAGCAGGGCTTCAGAGGCGATCCGGAACCTGAAAAATCCATCTGCAGTGGACCGGGTTTGCCAGCAGTGGGCTGAAACGCGATCTCCCATTTTACTGGGGACGCTGCGTGAGGCGAATTACCAGGCCCGCAAGCCGGTCAATGTAAAAGTACTCGTAGCATTGAAATCAGGCCACGTCGAAGCTATTTTGGACGGTGACGAACAGGTTGTCCCTCCACTGCTTCGGGCTTGCCAAGATGCCGATGGGGAAATCAGCCAGCAAGCCAGGGCCTGTTTATTGAACCTGCAAAACCAAAAAGCGGTGAACGAGCTTTGCTGGCTGTGGGCCGAACAAAGGCAGCCTTTGCTGGAGGAAGCCATCCTGAAAATGGCCTATTTGCCAGACCAGCCTTACGCGCTAAGGCTCTTGATCGCTTTAAAAACCGGGCGGATCGAGTTGGCCTGCCAGGCTGACCCGGATGGGATCGAAGCAATGCTAAAGTGCAGAACGGATTCCGATCCTACGATTTCGAAAAACGCCAGAACAGCTTTATCTACCCTGGCCAATCCAGGTACGATCGACAGGCTGTGCGAACGGGTCATCAGCCAGGGCGATGAGATTTGCGAACAAATCGCGCTCGCGGCGCATTATGTTCCCCAGGCAGCGGAACGGCGAGCTCTGTTCCTGTACCTGACGGGACAGCAAGCGAAATATGAGGAACTCGATTTCGATCATCGCATTATGCAGGCTATCTACACCACCGCGCCAGCGGAACTAAAGACCCGGATCGCTCGCCGGGTGCAGCAATCGGGAAAGACCGGCGACCTGGAAATCCTGGCTGGAATCGACCTGAAATCGCAGGGCGCGTCGGCGAGCAGCAGGGAGATCGAGCTGCTGATGCGGATCTTGAGCCAAAACCAGGAATGGGAACGCCTGTGGGACCTCGTGTTCGAGCTGCCCTTGACCTGGAGCATTGAGGTTATGCGGATTCTGGCAGCAGCGTCCTGGAAACCGGCCGCGGCGGGCGAAGCCACAACCTTCCAAGAACTGGCGATCCGGACTGCACGTTACCTGGTCACCAGGGCCGAAGATTTACGCTACGCGATGCCCCCGGCTCTGCCGCGAGCGACGCTTCAAATCCACGGGCGAATCAACGACCTGTGCTTTGCCAGGGATCAAAACCTGCTGGTGATCGGCACAGGCCGGCGCAAACTGGGATTATGGGATTATCAAAAAGGCACGATGCAGCGCACGATCAGCGGCTTCAGGCATTCCATCAGCCAGATTGCCTATTGCGGCGAGTATATCCTGTGCGGGCAGCGCTCACATAAAGACGCACTGTGCAGCATCTACGGATGGCAGAATGACCAATCCTTCCTGCTGGGCTCGCACAAAGGGGCAGTGATGACCCTGACCCAGATCGACGACAGCCGCGCCCTTTCCACTGGAAGGGACGGCAAAGTGGTGGTGTGGGACCTGAAAACGCGCAAGTCTCTGGGTGAAGCCAATTTCAACTTCTGGTCGCAGGCAGCCGCGATTTCACCGGACCGGCGTATAGCGGCCCTGGTGCACCAGGGATTGACCCTTGTCAAC
>Ga0335070_10010901_pt1 | contig 10627 bp, 8 predicted proteins | sample Lox_Sample_13_FD_206722 | JGI IMG/M metagenome (GOLD analysis project Ga0335070, IMG submission 206722) | Soil microbial communities from Loxahatchee National Wildlife Refuge, Florida, United States - Lox_Sample_1.3 | ecosystem: Environmental > Terrestrial > Soil > Wetlands | place: USA: Florida...
GAGGTCGTTCAGGAACTTCCTCATCACCGGTTGTTTTCTCAATATCGTCTTCGATCCGTGGTTGATGTACGGCGGCCTGGGAATTCCGCCGCTGGGCATCACAGGCATCGCCCTGGCCACGGTGGTCATCCAGGCGCTCGGGTGTGCCTATCTTGCAAGGCAGGTATTCAGGACCGGCTTGCTTTTCAACCGATCGGTCCGGGATATCCTGCCCCGGTTCGGCCCCCTGCGGGAGATCCTCTACCAGGGGTTCCCGGCGAGCCTCAACATGCTCACGGTGGGGGTCGGGATCTTCGTGATCACGTACTTCGTCGGCAAGTTCGGCAAAGAGGCCGTGGCCGCCTACGGGGTCGCCACGAGAGTCGAGCAGATCGTCCTTCTCCCCACCATCGGTCTGAATATCGCCACCCTCACGCTGACGGCCCAGAACAACGGCGCCAGGCTCTTTCATCGCGTCCGAGAGACGCTCACCACCGCCTTACGCTATGGCGCCGTGCTCATGGGGTTCGGGACCATGGCCGTCTTTCTCCTCGCCCGCTGGCTCATGACACCCTTCACCGGCGATCCCGCCGTACTCGAGGCGGGCACGAGCTACCTGAGGATCGCCGCCTTTCTCTTCTACGCCTACGTCATCCTCTATGCTCACGTCGCCGCCCTCCAGGGTTTGAAGCGCCCCCTCTTCGCCCTCTGGATCGGCCTCTGCCGGCAAATCCTCGCGCCCGCGGCGGTTTTTTCCCTGCTGACCTCCTTCGGGTTGGTTGGAATCTGGTGGGGGATCTTCGGGGTGAACTGGACCGCCGCCTTCATCACCATCGGCTACACTCGCCTGGTACTGGGGCGAATCATCAGGGAGACGGGCAGGAAGCCCGCGTCATGAGGGCAAGAACTCCTGTGGCGGGCTGTGCCCACCCTGCATCCTGACAACACCGGCCGGCGTCGGAGGCAGGATGGTCTGCGAAACAAAGCGCATCCGGAGCCTCTACCTTCCTTCGCCGCCAGAAGGGCCTCTCGGGCCTTCCACCAGAGCCCCGCCGGAACGCCCGGCCTCCGGCTGCGCCACACTGAGCGGGTTAGAGGCGCGACAGCCAGGCCTCCTCCTTGGGTGTCAGGCGGCCGCGCTCCCGCAATCGCCAGCTGAGCAAGGCAGCACCCGGGCAATCAACGCCCCCGGTCCCGAGTCGGGTCTCCAATGGGAAGGCCCTGCAGCCCTCGGGCCTGACCGGATATATGGCGCAGCGACTCCCGGCGCCCTCCCGTTCGAGGAAGGGGCAGGGTGTCCGCTTCCGGTCGTCCGAGATCCAGGAGGTGCCCTCGGGGAGAAGCAATCCGTAATATCGGGTGATGAGCTCCTCTTCGGGAATCTTGAGGAACTCGGCCATCATCGAGACGCGGCTCGGATCATAGGGGAGCCCGATCTTCTCGCAACACCTGCCGCAGCGCTGACACGTGAACTCCTCCCAGAGCCCGGACATGAGAGCACCTCCCTCTGTTTCCCGCAGGTGGCCCGGCCAGCCAGCAGGGAAGGCGATGCGACGGTATCGGTCGGGCGAGGCGACTCCAGAAGAATGGGAATTTCAAGATGGAAGGCACGACATCATGTCAGAACGATAACAACCGAGCGACCGAAGCCGGGATCCATATCACGCAGTATAGCGCTGGTTGCGTATGGATGTCACTCTTCACTCGTTACGGAAAGCGGTGAGCGGCTCGTGGATGAGGTCTCCCTCCCGGAATCGCGCCGGCCTCAAGGGATGAATGTCCAGCGTGGTCGCCTTGCCCGCGACGATGAGCTCGGCGATGACCATGCCCACCGCCGGGCTGTGCTGGAAGCCGTGACCGCTGAAGCCGTTGGCGCAGATGAAGCCCCGCACCTCGGGGAAGGCGCCGAGAATGGCATGGTGGTCAGGGGAGATCTCGTAGAGCCCGGCCCAGCCCCCGGCAAGGTGCGCCCGCTCCAGGGCGGGCACCCGGTGGAGAGAGCGCTCGGCGGCCCACTCCTGCCCGGCGAAGTCGGTCCCTTCGTTGAAAGAGCTCTCCCGATCCTGGGGGCCGGCGAGAAGGAGGGCTTTCCCCTCCCGCCGGATGTACCAACCGTGCTCCATGTCGATGACCAGGGGAAAGACGGCAGGAAGCCCGTCAAAGGGAGCGGTGAAGAAGATCTGTCGTCGAAGAGGGCGAACGGGGATGTCAAGCCCCGCAAGGCCAGCGATCTTGGCGGCATGGGGGCCGGCGGCGTTCACCACCACCTCGGTTCTCACCCGTTCACCCGTCGAGGTCTCCACCCCCGTGACCCGTCCCCTGTCAACCAGAATGCCGGTGACCTCGACCTCCTCCCGCAGGACTGCGCCCAGCCTCTTGGCGCCGCTGATGAAGCCCCAGAGCACCTCGTAGGGGCCGGCATAGCCGTCGCCGGGGGTGTACGATCCGCCGATGAGATCGTCAACGTTCAAGAACGGCCAGCGCCTCCGGATCTCTTCGCGGTCCATGGGCTCGACCTCGAGGCCGAGGCGCTCCATGAGGAGAACGTTCGTGCGGAGAACCGACCACTGGCGTTGGTCTGCAGCCAGGAACAGGTAGCCGATGCGATGGAACTCCGGATCAACGCCGAACTCGGCCTCGAACCCGGCGAAGACCTCGCGGCTTACCAGAGAGCACCGGATGTTGACCTCGGTGGAGAACTGGGTACGAATCCCGCCGGCACACTTTCCCGTGGAGCCTCCTCCCATCAGTCCTCGCTCCAGAAGGAGAACCTCCCGGACTCCCTTCTTCGCCAGGTAGTAGGCGATGCTCACGCCGATGATGCCGCCGCCGATGATGACGACATCCGCTCGGGGGGGTAAGGTCACCGTGATCCTCCTGTCCAGCAGCCGGGGCAGCTCTGATGAGAGGCCGTCGAGGCCGGGGGGAAGTGAAAGAAGACTCAGAGCGCTCCGGCAGGGAGACAAACTTAGAGAGAACGCTTTTCTCTTAGCTTAGTGGAGTGCGTGGAAGGAAGCAAGGGGCCGCGGCAAAGGTGAGCGTGAAGAGTCCCCTTAAGTCGCATAATGCGGGTTAACCGTCCGGCTCAGGGCCGAGCTTCCTTGAGGAGGTGGTACATTACAAACACATAAATGAGAATTATTAAACACCCTCCGACGAGGGGGTAATCTTCGAAGAACAGTCCGTCCAACATGCCTTCCTCCGCGTAGCGCGCCAGTGCTTCATCTCCAAAGCTTACCCGGAACCGTCCGGATGTAAGCCGATGAATTACTATCAAGTTCCATGCCAAATCAACACAAGTCAGCGGGGCGGACCCGAGTCTCTTGCTTTGGCGGCCGGACAGGGGCCAGCGAGAACTACCAAGCAGCGTATATGGCCCGTCGCCAAACGTTGACACGCGAGGTCGTCTCACACTAAACTGAATGCCAGAATAAGAATTTTCCTGATCAGGAGTGAGCTCCACCTCGTGGACCCGGTCTCGGCCTACGGCACCTGCATCGCTGCAAGCACCCGCCTCGCGCTCTCAGTTCGCGCCGTCGGCAGGAGATTGGCTCGCATCCGGTCGCCGGGCATGGGAAACCATCTCTCCAGAAGAATCATCCTGCCGTTCCTTCTTTCCCTGGTGCTTTTCGGCACCTGCGGCTGCGAGCTCTCCAAGAGGAATCACCCGCAGGCGGTGCGGGGCGTCTTGGATCTCACCGGCTGGGATTTCGACCGGAAGGGGCCGGTGGAGCTCGCCGGAGAATATGAATTCTACTGGGACCGGCACTTGACGCCCGGGGATTTTGCCACCCCGTCCCCGCCACAGCCGTCCGGGTTCATCCGGGTGCCCGGATACTGGAACGGATACCGTCTGGACGGACGGAAACTGCCCGGCTACGGGTACGCCACCTATCGTCTGACTATCCTGCTAGGCAAGTCGAGGCCACCGCTGGCCCTCAAGGTTATGGAGGTTTCCACCGCCTACAGGCTCTTCATCGGTGAACAGGAGGCGGCTTCGTTAGGGGTCGCCGGGGAAACCATGGAGACCACCGTTCCCCGTCAGTATCCGGTGCTGCTACGTTTCACACCGGCCTCCCAGCGGGCCGTCCTCCTCATCCAGGTGAGCAACTTCCATCATCGGCGGGGCGGACTGTGGGAGCTACTGACACTCGGGAAAGAGACGACTCTCGCCAAGCTCCAGGAGCGCGAACGGGAACTCGATTTCTTTCTGCTCGGCGGCATCTTCATCATGGCGATTTACCATCTGGGCCTCTTCCTCGCCAGGCGGAAGTTCCGGTCGACGCTCTATTTCAGCATCTTTTGTCTTCTCATCTCCCTGAGACTCTTCACCACGGACGAAAGATATCTGGCGCAGACGCTCCCGAACCTCGATTGGAGCCTGCTGGTGAAGGTGGAGTATCTGACGTTCTATGCGGCTGTTCCCATCTTCGGTCTTTTTATCCAGTCGCTTTTCCCGGTTTTCTCCAGGAGGCTGCTCCGGCTGGTTTTGCTCATCGGCTCGGCCTTTTCTCTCATCGTAGTCCTTGCCCCGGTCAGGGTTTTCACCCAGACGCTGCCGGTTTACGAACTCATCACCCTGGCCCTGATTTTTTACACCTTCTACGTAATGCTTGCGACCTTGGACCGGGCCCAGGCCGAAACCATCGTGTTCCTGATCGGCATGTCCGCGCTCTGCCTAACTACGATCAACGACATGCTCTACGTGGAAGGGGTGATCAACACCGGGTTGTGGGTACCGGTCGGCCTGTTCTTATTCATCTTCTGCCAGGCATCTCTCCTGTACGTCCGGATGCTCAAGGCCTTCACCCTCGTCGAAACCCAGGGCATAGAGCTGCAGCAAACCCTCGAGTCCTACAAGCAGGAGGTCCTCGACCGGACCCGTGTCGAAGAAGCTCTGCGCGAGAGCGAGGAGAAATACCGAACCATCCTCAACAGCATCCAGGAGGGATATTACGAGGCCGACCTGCGCGGCAATCTCACCTTCTTCAACGATTCACTCTGCGGGATTCTCGGCTACACGCCCGATGAGATGATGGGTATGAACAACCGGCAGTACATGAAACCGGAGGCGGCCAAGAACGTCTACAACACCTTCAACCGAGTCTTTCAGACCGGGGAGCCCGCCGAGGCCTTTCACTGGGATGTCATCGCCAAGGACGGGACTCACAAGACCGTCGAGGCCTCCGTGACCCTCATCCGAGACTCCAAGGGTGAACCCGTCGGGTTTCGCGGCGTCGTGCGCGATATCACGGAGCGCAGACGGGCCGAAGAACAGGCCAAGCTCCACCAGCAACAGCTCATGCAGGCCAGCAAGATGGCGGCGCTAGGGGTCCTGGTCTCCGGGGTGGCCCACGAGATCAACAACCCCAACAACTTCATCATGCTGAACGCACCCATCCTGAGAGATGCCTGGGAGAGCGCGCTGCCGATCCTGGAGGAATATTACAAGGAGAATGGCGATTTCCTTATGGGCGGCATGAAGTATTCGGACATGCGGCACCATGTGCCCAAGCTCCTCGCCGGGGTGTCCCAGGGGGCCGATCGCATCAAGCAGATCGTGGCAAATCTCAAGAACTACGTGCGCGGCGACGGCGGCGACCTGAAGCAGTCGGTGAACGTCAACGCGGTCATTGAATCCTCGATCTCGCTCATCTCCAACGTGATCAAGAATGCCACCGATCATTTCGAGGTGAATTACGGGAGCGACTTGCCGTCGGTAAGCGGCAGCTTTCAGCGCCTCGAGCAGGTGGTCATCAATCTGCTCCAGAATGCCTGCCAGGCGCTGCCGAACAGGAAAAAGGGCTTGTTCGTCACCACCGCCAGCGACGGTTCGAACGTCTTGATCGTCATCCACGATGAGGGGACCGGCATCGATCCGGAGGCATTGCCCCACATCCACGAGCCTTTCTTCACCACCAGACAGGATTCGGGCGGCATCGGACTCGGGGTTTCGATCTCCTCCAGGATCGTCGAGGAGCACGGGGGCACCATGCGCTTCACGTCGGAGCCCGGCTCCGGCACCACTGTCACGATCACGCTTCCGGCCGAGGCCGGCGGGAGCCCTCGTTGAGGTGGAAACCTTGCGCCACCCGGCCGTTCGGTCTCTTGCGAGGCCCCCAACCCTTGAAAGGAATTCGCACATGACCGAATCCGCTTATCCCCACCTTCCCATTATGCTCGTCGACGACGAGCCCCAGGCGCTGACCAGCCTTGAAATGACCCTGCGTTCCGCCAGCATGAACAACTTCATCTGCTGCCAGGACAGCCGCGATGTACTCTCCGTGCTCGCGCGTCAGGAGATTGAGATCATGCTGCTGGACCTGTGGATGCCGCACCTCTCGGGCGAGGAGCTGCTGCGGCAGATCACGGCCGACTACCCTGATGTAGCCGTCGTCGTCATCACCGGTGCCAACGACGTGGAGACCGCCTTCAGATGTATGCAGGAGGGCGCCTTCGACTACATCGTCAAACCCGTCGAGAGGAGCCGGCTCATCAGCAGCGTGAGGCGGGCCATCGAGCTGCAGGAGTTGCATCGTGAAAACCAGCGGCTCAAGGCGCGCCTCCTCTCAGGCCGGCTGAGTCGGCCCGAGGCATTTTCCAAGATCGTCACCGTGAGCCCCCGGATGCGATCCATCTTTCAGTACCTGGAGGTTATCGCTCCTAGCCCGCGGCCGATGGTGATCATCGGAGAAACCGGCGTGGGCAAGGAGTTGCTGGCCCGCGCCGTCCACATCCTGAGCAACCGCCCGGGAGCCTTCGTGCCCGTGAAGGTGACCGGGCAGGACGACCACGCCTTCGCCGACACCCTCTTCGGGCACAAGAAGGGCGCTTTCGACGGCGCCCTGGAAAACCAGCCGGGGCTCGTGGAGCAGGCCGTGAGGGGCACCCTCTTCCTGGACGAGATCGGCGACATCAGCCTTTCCTCCCAGGGGAAACTTCTGCGGTTGCTGGACGACGGCGTCTTCTCTCCTCTGGGTTCGGATCTCGCCAAGCGCTCGGATGCCCGCGTCGTGGCGGCGACAAGCGAGGACCTCGAAGGGGTACGGAACTCGGAAAGAATTCGGAGAGACCTCTACTGCCGGCTGTGGCGGCATCACGTTCATATCCCGCCCCTCAGGGAGCGAGGCGAGGACCTGCCGGCCCTGCTGGACCACTTTCTGGAAAAGGCGGCCGGCAGCCTCGGCCGGGACAAGCCGGCGCCCCCGCACGGGCTCGCCGAGCTCTTGGCGTCCTATCAGTTCCCCGGCAATGTCCGGGAACTGGAAGCCATGGTATACAAAGCGGTCAGCGAGGCTTCCGGCGAGCTCTCGTTGGACGGCTTCAAGACGGCAAATGTTCAGAACCCGGCGGGCCCCGCCGGGTGATGCGGCGGGTCGGGCCGATGTGAGGCGACACAGGGTCCTCCTCCCAGATCTACGCGGGACCATCGGGCGAGCAGAGTTCGTAGCCCTCGGAATAGCCTGTAATCTCAGTGATCCGGCATGACTACTCCACCTCCTGCGCGGTTAGGAACATCGCTTTAGAGAGTGCGTCAAAGAACTGCTGGTAGGGTTCGGGGTCCTCCACCACGCGAAGTCCGAAGTGAGCGCTCGCCCGAACGTGGACCTTGGTCTCGCCGTAGGGTCGAACCGTGACCGTCATGCGGAGCGCATAGCCGGCGAGCTTCGTACCGCTCACTACACCCAGGTTCTCGTCCGCCTTGTCAACAACAAAACCGAGATCCTGCAGGGTCGCAATCACGGTACGTAGCGTCTTTGTCTTGTCCGGCGTGTCGAAAGCACGGGTTTGAATAGCCCGCAGCTTTACCTGGGATTCGCTGCTCGCGAGTATTTGCTGCGCGGAGGGCGCACACGAGGGGATCACGACCAGCAGAATCAGCAGCCCGAATGGGATCAAGCTCTGCCTTCTCATATCTCATGAGCCTCCAGAAACAGGGACTTCGACAGTTTTTCAAAGAACTCCTGGTACAGTTTCGGGTCATTGATGCACTCCAGTCGACTTGCTCCCCGTTGGTCGGTAAACACAATCCTCTGAAAGGTCACCCGTACAGCCGTCCGGCACTTCGCCTTATCTGTTTCGTCCTCTTGTATCGGATTGGTCACCAACGACGCTCGCACCAGCTGCTCCCTGTCGATGGGCATCGGGACCCCTGTCAAAGCGGCGACTAGGATGGCGACGGCGATCTGACCCGCGTTGGTGGCGTCGCATCTCTTGGAGCAGACGATTGTACCGAGCTTGGTCTCGCTTTCGTCGATGGTGAATCCCAAATCCTGCAATACCGCAGCCGACGCGGCAAGGAGCGTCTTTTCATCCGTGTCAAATCGCCGGGTCTGCAGTTGCCGGTTCTGTAGGCTCTCGTTCGATAACTGGAGAGCCTCCTTTGGGATCTTTGGGGCACAGCTGCACAGGAAACACAGAGCGATCAGGATGCGACCAACCGAATGGGAAATGGCTCTCTCCTTCATACGCTCTTCCTCGCTAGAAACTTGACTGCCTGTAGGCAAAATCTCGCACCTTGTTCGCCTCGTCAAACTTGATCACGATTGTCAGGGTACGCTGGGTGGATGAAGACGCCCCGGCCTCCCTGGAAAAGCCAGGCAGAATACCGCCGCCTCCGGCACCACCTCCACCGGCAAATCCCAACAGGATAAGCGCGGTGACGCCGCCGGAGCTGGTAGAGTAGGCGTGTTCGGTGGCCACCTTGTCATAGACCCACACTTCACGCCGCTTCTCATCAGTGGTCACCATGTTGGGAGAGCCCAGCACCTCGACTACCTGGGCGTTTGTCATGCCAACACGGATCTCGCGCTGAACTTTGCCGACGGTGAGGCGGTCTGCAGTTTCGTCCCTGACGTCCTGACGATGTTGAGCGGCGGACATGCACCCGAAGCAAAACATCGGGAGCAACCCAGCCAAAAGAGCGACACGTACCTTTCTCATAGCACCCTCCTATGACTCTTTGTTGTGGATGGATTGATTTTCCCGTACCGTCGTCTGAGCACTTATTGAGCAAGGTACATTCCAGGAATGGTCTGTACATTCCCGTTTCTTCGAAGCCGCGTCGCCAGCGCACCCCTTGTGCTTCAACGTATTCAAAATATTCTCACTAGATCTGGCAGTTACCGGAGTAGCCATGACGAGAGGGCGGACGTTTCATGGTCGGCGACGAGGTCGAGAACCCGGTTGATGGGCGGCTCGCCCACCTCGAAGGGGTGCAAGAGAGGTTGACGAACTCTGCCCTATGTCTGTGCAAACCAATTCGAATCGGACGCTTACAAGGCCGCAAGGTAAGCTTACACAGCAACAAACCTTGCACTGCTATGCGCGACGAGCTAGGGCGGCATGCCGACCCACCTCACCTGTTGAACGCTTCTGAGTAGGGGCGGGGGTTAACCCATCCCCCGAGTCCGTCGGCGGATCTCCCTACCCGCCACCTTCAGGCCGATGCGGGAATCAACCCTACGATTAGCTCTTGGAATGGCGCGTAGCGTGAGCGGCGTTAAGATCTGGGCCCCCATGGATCTACGACTTGGGGACCCTGCGCCCTGCTGAAGGCCGATTGTCGTTCCCTTACAAAAATCAGGTTTTTGGAACCTGTTCATCAGGAATATCCTGATTGCAACCCCAACCTAACTGCCGGAGAATGGTTTTAAGTACCTCATCAGACATCCATACAGATTGTCGCCCAAGGAAAGGAGGGGAGCGGAGAAGCCGCAACATATTTCCGATGCAGGACCCTGCACCAGCAGCTCCACTATTGGCCTACTCACGTGCTCATTCTTTCACCCTTAACGGATGATGCATACCCAGGGGCCAACATCAATTCGAATTCTCTAGGACGTGGCACGACTGCTGTGCTGGGAATTGAGGCAGGGGCTGGAGGGTGGCATTAGCTGGTAACTGGAGCACAGGGAGGAAGGGTTATGAGAAAACTAGTTGGTATAATGACACTTTTGTTCACCGTGATCTTTGCGCCAGGAGTAAGCGCAGACACCCAAACTCCAACAAGTGGGTTTTACCTTGGCGTTGGCGGATCGTATGCCTGGGAAAATTTCGACAATACTACTGGAATAGACGTCGATAACACATGGGGTTTGAATGCGCATGCCGGATACCAGTTCATGAAGTACGTCGCCCTTGAAGCGAACTATGACTGGTTAAACGACTTCGACCTCAAGGCTTATGGACGAAGTGCTGACCTTACACTTCAGACCCTGATGCTAGACGCGAAGCTCATGTGGCCGATTGATCCTGTTGTCCCCTATGTTCGGGCTGGAATTGGCTGGATGTGGGCCGACCTTGACGCAGATGGAAGTACGAGCGACAATGATTTTGCCTGGAATCTTGGAGCTGGAGTGGATTTTTTCTTCACCAAGAACGTCAGTCTAGGGTTAGATTTCAAGTATGTGTGGGGAACGGGCGATCTCGATGACTTTCGGTATACTGTAGGCTCGTTGAAACTCACGTACCACTTTTAGTCGAATTACTTTCGCGGCGTCATTCCCGATAGGGCGCGGAATACCTGTAGGCACCTACGGGATTGACCTTGCTGACCTGGAGAGCTACCACTCGGTCATTAGGAAGGAAAGACAGAGGGGCTTCCCCGTCGAGCTATGCAGATCTCGGTGAGGCGAAGCCCCCTGTG
>Ga0335070_10010902_pt1 | contig 10627 bp, 10 predicted proteins | sample Lox_Sample_13_FD_206722 | JGI IMG/M metagenome (GOLD analysis project Ga0335070, IMG submission 206722) | Soil microbial communities from Loxahatchee National Wildlife Refuge, Florida, United States - Lox_Sample_1.3 | ecosystem: Environmental > Terrestrial > Soil > Wetlands | place: USA...
GACCGGCCCGTTACCGCTTTCGTGCTTTACGCCAAGTTTGTGCCGATTCTCAATCTCCGCCAGCCTGGCCTTCACTTCCTCGAACTCGGAGGTGTCGACTTTGTACTCAGCTTCAGGCGGCAGTAAGGTGTTGATCTCTTCCTGGGTTCGGGCAATGCGATCGGGCGTCTGGGGATGCGTGGCGAAAGCCTTGGCTAAAGTTCCCGGTTTGTGCTTCTCCATCGCTTTGATCTTTTCGAAAAAAGAAGTCAATGCCTGCGGATCGTAGCCGGATTTGTAGAGGTACTGAACGCCCAGATAATCGGCGTCTGATTCGAACCCTCTTGTGAAGCTGAGGAATCCCATCGGCACTGCCAGCCCCGCGAGGCTCCGCGCTGCGTAACCAATACCACCGCCCACAAAGATCAACGGAATCGATGCCAGGTTCATGATCTGGCCACGGGTGTTCTCGCGCGCTGCGTGACATGCAGCAACGTGCGCGATTTCATGGGCCATCACGCCCGCGAGCTCAGCTTCGTTGTCGGCGGCAAGGATGAGGCCGGAATCTACGAAAAAAAATCCACCGGGCAAAGCGAACGCGTTCACATCGTCCGTGTCGACGACTTTGATGGTGAACGGTACTTGAGCATCGGAGTTGCGGACAAGATTCTGCCCTACCCGGTTCACATACTCATTGATCTCCGGGTCGGTGATCATCTTGGAAGTAGCCTGCACCTGTTGGGCGTAGGCGCGTCCCATTTCGACCTGTTTGTCCAGGCTGTACCAGTTCCCAACTCCTGTCTGACAGCCGACCTTGCGATTGCCGATGGCATCGATGTCGCGCATGCTGCCATCGTGGTAGGCCTTTACCGAAGCCATATTTGAAACGGGGCTATCTGGCGACTGCGCGAGCGCGGTTCCGAGGAGGAGGAAAGCAACAACGAAGAACCGCCGCAGGTAGGGCATCGGACTCGCTCCAGATTACTGTCATTATAGATAGAATCAGCGATTCCTCAGCAGAATTATTCGAGGGTTGATGAACGCGACAAATGGCTAAGTGCCGCCGTTTCGCAAACTCCAAAACCAGGCGATCGTCAATACCGTCATAATGACGGTGGTAGCCCAGGCAATCACGTTATAGGCACGGGAGTTTACAAACTCGCCCATGAGGTCTTTCTTGTTGACCAGCAATAACATCAGGACCAGGACTGGGGGCACGGCGACCCCATTAACCACCTGTGAGAGGATCGCAATTTTGACCAGGGGCAGGTCCGGAAAGAGGATCACGCCCGCACCGGCAACGATCAAGATCGTGTAAAGCCAGTAGAAAACCGGCGCTTCCTTAAACTTTTTTCCTACCCCCGACTCGAATCCCAGACCCTCACAAACCGTATAAGCGGTCGAAAGCGGCAGGATCGACGCCGCAAACAGCGAGGCGTTAAATAACCCCAAAGCAAACAAGATGTAGGCGTAATCGCCTGCCAGGGGGCGCAAGGCTTGGGCAGCATCCTTTGCGTCGGAGATGTTGTGGTATCCGTGAACATAAAGCGTTGCCGCACAGGCCACGATAATGAACCAAGCCACGATGTCGGTGAACACGCAGCCGGCAATAACATCGATCTGTGAAGCTTTGTACTGGCGCTTGCTGACACCTTTCTCAACAATGGATGACTGCAGATAGAACTGCATCCAGGGCGCGATGGTCGTACCCACCACGCCGATCGCCATGTAAAGGTATCCCGGGACAAGGAACGCGCTTTTCGGGGGTGGTTTCACCGTAGCGACCAGCGCGTCAACCCAGGCAGGGTGGGCAAACACACCGGCAAAAATATAAGTAATGTAGAAAAACGAAGCTACCAGAAAGACTTTCTCTACGCTCTTGTACTGGCCCTTAACGACGATGAGCCAGACGATTACCGCACAGACTGGCACTGTGATGTACTTCGAGAAGCCGAAAAGCTCAAGACTGCCGGCAATGCCGGCGAATTCACCAACAACGTTGCCGAAGTTGATGATCAGGATTCCGATCATCATGAGGAACGTGATGCGCAGGCCGAATTCCTCGCGGATCAGGTCGCTCAGGCCCTTTCCGGTGACCGCTCCCATGCGAGCGCAGATTTCCTGTACAACAATGAGCGCCACGGTTATGGGAATTAAAGTCCACAGCAGAAGATGTCCGAACTGCGCGCCGGCAGCTGAATACGTGTAGATGCCGTTGGCATCGTTGTCCACGTTCGCGGTAATAAAGCCCGGTCCTACGACGGCAAAGAACAGCAGGATCCGGGTCTTCCAGCGCTTCAGAAATTTCATGGGCACAGTTCACAAAAGAAGCTCTACAGTGACGCAACAGGATAAACGGATAAGCAGGAGTTGAACAGGAAGAAAGCTACACGAGTAGCAAATATGCAAATGACGTGGATCTGACTTGCGGTTTCTCTAGCGGTGCCTGCTCCAGGCGACCAGCATTCCGAAAAACGCTCCGGCAAGAATCGCACCCGCCAATCGCTTGCGGTCGGTAATAGGCACGAAGCGGGTTTCATGCTCGCTGATGTCCACCACTCCAATGGGAATCGCGCGCACACCACCGCCACCGCCACCTCCCTCGCCGCGGGCACTGGCTTCACCAAGACCGCCGGTACCCGACCCGGCTCCGTAGCCATACATAATCTTTGCCACAGGAATCACGGTTCGGCCTTGCGCTGTGACCGGTTCGCCATAGATGGCCTTCACGGTTGCGTGGTTCAGGATGCTTTCCTTCAAAGATTGCAAAACGGCGAGAGTCGCCATGGTCAACTCCTTTACCGGACTTTGATGCGATCAACCGAGAAACGAAACACTGTTTGACGCGAGTTACAGCTTGGCTCGCAGCAGGCTGATGACATCGTCCGACGTGATCACCCCGGTGAGTTTTTTATCCGCATTCACCACGGGAAGTGTGAGCAAGTTGTATTTGTCGAAGAGTTCCGCTACTTCTTTTTCACCTGCGCCCGCCTGGCAGGAAATCAACGGCTCCTGAGTCAGTGACAGCATAGGCGTGTGCTCGCTGACCAGCACAATTCGCGCCAGCGGAACCGCACCGGCCAGAGTGCCGTGAGAGTCCACCAGGTAAATTGTGCTGACCGTTTCGATACCGCCCTCGAAATGCCGCAGTGCCTCAATCGCATCATGCGCGGTTGCGTTCACCGGCAGGGCGATGTAATGCGTATTCATGCGCCCAGCGGCGGTGTTTTCTTCGAACTCGAGCAGGTCCGCGACTTCTTTCCGTTCCTCGGGAGCCATCTCGAGCAGAATCTCGGAGGTACGCTCTTCCGGAAGCTCGGCAAGCAGATCGGCCGCCGCGTCAGGATTCATCTCTTCGACGATTTCAGCAGCACGATCTGAATCGAGAGACTCGACAATCGCCTTTTGCACCTTGGGATCGACTTCTTCCAAGGCCTCGGCTGCTACTTCTTCGTCGAGAGTTTCGAAGACAGCTTCACGTTCATCCGGAGCGAGGTCTTCAATGATGTCGGCGATGTCGGCGGGATGCAGACGCGCCAGCCGCTCGTGAGAAATCTTCAGCTTCACCCGTCGCGCGGGATCGGTTTCGATCAGGTCAACGAAGTCCCATGGGATCGGCCGTTCTGGGATCTTGCGGAGAATCGGCTGCAGAACCGTTGATGGAACCACGCCCTTCAACAAGCGGCGTACGGCTCCGCGGGCGCCTACATCGACCGCGCTAACCCGAAGCACAGGATGCTGAGTGCCGCTGTCGCGGTACAGATCCACGTCATTAACTCGCACCACTTTGCGGCCATGAACGTCAATGATCTGCTGGTCGAGCAGATCGCGCCCGAGTAGAAAAAGTCCTTCTGCTCCGTCAGAAGGAGACCAATTCGCAGACGGTGTGTTGGTACGTAGATCGCCGTTCAATGCTTCAATCCAGCTGAACGGCAACGCGCGGTCCCCGGATCGGGTTCGCACAATCAGCAGCGCAATACGAGCACGATCTTCAGCAGGCGCGATCGCTACCTCTTGTACACGCCCGCAGCGGCCGGAAGGATCGTATACCGGCAGGCCGAGCAATTCCGTGAGTGCAAGCGAGGACACGTCTAGAGAATACTCGGGTGAAAGAGCGGAATCCAGCGAATGTGGCGACAATTAATGCGTCACGGACTCATTAGCCGCGGCTTTCGGGTATTGAGGTCACCCTGGCTACAAGCTCCCGCCGTGATTGTGTAGGCCTGACCTGCCTGGGAATGGTAAATGCAGGCGCATACGAGAAAGCCGCTGAAGACTACAAACTCGCCGGCGATCTTGAGCCTACCAATGATGCTGCCTGAAAAGGCCTGGCCGACGTTTACGAGGAGCAGAGTGCACTCGAGAAGGCGGAGAATACCTTTCGTAAAGCCATCAGCCCGAAAGCATAACTCGCATCCCGGTCGTTCAACAAACATCGGTAGACATCTTGCATTGCAAGTACACGCTGACTGTCCCTGGCTTTAGTAAAGCGATCGATCCTCACATCATCATTAACGGTAAGTAATGAGCAGCGTGAAATTAACCGCTGGCTTCGCGGATTAATCTATCCTCGAACGCGAAGTTTAACTCGCGGGGCTTTCGATTCGCCTTATGCCAGGCGTAGGTCTGCGCGAGCCCGGAAGAGAAAGGCCTCGCCTCGAGTTTTAGAACACCTCGCACGCGATCCGTGTTTCCGGTAATTGCGTGTACGTCAAAATATTCACCGAAATATAGCGGCTCGACGAAGACGTTGCCTCCGTTACGCTGGATGACTTCGCGCGGTACGTGGACAATTTTTGGTTGCTTGCCGAGAGTCTGCGCGAGAGCTTCAACGAGTCCCATATGCGTAACCGGCGTAGGATTTCCGATATTGAAGGCCATCCCAACGGCTGCGGGATTTTCGAGCGCGCGAATGCAGCCCGCCACCAGGTCGTCGACGAATACAAACTGCATGTGCCGCTGTCCGTCGCCTGCAACGATGATGGGACGGTCGAGTTCCAAACGGTCCCAGAAAAAAGCTTCGCGGTAGAAAGGATTTTCCGGCCCATAAACGAAAGGCGGGCGGAACGTGACAGCAGGAAAGCGCGCCTCACGATGCCGTCGAAATAGTGCGCGCTCGCTCTCCGCCTTGTTGCGGACGTAGTCCATCGGATGGTCACTCGGCGCGAGCGCGTCGTCTTCGCTATGGTTCTCACCGTCCCCGTAGGCTGCGATGCTCGAAATAAAGATGTAGCGCGTCAGGTCACCCGGAATCGCGCGGGCAGTCGCTTCGACTTGCGCTGCTGTCGTGCCTCGTTGCCAGTCGTAAGCCAAATCAACCACAGCATCAAAACGTTGTCCTGCGAGTGCAGATCGGATGGAAGCCGCGTCGTTGCGATCAGCCGTGAAGTTGCGAACCTGGTCGCCATAAGGACTGGTCGTGCCGCGGTGAAGCAGTGACACATCGTGACCGGCCTCGAGCAGGCGAGGCACCAGCCGTTTACCGATAAACAATGTTCCGCCAATGATTAGAATACGCATATTAGTGTGCGAGCTTCGCAGTTTCCCGGGTGGCGTCGCCAACCAGTACGATGCCGGGATGGAACAGTGTACCCGCAACCCGGGTCACGATGGCGATCAGGTCGGTCTGTCCGCGAAATACTTTGACGCGCTGGGCTTTGGAAAATTCCGGCAGGTTGACCGTCTGCCCTGTGCGAATGCGCGCAGCGGTCTCGTCGTTGGCGGTCACGCACGGAAATGCTGGAAGCACTTGTCGTGGATGCACGAACATCTTTTCGTAGTTCCCTGACTGAAGCTCTTCCAAAGTGTGAGCGCAAGAGAGATCGAACTCCGCGACCGAAGTGCGCCGAAGCGATTCGAGGTGCGCTCCACAGCCGAGCAGTTGCCCAAGGTCGTGGGCGATCGATCGCATGTAAGTTCCGGAAGAAACGCGAGCGCGAAACGTCGCCCGATCATCCGTGGCCGAGAGAATCTCAAACTCTTTGATCTCGACCTCGACCGGTTCCAGTATCACTTCTTTCTGCTTGCGAGCGAGTTTGTAAGCTGGGACCCCGCCAATTTTCTTGGCAGAAAAAGGTGGCGGCATCTGCCGAATCTTGCCGCTAAAATGCTCAGCCAAAGTCTGCAGCCCTTCAAGTGATACATGAGGTTGTGTTACGGGGATGGTCGGCTCGCCATCGGCGTCGTAAGTGTCGGTCGCGAAGCCGAAACGAATCGTGCCGTCATAACTCTTCTCCGAACCGGTGTAGAACTGAGCCAGGCGAGTGAGCTTTCCGGTAACCAACGGAAGCACGCCCGTAGCGGCAGGATCCAGCGTGCCCAGGTGTCCGACCGACCGCTCACCCAAAATCCGTCGCGTCCGGTTGACCACATCGTGCGAGGTCATCCCCGCCGGCTTATCGATAATAAGAACGGAATTCATTGGTAATTCGGTAATTTGTAAATTGATAATTTAAAATCCATACAGTTCCGGTCTTTGCAATTGCCAAATCACAAATTGCTCAATTACCAATCTAAATGATTCCCATCCGCGATGATCAGCCGCGCTTCAGCACGCCGTACATCACGCTCTTTATTATCGGGCTGAACGTCGTCGTCTTTCTCTTCGAACTTTCCGTCGGAGCGCAGAGCCACCGCGCACTGAACAGCATGGTCGATCAATTCGGCGTGGTGCCGTTGCATTTCGAGCGCGCGCTGGCGGGATCAACGCGTTACAACCTGGCTGGGCAATCGATCACCATCCTGACATCAATGTTCTTGCACGGAGGCTGGCTGCACATCATCGGCAACATGTGGTTCCTGTGGATTTTCGGGGACAACATTGAAGACCACATCGGCCACTTCCCTTACCTGATTTTTTACCTCGTCTGCGGCTTCGCGGCTTCGATCACGCACATCGCCTTGAACCTGGGCTCGAATGTACCCAGCGTCGGAGCGAGTGGTGCCATCGCCGGAGTCATGGGCGCGTATTTCGTTCTTTATCCCAAAGCCCGCGTCCTGACGCTAGTGCCCCTGATCATTTTCTTTACCTTCTGGTGGCTGCCGGCGTGGATCTTCCTCGGCCTCTGGTTCGTGTTGCAATTCCTGAGCGGATCGGCGATGGCGATCGCCGCCACCAGCCAGAACACCGGCGGCGTGGCCTTCTGGGCGCACGTCGGCGGATTCGTCGCCGGGATTGTACTGATCAAAATCCTGCCGGAGCGGAGGGGCAGGTATCGGTACGCGGCGTGGTAGATTCCCGTATGTCCCTTCCAACCATCCGAACCGAGCGCCTGTTGCTGCGCCCTTTCACCAACGACGATATCCCCGTCCTCGTCCCGCTGATCGGCGCGCGTGAAGTCGCAGCCACGACGCGCAGCATCCCTCATCCTTACACAGTCGCTGACGCTGAAAAGTACATTGCCGAGGGCGGAAAGAATGGCGAAATCAATCTCGCCATCACCCGCCGATCGGATGGGCAACTGATCGGCGGAGGCATTCTGCGTCCCGAGCAGAAAGATGCGAACGCCGAAGTCGGTTACTGGATCGCTGTGCCCTTCTGGCGCAACGGTTACGCTAGCGAGGCGGCACGAGCGCTCGTCGAATACGCATTCGAAACCCTCAAACTGCACCGCGTCTATGCATTTCACAGTTCGAACAATCCGGCGTCCGGCAGCGTGCTCAAGAAGTTGGGCATGAAGCACGAAGGCACCATGCGGCGCCATCAGTTGAAGTGGGGGGAGTATCTCGACATCGAGATCTACGGAATGTTGAGCAAGGAGTGGAAATAGGGCAGTCACCAGCGGGTGAAGCAGCCGACTGCAATCACCCCCGCGCACATTAATACGATGTCGCGGGACCAGCGGGGCAGTCGGGCTTCTCCGAAGGCGAAAACCAGAACTGCGACAAAGAGCAAGCACAACCCGGCCATTTCCGCGTGGATGACACGGTTTGAATGCTGCATCTTCTCGGCTTGCTCACGCTCGACCTCTGCCAGCCGAAGGTTCGTTTCCTCAGCGCTGCCACCCACGTCGATAGAAACCGAGACCGGCGGATTCCACTGCCGAACGGTGAAAATTGCAGTCGCCAGCGCGATCCCAGCCAGCGCAACCAGCATTCCAAGAAGTTTCGACTCATTACCAACGCGATATCGCTGAATTCGGTTCACTTTTCTCCTGACGATCAATCGCACGGTATCAGTAGCGGGCGATCTTCTGCAAGCGCATCAGTGTAGTGCCCAGCCGCCGCCCGACTCTGCAATCTCGCTATAATCATTACGTGACCTCGCATTCCATAAAACAGCTGGCCAACGCTGACTTCCCCACGCGTTGGGGACAGTTTCGCATTATCGGTTTTCAAGGGGATTTTAATGGACACAAAGAAGAAGCGGTCGCCCTAGTGATGGGCGACGTGAAGGCGTCTCCTCCGCTCGTGCGCATTCATTCGCAGTGCCTCACCGGCGACGTTTTCGGCTCGCTGCGCTGCGATTGCCGCCAGCAGCTCGAGCTAGCACTCGCCATGATTGCCGAAGAAGAGTCTGGCGTGTTGATCTACGAGCAGCAGGAGGGCCGCGGCATCGGCCTTATGGCCAAGCTGCAAGCCTACGAACTGCAGGATTCCGGACTCGACACGGTTGAGGCCAACGAACGCCTGGGATTCAAGGCCGACCATCGCGAGTTCATGTTGCCCTCGGGGATCCTGAAGGCGTTGGGCGTCTCTCAGGTCCGACTGCTCTCAAATAATCCGGATAAAGTGGCAGCGCTCGAACGCGGCGGGATCAAGGTGGTGGAAAGGGTTCCGTGCGAAGTCTCCCCCAGCAGCACCTTCGCCGAAGACTACATGAAGACCAAGAAAGAGAAGCTGGGACATCTGTTCTCGGCGAAGTAAAGCGCTTCACCACAGAGGACACAGAGTTTCACCGAGTAGTTCTCAATTGGCGAACGCTGCCAGCACCGCGCGCTTGGTGAACACGCGGATCATCTCGCGCCGATACTCCGGAGTCAGAGCTGACGTCGTTAAGGGCTTGGCAGTTTTGGCTGCGAGATTTCCGACTTTCTCAGCTATTTCTTCATCGATCATCTTGCCCGCGAGAGCTTCGCTCGCACCCTTCACAAGATAAGGCGCCGGATTCACCGCCGTGATCGCCACCCGCGCCTCTGCAACCTGACCATTCGACCGCTTCATCGCGACCGCCACTCCTGCCAGCGGATAGTCGATCGATCCACGAATGCGCAGCTTGCGATACACCCCTCGGCAGTCTGCCGAGGACGGCGGCAAGAAAATTCGAGTCAGCAATTCGTTCGGCTGCAAATTGCGGTAGTTGTCGCCGATACCGGTATAGAACTCATGCAGAGGAATGCGCCGCTTACCAGACTGGCCGACAATTTCCACCTCCGCGTGCAGACAAAGCAACGCAGGCGGCGTATCCCCGGAAAATGCCGCCCAACACTTTGTGCCGCCAGGAGCGACGTGGCAAAGATCGCCGTCTTTCTTGATGCAGAACCCGCAGCCCTTGCGCCAAGTCAGCGACTGGTTATACCAGAGACAACGCGTATCGAGGCAGATGTTGCCGCCGATCGTCCCCATATTGCGAATCACCGGCGAAGCAACAGTTGCGGCCGATTCGGTCAGAACCGGGTAACGCTTTCGCAGCAAATCAGAATGTTCAACATCGCTGAGCGGCGTAAGAGCACCAATCTCGACATCACCACCCTGCTGGCGAATACCCTTGAGTTCGGCAACGTGCCGCAGATCGAGCACAAACTCCGGTTCGAACAGCTTCTGCCGCATTGAAGGAATCAAATCCGTTCCGCCGGCAATTACGCGAATGTTGGATGCGTGCTTGTCGAGATACGTGACAGCCTCGTCAAGGTTTCGGGGGCGCAACAGCCGGAATTGCGGGAGGCTCAATCGTCACCTCCAACCGCCGCCGGTGCTTCCCGTCGCGCCGGATCCAGCGGATGCCGCATCGGCCCCTTGCCGCGGTACCACAGCGATCCTCCATGTTCACGGAATCGCACCGGCGCCGTGGGATCGACGCCTTCGGTCATTTCAATCTTCTTCTGCGCTTTCTTTGCCCGCAATGCCGCTAGCACCCGTTCCGGCGTGAACGGAGATTCATGCAAACGCACGCCAACCGCGTCGTAAATCGCATTGGCAATCGCCGGAATCGTCGCCGCCAGCGAGCCCTCGCTGCATTCCTTCGCACCGAAAGGCCCCTCCGGATCGATGCTCTCAACGATAATCGCCTCGACATCTGGCGACTCCACCGAAGACGGGCTGCGGTATTCAAGCAGGCCTGGATTCATCAGCATGCCGTCTTTCCAGACCATTTCTTCGGTCAACGCCTGGCCCATGCCCATCCAGACGGATCCGATGATCTGCCCTTCAACCGAGACTGGATTCAGCGCGCGCCCGCAATCGTGCGATGCCCAGACTTTGTGTACGGTGACTTTGCCAGTCTCCTCATCGACGCTGACTTCCGCAACTTGCGCGGAATACGAATAGGCCGGTGAAGGGCCGACGCCCGCACCCTTGTGTTTTTCGCCGCGCGCCTCTAATGGCGGCGCATACGAACCAGTACCGGTGAGCGCTCCGTGAAAATCGATGGCCGCGACGACCGCTTCTTCAAAAGTCAGTTGATCCTTTGGCCCTTCATCTTTCCGTTTCT
>Ga0335070_10010903_pt1 | contig 10626 bp, 7 predicted proteins | sample Lox_Sample_13_FD_206722 | JGI IMG/M metagenome (GOLD analysis project Ga0335070, IMG submission 206722) | Soil microbial communities from Loxahatchee National Wildlife Refuge, Florida, United States - Lox_Sample_1.3 | ecosystem: Environmental > Terrestrial > Soil > Wetlands | place: USA: Florida...
AGGATCAGGATGGGCATCTCTTGGGTGCGGTGAACCTCCGGGAACTCCTGACCAGTGATCCGAACGCCTCACTCGAATCGATCATGGAGCGGCGCATTGTCTCCGTGCCGCTGGACGCCGAAGAAGCTGACGTGGCCGACCTTTTTGCCAAGTACGGATTGAGGGCCGTGCCGGTGGTAGACGAGGATGGCCGCATCCACGGAGTCATCCGCTTCAAGGCCATCCTCGAAGTGGTTGCGCCTCACCTTGGCCGGTGACCCTTTGAAGGGAATGAACGACAGCGTTCAAGGAATGTCCCTTGCCTGCGAACCCTCCTGCGCCCCATCCTTCAACCTGTCCAGAACCGGCGGAGACACCGGCGGTCCGCATGGGCATCTGGCGCCGCCTCGCTGTCATTCTGACCGTGGTCGGGCCGGGAATCATCACCTCCAATGTTGACAACGATGCCGGCGGGATCACCACCTATTCCCTGGCTGGTGCCGAATTCGGACTAAGACTCCTGTGGTGGATGCTGCCGATCACCGGGGTGCTCATACTCATCCAGGAGATGAGCGCCAGGATGGGAGTGGTTTCGGGAAAGGGGCTCGCAGCCCTGATTCGCGAGCACTTCGGGGCGGCGCTGACCTTCTACCTCATGATTGGGATTGTCCTGACCAATCTGGGGAACACCATTGCGGAATTTGCCGGTATCGCAGCCGCAATGGAGCTCTTTCACATCGAACGTCAATTCTCCGCGCCCCTCGCCGCCATCGTGGTCTGGTTCCTCGTGATCAAGGGGTCGTACAAGGCGGTGGAGAAGGTGTTCCTGGGTGCCTGCCTCTTCTACGTCGCCTACATCATTACCGGTTTCCTGGTCAAACCAGACTGGTCTGCAGTTACCCGCGAGTTTGTTACGCCGCAGCTCGATTTGTCTGCCCCGGCTCTCACCATGGTTGTCGGCTTGGTTGGGACAACCATCGCGCCCTGGATGCAGTTCTACCTTCAGGCAGCGGTGGTGGACAAGGGGCTCACCGCCCCGGATTATCGCATCCTCCGCTGGGATGTAGTCGTCGGTTCGATCACGGTCTCGGTGATCGCCTTCTTCATTATCCTGGTCTGCGCTGCCACCCTGCACACCCATGGGATCCGGATCAACAGCGCCGAGGAGGCGGCCATGGCCCTGGCACCCTTGGCCGGCCGCTATGCTGCCGGCCTTTTCGCCTTCGGCCTCCTGAACGCCTCCCTGTTCGCCGCCTCGATCTTACCCCTCTCCACCGCCTACACGGTGTGCGAGGCCTTCGGGTGGGAATCGTCTGTGGACCGCAAGTTCACCGAGGCGCCCCAGTTCTATACCCTGTACTCTCTGATGATCATCCTCGGTGCCGGGCTGGTCATGATCCCGGGCGCGCCGTTGATTCCGATCATGTATTTCTCGCAGGTCTTGAACGGCCTTGTTCTTCCCGTCATCCTCTTTCTCATGCTCCGTCTGATCAATGACCGCTCGGTGATGAACGACATGGTGAACGGGACGGTGAGCAATGTGCTGACCTGGTGCTCCGCCCTTCTCCTGAGCGCCTTGTCGATCGTGACGGTATTCACGGCGATCTGGTGAGCTCCCGCCTCCGCAGACGGCCGCCACTGAAATGGGCAATACGGGCTAGGTGGGGAGAACCCGCCCACCGCTGCCGTATTTCCCGGCACGGTGAGAAGGGGTAGAGCAGGCTGAGGTCTGGATTTCCCTTCCCCCCAATAGAAAGGTTTCCCCGGCGAAATGGGGCATTCTCCTACTTACGGCGGGTCAATTGGTTCTGGTAGTCTGGCACCCAAGGGAGACAAGGATGTGCTTCCTAAGCAAAAATAGTCCCCATCGACCGACTGCGTCAGAACCGGGCAAGAGCGCGACACAAGCCAAGGTCGATGGGGACTATTTTTTATAATCGGCCTTTGCCTGAGATCCACCCCGATATGGTTCGGGCCGCACCTTCTGTCCTGTCCGCCTCCCCCGCTCTCCGCCCCAGCCTTGCACTGCCAGTGAAGCGAGTGACAATGATTCCCCGGAGCACTTTCAGGAAAGGGCTTGTTGATGAAATCAGAGTTGCAGCATCTCTTACACCCTCTCAATCTGGGGTGTCGATGCGGCGGCAATTTCAGATTTATCTTCAAGTTCTATGAGGCATATTGCTGGCGACCGATCCTCAGAAAATTACTCACCGACGATTGCTTCGATCCCAATCTCCAGACGGCAAAAGATAGTTGCCGACATTTGACAGCCCTGGTAAATATTGATACGATATGTTGCTCGCTTTATGAGTAGATAGACACGGATATCCCCGGTCCCAAAGACGGCCTTCACCCTATCCCCGTCCTCATTGCTCAGCCGCCGGGTAATGCTCTGAACCAGGAGGCTACGTCACCCGGGGGCGACTCCGGCTCACCGGCCGCTTACCTTGACAGCCTCAACGTTTTTGTGCCAGAGTGATTTGCGTCATTTACCCCCGTTCACGGATACCCTCGAAGAATAATTATCGACGGGGTACCGGGAGGTGCAGGGATGAAGCAGAAGGATCTCCTTGAGGGCCTGAAGGTGGATGATGAGCAAGAACAGTTTGACGACGAGTCAGAGTACTCATCATGGAAAAAGGACCGCGGTCAGGAGTTCGGCTCTAACACTTCCAAGCGGTCGCTGAAGCCTTACTTGTTCGTGGGGGCGGGGCTTATCGTGCTCGTTGTCCTCCTCGTGCTTTTCTTTCCGACGAACCGGGGCAGCCAGAGCGCCAATCAGTTGAAGATGCTCGAGGGAAGGGTGAAGAACATCGAGGACCGCCTCTTTGCCCTAGAGGGAATCGAGAAGAGGCTCGCCCAGGGAGAGGAAAGGATCTCTCGGCTCGACGGCCTTGAGAAGAAGCTGGCCCACGTGGAGCAGCAGGTTGCAGATCTCGCCAAGATTTCGGAGCGGGCGCCGGCCCCCAAGGCCCAGAGGGCAGCCAAGCCGGCCGCGACTACTGGTCAGGCGGCGCAGCCGGCGCCGGAGGTTCGTTACCATCAGGTCCGCGGCGGGGAGACCCTGTACAGCATCGCCCGCCGCTATGGCTTGAAGGTGGATGAGTTGCGTCAGCTCAACCAGCTCGCTCCCAACGCGGTGATTCATCCGGGCGATAAACTGGTGGTCAGTCGCGGAAAAAACGGCTGAGCAGAACTGGGCAATCCCGTCCAACGGCTTGACAATACCCACCCATTTTTCGATCTGGCGAACTCGCTCGTTTCTGGAGTTGTCCCTGGATCACGGAACTCGCCGGATCGACCCTCCTATGCGGTGATCTCTTCGGGTTATCAAATCGTTACGCCAACCTCGCCGTTGCCTTATGGCAAGGAGTTTGCTAGCGCACAGGCAGAGTTCCTGAAAGCACGGGAGCATTCCCGTCGCGTTAGGAGGAAGGAGACGCTCCCCGAGAGCCTTACGGCCTTTTGCCGTGTGACGAAAGCGATCTGCCGGCATATGCCGGCTGCGGCGACCCTACTTCCGGCCGAGGGAGAGCAAAGCATCGAATGATGCATCTTACCATAACAGCGTTGCTGGTGAAACAGATTCTGCTATGAGAGCGGTGTCTGGTATCGGGGTTGTGGCTGCTCTATTACTCGTGGCTTCGCCTAGCAGTTTGGGCGCGGAAGATAGGCCATTATCCCTCCAGCCCCAAGAGATCTTCGAGAATGCGGCGCCACAGGTGTTCATGGTGGAGTCGCTAGGAAGAAACGGTGAAGTCCTAACGGTCGCGAGCGGTGTGGCAGTCAGTTCCGACTCAGTGGTTACCACCCAGCATATAGCGGCGGGGGCTTTTCGTTATCGGGTTCGCCAGGGGCAGAGAAAATGGGAAGCGACTATCACCCATGTTGATCCGCAACATGATCTATGCCGCCTGTTGTGCTGGGGCCTGAAGGCGCCGGGTGCCTCCACTAGGTCAGCCGCGACTTTAAGAATGGGGGAAAGAGTCTACACTGTCGGTGTTTCTGAAGGCCTCGAACTTGCCGTCTCAGAAGGCGTGATATCGGGCTTGCACCCATATGATGCTACCCGTCTAATCCGGACGACGGCTCCCATATCACAAGGTTCGAGCGGGGGTGGACTTTTTGATGCAGACGGTCGCTTAGTCGGCATAACAGCGGTATTCATACGGAACGGGCAGAACTTCAACTTGGCGTTGCCGTCAGACTGGGTCATGAGCCTCGAAAGACGACCGATTCGCGAACATACCTCAAAGCAGAAAAGTAACGCTGAGGTATTCTCCTTGTTGGCCGCCGCGTTTGGTCTCCACAGAGACCCCCCAAAAGGCATCCCTCTCATAAGGCAGGCGATCACTTTACGCCCCAGTGATCCAAATCTTTGGTATTACCTCGGTTGGTTCCAATTCTATGCCAACGATTATCTCAATGCCAGAAAAAGTCTAAAGACAGCGATCTCTCTTGGTGCAGACCATGCAGAGAGTTGGTTGTACCTTGCGTCCTCCTATAGCGCTACAAATGAAACCGATAAGGCATATGAATGCTTCAAAAAGTCATTGCAGTTTGAGCCAGAGCCCCTTATCTCCGCGTCTGCCTGGCGCGGGATCGGGCACTTACTGATCTCGAAAGGGCAATATAACGAGGCAGTGCAAGCGGGGGAAAACGCGGTACGTCTCAAACCTGACTATTCTGAGGGATGGACACTCTTAGGCAGTGCGTACCTGATTATTGGAGAAGTAAATAAGGCGATCACAGCTCTGGAGGAAGCGATTCGCCTAGACAAATTCGACACGCGTCCCTACCTCATGCTTGGTTTGGCGTACGACAGGGCTGGTAGGCGTTCTGATCTGACGCAACTATATGAACGCCTACGGGAGATCAACACCAAGGCCGCCGAGGAGTTCTTCAAGAAATATGTGCTATAAGAACGGCCAATGCCCTACCATTGCCGATATTTCCTGACACGGATAGACTCCCGTGGCGCGGCGATCTCACTACCGTAAAATATCTGGCGCCGTCTACGATCTCAGACACCGCATGGGGTGAACACGAAATCCCGCAGGCAGGTCCGGTATGGTGAGATCGCCGCGAGGCACAGGGAGTTGGGGCGCGCGCTTTGTGGGGGCTACGTGGAGGAAATCTCGCACCACACATGAAGGCGATGGCGCGCGGCTCGCGCCGAGCTCCTTCATCGGGGAAATGTCCTTTTTGCCCTGCAATACTCTGAATGGCTTGGTGCAAGATCTAGCCCGCAATATGCACGAACCACCTGCTGCGATCGCGGATGTGGCGCTCCTTCCAGGCAATCCCCGGGTCTCGGCGGTCCCGAGATTGTTGCGGGGAACCTCGCGCCGTGCTGAGACAAGTACGCCTCGGGTCCGATTCCTCGCGGTTCCCCGGTGGCACCGCCATGTCCACGATCTCGCTACGGCGTCTCGCGCATAACGCCGCCGAGGGGATCAACAATTTTTCTTGCATCCTCCAGGAAGGTAGTATAGCCTAGAGTTGGTTTGGGTACCCGAACCGGGCTGGCGAGGGAATCCCGTGAGAGTCGGGAGCGGTCCCGCCGCTGTAATCGGGGACGAAAGCCGCAGGAGGCCACTGTTCCGCTGGAGCGGGATGGGAAGGCGCGGCGAGTAGAGTGATCCGAAAGTCAGAAAACCTGCTGCCCGGGCGAGGGTCTCGCGGCTACGGGGATCTGGCCGGACGAGACCGAACTTAAGGATCTAAGGAAACTGGGTGCAATCCTTAAGCTGCTTGCAGCTTGAGGATTTTTTTTTGGGGAAGGACCGTCACTCGACCTGATGAACGCCCGACGCCACACTCGGTCGGCGCGTTTCGGGGAAACCGTAAGACGAAGGCGTCCGCGCCAGAGGGTGTCCGGATTATTTCTCGTGCGGGGTTCCCTGTCGTAGAGACCTGGCGATTCGGCACGAGCGGGTTGTCCAGGTGATGGGTGTGACGGAAGAGGTGGGCTATCTCGGCCGACGGTTGAGACAGACGAGATGAAAAGAGTTTTCAGCAAAGACTTGATCCATGCCAGCACCACGGCATTCCTCCTCCATGCGACCCTGTTCACGCTGCTCTGGCAGTTCCAAGCCGGTTGGTTTGCTCGCCCTGAGTCCACCTGCCTGCCGCAGATCATCATCGTCGATGTTGTCGCCGGGTGGCCGGCAACGGCAGGCGGCGCCCAACAGGAGTGTGAGCAGCCATCGAGGCAACGAATCCTCAAGAAAGTCGACAAGAGAACAGGCGATGGAGAAACGACGGCCTCGAAACCCATGTCGCCATTACCGTCAACGCCAGCTTCTCTGATAGTAAATGAGGCCGAAGGACACCAGGTGGAGGCGGCTGCAGTTGAAATGGTTCATGTGGAGGGCTCTGCACCAGTCAACTCTTCGGAGGTTTCCGGCCTGTCGGGACCTGCCTCGTCGGGTCCCGCAGTTGAGGGTTCATTCCCTGGGCGAGCTGGTCGCGGAGGAACTGGTGGGTTCACCTCAGGGTCGAATGGAGTGATGGACTCACGACCGCCAGGCTACGGAAATCGCGCCGAACTTGAATATCCCGCTTTGGCCATCCGCCGTGGTTACGAGGGCACCACTCTTCTACGGGTGCGCGTTTTGGAAGATGGGCGTGTGGAAGTCGTGGAAATCAAGGAAAGCTCGGGTTACAAGATTCTCGACGAGGCAGCCATGAAAGCGGTTAGGCCGTGGCGTTTTACCCCCGCCCTTATGGCGGGAAAGCCTGTGGCAAGTTGGGTTCTAGTCCCGATAGCCTTCAAACTCACGAAAAACACGCCGGTAAAGAGTCCTACCACTCCACCAACCGAGAGTGTCCGCATCTCTGCCGTTCCAGCTAGCTAGCCCGCATTAGGCACGAACCATTTGAAGTGAAGGTTCGCTTCGAAAATCTACATTTGCCACGTCCTTGGCTTTAGGCCCGAGAGGGAGCCGTTTACCCCCAGCTCGCCAGCGGGCGAGAGCCTGCTCGTAGCGCTCTTCCGCCTCTTGAATTTCCTCTATCCCACCGACCTCGATCCGGCGCCTCCCTTTTCCATTCTCCGTACAGTAATTCCTCCTCAAAACGACTGATTTATATTTGAAAGACCAGCCTTTCTAACCACGCTTTACTATGTGGCATGCAACAAAGTGATCCGGCTCTACTTCAATCAAACCAGGTTCTTCCTTCGAGCAAATCGGAATAGCGTAATTACAACGGTTGGCAAAACGGCAAATCGGTTCGGGATTAATGGGGGATGTAATCTCCCCGCGCAGGAGGAGCCTTTGCGGCCGGTTGTGGATCCTGGGTACGGGAACCGCCGAAAGAAGCGCCTGTGTATAGGGGTGCAGAGGATTTGCAAAAAGCGTCTCTGAGGGTGCCTTTTCAGTCAGACGGCCCAGATACATAACCGCAATATCATCAGAGAAATGACTGACCACTGCAAGGTTATGGGTTATAAAGATGTAGGTCAATCCCATTTCCCGCTGAATTTTCTTCATCAGGTTCAGAATCTGCGCTTGAATGGAAACATCCAAAGCAGAAACCGGCTCATCGCAGATGATGAACTTCGGATTCATGGCCAGCGCACGGGCAATCCCGATACGCTGGCGGCGGCCGCCATCCAGTTCATGAGGGTAGGTGTTGACAAGGCGCTCTGCCAAACCAACGGTATCCATCAGCTCCATGACGCGCATGAATCGCTTGTCCGGATCTGGAATCATATTGGCTAGAATGAGGGGTTCTTCAATAGTTTGTGTAATGGTTTTGCGGGGGTTCAAAGAAGAAAACGGATCCTGAAAAATCAGCTGCATAACCCTTCGCATATGCCGCATTTCCTGCTTGTTTAGTTTCAGTATGTCGACACCATCAAAAATGACACTCCCGCTTGTCGGTTCTACGAGCCTCAGAATTGCACGGCCAATCGTCGTTTTGCCACATCCTGATTCGCCCACGATACCCAGTGTTTTCCCTTTTTCCAGATTAAAGCTCACACCGTCGACCGCATGGAGCATTCCCTTAGGGACTTTATAATATTTTTTAAGGTCCCGGACCTCCAATAATAGGTCGTTCAACGCAATACCTCCTTAAAGCATGCTCTCATTCGTGTCTTTGTACAGATGGCATTCTACGCAATGGGTTTCGCTGAGCCATTTGTTCTCAGGCAGAGACTGGGGGCAGACCTCCATTACATAATCACAGCGGGGATGGAACGGACACCCCGATGGCAGGTTCGTGGGATCAGGCATCAATCCTTTAATGGGTTTGAGCTCGGAACGTCTGACCCCAATATCAGGCAGAGCACCAAACAAGCCCTTGGTGTATGGATGCCGCATATGGTCAAAGATATCTTCCAACGTGCCATGCTCTATAATTCGCCCGGCATAAGCGATGGAAACCTCATCGCACACTTCGGCCACAATACCAAGATCGTGTGTGATCATGAGCATGGACATATGATATTTTTGCCGCAGTTCGTTGATCAGTTTGAGCACTTGCGCCTGAATGGTCACATCCAATGCAGTCGTGGGCTCGTCGGCAATGAGCAGAGCCGGACTGCATGCCAGTGCTATTGCAATATCCACACGCTGCTTCATACCACCGGAGAATTGGTATGGATACTCATTGGAGCGCTCGCTTGGAATACCCACCAGCTCCAGCATCTCTTTGGCCTGTTTGAGCGCCTCTTGTTTGCTCACCTTGCGATGAATCTCGATGCTTTCGGCAATCTGATGGCCAACCGTATGAACCGGGTTCAGCGAAGTCATAGGGTCCTGAAAGATCATGGCAACCTCATCACCGCGCATAACCTCCAACTCACGTTCGCTCATCGATAGAACACTCCGGCCCTGTAATAATACCTCGCCTGAAAGAATTTTCCCCTGAGGTTCCGGGACCAGATTAAGGATAGATAGCGCCGTGGTAGTTTTTCCCGCGCCGGTCTCGCCTACCAGACCAAGGGTCCTGCCGGCTTTAATTGTAATATTCACACCGTTAACAGCTCTGACCACTTCTTCATCACTAATATAGTGAATCACAAGGTTCTTTATCTCCAGTGTGTTTTGCTGTTCGTTTATCTTTGTGATCTCCATATTTATCCTTCTGCTATTTCAACCTGGGATCCAGCGCATCACGCAACCCGTCGCCCAAAAGGTTAAGCGAAAGGATCGTCAGGAAAATCGCCAGGCCCGGTGCTATAACTACATAGGCGTGGTCACGCATGTAAACACGGCCGGATGCAAGCATATTCCCCCACTCAGGAATAGGGGCCTGAATGCCAAGGCCGATGAAACTCATTGCGGAAATAGTCAATATCGCATTTGCAACATACAGTGTCACTTGGACCAGAATGGGGCCGAAGCAGTTGATCAAAACATGTTTTGTAATGATCCGGGTGTTGGTTGCCCCAATGGCTCTTGCCGCCTCCACATACTCCACGCCTCTCACTGTCATCACCGCCGAACGCACGAGACGTGAAAACTTCGGCGTGAAGGCGAGCCCGATAGCGACAGTCAAATTCACCAGGCTCGTGCCGAATGCCGCCACAATCGCCAGCGCCAGCAGCACATCAGGCAGGCATAAAAACACATCCATACAACGCATAATCACGTCGTCGATCTTGCCTCCGGAATAACCTGCAATGGCTCCTAAGGCACCGCCAATAAACAACGCAAGCGCTATAGCTGAACATCCGACCACCAGAGAAATGCGAGCGCCGTGCACGATGCGAGCCATAATATCCCGCCCCATTTCGTCCGTGCCGAAGATATGCTCGAGGCTGGGTGTCCGCAAGCGATTTGGCACATTGATTCTTATAGCGTCGGTATCATAATTTGCGATCAAGGGTGCCGCAACAGCGACCAGCATAATGAAAACAAAAGTAAACAAGCCGATGACAGCAAGTTTATTTCTCAAAAATCTATTCCAAGTCTCCTGAAGGCGACTTTTTTTCTTGTATTGTTTGAAAAACTCTTTTCTTGTTGTATAGTTCTGTACCCTTTCCTCCATCGTTAGTCCTTCCCCCCGCCGTACTGCGCTTTAATTCTGGGGTCCACGTACGCGTAAATAATATCCACCACCAGGTTCGAAACAGCTATACAAACTGCCATAATAACCAAACAACCGAGAACAGTGGGCGTGTCTCTCTTGTTAATCGATTCAACGAGCAGTCTGCCTGTGCCAGGAATTGAAAACACAGTCTCTGTCAATACAACTCCGCCAAGCAAAGTGCCGACGTCCATACCGATCACAGTAATCGTAGGCATCATCGAATTCTGAAGAGCATGTTTAACGACTACATCACGCGCCTTGACGCCTTTTGCCTTTGCCGTACGAATATAATCCTGCCGTATGACTTCGAGCATGGAAGAACGCGTGATTCTCATAATGTTAGCCATATAGTTGCCGCCCAAAGCAAGGGAGGGCAGTATAAGACTGACAAAACCATCCTCAAGGCCGCTCGAAGGCAGCCAGCCAAGCTTTACTGAAAAAAGTAAAATAAGTAAGAGCCCCAGCCAGAAAATAGGAAAGGATATACCAAGGAGCCCCGCCACCATGGTGACATTGGAGAACAAGGAATAGGGTCTGACGCCTGAGTAGACACCGATAGGCACCCCCACGCAGACACAGAAGAGCATCGCACCGGCCACAACC
>Ga0335070_10010904_pt1 | contig 10626 bp, 9 predicted proteins | sample Lox_Sample_13_FD_206722 | JGI IMG/M metagenome (GOLD analysis project Ga0335070, IMG submission 206722) | Soil microbial communities from Loxahatchee National Wildlife Refuge, Florida, United States - Lox_Sample_1.3 | ecosystem: Environmental > Terrestrial > Soil > Wetlands | place: USA: Florida...
GCGCTCGGCGACGATGATCAGCCGGCCGATGCCCGAGGCGCTCAGGAAGAATTCCGCCACCACCATGCCGACCAGGCCGCGGCCGATGCCCTGGCGGATGCCGGTCAGCGCATAGGGCAGGGTGTGGGGGATCATGACGTCGCGCCACAAGGCCCATTCGGGCGAGCGGAACGAGCGGGCGACCTCGACCAGCTCCGGCCGCACGCTGCGCGCGCCCTCGATCGTGTTGTAGAGCACGGGAAAGACGGCGAAGAGGAACACGACGACGACCTTGGGCGTGAAGCCGAAGCCCATCATCGACAGGATGAAGGGCGCCAGCGCCGCCATCGGCGTCGCATAGAGCATCATGATGTAGCTCTCGGTCGCGACGCGCAGCACGCGCACGCGGGCGAGCAGCAGGCCGAGCGGCACCGCGACCACGATGGCGATGACCAGGCCTGTGACGAACAGCTCGAGCGACTGGCCGAGCGCCGTGACGAACTCGCCCGAGGCGACGAGCGCCCAGAGTCGCGCCACGGTCGCCGAGAACGGCGCCAGGAAGGCGGCGCTGGTCTGCCGCCCGACATATTCCCAGAGGGCCGCGCCGGCGATCAGGCTGATCGCCGGCGGCAGCCATCTGTCCCAGGGCTTATCGGTACGCACCGGACGGCTATTTCTTCGCGTTCACCATCTTGAGCGCGTCGCGGTAGACCGTCGTGTCGACCAGCTTGGCGTAGCCGACCGGCGTCTTGTCCGGCTTGATGCCGCCGGTCCGCTTCTGGATGGCGATCACCGCGTCGAGGTTCTTCTCGGTCAGGCCGTCGCGGTCGAACGGCCAGAAGTCCATCGCCAGGTACTTTCCGAGCGCCGACTTGGAAACCGATTGCGACCGCCCGGTCGGCGCAGCGAACTTGGCGACCTGGTCGGCGTTCTTCGGGTTCTTCATATAGCGCGTCGCGTCGATGTGCGCGGCGAGCAGCCGCACGAAGGCGTCGCGCTTCTTGGCCAGCGTGTCGCGCAGCACGACCAGGACCAGGTAGTGGTTGAGCGGATTGACCTGGTGCATGGTCGTCACGAAGGTCAGCTCCTTCTTCATCTGCTCCTCGATGACCGGCACGTCGTCGATGTGCAGCACGCCGACCTTGAGCTGGCCCGCGACCATGGCCGCGCCGACATTGGTGCTGAGCGGGATCTCCTGCACGTCCGCGCCCTTGAGGCCGCAGGGCGCGATCATCTCGTGGAGCGCCACCGAGCGCGCGCCGTTGATCGAGTCGACGCCGATGCCCTGGCCCTTCATCTGGGCGCAGCTCTTGAGCGACGGATCGGTCGTCGCCAGCACCCAGTCGGGATTCTCCATGCCGTAGATCGACACCATGTCGACGCCGGCGTTCGAGGTCATGTTGACGATGACGGGCGTCGGCGACAGGGAAATGTCGATATTGCCCGACTGCACCGCGCGCGCCGCGGCGGCGCCCGAATCGAACGGCCGCAGCGTGACGTCGACGCCGTATTTCTTGAAGAAGCCGGCGTCCTGGGCGGTGTACTGCAGCGTCGTGCCGAACACCGGCGGCACCCCCGGCAGGCCCAGGGTCAGCTTCTCCTCGGCCTGGGCCGTACTCGCCAGGCCGACCAGTCCGGCCAGGGCCGCGGCGGCCAGCAACGCGGCGATCGGTTTCTTCTCTCTCGTCATCGGGCTCCTCCCTGTTGGCAGTCCCTCGAGGACCTTCGGCCGGGCGCTGAGGCGCGCTAGCGGCCGCGATCCTTTCCTTCCAGAAAGAACTCGGCGCGCCGCGCCTCGTCCTTGAGCGTATTCCACACGCGCTCGCGCAGCTCGGCGAAGCGCGGCAGGGTCAGCGTCTCGCGCGTCCGCGGGTGCGGCAGGTCGACGGTGACGATCTCCTGGACGCTGCTCGGCCGGCCCTTGAGCACGACGACGCGGTCGCCCATCAGCACGGCCTCGTCGATCGAGTGGGTGACGAACACCATCGAGGTCGGCCGCATCTCCCAGATGCGCAGCAGCTCGAACTGCAGGATCTCGCGCGTCTGGGCGTCGACCGCGGCGAAGGGCTCGTCCATCAGCAGGACGGTCGGCTCGACCGCGAGCGCGCGCGCCAGGCCGCAGCGCTGCTGCATGCCGCCCGACATCTGATAGGGATAGACGTGCTCGAAGCCCTTGAGGCCGACGAGATTGATGAAATAGGGCACCTTCTCGGCGATCTCGGCCTTCGACGCGCCGGCCAGCTTCATGCCGTAGGCGACGTTGTGGAACACGGTCTTCCACGGGAACAGGCCGAAATGCTGGAACACCATGGCGACGCCCGCGCGGGGGCCAGTCACCGGCGCGTCCTCGATCAAGATGCTGCCCTCGTCGATCGGCAGGAGGCCGTCGATGCAGCGCAGCAGCGTGGTCTTGCCACAGCCCGACGGCCCGACCACCGCGACGATCTCGCGCGCGCCGACTTCGAGGTCGACGTCGCGGAACACCGCGAAGTCGCCATAGCGCTTGCCGACGCCGGCGGCCTTGATGCGCGGCGTCGCGCTCGCCGCGACGGCGAGCGGCCGGGCCGGGGCGTCGCGGCGGGTGACCGTCGCGCCCGCCGTCATTCGGCCGCCGACCGTCCGGGCGCGGCGTCCTTCTTCGCCCAGTAATCGGGCTCAGACTTGCTCTTGGCGAGCTGATCCATCGTCTCGAAGCCGGGCGCCATCGAGGCGGTCGTGCCGGCGAGGACCTGATGGTGCTCGATGTTGAGCGTGCGCAGCCAGCGCTGCTGGCCCATGGTCAGCGCCACGAAATAGCCGAGCTCGACGATCTCGGGCTCGGTGAAATGCTCATACAGCCGCTGCCACAGCGCGTCCTCGGCCGGCAGGTCCCAGACGATGCATTCGGTGTAGGCGAGCGCCGCCTTCTGGCGCGCGTCGTAGCGCGTCGACTTCTCGAACATCAGCAGGTCGCGATAGTCGGCCTCGACCAGGCCGGCGTTCTTCGACTTCTCGGAGCGCTGGTTGCCGCAGTACTCGCACTTGACGGAGTGCGAGACGTAGACGCGGCACAGCTCCTTGATGCTGTGGTCGAGCACGCCGCGATGGAACACGTCGCGCCAGGAATTGGCGAAGGACCAGAACACCGCCGGGACGTGGGCGCGCACCGCCTGGCTCTCCGGCCGGGGCGTGCCCTCGCGCCGGCAGCGGTCGAGCTCGGCCAGCATGGCCGGGTCCTTGATCGTCGCCGGGTCGACATAGCTGATGCGTTGCTTGGCCATTCCGATTTCCTCCTGGTTGCGTCGCCGGTCGGTGCGCCCGGGCGCGCGGCCGTGCAATCGTTTGCAGACATTGTGACCCACGACCGCCGTCCGATCAACACCCCGCGGCGGCGGGCCGTTCCGTGCCTGGGTCTAAAGCGTGGGGCGGCGGCCCGGGCCGCTCAGGGCGACGCCTTGGTCGCGGGCGCCACGGCCGGCGCCGGCAGGGTGCGCCGCGTCGCATTGCGCTCGTAGAGCACGAAGGCGCCGCCGACGATCGCGCCGGCCACGTCGATCCAGGTCGCCCAGCCGCCGATCTGGTGCGGGATGATCAGGCCGATGCCGCCCACGAGCAGGCCCAGGCGCGACAGCCAGGGCGTCGGCCGGAACAGAAAGCCGATCATGCCGGACGAGATCAGCCACACCCCGGCGATCGCCGTCGCCACGTCGCGCACGGTACCGCCGATCGACGGGTCCTGGAGCAGCAGGTTGGGCGAGAAGATGAACAGGAACGGGACGATATAGGCCGTCCAGCCGAAGCGCGTCGCGGTGAAGCCGGTTTTCATCGGCTCGGAGCCGGCCAGGCCCGCGGCGAAATAAGCGGCGATCGCCACCGGCGGCGTCACCATCGACATCATGCCGAAATAGAGAATGAACATGTGCGAGGCGAGCGGCGTGAAGCCGACTTCGACCAGCGACGGCGCGATCAGCACGGCGAGCAGGACGTAGACGCCGATGGTCGGCATGCCCATGCCGAGCACGATGCACATCACGGCGGCGATGATCAGCAGGGCGACCAGATTGGTGCCGCCGAGCTTGACCAGCACCAGCGTCAGCGCAAAGCCGAGGCCCGTGGTCTGCAGGATACCCATGACGAAGCCGGCGGCGCAGGCGATCATCATGATCTCGATCGAGCCCTGGCCGGTCTGGATGAGCGCGTCGAGCAGCTGGCGCGGCTTGATGCGCTCGCCGCCATAGCCGAAGAACAGGCCGATGACCAGCACCGCGGCCGAGGCGTAGAGCGCCGCGACCTCGGCCTCCTGGTTCTCCCAGAACAGCTCGTAAACCAGCACGGCGAAGGGGATGGCGAAGATCCAGCCGCGCTTCAGCACGTCGCGCAGGCGCGGGATCTGCGCCGGATCGACCCGCTTGATGCCGAGCTTGGCCGCCTCGAGATCGGCCTGGATGAACAGCGCGATGTAGTACAGCACCGACGGCACGAAGGCCGCGATGGCGATGTCGGAATAGGGCCGCTGGAGGAAATCGGCCATGACGAAGGCGACCGCGCCCATCACCGGCGGCATGAGCTGGCCGCCGTTCGACGCCGTCGCCTCGATGGCGGCCGCCTGGTGCGGCTTGAAGCCGGCGCGCTTCATCAGCGGAATCGTGATGATGCCGGTCGCCATGATGTTCGAGACGACGATGCCCGAGATCGAGCCGAACAGGCCCGAGGCCATGACCGCGATCTTGGCCGCGCCGCCGCGATAGCGGCCCATGAGCGCGAGCGACAGGTCGTTGAAGAAATTGGCGCCGCCCGAATAGAGCAGCAGCTGGCCGAACAGGAGATAGGGCAGGACGACCGTGACGCCGACCAGCATGACCAGGCCGAACAGGCCGCTGGTGTCGATGCCGAGATAAAGGATGAGCGGCCCGAGCAGGCTCTCGCGCGCCTGCAGCGGGCCCGGCACCAGGTGCCCGACCAGCGCATAGACGGTGAACACGACGACGATGGTGACGAGCGCGTAGCCGGCCGTCCGCCTCAGTCCCTCGAGGCTCAGGAGGTAAAAGATCGCCGAGCAGATCACGCCGTCGGCCGGCAGCTCGAACTGGCGCTCGACCAGGTCGGGATATTTGAACGCCATGTAGATGCCGGTGGCGAGGCCGACCGCGGCCGCGAGCGCGTCGTACCAGGGCAGGGGGCCGCGCTCGGTGCCGCGCTGGAACGGGAAGTGCAGGAAGACGAGGGCCAGCGACAGGCCGAGCTCGACGGCGAGCAGCTGCTCGGCCAGGAACACGAAGCCGACCATGCGGTAGACGTCGGCGGCCCAGAACAGGCCGCCGAGCGCGATCAAGATCCCGAGGACGGGACGGAGCAGCCGCACTGCCGGATCGACCGGAGGCATGGCCGCGGCTGCCGTGGATTCACTCATGGTCGACTCCGGCCCTCATCATTGGCCCGTCGCGGGCGCCGAGGCGGTGCGTATTCGGTTGTCCTGCGGCGCCGCGGTCAGTTGCCCTTCCACACGCCGGCTTCCTTGTAGAATTTGATGGCGCCCGGGTGATAGGTCATGCCCGGGTGCGGCACCGCCATGTTCGCCGGATCGAAGGCGTTGTAGGACGGATGGCCCTTGATCAACTCGGCCTTGTTGGCGGCGAGCGTCTTGACCGCCTTGTAGACCACGTCGTCGGGCACTTGCGCGCCGGTCATGACGACGATGTAGTACTCCATCAGATAGGTCGGGCCGATCACGCCGGGCAGCACGGGCGAGGGCTGGCGCAGCGCGATGTGATATTCGGGGCGCACCTTCTGCATGCGCGCCAGCGCCTCGGGGCTGTTGTCGAGCGACAGGAAGCGCACGCCGCCGATCGCGGCGTCGATCTCGGCGACCTTGGGCGCGCCGATCGCGAACATGGCGCCGACGGTCTTGCCCGCCTTGAAGTCGTCGGCCGCGCGCAGGAGGTTGGTCGCCGGCACCGGATCGACGTCCTTGAGGCTGAGGCCCGCGGTCGCCAGGACGCCGTCGGTCAGGGGAATGCCCTGCTTGAAGCCCTGCCAGCCGGTCGCGAATTTCTTGCCCTTGAGGTCGGCGACCTTTTTGATCGGCGAATCCTTCTGGACCATGACGCCGACGGCGAACGGGAACACCGTCAGCGCGACGCGCAGGTCCTTCATCGCGTGGCCTTTGTATTCGTCCTGGCCGCGGAACGCGACGCCCGCCTCGTCATTGCTGGTGAAGGCGAATTCCGCCTGGCGGTTCTGCACGGATCCGAGGATGGCGCTCGGCGCGTTGAAGGTGGCCACGCGCATCTGCAGGTCGGATTTCTCCTGGATCACCTTGGCGATGACCGAGGCCTGCACGTTGTTGATGGCGCCCGGCGGCAGGGTCGAGATCGCCACCGGGTCGGCCAGGGCCTGGCCGGCGCCGAGGGCGAGCGCAAACGCGCCTGCGAGGGCGTAGACACACCTGATTCTGGACGGCTTCGCCAGCATTTATTCCTCCCTGTTTCGAACGTTGTTCTTATTCTTCTTTCAGTCTACACGGGTCGCGTCGATTCCTTCCTCAAATTTCTCCGCGCGATTGAAAGCCTCGAGCAGGCGGCGGTGCCGCGCCTCGATCCAGGCGCGCGGCGCCGAATGGGTGAAGATGAAGAATTCTTCATCTTTGATGGCCTGGAGCACGCGCTCGCCGACCCGGTCCGGGTGCAGGCCCTCGCGCTGCAGGATCTCGCGCATGAAGTCGCTTTCGGGCCGGGCATAGGGCCCGCCGAACCGTGCCGGTCGCACGCGCGCGGTCTCGTAGATGTGCGTGTCGACCGCCGCCGGGCCCAAGACCGAGACGCCGATGCCGCTGCCCTCGAGCTCGTTGAGCAGCGCCTCGGACAGCGCCACGACGCCGTACTTCGTCACGGCATAGGCGCCCGAATGGAAGCCCGGGCGCACCTGGAAGCCGGCGATCGAGGCGGTGTTGACGATGTGGCCGCCCTCGCCGTGGCGGCGGATGAGCGGCAGGAAGGTCTGCACGCCGTGGATGACGCCGTAGAGGTTGACGCCGATCACCCAGTCCCATTCCTCGGGCTTGACGCGCTCGATCGGCGTGCCGGACATCGAGACGCCGGCATTGTTGCAGACGACGTGCACGCGGCCGAAGGCGGCGAGCGTCGCCTCGGCGGCGCGCTCGACCGCTTCGCGCTCGGAGACGTCGACCGTGAGCGCGATCGCCGTCGCGCCGAGCGTCTCGATCTCGGCGCGCGCGGCCTCGACGGCCTCGCTCTGGATGTCGGCGAGCGCCAGGTTCATGCCGGCCCTGGCGAAGGTGCGCGCGATGCCGAGGCCGATCCCGGAGGCGGCGCCGGTGACGAAGGCGGTCTTGCCGGCCAGGTCCTTCATGCCGCCGCCCTCCGCGCGCTCAGCGACCGGCGGTCGCGGCGCGCACTGTCTTGGCCGCGTCCTTGCGGCGGAAATAGGGAATGACCTCCTTGGCGAAGATCTCGGTGCTCTTCTTGGTCAGCTCGTGCGGCAGGGTGCCGAACTGCATGGTCGGCAGGAGATAGCCGAAGCCGATCTCCTTCTGGTACTGCTCGAGCTTCTCGCGCAGGGTCGCCGGGCTGCCGCACAGGAACATGCCCTTCTGCATCACGTCCTCGATGGTGAGCTTGCCGCCCGGGCCGATGTCGCGCTTGGCGCTCATCACGCCCATCAGCGATTTGAGCGACAGATAGCCCGGCGGCAGCAGCATCTCGACCGGCATGCGCAGGAACTTGTTGAGGAAGGCCTCGATGTGCGGGCGCGCCTCCTTGACGGCGATCTCGTCGGTCTCGGCGCAGTAGGTCGGGATCGACCAGCCGAGCTGCTCCTCGGTCGCCTCATAGCCGTATTTCTCGGCCTGCTGCCGATAGAGGCCCATATAGCGCGCCAGCACCGTCACCGGGCTGAAGGTCTGCAGGTAGGTGTATTTGCGCGAGGGATGCGAGGCCCACTCGATGGTCTCGCTGCTGCCCTGGGACGGGATCCAGATCGGCGGGTGCGGCTCCTGATAGGGCCGCGGCCAGGTGTTGACGTAGTTGACGTGATAGTACTTGCCCTCGAAGGTGAACGGCCCCGTCTCGGTCCAGGCGCGGATGATCAGGTCGTGCGCCTCGTGGAAGCGGTCATGCGATTCGGCCGGGTTGGCGCCGAAGCTGTGATACTCCGCGCCGATGCCGCGCACGAAGCCGGCGATCAGCCGCCCGCCCGAGATGTTGTCGAGCATGGCGAATTCCTCGGCGACCATGAGCGGCGCGTTGAGCAGCGGGAGCGCCCGGCCGAGCACGGCGATCTTGCAGTCCTTGGTGCGCCGCACGAGCGCGCCGGCCATGACGCCCGGGATGGGCATGAGGCCGTAGGCGTTCTGGTGATGCTCGTTGACGCCGATGCCGTCGAAGCCCATCTCGGCGGCGAATTCGAGCTCGTCGAGATAGCGGTTATAGAGCGCGTGGCCCTTCTTCGGGTCGTAATAGCTGTTGGGCAGCGTCACCCAGGCCGAGTTGTACTTCTTGTCGTAGTCGAGATCGAGGTCGGCATAGGGCATCAGGTGGAAGAAGAAGAACTTCATCGGGCGGCCTCCGTGATGAAGGCGGTGATCTTGGCGACGAACGCGTCGGCGCGCTCGATCTGCGGCAGATGACCGCATTTGTCGATGACCTCGAGCCGGGCGCCGGGGATCAGCTCGGCGAAGGCGGGGCCGTATTGCGGCGGGATGACCTTGTCGTCGTCGCCCCACAGGATCAGCGTCGGCACGCTGATGCGGTGCAGCCATTTGTAGAGGTCGGGGTTGTAGAGCCGCGGCTGCCAGCCGAGCTTGGCGAGCGCCAGCCGGTTCTTGGCCTGGATCATCACCTCGGCCTCGGGCACCGGCTGGGCCAGCGCCTTCTCGGCCAACTTAGGATCGTGGAACAGGCGCTTCATGATCTCCTCGGCCGACCACATGAAGACGTCGCCCTTGGCCACGCCCTTGACGTGGATGCCGGCGGGCGCGACGAGCGTCAGCGTCGCCAGCGGGTGCGTGTCGCGCACCGCGATCTCGGCCGCGATCCAGCCGCCGAGCGAGGTGCCGACCACGTGGACGCCGTCGAGACCCAGATGGTCGATCAGGTCGAGATAGAAATAGGCGAGGTCGCCGACGTTATCGAGCCAGGGCGGCGTGTCGGAGCCGCCGAAGCCCGGGTGCTCGGGGACGATCAGCTCGAAGGTTTCGGCGAGCTTGTCCATGAACGGCAGCCAGGCGGACGCGCCGCGCGCGCCGTGCAGAAAGATCATCGGCGCGCCCTTGCCGCCGCGCATCAGGCGCGTCTTGCACTTGTTGACGGTCTCGAAAGATTCTTGTCCTGCCATTGTGCGCTTCCTGCCCAGCTTCCACCGATTCTTTTCGCCGATTGACGGCGTGCCCGCTTGTGACCGTGCCGTGGCCGGCCAGGCTCGTGACCTAGCATGCGCGGGCGCGTCCGACAATGACGAAGCCGATCTAACAATAACGAATCGGACAGTGGGCTGTCTATCTTCCGAACCGCAAGTATAATGACGGGGCGGCGACATGAGCCCGGGGCTCGGGGCGGGCAGGGGAGACGGATGGAACGCAAGCGTGGCATCGACATGACCGAGGGCGAGGAACGGCCGGCCCCCGGCGCCGCGCGTCGCGCGCCCGCCCGCCGGACACGCGGCACTCCGCGAAAGGGCATAGACCAGGACCAGCCGTTCTTCCTCTACGCCGCGCCCGGCCACCTGGTCCGCCGCTTGCACCAGATCGCGGTGTCGATCTTCCTCGAGAAGACGCGCGCCTTCCGCATCACGCCGGTGCAATATTCGGCGCTAATGGCGATCCGCGCCTTCGCCGGCATCGACCAGCGCGGCCTGGCGCGCGTCATCGCCTTCGACCGCTCGACCATCGGCAGCGTCGTCGAGCGGCTCGAGCGGCGCGGCCTGATCGTGCGCGAGACCGATCGCGCCGACCGGCGCTACAAGGCGCTCTACGTGACGCCCAAGGGCGCCCAGCTCCTGCGCGACATGGAGGGCGCCGCCCATGCCGTCGGCGAGACGCTGCTCGCACCGCTCAGCGAGCGCGACCGCAGGGCCTTCATGCGCGTGCTGGCCAAGACCGTCGACCTCAACAACGAGCTGTCGCGCGCGCCGCTCGCCGCGCTCGACGAGGGCGAGGAGTAGTCTTCTTTCGCACGTCCCCTCTCCCGCTTGCAGGAGAGGGACAGGGTGAGGGCGAAACGCCGCTTTGCGACAGCGGGTACTGTGCGCGCGAAGCTCAGAACGGGATGCTGATCACCGGCATCGGCGCGTCGCAGTTGACCAGGTCGACGCGCTTGAGCGCGATGGCGTAGGAGCCGCCGGACCGGCGCAGGCGGTGGCGGCAGCGCGCGGCGTAGTGGCGCTGCTCGCCCCGATGGAACTCGGTGACCTGGAGGGCCGACAGCACGTCGATCTCGCCCTTCGTCGCGTCGGCCGCGTCGACATAGACGTTGGTCACGACGTGCACGGTGCGCGACGGCGGGATCTGCGCATAGGCGCGCGGATGGGCGAGGCGGCGGAAGCGCGTCGCCATGCCGGCGCGGTCGTCGTAGATGATCGAGCCGTGATGCACGGGATCGGTCTGCTCGGGCGTGAGCGGCACCCAATAGACGCCGTCCTGGGCAAACAGCGCCT
>Ga0335070_10010905_pt1 | contig 10626 bp, 3 predicted proteins | sample Lox_Sample_13_FD_206722 | JGI IMG/M metagenome (GOLD analysis project Ga0335070, IMG submission 206722) | Soil microbial communities from Loxahatchee National Wildlife Refuge, Florida, United States - Lox_Sample_1.3 | ecosystem: Environmental > Terrestrial > Soil > Wetlands | place: USA: Florida...
GAATTTCCGCCCTCTGCTTATCAAGATCTGCCAGGTGTTGCGCGCGCTGCTCCTGATAGAGCGCCAGGTGACTCTGCGCTTTGTCCTTCTGACCCGTGCGGACGTAGGCCTGGCCTAAACGATAGTGCGCGTCGGGAATATCGGAATTGCTGGCGAGAGCCGCCAGATACTCCGGGATAGCGTCGGCATAGTGTGACTGATCGGACAAAAGGTTCCCAAGCTGGACGTGAGCTTCGGGAAGCTTCGGATCAAGAGCGATTGCTTTTCTCAGAAGCGCCTCGATCTGCGTGAAATCAACGGCGGGGTCTTGAGCCCGCTTCCCCTTCCAGAGGCTGATGGCGTAATAGTACTGGGCCCGGGCATTGTTCGGCTGCAACTCCGAAAAGCGGCGGAAGCGCTGGATCACCTCGTCGGCCTGACTCGGCGAACTGTCGTAAGCCTTCGACAAGAAGAGGTAGCAGCGCGCATCCGAGGGGTTGAGATCAGCACCACGAAGCAAGGACTTCACAGCTTCGTCGTAGATGCCGCGAGAATAGTAGGCGATGCCGAGGCCAATCGCCATGCGGGCCGAATTGGGGTAACGCTCGCTGGCATCGCGGAATACTTCAATTGCGGGCTCAAGAGTTCGATGCAGCAGGAGTTCACTGGCCCAATCGAACAGGTTGGATTCACTGGGATCCTTGTGCGCGGCGGTTTCGAATTCATTTGCGGCGACGACGAAGTTTCCTTGCTTCTCCTCGATCTGACCGAGGAGGTTGTGCAGTTCCGCGGTGTCCTGTCGCTTTAGAAGAGCGTGAATGAGTTGACGCGCGGGATCCGGATGATTCGTAAGCAAATACGCCAACGCTAAATCGTAACCGTTGTCATAGGCCGAGGGCTTGAGTTGCTGCGCTTGCTTGAGAAATGGGATGGCCTCGGGAAGTTTGCCCAGCTTGATGTAGATCTCGCCCAGGTTGTGGTTGGCGTCGTAATTGCGCGGCTCGAGGGCCACAGCCTTCGTGAGTTGCTGTCGAGCGCCTTCCACATCTCCGAGACGAATGAGGCTGGCGGCGAGGTTCGTACGGGCCGCGGCGGACGAGGGTTTGAGGCGGACGGCGGTCTCCAGATGCTGATTCGCCAGCTGATCTTGCGATTCTCCGGCGTAGATCATTCCCAATAGCTCATGACCTTCGAAGCTGTCCGGAACCTCGTGGAGAAGCCTCTCCAGTTGGGCAGCCGCTTCCGGCAGATGACCCGCATTGTATTGGGCGACGGCGGCTTGGAATTGGCGGTTCAACTCCTCAGCCCGATTCGAAGCGGCTGAATGATTCTGGGCGACAGCATAACTTGTAGCCAAGGCAAGCCCCAGAACAACGATGGATCGTGCGCACCAGCGCCGAGGTTGGGAAATCACAGCGTCCCTAATCGTAGCACCCCGGGTGAACGGCGCAACATCTGCGAGCAAACGGAAGGCGCTCCAGCAGGAGCGCCTTCGGGATTCATGGGAAACATGTTTAGAAATAGAGTTTCAGGGCGAACTGGATTTCTCGCGAATCGTAGGGTGCGTCGCGAGTCGATCCGATCTCGCCAAACGTAGAATTGTTGAAGTTGGTTGACCCCGAGACTGCCACCACGCCGTTGCCACCGAACCCTGGATAGTTGAAGTTCGGGTGGTTCAGGATGTTGAAGAACTCGGAACGGAACTCGAGCCGTGTGCGCTCCGTCAACTGGAAATTCTTGAATAGCGAAAGATCCAGCCGATGGAAGCCCGGGCCCTCGATCTGCGTTGGAGTTCCACCTCCCAGTGCAAGCACACCCGGCAAAGGAATGCAGTTTGCCGGAGTGGTTGTCGATCCAACTTCACAAGGCTGAGCGAATGCTGCGGCGTTCAACATCTTCACGTTGCCATCGGGAGTCTTTTGGAGCGATGTGCGTGGGTGACTCCCCGCCAGAACGAACGAAAGGCATTGAGTACCCGCAGCCGTTGTTGACGGACAGGCTAGCTGGAAGGGCTGACCGCCTTGCAGGCTTGAGGCCCATACCAAAGCCCAGCCACCAACAAGGGCGTTGGCCACTCCGTGGGCATCGCCCATAAACTTCTGTCCCTTGCCGAACGGTAACTCGTAGCTGCCGCTGAAGTGCACCACGTTGCGGACATCGAAGTTGGCCAAGCCGTAGTCGGCATGGATTCCCATTCCCGGGATGTAAGGAGCACGATAGCCACCGGCACTAGCGAAGCCGTTCAGCAAGTCAGAAGCATCGGAACGCACTTTGGAGTATGTGTACGTGAACAGGAAGTTCAGTCCCTGGCTCACCTTCTTGTTCACACTGGTTTGCAGGCCGTGGTAATAACTGCTCCCTGCGGTCATCGCGTAGCTTCCGCCTTGGCCAAAGTCAGGGAACGGAAGACCTCCTTGTGATGCGGGAAGCCCTCCCGGGTTGGTGAGAGTAGTATTCGGCGGCAAGAGGGCCGTCGGCAGATTGGAATTCGGGAATACTTCTAAATGTCTACCGAAGGTGCCCACGTAGCCAGCCTGCACCGAGAGTGTGGGCGTCAGTTCATATTGCAGGGTAAGGTTTGTGCCTATCGAATACGGCGTCTGATAGTCGAACTGAATTCCGCGTAGCTGTAGCCCCGAAGCATTCACCGCCAACGGATCTAGCGGGATACAGCTGAAGCCTGTCTCCAAAGTCATTCCGCCCGTTGGAGTCGCCGTGGAGCAACCAGTGAATTGGTTGATCGGAGTAGCGTCATTTTTCTGCTGGAACTGGAACGAGAATTGGAATGGGTAGTTCTCGCCTAAATTAGGCGAATAGCCGCGGTTTTCAAACCCGTTGTAGAACATACCCACGCCGCCGCGTACGACGAACTTGGGTGTGGCCTGGTAGGCAAATCCAAACCTGGGAGCCCAGTTAGTGGTTTGTGATTTGCCCAGCCCCTTGCCGTATTGCTTCGTGATCGCCAGCCCAATACCGTCGGCCGCCAGCAACGACTGGAAACTGCCCGAGAGCTGTGTCGCCAACGGGCCCGGTGGAATGATGTAGAGTGCGCCGCCGCTTGGTGGGCCAGAGGGGACGAAGTTCGCCTGTTTGGCGAAGTGGTCGTAGACCAAGCCGAAGTAATCCCACCGCAATCCCAGGTTGAGCGTCAATTTCTGCGAGACCTTCCAGTCATCCTGGAAGTAAGTCCCGTAGTAGTTCTTTCCGTTGTCGCTGAGAGAGATGTTTGAGGCGAATACATTGTTCGGACCTCCCACGTAATCCACACCGCCGGGGACACTGGAAGCCTGCGGTGTGAGCAGGAACTGAGCGCGACCCGTGTTACCTCCACCCACATTTGGAATGTCGGTGTACGTGCCGTCAAAGTTGAATTGCCCGCGGGACCACGGTGGCTGGAGAGTAGAGAACTTTACGTGCTGCCACTCCACTCCCATTTTGAACGTGTGTTTGCCGTAGATTTTGGTGAAGTCGTCGTTGAGCTGGATCGTGGAACTCACTTCGTCCGATGGCAGAAAGGAGTTGCCGCCGAGCGTCTGCAGGCCATTGATGCCAAATGCGGGAAGCCCGCCGTTCTCATGGTCCTGCGGAATGTCCATAATCCCGTACTGGGAAGGCAGATCGCTCAGATCGTTAGCCGCCGGGATATTGCGAGTCGTATGCAGGTAATTCAACCCTACACGGGCATTGTTGACCGTCGTCGGCGAAATCACGTGATTCCAAACCAGCGCGCTTTGCTGTGCCAGCGCTGTCTGGTTGCCCTGATAGAACCCGCCTCCGTCGGCAACGCCTCCAAAGATGGAGGGGATGAATTGTGGGTCGTCACTTAAGCTGAACCGGAAGAACGTCTGATCTTTTTGACCGAAATTGACATCCAGACGCGTGTCGAACGACTGGCGGTTTTCGCGAAGGACAGGCGAGTTCGTGTAATTCGAGGTCAGGCTGCCGCTGGTCGGATTCGGGAAGAGATTAAGCAAGGCGATGGCGTTGGAGTCCAGCCTTCCCGCCGGCAGCATATTCAGGTCCGGACATGCGGCGAGTGTGTAGGTAAATCCAGCGGGTGCATTTGCGCACACCGTGGTGAACGGGTCTCGCACGAACCCGGTTCCTGAGACCCTCGTGGTTGCCGGATCCAGCACAGTTCCTAATGGCATCGTCCGGCCCAGGATGTCACTGTGGGTCCCCGATTGGCCTGTGATTAGGTCCTGAAGGTTGGTGTAACCGCTGTTCCGCTCCGCCAAGGTTGGCACCGCGCCGGTCTGAATTGTTCCCTGGCGCCGACGCAGGGCTTCGTAGTCGCCGAAGAAAAACACCTTGTTACGGCCGTTGATCACGTGCGGAATGACAACCGGCCCACCGATCGTAAACCCAAACTGGTTCTGACGCAGCTCACCTTTTTGGGTATGTGCCTGTCCGTTGGCGTCAATCGTCCTTTCGAAGTAATCCGCAGCGTCCAATTTGTCGTTGCGGAAAAACTCCCACACATCGCCGTGGAACTGATTTGTACCCGACTTGACTGTGGCATTCAGCACGGCTGCGCCGGAGCGGCCGAACTCGGCGCTGAAGTCGGTGGTCTGGACTTTGAATTCCTGAATCGCATCCACCGGAGGCAGCACAACGAAATTCGTGCCATTCAGGAAGTCAACCGTGTCGGAGTTGTTGTCGATTCCGTCCAGCATGTAGTTGTTCTGCGCGGGACGGAACCCATTCGCCGAAAAAGCGCCTGTGGAAGCATTGCCGCGAGTGTCCGCCTGTGGAGTGTTCACGCCGGCGGAAAGCTGCGCCAGGAAGGTGAAATTTCTTCCGTTCAGCGGAAGGTTATTGACGTTGCGACTATCCATCACCTGGCCGACGGAGGCGTCCTGCGTCTGCAGGACGGGAATCGAGGTGGTGACCTCCACGGTCTCGTTCACGCTACCGGTCGGCAGCTTGAGATTGATGAGCACACTGCTGTTGACGTTGACCACGACATTGGACTGCGTCACCGTCTTGAACCCCTGAGCGGAGGCTTCGATTTTGTACGTTCCAATCCTGACCGGGCTGAAGGTATAAGTCCCATCGCTGCTGGTCGTGACCGCCAGGTTGGCTCCCGTACCCTCGTTCGTCAGAGTGACCTTGGCGCTATTGACGACTGCGCCCGAGGCATCGCTGACGGTGCCGGTGATCGAACCTGTGTCTACCTGAGCATGGAGCGGGAGAAGGCTGAGAACGACGCCAAATGCCAGAACGAAGGAACTGCGCAGAATCCAGAACGCCGGTCGATTCATGAAGCTCTCCTTTGAGCTGCACCGGCCCGCCGCTGAGCGAGCCAATACCTACAGCAACAGATCCGCCGGGCGCCAGAGCGCACGGCTCAGACCAGAATGTTGAAGGACCCCAGTTGTGCGGCTGACCCGAGGACTGCGCGTATCGGATTAACCGCTTAACCTACCCACGGACTAATAGAAACGCACTATTGCCGATTGCCCGGAAATATCACGGCATCAGATTCGTTGTCAAGGAATTTCTTCTCGTCTATACTCCGCGCAGCCTTTGCCGATCTGCAGAGATCGTTCTCGGGGAGACGGAAGTTTGGGCACAAGTGTCACGATTCGCGACGTCGCGCAAGCCGCGAAGGTCTCGACTGCCACTGTCTCTAACGTGTTGAACAACACCGGCAAAGTGGGAAGCGCCACTCGGCGGCTCGTCCTTTCGACGGTGCGGAAACTGGGGTACATCCGCGACGTACACGCGCGTCATCTGGCCTCGCACAACCGAAGAACGCTGGGCATTATCGTCTCCGACATCGAGAACCCGTTTTTCCCGGAGGTGATCAAGAGCTTCGAGATCCGCGCGCGGCAACTCGGATACGACGCCATCCTCAGCGATACCAACTACGATCCTCGACGCATGCGGGAAGCGGCAGAGCGCATGATGGAACACAAAGTTCGCGGGGTTGCCATCATGACCTCGGAGATCAGCCTGCGACTGGTGCATGAACTCGCCCGCCGTAAGATTGCGGTGACGTTTCTCGATCTCGCTCCCGTGCAGGGCTACATGAGTAATTTGCGAATCGATTACCTGTCGGGCGTGGAGCAGATCGTCAATTACCTTTACCAGAACGGACATCGGCACATCGCATTCGTGGCGGGGCGACAGGGGCTTAAGTCCAATCTGGAACGACTGCAGGCGTATGAGAGATCCATGCGAAACCTTGGCCTGGAACCCGGACCCGTGCTGCGAGGCGACCTGCGTTTCGAGGGCGGATTTTCTGCGGGAGCAGCGATCGCGAAGTTGTCGCCGCGCCCCACGGCAGTCATGGCGGTCAACGATTTGACCGCGGTGGGTGTCATCAAGGGCTTGCTGAAAGGGGGCTGCCGCGTGCCCGAGGACATTTCCGTGACCGGGTTTGATAAGACGCGGCTGGCCGAGTACTGCAATCCGTCAATCACCACCGTCGATATTCATCGCGAGACACTTGGGCACCTGGCAGCGGACGCGTTGCACGAACTGTCGAGCACAGTGAGTCCGCAGGGCAAGGAATATCGAATCTCGTCGGAGTTGATTGTCGGCGCGTCGTCCGGACCGTGCCCGCAGTAATCAGAGTTCGCGAAATGGCATGGCTGCAATCCCAGCCAGAAGCTCTGGATGGCTCAGCCGATGCTGCAACTGCTATAGTGATGGCTTCAGAGGTGGCATTCTGGGGATTTCGGGGACCGGTTCCATGCAACCATCAAGCCCACGTTGTGGAGCATTGCGGCTTGTTTTTTCCCTCGTTTTGTTGTTGACCGTCTGTCGACCTGGTCATGCCCAGCAGAAGAACGCGCCGCGATCCGGAGCATCTTCCAATCTGGTTTCCGCTCAGGAATTGATCCAGCAAGGACAATTCGAGCAGGCAAAAAGCCTTCTTGAAGACCGACTTCGGCTGGACCCATCCGATGTGGAAGCTTATAACCTGCTGGGCATCGTCGATACCGACCTGAAGAACTACAGTCAGGCCGAAGAGGTTTTCCAAAAAGCGCTGAATGTCGATCCAGGATCGAGGACGACGCGTACCAATCTCGGCAATTTGTATGTGGCCGAGGAGAAGTTCGATTTGGCGGAAAAAGAGTTCAATGCCGTTCTCAAGACTGAGCCCGGAAATCGCGATGCGAACTACAACCTCGGTCTTCTCCTCCTGGCCAAGGGCAGTCCAAATGCAGCGATTTCTCACTTCCAGCGAGTTCATCCGCAGACGGTCGAGACCAGATTCAACCTGGTGCGCGCCTACTTCGCCGCTGGAAAGAGCGCCGAGGCTCTGGCAAACGCGCGCGTGCTTTCACTCGCACATAAGCAAGATGTGCAACTGCACTTCACGCTGGGCCTGATCCTCGCTGCAGCCAAACAGTACCGGGCGGCACAAGCCGAGTTGGAACAAGCGAATGCGCTGAAGCCGGAGACGTTTGAGATCCTGCACAATCTGGGGCAGGCCTATTTGCGCGGACATGAGTATGCCAAGGCAGATCTCGCCCTGAATCGCGCATTGAAACTCAAGCCCGAATCGGTGGACACGTTGTATCTACTGGCGCAAGTTTATTCGGAGCAGAACCGGCCGCTCGATGCTTTGGAACTGCTGGCGCGCGCGCACAAGGCAGCACCGGAAAATACCGACGTAATCTTCCTCATGGCTCGCGTCAGCATGACCGAGCACTACTACGAAGACGCGATCCCGCTGCTGGAAGCGGGATTGAAAGTTGCGCCGCAACGCGCAGACCTTCACGCTGCCGTAGGCGAAAGTTACTTCATGTCAGGCAAAGCGGAAAGGGCGATTGAAGAGTTCAAAAACCTGATTGCGCTGGATCCCTCGGCTCGCTCGTACGCGTTCATGGGGCTCTCCTATCGTCATCTGGGGCGTTTCGAGGAAGCCACGAAGTTTTTTAACGAAGGATTGAAGCTGGACTCGCACAATGCGACGTGCCTCTACAATCTCGGCTTCATCGAAGAACGCCAAGGCAACTCGGCGCGAGCCGACGAATTGTTTCGACAGGCGCTTCACTTCAACCCGGATTATTCCGATGCGCTGCTGGAACTGGCAAACTTGCGAACGAAAGATAAAAAATATGCCGAAGCGGCAGACCTGCTTCGCCATTATGTAAAAGTCGGCCACGATGTCGCAACCGGCTACTACAAGCTCGCGATGGTGGAGAGGAGCCTTCATCAAACCGCCGCGGCACAGCGAGATCTCGGCGTTTTTCAGACACTCTCCAAGAACTCTTCGACCGGACCAATGCCGTATCAGCATCTGTTCGATTACCTGGATAACCGGTCGCAACTTTCTGCCAAGGCTCGCACCGAGCTCGATGTCGCGGAACTGAATGAGCAAATTAAGAAGCATCCGGGACAGACTCAGGATCTTTATCTGCTCGCGGAGACTTACCTCAAGCTGGGCGATGTGAGTAAGGCGCGCGAAGCGGTCGCGCAGCTTGACCAGATCAGTGCGGAGGACTATCGCACGCAGACCGGAACGGGCGTGCTGCTGGCGCGGTACCGCCTGTACGATGATGCGATCCAGCACTTTCAGAACGCGTTGCGCGCAAATCCCGATTCCGATGATGTGAAATTCGACCTCGCCAATGCGCATTTCCGCAAAGGAGAGTACAAAGCAGCACTGGCGGCGACGCAGACCATTTCCACGCCCGGGCAGCAAGACGATGCCTATCTTGCCCTGCTGGGTGACATCGAAACACATCTCGGCAATGCTCCCAGGGCGATGGAAATTTTCCGTTCTGCCATCACACGGAATCCTGATAACGATCAGTACTATTTGTCTCTGATCCTCGTGCAGCTTCGCGGCAACGATCTGGCCGGCGCCGAGCAGACTTTGCAGCGGGGCCTGGCACGCATCCCGGGCTCGGGCAAACTGATCTGGGGCCAAGGTCTCATCTCTGTGATGAAGGGCAATACGAAACAGGCTGCGGAACGATTGGAGCGTGCGGTTGATTTGCTGCCGGAATGGGCGGGGAGTTACTCGACGCTAGGTGTCTTCTACTACCAGACGGGACAGATCGAAAAAGCGCGGGAAGTTTTAAATCGATTCAAGGGGAGCAATGCCGGAGGGTTGGACATCAGCCGAATCGAAGATGCGTTATCGAAAGCGCGGGCGAATTCTTCGGCATTCGGACCATCGATCCCGGTCGTTGCCCGCCAACAGATGCTTCAATTCGCCCTGCTGATTGCGGACCGCAGCTTGTGAGAATGGGGAAAGCCTCTACGAACCGGCAGCATTTTCGGGCCTTCACAGCGCCTCTCATCGTGATCGTGGCGATTGTGTTCTCCCACGCCTTGGCTTCGCGCAGCCGTGTTCTTGCTGCCTCGTCTCCGAAACCGCAGTACGAGGCTATTCCGGTGCGCTATACCGAAGTACGCGAGAGCGCAAAAATTACGTTTCTGCAAGACTCCACCCAAACCGACGAAAAGTACTATCTGGAAACGATGGGTACCGGCGTCGCCTGGATCGACTACGATCAGGATGGACTGATGGATTTGTACTTCGTCCAGTCGGCGGCAACCGATCTCTACAAGCCTTCGCGTCCGATTCGAAGCGCGCTGTATCACAACAATGGCGATGGAACCTTCACAGATGTAACCGAAAAGGCCGGCGTCGGCGGTGAGGGCCATTATGGCCAGGGTGTTGCAGTTGGCGATTTCGACAACGACGGTTATCCCGACCTCTACGTGACCGGCTATCAACGCGCCATCTTCTATCACAACAATGGCAACGGTACTTTCACCGACGTAACGGCCAAGGCCGGCGTCGCCGATGAAGGCGGCTGGTCGACTAGCGCGGGATGGTTCGACTACGACAGAGACGGCTGGCTTGATCTCGTTGTGACCAACTACATTGAGTGGAGCCCGAAGAACAATCTGTGGTGCGGCGAACGGCGCCCGGGATATCGCTCGTATTGCCATCCGGGAAACTACAAGGGGCAGCGCATCAAGCTCTATCACAATAATCACGATGGGACGTTCACTGACGTGAGCAATGCCTCTGGAGTGGGCAGGCCCGAGGCAAAAGGTATGGGCGTCGTCCTGGCAGATTTCAACAACGACGGCTGGCCCGATATCGCTGTGGCCAATGATTCCTGGCCAAACTTTCTGTTTATCAACAAGAAGAACGGAACCTTCGAAGACGTGTCACTGGTTTCTGGACTGGCGGCCAGCGAGGACGGCCGTTACGAGGCCGGTATGGGAATTGACGCCGCCGATGTCGACGGCGACGGTTGGATGGACGTTTACATTACTCATCTGGATTTCGAGTTGAATCGCCTCTATCGCAACAGCCAGGACGGCACCTTCACGGACGAGACATACCGATCGAAGATCGGCAACAAAGCCGTTCTCCTCAGCGGCGTCGCCGCCAAGTTCCTCGACTATGACAATGACGGGTGGAATGACATCCTGCAGCTGAATGGCGCCATGCTCGACAACGTTTCGCTGTACCACGGCGAAGTTTCCTACAGAGAGCCGCTGCTGATGTACCGCAATCTGGGTAAGGGCGAGTTCGACAAGGTTTCAGATTCACTCGGTCCCGATTTCATGCGACCGATTGTCGGCCGCGGACTGGCGACCGCAGACTATGACAACGATGGCGACATCGACATCGTCACTAACAATCGCGGCGACTTCCCTTCT
>Ga0335070_10010906_pt1 | contig 10626 bp, 12 predicted proteins | sample Lox_Sample_13_FD_206722 | JGI IMG/M metagenome (GOLD analysis project Ga0335070, IMG submission 206722) | Soil microbial communities from Loxahatchee National Wildlife Refuge, Florida, United States - Lox_Sample_1.3 | ecosystem: Environmental > Terrestrial > Soil > Wetlands | place: USA...
CTCGAGCTCGGTGATCACCACCACGTCGCCGGGGCCGAGGTTGTCGAGCCCCCACGCGTAGGCGACGAGGTTCAGCGCCTCGGTGGTGGAGCGCGTGAAGATCAGCTCGCGCGCGGAGGGCGCGTTCACGTACGCGCGGGCCTTCTCGCGCGCACCCTCGAAGGCTGCGGTCGCGCGCTCGGCGAGGTCGTACACGCCCCGGTGCACGTTGGCGTACGAGGTCTCGTAGAACGTCCGCAGCTCGTCGAGCACCTGCCGCGGCTTCTGGGTCGACGAGGCCGAGTCGAGGTACGCGAGCGGCTTCCCGTGGATCTCGTGCTCGAACACCGGGAAGTCGGCGCGCAGGACGCGCGCGTCGAGCGGCTTCGAGGTCGTGACGGCCATCTCTCTAGCCTAGCTGCCTATGGTGCCCTGAACCCGGTCGGGGTATACCCGGGCGCGCTGACGGCCATCGGCGCGTGCGGCTTCACCCCGGCCAGGCTCACCGAGCCGGCGGCGTTCGTCTTCAGCGTCTTGCCGCCGCCCTTCACCGTTGCGCCCGCGACCGGGAACCCGTCGTCGAGCACACGCGCCGAGCCCTTCGTGGCCTTCACGGTGAGGCCGGGAAGCAGCCGCTGGTCCTGCAGGTTCGAGCCGGTGTTGATCACGGCGTCCACGGAGCCGTTCGGCAGCCCGGCGGCCTCGAGCTGGTAGACGGAGCCCGGCGCCTTGACGTGGACCGCCGCGCCGAAGTGCGCGCCCTGCGAGCGGGACCGCGCTCCCCAGACCGCGCCGTCCTGCGTCCAGAGTGCCCAGAGGCGCCCGGCCGCGTCGACCGAGAGCGCCATGTGCGGATCGGGCTGCTTGAAGGCGTGCGCAAAGCGCACCGAGTGCACCTGCTTCCCGCCGCGATAGGTGTTGACGATGAAGGCGTTCGCGTCGGGGTAGCCCGTCTGCCAGCCGAGGAACGTGTTGCCGGCGCCGTCGGCCACCAGTGGCACGCGCTCGTCGTTCGCGAGCGACTCCTTGCCGCCGGTCAGGTTGACGTACGGCCCGCCGAGCGGCCCGTAGAGGTAGCCGCTCTGCCCGGTCGCGTTCGACCAGAAGGCGATCTGCGCGTAGCCCGTGGAGTCCACGGCGAGCGACTCCGCATAGCCGCAGCAGTACGGGAACGCGTTCAGCGAGAGCCCGCCCGTGAGCCCGTTGAAGACGTCGATGAAGCCCGTGCCGTCCTGCGAGAAGATCGGGGTGCCGCCGGCCAGGAACGCGACAGCCTGGACGTCGCCGGTCTTCGTGCCGGGCAGCGGCTTTCCGGTGACCCAGCTGGCTCCCTCGTCCGTCGAGCCGTAGGGGACGACGCCGGTGCCCTCGCCCGCGTAGAGGAGCAGAGTGCCGTCGGTGAGCAGGATCTGGGCGTCCCCGACGAACGGCAGGCCCGAGGCGAGCGTGACGGTGTTGTTGCCGCGGATCACCTTCAGGTTTCCGGCCTGCGGCTCGTCGTAGGCGATCAGCTCGGTGCCGGTGTCCCCGAGCACCACCACGGACGGGTCGACGATGTTCTGCAGCGTGTCGCCGGTCAGCTTCGTCCAGGCGCCCGCGGCCGGAGCGGCGACGAGGACGAGCAGCACGGCACCGGCGGCGAGAAGGCGGCGCATCGCTACTGCGGGATGCGCGCCTCGAGCGCCTCGCCGAGCGCGACGCGCACCGGCTCGAGCTCGATCCGGTCGAGCACGTCCTGGAAGAAGCCGCGCACGATCAGCCGCTCCGCGTCCGCGCGAGTGAGGCCGCGGGTCATCAGGTAGAAGAGCTGCTCGCGGTCGACCTGGCCGGTGGTCGAGCCGTGCGTGCAGCGCACGTCGTTGGCGAGGATCTCGAGCCCGGGGATCGAGTCGGCGTGCGCCTCGGGCGAGAGCATCAGGTTGCGGTTCTCCTGGTAGGCGTTCGTCTTCTGCGCGTCGGGCTCGACGCGGATCATCCCGCGCCACACCGCCGTCGCCTCGTCGCGCAGCGCGCCCTTGAAGGCGAAGTCCGAGGTGGTGGACGGCGCGATGTGCTCCTGGAAGGTGTCGTAGTCGAGGTGCTGGTCGCCGTCGGAGAAGTAGGCGCCCGTGACCCGCGAGGTCGCTCCCGGGCCGGCGAGGTCGTTCTGGATCCGCACCTTGCCCTTCTTCGAGCCGAAGCCGCCGGCGACCCAGTCGAGCTCGGCGTCGCGCTCGACGCGCGCGTGGTGCGCGGCGAAGTGCCACGTCTCGCGCGAGAGGTTCTGGATCGAGACGTACTCGAGCTTCGCGCCCGGCCCGACGAAGAGCTCGACCGCGGCGTTCGAGTACGACGAGAGCTCGGGCGAGGCAGAGGCGTACTCCTCGATCACCGTCGCGCGGGCGCCCTCCTCGAGGACGACGAGCAGGCGCCAGAAGAGCGAGCCGCCCTCGACGGTGTTCTCGACCTTCACGTAGAGCGGCTGCTCGAGGACGACGCCCTTCGGGACGACGACGAGGAGGCCGTTGCGCCACTGCGCGAGGTTGTGCGCGCTGAACTTGTCGTCGGCGCCGACGAGCGTGCCGAGCAGCTCGTGCTCGACGAGCGGCTCGAAGCGGACTCCCTCCGGCGCGCGGTCGACCAGGATCCCGCCCTCGGAGACGTGCGCCACGCCCGCGACGGCGATGTCGAGCAGGGTCTTGTCGCTCACCGCCGGTGGCGCTGCGCCGTTCGCCGAGAACGCGCCCGGGTCGAAGCCCGCCAGGTCCGTGAACATCCACGGCTCCTGCGTCTTGTCGGGCACCGGCAGCGCCTCGTAGCGCTCGAGGGCTTCCTGCTTATTCATACGGGTGCATAGCGCCGGTGCAGCATGAGGACGTTGCCGTCCGGGTCGCGGAAGTGCGCCATGTGGCACACGCTCGTGTCGAACGTCTCGCCCTCGAACACGACGCCCTTCGCCTCGAGCTCGCGCCGGGCCTCCTCGACGTCAGGGACGCGCAGCGCGATCGACGCCGTGTGCGGCGCCGTGAACTGCCCGCCGATCTGAGTCAGGTCGAGGAGGTACAGGCTCACGTTCTCGCCGAGCTGGAACTCCGGAAACGCCTGGTTGCCGATCTGCTCGAGCCCGAGCGTCTGACCGTAGAACTGCTTCGACCGCTCCATGTCGGTGACCGGCACCGAGATGAAGTCGACCCGCTCGACGATCAACCGACCGATCCCTCCATCTGCAGCTGGATCAGCCGGTTCATCTCGACGGCGTACTCGAGCGGCAGCTCCTTGGTGATCGGCTCGACGAAGCCCGACACGATCAGCGCGCTCGCCTCCGCCTCGGAGACGCCTCGGCTCATCAGGTAGAAGAGCTGCTCCTCGCCGATCTTCGACACCGTCGCCTCGTGGCCGATGTCCACGTCGGACTCGTCGATGCGGATCGTCGGATAGGTGTCGGAGCGCGAGTCCTCGTCGAGGATCAGGGCGTCGCAGACGACCTTCGACTTCGCGCCGTGCGCGCCCTTCGCCACCTCGAGCAGCCCGCGGTAGCCGGCGCGGCCGCCGTCCTTCGAGATCGACTTCGACGTGATCACCGAGGACGTGTTCGGCGCGACGTGGACGCACTTGCCGCCCGCGTCCTGGTGCTGGCCCTTGCCCGCGAACGCGATCGAGAGCACCTCGCCGTGGGCCCGCTCGCCCATCAGCCAGATCGCCGGGTACTTCATCGTCAGCTTCGAGCCGAGATTGCCGTCGACCCACTCCATCGTCGCGCCCTCGTAAGCGACGGCGCGCTTGGTGACGAGGTTGTAGACGTTGTTCGACCAGTTCTGGATCGTCGTGTATCGGCAGCGCGCATTGCGCTTGACGATGATCTCGACCACCGCGGAGTGGAGCGAGTCGCTCGAGTAGATCGGCGCCGTGCAGCCCTCGACGTAGTGCACGTACGCGCCCTCGTCGACGATGATCAGCGTGCGCTCGAACTGGCCCATGTTCTCCGCGTTGATGCGGAAGTAGGCCTGGAGCGGCATCTCGATCTTCACCCCCGGCGGCACGTAGATGAACGACCCGCCCGACCACACCGCCGAGTTGAGCGCGGCGAACTTGTTGTCGTTTTGCGGGATCACGGTGCCGAAGTACTGCTTCACGAGCTCCTCGTGCTCGCGCAGCCCCGAGTCCATGTCCAGAAAGATCACGCCCTGCTTGGCCAGGTTCTCCTGGAGGTTGTGGTAGACGACCTCGGACTCGTACTGCGCGCCCACACCCGCGAGGTACTTCTTCTCCGCCTCGGGGATCCCGAGCTTGTCCCAGGTGTCCTTGATGTCGGGCGGGAGGTCCTCCCAGGTGTTGGCCTGCTTCTCGGTCGGGCGGATGTAGTAGTAGATGTTGTCGAAGTCGATCCCGCTCAGGTCGCCGCCCCACGGCGGCAGCGGGCGCGCCTTGAAGTACTCGTACGACTTGAGGCGCGACTTGCGCATCCACTCCGGCTCGTTCTTGTGCTCGGAGATCGCAGCGACGATCGCCTCGTTCAGGCCCCGGCCGGACTTGAAGAAGTAGTCCTCGGGGACGTGGAAGCCATATGCGTAGTCGTCGCGGATCCCCTTGACGACGTCGCTCTCGTGGGTCGACATCTACGCGTCACTCCCCACGGGGCTGAAGGTCTCGTAGCCCTCCGCCTCGAGGCGCAGAGCCAGCTCGGGGCCGCCCTCCTCCACGATCTTCCCGTCCACGAAGACGTGAACGAAGTCGGGCTTGATGTATTCCAGGATCCGCTGGTAGTGCGTGATCACGAGCGCGCCGAGGTCGGGGCCGACGAGCTCCTTGACGCCGCCCGCGACGGTCTTCAGCGCGTCGATGTCGAGGCCCGAGTCGGTCTCGTCGAGCACCGCGATCCGCGGCTTCAGCATCGCCATCTGCAGGATCTCGACCCGCTTCTTCTCGCCGCCTGAGAAGCCGTCGTTCAGGTAGCGCGACGCGAGCTCGCGGCTGACCTTGAGCTTGTCCATCTGCTCCAGCAGCTCCTTGCGGAACTCCGGGATCGGGATCGGGTCGTCCTGGCCGCCGTTCCGGGCCTTGCGCGTCGCGTTGATCGCGCTGCGCAGGAAGCTCGTGACGGTGACGCCGGCGATCGCCTGCGGGTACTGGAACGCGAGGAAGATCCCGCGCTGGGCGCGCTCGTCGGCGCCGAGCTCGGTGATGTCCTCGCCGTCGAGCAGGAGGGCGCCCTCGGTGATCTCGTAGGCGGGATGGCCCATGATCGCGTAGGAGAGCGTGGACTTCCCCGACCCGTTCGGGCCCATCACCGCGTGGATCTCTCCCTGCGCGACCTTCAGGTCGACGCCCTTGACGATCTCCGTGCCGTCCTCGAGCGCGACATGGAGGTTTCGCAATTCCAGCACTGCCATTCCAGCGATCTCCGTTCCTCGAAAGATGCGAGATGCTTCCCCGCCGAGACGGTTCCAGTCTAGCGGTCCGCCCAAAAGCCGCTACCATCCGGGCATGCCCAACGTAGGTCCTCTCGAGATCGCTGGCCTCCTGCTGCTCGCGCTGTTGCTCTTCGGGGCGAAGCGCCTGCCGGAGATCGGTCGGTCGCTCGGGTCGGGGATGCGGGAGTTCAAGGATTCGATCGGCGGCAAGTCCCACGACGAGCCGAAGGATGAGCCCGCCGAGATCGTCGCCGCCGTTCCCGTCGCACCTCCGTCCGAGCCCGCCGTGACCGCCGCAGCGCCGCGCGATCACGACTCCGCTCCGTAGCCCGATGCGGCCGGTCCCGCGCCGCCTCAGCCACGGCGAGGAGGCGACGCTCGTCGAGCACCTCGACGAGCTGCGTCACCGCCTGTTCATCATGCTCGGCGCGATCCTCGTCGGCGTCATCGTCGCGTTCATCTTCCACGGCCACATCCTGCACTGGCTGAACGCGCCGCTTCCCTCGTGGATCCACAAGCCGCTCACCCTGAGCGTGTCGGAGCCGTTCATGACCTCGCTGTGGGTGAGCGTCTACGCGGGCGTCCTGCTCGCGATGCCGATCATCCTCTGGCAGGCCTGGGCGTTCTTCGTGCCGGCGATGGAGGACGTGCACGCGCGGATGCTCGCCTGGTACACGCTCCTCGCGGCGTGCCTGCTCGCGGGTGGGATCTTCTTCGGCTACTTCGTCGCGCTCCCCGCGGCCGTCCACTTCCTCACGAACTACGACCACCAGTACTTCGACGTGCAGCTCCGGGCGAAGGACTACTACACGTTCGCGACGATGGTGATGGTCGCGATGGCGATCGTGTTCGAGATCCCGATCTTCGTGCTGGGCGCCGTGCGCATGGGGATCGTCTCGACGAACACGCTGCGCCGGAACCGCAAGATCGGCTACTTCGTGGTCGCGATCATCGGCGTGCTGCTGCCGGGCGTCGACCCGATCACGACGACGATCGAGACGATCCCGCTGATCATCCTCTACGAGCTCACGATCTGGCTCTGCGTGATCACCGACCGGCGGGCGGCACGCGGCGGCGAAGTAGCTAGCATCGGCGAGTCATGAGCAGGGTCGTCTCCGCTGACTGGGTGCTCCCGGTCGAGGGCGCGCCGATCGAGCGCGGCGCCGTCGCGATCGAGAACGGCCTGATCGCGGCCGTGGGCACGATCGACGAGCTCGGCGCCGGCGAGCACCACCCCGGCTCGGTGATCGCTCCCGGCTTCGTCAACGCGCACTCGCACCTCGAGTACGCGGTCTACGCCGGGTTCGGCGACGGGCTCGAGTTCGCGCCGTGGCTCGAGCTGCACATGATCCGCAAGCGGCGGCTCGACCTCGAGGACATGCTGGCCATCGCCCGGCTCGGCGCGGCGCAGTGCCTGGCCTCGGGGATCACGACCACGGGCGACGCCAGCTTCAGCGGCGCGGCCGCCGCGGCGATGGACGAGCTCGGCCTGCGCGGGATCGTCTACCTCGAGGCGTTCGGCGACGAGCTCGCCAACGACGAGCTGCGGAGCCGCGTCGCGTCCGGGCTCTCGGAGCGCGTCCGGGTCGGCCTCTCGCCGCACGCGCCGTACACCGCGACCCCGGCCCTCTATCGCGCCTGCGTCGACACCGGGCTGCCGGTCGCGACGCATCTCGCCGAGAGCCCGGCCGAGGAGGAATGGCTCGTGCACGGCGGCGGGCCGATGACGAGCTTCGCGCATATGCTGCCGGCGCCGCTCGGCGAGACCGGAATTCGCGCACTCGCGCGTGCCGGCGCGCTCCGCCCGTCGATGGTCGCCGCCCACTGCGTCACCGTCGACTCCGAGGAGATCGGCCTGCTGGCCGAGCACGGCGTCGCCGTCGCCCACTGCCCTCGCTCGAACGCCCTGCTCGGCTGCGGGATCGCGCCGCTCCACGACCTCCGTGCCGCCGGGATCCGCGTCGGCCTCGGCACCGACAGCCCCGCCTCGACACCGTCCTTCGACATGTTCGCCGAGCTCCGCGCCGCCGTCTTCGCCGCGCGTGCCCGCGAACGGCGTCCGGACGCCCTCTCAGCGGCCGAGGCGCTCGAGCTCGCGACGCTGGGCTCGGCGCGCGCGCTCGGGCTCGACGACGAGGTCGGCTCGCTGGTTCCCGGCAAACACGCCGACCTCACCGTCGTCTCACTCGATGCATCGTCCTACTTCCCGTGGGAAGATCCCGCCGCGGCCCTCGTCTTCGGAGGCTCGCCGCAGTCCGTGACCACGACCCTCGTCGACGGCGAGGCGCGCTACGAGAGAGGGGGGTTCCGATGGCAAGAACTGAAGCGCAGCGCAACAAGCGCGCGAAGGCGAATGCTCGCCACCGCAAGCGGCCCGGTGGCGGCGTCCCCCAGGTAAACCCCAACGACACCCTCTTCTTCCCGCGCCTGCGCACCCACGCGAAGTGGATGTTCGTCGCGCTCGCCGTGATCTTCTCGGTCAGCTTCGTCGCGTTCGGCGTCGGCTCCGGCTCGACGGGGATCAGCGACATCTTCAACAACGGGCTCGGCCTCTTCGGCGGCGGCTCGAGCGGCGGCACCTCGATCTCGAAGCTGCAGAAGGCCGTCGCGAAGAACCCCAAGGTGGCGCAGAACTACCGCGACCTCGCGACCGCGCTCGAGACGAAGAACCGCAACGACGAGGCGATCGCCGCGCTGGCGAGCTACACCAAGCTGAAGCCGAAGGACACCGCCGCGCTGTCCGAGCTGGCCGGCCTCTACCTGAAGCAGGCCGACACGGCGCGCTCCGTGGCCCAGGCAGCGTCGGACGCGGCGACTCCCGTCACCGGCGGCGGGCTGTTCGGCCCGTCCTCGACGAGCAAGCTGGGGCAGGCGCTCGCGACCGACCCGATCCTCCAGGCGGTCGGCGGCAAGGCCGACACGGTCATCAGCGCCCAGCGCACGATCGCGCTCACGGCCGCCGGCAACGCGATCAAGACCTACAAGCGGCTCGCCAAGGCCACGCCGGGTGATGCGTCGGTCCAGCTCGAGCTCGCCCAGGCCGCCGAGGGGTTCGGGAACTACGCGGTCGCGATCGCGGCGTACGACAAGTTCCTCAAGCTCGCGCCGCACGACCCGTCGGCAGCGGCCGTCAAGGCACGGATCAAGCAGCTTCAGCCCGCCGTGAAGAAGTAGCGGCCGGCTACTTGCCGGCGACGGACGCGACGTACGCGGCGACGTCCTGGGCGTCCTGCCCGGTGACGAGGTTCGCGGGCATCGGCGGCTCTGCGATCCGGATCTGATCGAGCACCACGTTCTCGATGCTGCTCTCGGCAAAGCCCTGCTTGCGGTCGTACCTGAACGCGTCGTCGAGGTTCGGGCCGACCTTGCCCTGCGTCCCGGCGGCCTGGAGCGTGTGGCAGCCGCCGCACTGCTGGACGAAGAGCTTCTTGCCGTTGTTCAGGTCGGACGGGCCGCTCGCGATCCCGCCGGTGCCGCAGCCGGCCGCGGTGAGCGCAAGGGCGAGCACGGGCAGCGCGATCAGACGCCTCACGGCACGTCCTCCACGATCAGGTGCGTGATCGGCAGGTCGAAGCGGTCGCGCGCCTTGTGGACGACGCCGCGCTCGAGCCAGAGCGACTTCCCGGCCGGCCTGGTGCAGATGATCGCCTCGTCAGGGCCGAACGTACGCAGGGAGTCGTCGAGGGCGAGGAGCGGGTCGTCGGAGCCGACCTCGCCGGTGGCCGGGATCCCGGCTTCGAGCAGGTTGGCCAGGCTGACGTCGAGCCGTGCCTGCGCGTCGGCGCGCGCGGGGTCGACGTCGGAGGCCCAGTGGTGTGCGCGGTCGGTGAGAGCCGGCGCGACGAAGTGGACGGTGGCGTGCCGCTCCTTGGCGATCCGGCACACCTCCTCGAGGAGCTCGCCGCTCGCGACCGTGCGGTTCGCGAGCACGACCAGGCGGTATTCGCCCGGCGGGTGCGTCGCCGGCGCCTCGACCACCTTCGGCTCGCCGCTCGGCTCGCGGAAGTAGAAGACGATCGCGGCCGCCGTGACCAGGAGGAACACGATCAGGGCGGCGACCCAGCCACCGAGCGCGTACGCGACCGCGATCGCCGCGAAGGCGGCAAGCGTCACGATCACGAACCGGAAGGCCTCTGCCTCGCTGCGAAGCGGATTGCGCACTAGAGGAGGTAGATGGTGGTGTAGACGATGATCCACATCACGTCGACGAAGTGCCAGTAGATCCCGGCGATCTCGACGCCGTCGTGGTGCTCGGGCGAGAAGTGACCGCGGAACGCGCGGATCGTCATGCAGGTGAGGATCGTGAGGCCGACGAGCACGTGGGCGCCGTGGAGGCCGGTCAGGCTGTAGAAGACCGAGCCGAAGGCGCCGTTGTGCGGCGCGAAGCCGATGCGCGAGTACTCCATCAGCTGCGTCAGCAGGAAGGTGAGCCCCATGAAGACGGTGAGCACGAGCCCGGCCTTCATCCCGGCGCGGTTGCCCTTCTTGATCGACTGGAGCGACCAGTGCATCGTGAAGCTCGAGGTCACGAGGATCAGCGTATTGATCCCGGCCACGTAGACCGGCAGGTGGTAGGGCGGCGTCGGCCACGGCACGCCGTTCACGACCCGGATGAAGAAGTACATCGCGAAGAAGGCGCCGAAGACCATCACCTCGGAGGCGATGAACAGGAACATCCCGAGGACCTCGCGGTTGACCTTCGAGCTCGCGTGCGCGATCGGCGGGCCGTGGTGATGGGCTGCGGCGTGCGCTTCCATCAGTGAGCCGGCACCTCCTCAGGGGCGGCCGCGTGCGAGGGCGCCATGATCGCGTGGCGCGCGCCCGGAATGCCGTACTCGTAGGGGCCGCCGACCACCTGCGGGATCTCGTCGAAGTTGAAGACCGGCGGCGGCGACGAGACGAGCCACTCGATCGTCATCGCGTTCCACGGGTTCGCCGGCGCCTTCTCCCCGAACCGCCAGCTGTAGATCACGTTGTAGAGGAACACGATCGTCGAGGCGCCGAGCGCGAACGACGAGATCGAGATGAACATGTTCCAGTCGGCGAACTGGGGCGCGTAGTCGGAGACGCGGCGCGGCATCCCCTGCAGCCCGATCAGGTGCATCGGCAGGAACGTGAGGTTGAAGCCGACGAACGTGAGCCAGAAGTGGAGCTTGCCGAGCTTCTCGTTGTACATCCGCCCGGTCATCTTCGGGAACCAGTGGTAGACGCCGGCGAAGATCGTGAAGAGCGCCCCTCCGAACAGCACGTAGTGGAT